>Ga0194126_10005231_pt1 | contig 19197 bp, 18 predicted proteins | sample TA2KigC150mmetaG_FD_148641 | JGI IMG/M metagenome (GOLD analysis project Ga0194126, IMG submission 148641) | Freshwater microbial communities from Lake Tanganyika, Tanzania - TA2015035 Kigoma Deep Cast 150m | ecosystem: Environmental > Aquatic > Freshwater > Lake | place: Tanzania: Lake... | reverse complement strand
CCGTCTCTAGGACCGTCAGTTTGCTCAATTGTTCAACTAAGGATGCAATGTCTGCCATGTTGCTTGTCTTTCCGTCTCGTCGTCATCCGCGGCCACGAATGGTTTAAGCCAACGGCCTGCTGGCCGACGATCTACTTTGTTGGGTTGCGGTTCACACTGCCTTGACCTTGCTCAGCCAAGGCGAAAGCATCGCGTCACGTCACGCCGACGCGGGAGCCGGCTCGCCCGACTCGGGCGACGACTTCTCGAGGTGGGCTTGCAGCACCCGGGCCAACTGGCTCGCGGGCGTGTTGAGCAACCGCACCAACCGGCGCGCCGGCTCCTGGAGCACGCCCATGAACTGGCTGCGGAGCACCTCCAGCGGCGGCAGGTCGGCCAGGGCCGTGATTTCCGCCGGCCCCAACCGCTCATCGCCCAAGTAACCGAACTGCACCTTCGGACGGTCAAACTCGGCCCGGAAACTCTTCCAGGCCTTCGCCGCCGCCGAGATGTCCCGCTGCCCAGTCACCACGGCCAACTGCCCCGCGAGCAGTCCGGACAAATCCGCCAGGCCGGCTTCCTTGGCCGCCAGAGCGAACATCGAGTTCTTGACGACGTGCAGTTCCGCCCCGACTTTACGCAGCCGATTCCGCAGTTCGCCGAAGTGGGGCACGCTCATGCCCCGATAATCCACCACCAGGAAGAACGGCGAGGCATGAAGCCGCTGCACGTACTCTTTCGCCAAAAGATTCTTTTCCGCGCGCATTGTTAAGCCAATTGGTAGTTCAAGATTTCTGGAATTCCCGCACCTCGAGCCGCACCGGCGGGCTCATCGTGCTCGCCAGCGTGCAGGACCGGATGAACGTGCCTTTAACACTCGCCGGCCGGGCGCGCAGCACCGCGTCAACGACCGCGCGGGCGTTGTCCACCAACTGCTCCGGCGTGAAGGCGACCTTGCCCACCGGCACATGCAGGTTGCCAGCCTTGTCGACCTTAAACTCGACCCGGCCGGCCTTGACTTCCTTGATCGCCTTTGCCGTGTCCTCGGTGACCGTACCGGTTTTCGGGTTGGGCATGAGGCCCCGCGGCCCGAGCACCTTGCCCAGCTTGCGGACCTCGACCATGGCCTCAGGGGTAGCCACGGCCACGTCGAAGTCCGACCACCCTTCCTGGCACTTCTTGATCAGGTCTTCGTAACCCACGAACTCAGCCCCAGCCCCCCGTGCCGCTTCGGCGGCGGCGCCCGGCTTGGCGAACACCAGCACCCGCACCGTCTTGCCGCTGCCGTGCGGGAGCGGCACCGTGCCGCGGACCATCTGGTCGGACTGCTTGGGGTCCACCCCCAAGCGAAACGCCAACTCGACGGTCTCGTTGAACTTAGCGCGAGGGAACTTACCCAGGACCTCGACGGCCCCCGGGAGGGAATAGCTCTTGGCCGCGTCGACGACCTGGAGCGCTTTGCGGTAACGTTTGCTTGCTTTCTCAGCCATCAGGATGTGCGGTGCTAGCGAGCGTTTGGCGCTCTCCCGCCGTTAGAGTTAATCGACCACTTCCAGCCCCATGCTGCGGGCTGTGCCGGCCACAATACGCAGACCCGCCTCCTCGTTCTGGGCGTTGAGGTCCTTCTGCTTGAGCCGGACAATCTCGAGCACCTGTTGCCGGGTCACTTTGCCCACCTTCTCCTTGTTCGGCGTCTTCGATCCGGTCGCGATCCCGGCCGCCTTTTTCAGGAGCACCGACGCCGGAGGCGACTTGGTGACAAAGCTGAACGATTTGTCCTGGTACACCGTGATCACCACGGGGACCACCATGCCGGCCTGGTCCTTGGTCGCCGCGTTGTACTCCTTGCAGAACGCCATGATGTTCACGCCGTGCTGCCCCAAGGCCGGCCCCACCGGCGGCGCCGGGTTGGCCTGCCCCGCCGGGATCTGCAATTTGATCTGCGCTGTGACCTTCTTCGCCATAAATCAGACTACGCTTTCTCGACTTGCCAGTACTCCAGTTCGACCGGCGTGCTCCGCCCAAAGATGTTAACCGTCACCTTCAGTTTGCCCCGGTTCGGATCGATCTCCTCGATCACCCCGCTGAAGTTCAAGAAGGGGCCGTCATTGATCTTCACCGTCTCCCCCACCTCGAAGTTGACCTTCGGCCGTTCGGTGTCTTCAGACTCGCTGATCTTGGCCTTGATGTAGTCAATCTCGTCCTGGGGCGTCGGCGTGGGCCGGTCCCCCCCCACAAAGCCGATGATCCCCTGGGTGTCGCGGATGAAATACCACGGTTGCTCGATCACTCGGTTGTTCTCGTCCAACAACTTCATGTCGATGAACACGTACCCCGGGTAGAGCTTGCGCCGCGTGACGGTCTTCTTGCCGCTGCGCACTTCGGCCACCTTCTCTTCCGGCACCAACACCTCGCGAATATAGGCTGCCATCTCCTCGGTCTTGAGGCGCTTCTCGATGCTTTCCTTGACCTTGTGCTCCTGTCCGGAAAGGGTATGCAACACAAACCACTGACTGCGCATAGGAGCGTCCCTCGACAACGGTTTCCAGCCTATAGCTTGGGCAAAATGCCACGGACGAACTCCAGGATCACGAAGTCCGCCGCCACCGTCAGCAGGCCCAGCATGGCGATGCTAATCATGACCACTACGGTCGATCCTTTCAGTTCCGCAAGCGACGGCCAGGTGCATTTGCGCAGCTCCTCGCGCGTCTCGGCGACATAGCCGGACAACCTCAACAGGTGGCCTTTGCGCCAAAGGTAGAGAAAGACCCCACCAATGATGGCCGCCCAAACACCCAATTTGATGTACTCGTTATTCACGCTGCTTCCTGATGGCGGAGGGGGAGGGATTCGAACCCCCGAGGGCGATGAACCCTAACGGTTTTCAAGACCGCCGCATTCGACCACTCTGCCACCCCTCCGCTCGCAAGCGGCTCGGCTGGCAGGGCGGGAGGGACTCGAACCCCCAACCGACGGTTTTGGAGACCGCTACTCTGCCAATTGAGCTACCGCCCTAGCCTCTGCCGCGCTGCGTTCATGAATGCGTCGTCGCCTGTCCCACCGCACGAGCTGGCCCCACGGTCCGCTGCCGGCCGTCCGGGGTTGCCCCTGCGCGATTCAACTATTCTATGACTTCGGTCACTCGACCGGCGCCGATCGTCCGACCACCCTCACGGATGGCGAACCGCTGGCCGCGCTCCATCGCGATGGGCGCGATCACTTTGACCACCACCGACACGTTGTCCCCGGGCATCACCATTTCCACTCCCTGGGGCAACGTCACCGTCCCGGTCACATCCGTGGTGCGGAAGTAGAACTGCGGCCGGTAATTGGTGAAGAAGGGCGTGTGCCGACCGCCTTCTTCCTTCGAGAGGACGTACACCTCGGCCTTGTAGTGCGTGTGCGGCGTGATGCTGCCCGGCTTGGCCAACACCATCCCCCGCTCCACAGCCTCCTTTTTGACGCCCCGGAGCAAGACGCCCACGTTGTCGCCCGCGCTCGCCCTATCCAGCAACTTGCGGAACATCTCGATGTCCGTCGCCACCGTCTTCTGCGTCTCGTGCAAGCCCACGATCTCCACTTCCTGCATCCGATTGAGCTCGCCGCGCTCGACCCGGCCCGTCACCACCGTGCCCCGGCCCTCGATATTGAACACGTCCTCGATGCTCATCAGGAACGGCTTATCGACCTCCCGCGTCGGGAGCGGGATGAAATCGTCGATCGCCGCCAGCAACTGCTGAATCGACTCTTCACCGGTCGCGTCCCCGGCCAGCGCCGCCTTCGAGCTACCCCGCACGATCGGGATTTTCTCCCCCGGAAAACCGTACTTGCTCAGCAAATCCCGCAGCTCCATCTCCACCAACTCCAACAACTCCGGGTCGTCCACCAGATCGATCTTGTTCAGGTAGACCACGATCGCCGGCACCCCAACCTGCCTGGCCAGCAGAATGTGCTCGCGCGTCTGCGGCATCGGCCCCTCGGACGCATCCACCACCAAGATGGCCCCGTCCATCTGCGCGGCCCCCGTGATCATGTTCTTGATGTAATCCGCGTGCCCGGGACAGTCCACGTGCGCGTAATGACGCTTATCGCTCTGATACTCGGTGTGCGAAATGGCGATCGTCACCGTCTTACTCTCATCCCGCACGGTGCCACCCTTCGTGATCTCCGCGTAGCTCTTGACCGCTGCCAAGTTCCGCCGCGCCTGCACCTGCACGATCGCCGCCGTCAGTGTCGACTTTCCATGGTCAATATGTCCAATCGTGCCGATGTTGACGTGAGGTTTGGTCCTCTGAAACTGCTCTTTTGCCATTGCTATTCCTCAGGGTTGTTTAGGTTCTTCGCACTCAATACTCGCTGGAGCCCATGACCAGGTTTGAACTGGTGACCTCGTCCTTACCAAGGACGCGCTCTGCCGACTGAGCTACATGGGCAAAAGTCAATCCGCTTCATCATATCGCACGCCGCCGCAAAACGACAAAAAACCGATGCCCCGCGGCTTTCCCAATCACATCTGAGCTCTCAGGGCTAACGGCTCTACTCAGCTTTTTCCACAATACGAAGTCGAGACTATAGGAACCGCACCGACCGGTGTCAACGCCTTTTCCAACAAATCTTGCGCCCAACTCACGGCCGCAAAAACTCTGCCCCGACCCGGTCGGCCAACCTCAGCCCCCTTGCGGTCAACCGAAACGTCCCCGACCCCACCACCCCCAACCCCTCGTCCGCCAAACGGCGCAACTCTCCCAACCACTCCCGCCGTAAGTCATAGCCCGTCGCCCGCGTAAACTCCTCGTACCCCCACCCCTGGTTCATCCGCAACCCGAACGCGGCAATCTCACCCGCGCGAGCCAAAGGGGGGAGTGTCTCGCTCGACTCGATCGCCGGTCGCCCTTGCTCGATCAGCTCGCAATACCGGGTTGTATCGGCCCAATTCCGCGTCCGCACACCGCGCACATAGCCCGTTGCACTTGGCCCAAGACCATAGAAACCTCCTCCACGCCAGTAGTTTATGTTGTGCCAACACGCCCAATCAGGCACCCCACTCGCGCTCCCGGGTCGTCGCCGGGCGAAGTTGGCGATTTCATACTGCTCGAGTCCGCGATCGGCCGCGGCACGCACCAGTTCCTCGAACATCTCGCAAGCCAGGTCTTCGTCAACGGCCAGGGCGCCGGCCTCGAGTTGGGCGAACAAAGGCGTGTCTTCTTCGTAAGTCACTTCGTAGCACGACAAGTGTTCAGGCTCCAGGGCCAGCGCCTCGGCCAGGGTCCTGCGCCACATCGCTAAAGTCTGACCCGGAATTGCAAACATCAGGTCCACGCCCACATTGTCGAACCCGACCCGCCTCAGGCAGTCGTACGCCCGGAACACTTCCTCCCGGCGATGGACCCGCCCCAACCGCTCGAGCAACTCGTCCTCCAGCGACTGGATCCCCAAGGAGATCCGATTGACCCCCCGCCCCCGCCAGAGCTCGGCCTTCTTTGCCGAGACAGTGCCCGGATTGCACTCGATCGTCCATTCCTCGGGTGCCCGCCAACCCGTTCGGTCCATCGCCGAGAACAGTTGCTCCCATTGCCCCACACTCAAGAGCGACGGCGTGCCACCCCCGAAGTAGACCGTGAGCGGCTGCAAATCCCCAGCCAGCCTCCCTAACTCGCAACTCACCGCGCGGATATACCGGTCCTGAACCGCCGCGCTGGCAGGAGCCGAGTAGAAAGCGCAGTACTCACACTTGCGCGCGCAAAACGGCACGTGGACATACAAATGCTGGATCGGCTCAGCCGGCTCCGAGCGCATCGCGAGAGCCTAGCCCTGGCGCGCGTCCGTGCCAAGCTTGCCCCCACCCGAGAAATGGTGCTTTCCAAGTCGACCCAACACGGTATGATGCCGCTGTGCCCGACCAACCGACCCAGACCCAGCGGATTGTGCCCGAGTCCATGTCGCGCCCCGGGCGTTCGGGGCCGAAGCTCTCCCCGTACGCCCAGAAAGCCGAGCCACCGCTTTGGTGGGCGTTCATAGCGTGCTACGCCCTGGCTTCGCTGGCGGTCCTTGTTGACTGGCAGCCTTGGCGCCCCCAAGCAGGCTGGCGTTGGACCGAAGGCCTGCTCTTCGTCTTCGCCGCTTTGGCCATTCTCAGCTCCTTAAGCCACCGGCTCCCGCTGCAGAACATCATCGCCTGCGCCCTGGTGATCGGGGCCCTGGTGTCGGCGGTGCTGATGATCGCGCATCGGAAGCCCTTTCCCTTTGGCGTCTTCGGGCCACAAAGCGTCAGCGAGTACCGGTATGACGCCGGCTTCGTCCTGGGCCGCTTGTTGCCCTGGCACCTGCCCTTCCTCTGGGTGGCCTTGGCGGTGAGCGCACGGGGCTTGGCGCGACTGATCCTGCGCCCCTGGAGGCGCGAGGCGTATTACGGCTACTGGTTACTGGGCGTCGCCGCCTTGCTGGTGGTGATCACCGATCTGTGCCTGGAACCGTACGCCGTCGCCAAGGAATGGTGGCTGTGGTCGCGGGGCGAGCTCTTCGGGGTGCCTTGGACCAACCCGGTGGCTTGGTTCAGTATCGCCGCGCTGGTGCTCGCCTTCGCCAGCTCCTGGTTGATCAGCAAGCGGCCAAGCTCGGTCGTTCCCGATCTCAAGCCACTCTGGGTCTGGGCCTTGTTGAACCTCTACTTCGCGACCGGCGCGATTCGCAGGTCCTGGGCCGCGGCCGACCCGAGCGAGGCGCGCCTCGAGGTGTGGTGGCCCGTGGGGTTGGCCTTGGCCCTCACTGCCGTGGCCGCGGGGTTCGCGTGGTATGGCCGACGGTTTGCCCAGCAAGCCCTCATGCCGCCGGCCGCCGCGCCAGTCTCAGCCGAGTGACGCGGAGCCCGTCCAATTCCTCGACCCGCAGCTCGTAGGGGCCCAGCGGGAGCGTGTCGCCCACTTTGGGAAACCCGCCGAGACGATGGGTGACCAGCCCATTGGTTGTGGTAATCCCTTCCTCGCGCACCGGCTCGCCTACCAGATCGGACAACTCGTGCAGCGGCAGAGCCCCGTCCAGTTCCCACGCTTGTTCCCCCGCCTTCCGCACCAGCGGTTTCTCCTGATCGAACTCGTCCTGGATCTGGCCCACGAGTTCCTCGAGGATATTCTCGAGCGTGACCATGCCCACCGTGCTGCCGTACTCGTCCACCACAATCGCAAAATGCAGCTTGCGCTCCAGAAAGAGCTGCAGGAGCCGCTCCAACCGTGCGGTCTCCGGCACATAGATCAACTTGCGGCTCACCGAGAGCAAGTCCGCGCCAAGCCCCCCGCGGGCGCGCATGGCGAACAAGTCCTTGATGTGAACGACGCCCAAGGTGCGATCGAGATCCCCCCCGTCGCACAACGGAAAGCGGGAGAAGCGGCTCTTCTCGGCCAACTCGAGGCACTCGGCCATGCTGGCTTGCGCATCCAAAACCGTGATCTCGCGCCGCGGCCGCATCACCTCCCGCACAATCCGCTCGTGGAGGTCAAAGGCGTTGAGCACAATCGTGCGGCCGAGCGAGCTTGCCCCCGTCTCCCGCGCTGAGGCCGCCAGAAACAACCGCAACTCCTCCGCCGAGTGCGCCGCTTCGCTTTCGCTCGCCGCCGGCAGCCCCACCGCCCCCAGCATCCACAGCGATGCGTGGTTTACCCCGTAGATAAACGGGTACGACAAACGATGGAACCACTCCAGCGGCCCCGACGCGAACAGGGCCACCGGCAGCGGTTTTTGAATCGCCAACCATTTGGGCGCTTGTTCGCCCGCGGTGATATGCAAGAAGGTGATCGCGGTAAAACCCACGATCACCGCGATGGTCTCGCGCGCATGCGCCGCCTCCGGCCCCGCCAATCCCACCCAAGGCCACACCGGCCCCAACAAGGCGCTGAACACCGGCTCACCCACCCAGCCCAACGCCAAACTGGCCAAGGTAATCCCCAACTGGCACGCGCTGAGCGATGCGTCCAAGTTGCGGATCACCCGGCGCGTGATGCGCGCCCGCGTCTGCCCCTTGGCAACGAGTCCATCCAGTTGCGTGTCCCGCACCTTCACCAGCGCAAACTCCGCCGCCACAAAAAACCCGTTCAGAAACACCAACACCAGGACCACGCACAACTTCAGGCCCACCTCCATGATCAGGTCCCAGTTCATGTCACAAACGCACTTCGCCGAACACAAAACGTAGGATGTCCTCGAGCGTCACAATCCCCACCTCGCGCTGCCGCCGGTCCAACACGATCGCCAACCGCTGCCCCGCCCGCTGCATCCGCTGCAGCGCCACCTCCAGACGCAGCGACTCGTCCAAGAACAACGCCGGCTGGAGATAGTCCTTCGCCGTCGCGCTCGGTTCCGGTTGCGCCCGGTATAGCGAGGTGCGCAGACTCACCAAACCAATGCTGCGCCCGCCCGGACTCTCCCGCACCGGCAACCGTGTCAGGCCCGTCGACCGGCACAACCGAAACACCTCGGCGATCGGCGCCGTGGCGGCGACGGACACCACCTGCGCCGCCGGCACTGTGATCCTCCCCACGGTCACCACCTGCAAATCCAATACCCGGTTGACCATCCGCCGCTCCTCCGAGCTGAGGGCGTGCTCCGATTCCTGCATCACCAGCCGCAACTCGTCACGGTTCCCAAACAATCGACCCGTAAACCGCCTCCCCCCGCTCCACCGCAGCAACAACGCCGAGAATCCCGCCACCAACGACACCGCCGGCGACAAGGCCACGTGGATCAACCGAAACGGCCGCGCCACCCGCAGACAAAGCCGGTTCGGGTACTGCCGGAAGAGCATCTTAGGCAGCAAATCCCCCAGCGCATAGAAGAGGAACACTCCCAGGGCCAGCGCCGGCAACAGCAAAGCCGGCCGAGCCCCCAGCCAACCGTAGAACACGTAGACCAGCAGCCCCACCACCACCGAACTGGCCAGCGTGTTCCCCACCAGGATCGTCCACAGAAACGGCTCGGGGTGATCCAGCAGCCATTGCAGCGTCCGCGCCGACGGGTGCCCGGCACGGGCGCGTTGTCGAATCCGCAGCGGGCTCAGCGCCAAGGCCCCCGCCTCCATGCCCGCAAACAGGAACGCGAGCCCCCAGCACAGCAGCAGCACCACCCCAAGACCCAGCGCGGCGCTCATCCTGACGACCTCCCAGGTTTCACCAACTCCACCACCAACTCCCGCACCCGCCGTTCATCGGCCTGCGTCGCCGTCAACCGCACCCCGCCCACCACCACCGCATGGCCCTGCAACGGCACCACCCCCGCCTGCGCCACCATGAGGCCGCCCATCGTGTCCACCTCCGCCACCTCGAGTAGGTCGCGGTACTCGCGCCGGAAATCCTCCACCCGCATCGTCCCGCTCACCCGCCATCGCCCCGGCCCCAACCGCTCCATGACAAACCCCTCCGCTTCACCTTCGCTGCGGATCCGCCCCACCATCGACTCTAGAATGTCCTCGGTCGTCACCAGGCCAGCGGTCGTGCCGTATTCATCCAGCACGATGGCCAGCCCTCGCTGCTGGCGCTGCAGACTCTTGAGCAACTGCAGCAAGTTGATGCTCTCCGGCACAAACGATGGAAACTCGATCGCCTCTGCCAGATCCCCCTCCGGCTCCAATAACAGCCGCCGCGTGTTCAGGACCCCCACAATCGTGTCCGGCGACTCGTCGTAGAGCGGTAGCCGACGGTGCTTGTGCCGGCGCGCCGCGGCCACCATCTCCGCCACCGACAAGTCGTCCGAGAGGCACACCATCTGCGCCCGCGGCCGCATCACGTCCCGCGCCGTCCGCCGGTCCAGATTGATGATCTGCAGTATGATCTCCTTCTCCGCCTCCGCCAACGTCCCCTGCTGGTATGCCAACTCGAGCAGCTCCGCGTAGTCCTCTTCCGTCGTCCCCGCCGCCGGTTTGATCGAAGTGGACACCCAGCGCGCCAACAACCACTGGTTGAGCCGCTGCGCCACCCGCCGCACCGGCCGACTGGCCGCCTGCAGCATCGTCATCAACCGCGCCACGCGCAACGCCCAGAACTCCGGCGCCCGCACCGCCAGCGTCTTCGGGATCACTTCCCCGCCCATCAAAATCATCAAGAACACTCCAGGCAGAATCAAATGAAACGGCCCCCCCTCACGCAACCCAAGCCCTAAACCCAACGCCACCAAACCCGCATTCGCAAACGTATTCCCCAGCACAATCGTCGCCAACAAATCGTGCGGCGTGCCCAACAAGCGCGTCACCGCACCGCCCCGCACCGGATCGCGCTCGGCCAAGTGGCGCGTCTGCCACTTGCTCAGCGTAAAGAGGGACGTCTCCGCCACTGCAAAGAAGAAACTCGCCCCGGCACACACCGCGAAGATCAAGCTGGCGAGCAACGGTGTAAGCCACATGGCGCGCCCACCATAGTCCAGCGGCGGACCCGTGGCAAAATCCTTTTGCGCCCCGGCCCCTCCAGTGTTATGGACAGCCCCTCTGGTATGACACCATGGCCTCATCTCGCCGGCGCCGCGGTCCTCCTGGCCGCTCTCTCGACGGCCACCTCTGCGGCACCGCCCACCCTCGAGCTCACCCTCGCCCACACGCCCGACGGTCTGGCCCTGGACTGGCCCAACCAAGGCCCCGGCGTCGCCTACTCGGTCCAAACGCGCTCGGAATGGGGCGCCGACCTCTGGCTGTTGCCCACCGCCCCGGTTCCATGGCCCCTCCCCGCACCGCCCTGGCTGGTCCCCACACCGCTCGCCCGCCAGCAGTTCTTCCGTGTCTTGGCCGTCCCCGCGGCCGAGCGGGGGAAACTCTTGCGGAGCGAATTCAAGCGCACGCTCTCCGCCCTCGAAATCAACTTCCTGCTCCAACTCCTCGAGCTGCCCCTCACCGTCCCCGGAGGCGTTCGCCTCTACCAACTCGTTTACGAGACCGTGGACCCTTGGGGGGCGCGCAGCCAGGCCTCCGCCGGGCTCATCCTGCCGGAGAACCCGACCCGGCCCTTGCCCCTCCTGAGCTATCAACACGGCACCCTCGTCCGCAAAACCGACGCCCCCTCGACCTTCACCGGCACCGAGTTCTACCTCGGCGTCGTCATGGCCGCCACCGGCTATGCCGCCGTGCTGCCAGATCTGCTGGGGCTGGGCGAGTCCCCGGGCCTTCACCCCTACCACCATGCCCGTTCTACTGCCACCGCCAGCGTGGACGCGTTACGCGCGGCTCGGACCCAGTGCGCCCGGATGGCCTGTGCCTTGAGTAGTCAGCTTTTCCTCGTCGGCTACTCGCACGGCGGACACTCGACCTTGGCTCTCCAACGCGAACTCGAGACCTACCACTCCGACGAGTTCGCCGTCACCGCGGCCGCCCCCATGGCCGGCGCCTACGACTTGTCCGGGGTGACCGCGGAGGACCTGCTCTCCGGCCGACCGGTACCCAACCCCTACTACTCGGCCTACTTGCTGGCGGCCTACCAGGCGGTCTACGGCTTCGCGCCCTCTTGGGCCGCCATCCTGAGCCCGCCCTACGACACCCAAGTGCCGCCCCTCTTCAACGGCCAAACCAGCGGAGGCCAAATCAACGCCGCCCTGCCTGCCGCCGTGACACAGGCCCTCGCCCCGGCCTTCCTCGAAGCCTTCCGCAACCAGCCCAACCATCCGTTGCGCGCTGCGTTGCGCGACAACGACCTGTACTCCTGGACCCCGCGAGCGCCCGTGCGCCTCTACCATTGCCGAGGCGATCAAGATGTGCCCTTCGCCAACTCACAGGTGGCGCAAGCCGGTTTCGCCGCTCGAGGCGTAACGGTTCCACTCCTCGACCTCGATCCCACCGCCGATCACGGGGCCTGTTTCCTGCCCAGCATCTTGGACGCGCGCGCCTGGTTCGACTCCATGCGCGATTAACTCGTCCAGTTCAGCACCATGCCGCGCCGGAGGTACGTCGGCGTGTCCAAATCCTCCCCGCGGCGAAGGGTCGGCTCGCTCTTCTCGAAACGCCCCTTCGGAACCACTTCCAGCGGCAACAACCCCTGGCGTAACCGGGCCGCGGCCTTCCGCCGCCGCCGCCCGCCACCCTCTTGTTGCAGGTACAACTCCCGTACCCGCTCGGGCGGCAACTCCGGCGCGGACGGCAGGTAACGCGAGGCCGACCGGTCGCCCACCGTCGCCCCGTGGGTGCCCGCTGGTTCCTCGGGCGAGACCGGAAACTCGGCTGTGGGCAAATGCGATGCCACCTCGACCGGCTCGGCGCTGCCCTCCTCACCCGGAGCCGCCCGTGCCCGCCGGGTTGCCACCAGCGTCACCGCCAAGCGACCGTTGAAGTCGGGATCGACTGCCGCTCCCAAAACGACGCGCGCATTCTCGCAGAGCCGCTCGATCTGCTGCATGAATTGATGCACGTCCTTCAGCGTCAAGTCCAGCCCACCCACCAGACTAATCAACACCGCCTCCGCATCGCCCAACACCCGTCCTTGGTCTAACAACGGGCTCGCCAATAAATGATCGAGCACCTGCCGCAACCGATTCTCGCCACTGCCCTCGGCGGTCGCGAAACAGCTCTCGGCCTGCCGCCCGCGCACCACCGAGCACAGGTCTGCGAAGTCCACCTTCAACAACCCGTCGCGAGTCGCCAAACGCCACAGTCCCCGTACCCCTTCGGTCAACAGGCCGTTGCCAATCCGCAGCGCCTCGACCAAGGTCGTGTGTTCGTCCAATAACGCCGCCAGCTTCTGATTGGGCAGGCAAACCACCGCGTCCGCCGCGGTCTTGAGCTGACGCAAGGCCACCTGCGCTTGCTGCTGCCGCCGCGCCCCCTCAAACTCGAAGGGCAAGGTCACTAAACCCATAACCAACGCGCCGCTCTCCCGCGCCACCCGCGCCAGAACCGGCGCCACCCCAGACCCTGTGCCTCCCCCCAGGCCGGCCACGATCATCAGTAGGTCGCACCCTGCCGCCACCTGGCTCAACCGCCCCACCTCCGCCTCCGCAGCCGCGCGGCCGATGCCCGGGTCGCCGCCCGCCCCCAAGCCGCGCGTGAGCCCCTCGCCCAATAACACCTGCTCCTCGAAGCCCGCCTGCCCCAAGGCCCGAGCGTCGGTGTGGAGCACGGCCAATCGCACGTCCCGCAAGCCCGCCGCTTGCATCTGGGTCAGCGCCTGGAGCCCAGCGCCCCCGATTCCTACGACCTTGAACCTCGGCACCCGCGGGCGTGCGGCGGCTTCGACCGGCTGATAGGTTTCGACAGGCATGGGTAAGTCCTGGGTTGTGCGGTTCAGTGCCGCTGGAACATCCGGCTGATCCCCTCCCGCACCCGCGCCGACCAAGGCGCCTGCGGTTTCCGGCGGTCTTCTTGGAACGATCCAAACTTCACAAGGCCAATCGCGGTGGCGAACTCCGGTTGGTCCAGCGTCGCCAGCAACCCGCTAATCGTGCGCGTGCGCCCTAACACCACCGGCAACCCGAACACCCGCTGCGCCAAACGCGCCATCTCCGGAACCCGCGCCCCGCCTCCGCTCAGGAACACGCCCGCCCGCAAATAATCCAACAACCCCGTGGGCTCGAGTTCCTCACTGATAATCTCGAAGATCTCCTCGAGCCGCACCGACATGATCCGCCGCAGGTGCTCGAGGTTCACTAACCGCTCCGGCAAGCTCAGGTCGCGGCTCAACGGGACGGCTTGGCCCCGCGCGACCCCGTCCGCCACCGCCGCCCCGTGCTCCAGCTTCATCGCCTCCGCCCTGGTCATCGTCAACTTCAACCCGTAAGCCAGATCGTTCGTCACGTGGTCGCCCCCCACCGCCAATACCCCCGTGTGCTTGATGATCCCGTTGGCATAGACCACATACTCCGTCGTCCCGGCCCCCACATCGATCACCAGCGCCCCCAGTTCCTTCTCCTCCGCCGTCAAGACCGCCAACGACGAGGCGATGCCATTGAAGACAATGTCATTGACCTCCAACTGCAGCTCCTTCACCACCCGAATCGCGTTCTGCAACCGATGCGTCGCCCCATGCACCACGTGCACATCCACCTCCAAATGCACCCCCAGCATCCCCACCGGATTCACCACCCCAGCCTGCCCGTCCACCGTGTAGTGCTGGCGCACCACATGCATCACGTGGTGGTCCGCCGCCAAGTTGATCGCCTTGGCGTTCCGCACCACGTCCTCCACGTCCTCGACCGTGATGTCCCGGTCCGGCGATGCAATGTTGTGGCGTCCCCGGTTGTTGAAACCGCACAAGTGCGCCCCGGTCACGCCCAGATAGACATTGCGGATCTCGACGTCCGCCATCGCCTCCGCCTCTGCCACCGCGTTCCGGATGTCCTCCGCCGCGTTCGCCGCATCCACAATCTCGCCTTTGCGCACCCCCCGCGAGCGGGCTTGGCCGACGCCAATCAGGTTGAGTGTGCCATCCGCATTCAGCACGCCCACCGCCGCGCAGACCTTACTGGTGCCAATCTCAAGACCAACGACGATGTCGGGGTGAGAGCTAAACATTCTTCTTAGGCCCCTTGAGGGGCGGGTTGGGCCGCGGCCGGGCCTCCGGCGCCTCCGGCGCCTCAGCCCAAACCACGGGACAGTTGTTGGTGAGCGACAAGTCCAGCGCCGCCACACGCTTGGCCCGCTGCGCGCCCGCCGCTTGGATCAGACGCCAACGTCCCAGTTGCCGCTGCAGATGCGTCCGGGCAAACGTCACGTGGGTCCCGTCGCTAGTCCACACCTCCAAAACCTCCGGCAGGGTAAGATCCACCAACTTCAGCTCGGTCAGCCCAGCCATGGGCGAACGCCCAAACTCCACCAGCAGGTCCAACGCCGCCCGCACCTCCGGCAGGTCCAACCGGTGCCCCACTCGCAACTGGGCCGGACTCAACCCGCGGACCACCGGCAACTCGGCCAGGCTAGCCTCCCGACCCTGGCCCGCCGGATCCGCCGTCCATGCCGGCATGACCACCCCGCCCGCATCCAAATAGTACACCGCCGCAGCCACACGCCCCGCCGCGTCCGCCGCCCAGCCCTGCACCTGCGCCACCGGCTCCCGCTCCGTCACCCGCAGCCGCAGCAATCCCGGCAACACCCGCTCCACCGAGGCCGACTCGATCTGCGGCACCAACTCCAAATCCCGCTTGAGCCGAGCCAAATCGATCGTCAGCAAATTGTCCCCCCGCCGAATCCCCGCCCAGCGCTGCACCAACTCCGGGTTCAGCCAGCGCCCGTCGGCCTGCACCTCGACCGTCTCCAACGCAAAGAGCGCGTTGTCGGTAATCACCTCCCGCCGCAACCACTCCCATCCCCGAGCTCCGCAGTACACCGCCACCGTCACCCCCACAGTCACCGCCAACGCCCAACCCACACTCCGCCACCGAGCCCGCGCTGTCGCGCGTGCCCGCGATTTCACCTCGAGCACCGAGGCCCGGTCCAATCGTCGATTCTTAGCTTTGCCCCTGGCGAACATGCCTTGCTTGGGGTCAGCCCGGCCCCCCCCCCGCTCTCGCTCCAACCGCGCGGCGGAGCGCCAAATCCACCATCCGTTGGCACAACGCCGCAAAACTCAGCCCCGCCGCCGCGGCCGCCTTGGGCAACAGACTCAGCTCGGTCATGCCCGGCAAGGTGTTCACCTCGAGCACCGCGGGCACCCCATCGCCACGCACCATCACGTCCACCCGCGCATAGTCCCGCCCGCCCACCGCGCGAAATGCCCCCAGGGCAGCCGCCTGAACGCGCTGCGCGGTCGCCGCGTCGAACCGTGCCGGTAGGTAATAGTCCGTCGCCCCTGCCGTGTACTTGTTCTGGTAGTCCAAGACTCCCACCCGCGGTTGCACCTCCACTACCGGCAACGCTTCATCCTCGAGGATCCCCACCGTCGCCTCCCGGCCCACCACGCGTTCCTCCATCAACACCTCCGCATCGTATCGCCGAGCCCCCGCCAGCGCCGCCGCCAATCCGTCCGCTTCCTCCACAAACTGCAACCCAAGGCTCGACCCCTGCCGCACCGGCTTCAACACGACCGGCGGTCCCCAACCCGCCGGCCAACCGGCTTGCCCACCCCCAAGCACCGCGTAGCGCGGCGTCGGCACCCCAGCCGCCACACACCGTTGCTTGGTCAGCACCTTGTCAAACGCCACCCGACTCGCCTCCGCATCGCACCCGGTGTACGGCACCCCCAAAACGTCCAACCGCCGCTGGACCGTCCCGTCTTCGCCATAGGTGCCGTGCAGCGCCAAAAAGACGACCTCTGTCCCCGTCGCTAGTTCCCACCTGTCCTCCCGCGGATCCAACTCCTCGACCGTGTGCCCCAAGGAACGTAGCGCCCGAACCACCGCCACCCCAGACCGCAACGAGACTTCCCGCTCGGCCGAAGGCCCACCCAACATGACCGTGATATGCCGGCCGCTTCCCATCTGCTTCACCCCACACCCCTTCCCCTTCCACCCGCTCGCGCACAACCACGCGCCGGGAGGTCCTCGCCAATGACCTCCACCTCGCTCTCCAACTCGATCCCGCGCGCCTCGCGCACCCGCGCGCGCACCGTCTCCACCAGCGCCAACACGTCCGCTGCCGTCGCCAAGCCCTCGGTCACCACGAAGTTGCCGTGAACCTCGGACACTCGAGCTCCCCCAACGCGCACGCCCTTTAAACCCAACTCCTCAATCAACCGCCCCGCCGCAACGGCCGCCGGGTTCTTGAACATGCACCCCGCGCTCGGCTGCTGCGGCTGCGTCGCCCAGCGCCGTCGGCTGTACCCCTCCATCCGCGCCCGAATCGTCTCCGGCGCCTCCCGACACCCTCGCAGCACCGCGCTCAGCGCCACGTGGGTCCGGAAAAAGGCGCAGCTCCGATACTGCGCTCCCAACGACTCCGCCGGGTGCTCTTGAAGGTTCCCCTCCGCATCCAGACAACGCACGCGCTCCACCACGTCGAATAGCGACCTGCCCATCGCACCTGCGTTCATCCGCAACGCCCCTCCCACACTCCCAGGAATGCCCTCCAGAAACTCCAGCCCCCCCACCCCGTGACGCCGCGCCTCGACCGCTACCCGCTTCAGCCGCACCCCCGCCCCGCATTCCAAGCGTTCACCAGCCACCGCAATCTGACCGAACGTCGGGTGCGCCAGGCACACCACCACCCCGCGCACACCCCCGTCTCGCACCACCACATTCGAGCCGCGCCCCAACACCCACCAGGGAATCGCTTTCGCCCGGCAAACCCGCACCAGCGCCGCCAACTCAGCCTCCGACACCGGCTCAACATACCAGTCCGCCGGCCCGCCCACCCGCAACGTCGTCCGCTGCGCCAGCGGTTCGCCCCGCCGCCACACCGTCCCATCGGACACCGCCGCCCGCAGCGCCGCCTCCCACTCCGCCGCCCGCGCAGGCTCCCCAGCCTCCGACGCAACCCGTGCCTGCTCTTCCGCTTCGGTCCTCATGAGCTGAACCCAGTCATCCCTGACCCCACCCACGACATTCCCGCGGCAGACCCGCCAGCGCGCTCCCCGGCCTCGACCCGCCGGACTGCGCTTCCGCGACGCCCACCGCCTCCCCACCGAACGGAACGCCTTCGCCCGCGGCGCGTTGCAGCAAGCTCAGCCCGGGAACCGCCGGTCGACAGTTCGTCACCCCGCCGCTCACCGCCTCTGCAATCCGGTTCGCCGCGCCGGGAAAATGCCAGTCCGCCATCGCCACGCTCATCCGCTCCCGCGCGACTTCATCGTGCAGCAACCGCCGCACCTCGCCCACCACCGCCGCCCCAGTCAGGCCTCGTTGCACCAGCATCCGCGCTGCCCCCAACTCGGCAAACGCCCGCGCGTTGTGATACTGATGGTTGTCCGCCGCGGCCGGATAGGGAATGAGGATCGCGGGCAACCGGACTGCGGCTAACTCCGCCAGCGAGGATGCTCCCGCCCGGCAGACCGCAACCGTGGCCGCTCCCAAGGCCAGTTCCATCTCGGTCAAGAACGGCCGGACCACCGCGGATCGGCCGAGCCGTCGATAAGCCTCGCGCACCCGCTCCACGTCAGCCGCTCCGGTGAGATGGATGAACTGGAGCTGGGGCTCGAACCGAGTCAGTTCCGACAGGGCCTGAACCGCCAGTTCGTTCAGGGCACTCGCCCCCTGACTGCCCCCCGTGACCAGCAACACCGGCCGGTCCGGCGCCAGTCCCAGCGCCATGCGGCAGGGCGCCGGGTCCAGCGCCTCGATCTGACACCGCACCGGCATCCCGGTCTGGCACACCCGCGTGTGCCACAACCGTCCCGCCGCCTCGGGAAAGTAGACAAACGCCTCGTCCACTCCATGCGCCAGCCAACGATTCGCACGGCCAGGAACCGAGTTCGCCTCGTGCAGGTAGGTCCGCGCCCCTGCCGCCTTGCCGGCCAGGATCGGCCCCGCACTGGTGAACCCCCCAAAAGCCAACACCGCCTCGACCGGCCGCGCCCGAAACTCCGCACACATGCACCAGTACGACCGATACAACCCCGCCAGGAACTCACGCCAACGCCCGATTTGGTAACCCACCGCAGGCAAGGTCACCGCCACCATGCCCGGCACCGTGCTGGCCGCCTGCCGATCGACCGGCTTGGCCGAGATCAGCAGCCGGACCTCGACGCCGCGCTCGAGCAGCGTTTCGCCGACGGCTAGTCCCGGAAAGAAGTGCCCCCCAGTGCCCCCACAGGCAATCGCCACGCGCGGCGCTGTGCGGCGGCTTCCCATCATGCCAGGCGCGTCACCGACAACGGCGGCAACCGGACCGTGGGCGGCTCGACCATCGGGGCTTCCTGCGCCCTTCGACCGATGCTCACCAGCACGCCACTACACGCCAACATCATCGTCAAATTCGAGCCGCCGTAGCTGATGAAGGGCAACGCTAAACCCTTGTTCGGCAAAAAGCCCGTCACCACCCCCATGTTGATGAAGGCCTGCAACGTCACCAGAAACGTCAGCCCAGTCCCCAACAACAACCCAAACGAGTCCGGCGCCCGCCATGCCATCGTCAGCCCGCACACGAAAAACACCAAGAACCCCAGCCACACCCCTAACGCACCCACCAGCCCGAATTCCTCGCCCACGATGGCGTAAATGAAATCGGTCCGGTGCTCCGGCACGTACGCCTTGCGCGTGCTCTGATTCAGTCCCACCCCCGTCACCGCCCCCAACGCCATCGCCGTCCGCCCCGAGTAAACCTGGTAGCCAATCCCCGCTTTGGTCTCCTCCAGGTGCAGCCAACTGTAGATCCGCCCGCTCCGCATCGGGTCG
>Ga0194126_10005230_pt1 | contig 19202 bp, 13 predicted proteins | sample TA2KigC150mmetaG_FD_148641 | JGI IMG/M metagenome (GOLD analysis project Ga0194126, IMG submission 148641) | Freshwater microbial communities from Lake Tanganyika, Tanzania - TA2015035 Kigoma Deep Cast 150m | ecosystem: Environmental > Aquatic > Freshwater > Lake | place: Tanzania: Lake... | reverse complement strand
GTCGAGGATCAGCCGGGGGTGCTGGAGACGGTGTCGGCGTACATCGACTTGAACGCGGTGCGGGCCGGGTTGGTGGAGGATCCGAAGGACTACCGGCACTGCGGGTACGCGGCGGCGGTGGGTGGGGATGCGAAGGCGCGGTCGGGGTTGCTGAGTCTGTATACGGGCGGCAGTGAGGGAGCGTTTCGGAGCGGGGCTGGGGCGGGAGGGGGGCAGACGGCGGGGGCAGAGGTGCGGGTACCGGGAGAAGAGGCTGGGGCAGGGACAGGGACTCGCGGGCAAGATGCCCGCGCTCCGCTCTTGGCCGGCGCGCAGGCTGCAGGGGGGGCCGAGGAACTCCGGAAGGCAAGGGTGATTGAATGGAAGGAGGTGGGTGCGAAGTATCGGCGGCGGTTGTTTGTGCAGGGAGGGGTGTCTGGTAGCAGCGGGAAGGCGGCGATGAGTCGGGAGCAGATCAAGCGGGTGTTGAAGAAGGGTGGGGAACTGAGTGTGGGGGAGGTGTTGCGGTTGCGGATTCGGCACATGACGGACGGGGTGGTGTTGGGGTCGAAGGGATTTGTGGACGGGGTGTGGTTGGCGCATCGTGAGCGGTTCGGATCGAAGCGACGGAGTGGGGCGCGGCCGATACGGGGCGGTGGGGTGTCGCTGGCGGGCTTGAGTGTGTTACGGGACTTACGGGTGGCATCGATCTGGTGAGCGAAATCCGGTCAGGGGCAATGGCTTACTCGGGGACCATTGCGCGGTAGAAGCGGGCTGGGGCAAGGGGAACCTCAGGATGGGAGAAGGGGAGAACGCCTGTGTTGTTCAACGTCTCGGTGAGCACGGACCAATCCGCCAGGTTGGTCGAGGTTTCGACACGGTTGAGGCGGCCGGCGTCGGCCTCGACGAGGAAGCGGAAAGCGCCCTCGGCGTCGAACTCGGTCTTGGTCAAGTGGGGCCGTTGCGGTTCGCGTTCGGTGAGGGCGCAGTCGTCAACGCCGTAGAGATGCCACTGACCGCCTTCACCTTGGAAGTGGAAGAAGACGGTCAGGGTGCTGCCCGAGGCCGTAGTAGTTAGGGCGACGGGGGTGTAGCGCAGATGGCTATAGAAGCGCGGGGTCCAGCGAACGGTGGCGGCGTTGGGTTGGGTACCGCCGGTGGGATCGATGCCGAGGCGGACGTGGTTGAGGCGGCCACGGTTGTTCCAGACGTCGTATTTCCAGGTGTTGTTTTCGCGGAATGCGGTGATGACCCAGGCGCTGAAGGTGTAGGGGCGCCCAGCGGTCACCGCGACGCGCTGGTAGAGGTGTGCTTCTGAGGAACTGCCGTTGACTGCGCCCTCGAACAACCAAGCGCCCGTATGGGGTTCGAGCCCCCAGAACCAGGTGCCGTCTGACGCGGCCATGTCGAGGCCGCCGGATTTCGACCAGCCAGGAATGGTGCGTCGGGGGCTGGCGCCTGAGCCTTGCTCGAAGCTGGGATTGGCCAGGAGGTTCGGTCGGATCGGGCGAGTACACGCCACGAAATCGCGGGAGTTACGTGCTCGGTAGCCCGGCGCCTCGGATCTCACCTGCAGGTGATAGAGCGTGTGCGGTGCAAGGTCCGGCAGCGCCACGGCGTGGTCGGTGTTGAGAGTGGGGTTGGACACGGACTGGGTGTAAGGGGGGTGGTTGGCAGCGTACTGGACGGCACTGCTGGCTGGCACGTCGGTGGTCCAACGCACGATGAAGCGGTCCGTACCGCGGTCCGGTTCCGCCACTGCGGGTTCACGTACCAGGCGGACACGCGGTTGGGCGGCGCTACCGGGGTGGGCCTCTTCCATGAGGGTGCCTGCGAGGTCCGTTCCGACCAAGGGCACGCCATTCCGATAGGCTTGGCCGTGTGGGAAGGGGTTGGCGGAATGGGTATAGGCGGACTGGATGAGCGAGCCGTGCGTGGCTCGGGTGACCTCGAGGTAGTACACCTGACCGGTCGTGAGCGGGCATTCGCCGGGTGCCCACACAACCAAGACCTCCGGGTCGGCTCCGACGCGTGCGGGTTTTCCCAGCTTGGTGGTCCCCACCTGAGGTCCGGTCGGTCCACCCTCGAGCACGCGAAACGCGTAGAAGGGTGCGGCGGGATCGGCGAGCCAGAGGGCGGCACTGATGAGGCCGATGCCGCGCGCGATGAGCGTCTGGCCGAGGCTGAGGGCGCCGCTGAGGCTGGCGCCGTTGGAGCGGGTGTAGAGGTTGGTGAGGAGGCCGTCGTCGTCCGACATGATGACGAGGCCCAGGTCGCGGTCGAGGTAGGGTAGGAGGGTGGTGCCATTGCCCAACCACAGGCAGCCTCCGGGCATCGGGTCGGAGAGGTCCGGCCGGGGATCCATCTGCATGAGGACGCCCCGCACGCCTGGGGTGGTAGTCCGAATCCGAACATAGTAGGTCTGGCCGGCTACGGTCGGCATCTCGCCCCAGCCATAGACGAGGCGATGATCGTTGGCGCCGGCGAAGGTACGCGCCACGCCGAGGGGAGTTCCGCCGGGCCCGCCCTGATGGAGCGTGAGGCGGTAGCTGGTGTTGGCCGGAGAGCGGAGGTAGATCATGGCGACGGGGCCGGTGGCGACGAACGTCTGTCCAAATTCTTCGTAGCCCGTGTCGTCCCAAAACGCTGGGTAACCCCATTGGGTGGCTTCGAGACGGAGGTCGACCCCGGACACGGTGCCGCTGGGTGGGACAACGACATTGAAGGCATAGGCGGAGCGCCACCAGACGTCCCAGGAAGCGACCGAGTAGGTGCCCGCGGGCAAACCAGTCATCTGAAAGAAGCCGTAGACGTCGGTGTCGTCGGCGCCACCGGGGAGAACCAGTTGTGCTGGGTTAGCGTTGATGGCGAACTCGTAGTAGCCGACGCCGAAGGGGTCGCTGGGCGCACGGCGAGCGAACCAGTTCGGGTCGCGCAAGTAGCCGGTGAGGGTCCCGGCCGAGGCGTGGCTTGAGCTCAGGACAACCCATGAGAGGCCGAGCAACCCGAGCTGAATGCTGCGCCGCATGGGACTACGCTCGGGTGGGCCTCAGGTACCGCCAAAGGGGAGGAGCTTCGAGGCGACCCAGGTCACCAGGAGCCCAGCCACGCTGTTGACGGTGACGACGACGGTCCAGCTCTTGAGGGTTTCCTTTTCGGTCATACCGCTGAGTCGGCCGACGACCCAGAAGCCGCTATCGTTCATCCAGGAGAGGAACATCGCGCCGAAGCCGATGGCGAGGAAGATGTAGATGGGATGGTGCGGCAAGGACCCGCTGGTCATGAGGGGATAGACCATGGCGGAGGTGGTGAGCATAGCGACGGTGGCGGAGCCTTGGGCCACTCTGATCACTGCCGAGACCACCCAAGCCAGCACCACCAAGTTCACAGCGTGGCCGGCGGCGGCAGCCTTGATGGCCTCGCCCACGCCGGCGTTCTTGAGCATGAGACCGAAGGCGCCTCCGGCGCTCGTGATCAGGATGATCACGCCGGCGGTTTCGAGCGGGGGGCCGATGAGTTGGCAGACCCGGCCGACGCTCAGCCCCTTTTGTCGCATGAGAATCCACATGGCGAACGCGGTCCCGATCAACAGCGCGACGTTGCGGTTGCCGGCGAACTCGACGGTGGCGTAGAGCCAGGGTTGGGCGGTTCGGAGGTCTGGGAGTGCGGCGAACGTCGAGGCGAGGCTGATGAGGAGGATGGGCAGCAAGACCGGCACGATGGACAGGGTAAAGGAGGGCAGTTTATCCTCGGGTTCGTCCACGATCTTGCGCAGGTCTTCGAGGGAGGCGCCGCCGGTCTCGCGCAAAGGGATCTCGAAGCGACGATTGAGCCAGCGGGCCACCACCCAGGATGCGGCCACGGCGGGGATGCCGGCCACGATGCCCACCATGATCGACAGGCCGAGATCCACTTTGAGCGCTTCGGCCATGGCCAGCGGGCCGGGGTGGGGCGCGCACATCGAGTGGGTGACCGTGCCGGCGCAACAGATGGCCATCAGGTAGAGCAGGTAGTCCTTCCCCGTGCGGACCCGCATGGCGCGCGCCAGCGGCAAGAGCAGCATGAAGAAGGTGTCGAAGAAGATCGGGATCGAGAGGATATACCCGCTGACGAGAATGGCTGGCCCTGCGCGGCGTTCGCCGAAGATGGCCAGGAAACGGCGGACGACCTTATCGGCCGCCCCGCTTTCCATGAGGCACATCCCGATGACGGAGGCGAGGGCGATGACCACGGCGATTTTGCCGGCCATGAGGCCGAACTCGCGTGTGGTCAACTCGACGGCCTGGACCCAGTGACTGCCTTCGAGGCCACCGGGCAGCGAGCCGGCTGGGGAGAGCAGGCCCGCCGCGATGGCCGCCAAGACCAGGGCCAGGAAGGCGTGCACGCGAAACACGGTGATCAAGAAGATGATCAACGCGACACACAGCCCGAGCACGGCGAAGGGCCAGTAACCCGGTTGCGCGCTGGCGGCGGCGAGCAAAGGAATCATGGTGCGAGGGTAGGGGACTGGTTAACGGCGGTTGGTTGCGCGGCGTGTGAGGGGCGGATCGACGCGCACCAGGTCCGTGCGGGTCTTACCTTGCTCGGTGATGCGCGACAGGAAGTAAACGGCGCCGTCAAGACCGATGGCGATCGAGTTCACGTAGAGTGGCCGGTCGCCGTTCGGGAAGAAGATGGCGCCGTGATCGGTGTATTCGCGGCGCGGGATGTCGTAGGTGACGAGGTGAAGGTTCTCGAGTCCTTTGGCCTCGCCCATGGCGGTGCTGTCTTTGCCTTTGACGCGTTGGCCGTCGCGGTAGATGGGGGCGCCGGTCAAGTAATGGAGGGTGCGACCGTCCGGGTCCAGCGCAAAGCCCAAGTACCCGTAGCTAAACTGGTCGAACATCCCGCTCCGCTGCGAGGGCAGGGAGGTGAGCCGATGCCAGACCTCGACCCGCGGTCGCGCGGGGTCGAATCGGAACAGGTAGCCGGAGTTACCGTGCACGCCGAAGACGGCTTGGTCCTGGTCATGCCAAACCGTTTGGCGCCAGTTGTAGCCCATGTGTCCGGGCGAGGTGGGGTCGTAGAGGCCGAAGTAGTCTTTCTTGAGGTCCTCGCCGGCCAGGGTCTCGATCGAGTCGGAGCTGCTGCGATAGGCCAAGATCAGGCCATCGCCGATGGTGAAGTAGGCAGCGCCATCGTTGGGGTTGACGGCGATCGACCGGCAGATGGTCCGGTAGTCGGCTCCCTTGCCGCTCTCGCCTTCGCGCGAGACTTTGCCGAAGCTTTTCATGTTCCGCTGAGCCAGGTCGAAGCGGAAGAAGATGCCGCTGGGCCAGGTTAACCCGAAGATGCGGCCGCGGCGGGTGTCCATGTTCATGGTCAGGACGCCTTCGCGTTCCGGAGCGATCCCTAGGTCCTCGAAGGTGCGCCGTTGCAGGTCGTAGGCGAGGAGGTGCCCGCCCGGGTAAGGTTTCCAACCTGCGGGCGGGATGCCCATTTTCTCCATGCCATCGACGATGCTGTAGTAGCCGATGTGGGTTGCGAAGTAGAGTTTGCCGTTGGCCTCGACGAAGTTCACGTGGCTTTTGCCCTGCACGATGGTCTGGGCGCCTTTCTCACCGCAGGCTTCGGTCAGGTCGCCGAGGGGTTGGATCTGCCGAGTGCGGGGGTCGAATGCGAACACCTGCGCGCCGACGTCGTACCGTTCGGAACTGAGGACGTAGTAGATCTTGCCGTCGCTGCCGGTGCCCATGCCGTTGTAGGTGTCGTGCGCATCCGCAAAACCAGAATGGTAAGGCTGGCCCACCAGCCGCCGGACCGGTTGGAAGGGGTCTTCGGCCGGGGCGCTCAGCCCAGGCTGGGCCATTGCCAGCAGGCCCAAGCCGAGCCCGAGCGGAACGGCGCCCGGCGAAGGGCGAGGGCCCGTCCGCGGGTGCGCTCGGCGGGGTGCATCGGTGTTCGAGGGCCGGTGTGCGATCGAGGTGAGCGTGAGCCAGTGGATGTTCATGCGGTGCTTGTGGGGTTAAGGGTTCGGGCGGGCCGGCTGTTGCCGTGCCAGTTCGACGCCTTTGGTGGTGACGTAGTATTTCGCCAGCAAGTTCGGGAGCTCCCAACTCGGGAGCGCGTCAGGATTCTGCACGTAATCGAGGAAGACGCGAGTCAAGACTCCAAAGTGGGCTTCGTGGCCGACTCGGTACCGGTCGGGGATGACGAGCCGAAAACCGTCACCTTCGCGAGCGACGGCGATGTCCGGATAGGCGGACTCGAGGCCGGCGAACTTGCGCTGCAGGGCGGCCCAGATGGGTTCGTGGTCCTGGCCCGGTCGCGGGACGATGAAGACGTTGGGCTGGTAGTTGTCCGCCGCCGCCTGCCGCACCTCGATGCGCGCCAGGCGCCCGCGGAAGATCGCCAACTCGGTGTCTTTGCCGCCGGGCGGCGCGGCGAACTCCCATTGGACTTCGAGCCGGACATGGTGGCCGCGCAAGGCATAGAAGACCGAGTTGTTGGCGTAGTATTCGAGCTGCCGCTCCCGGACGGCGCCGGCCAAGAAATCCGGGAAGTCCGACGCGCCGGTGACGAGGGCAAATTGTTCTCGGGTGAGGCGGGTCGGCCAGCGCTGGCCGCGGAAGACCTCGAGGTCGCGGCGCCAATCGAGGGTTTGGCCGGGGAGGAGGATCCAAGCCACCAGATCGACCAGGTGCGTTCCCACGTCGGTTAGGCCTTCGCCCAGTTGATGGATGTCGAAGAACCAAGTCGGCCGCAGGAGAGGCTGGCCGGCCACCTCCTTGAGAAGGTAATGGACACTGGCAAAGAACACCGACGGTTCCTCCGGGGAACCGGGCAGGCATCCGCCAAAGATCTGGCGGTCTTGGACCAACTCGCGGGCGAGTTGGTAGGCGATTTCGTAGCGCTGCGTCATGGCGTCATAGACCACGAGGCGTTGGCGCTGGGCGACCTGGACCAGGGCCTCGAGCTTGGGCAGGTCGCTGGTTTCGAGGATCCAGGGTTTGTCGGCCAAGACATGGAGGCCGCTACCGACCAGCGCCAGCAATCGGTCCACTTTCCCACCGTTGCGCCCGGACAACACCGCAATCTCCCCGGGTCGCTCCCGCAGTAGGCGCACGAAATAGTCCGGGCCGGCATGGACCTCGAGCTGCCAACTTGTGGGCCGGTCGCTGCGGCCGTTGAACTGGGCGATGCGCCCGAGGTGTGCCAGGAGGTCTGGCCCTAGCGGGGCGTACACATGGACCCGCTCGGACACACCCGGCAACATCTGCCGCTGAAAGAGCGCGGCGTGGAAATGGCCTGGGTCTAGCGTGATGAGCCGCCACGGTTCGCGCCCTTCCGCAGCGGCCGCCATCGGGTCGGTGCAGGCAAACGCCAGCACGGCCAACTCCACCGTTGCCCGTGTCAGTCGGCGGACCGGCCAACTCAGACGGACCTTGGCCAAAGTGCAGTCCCAGCGTGTGGACCGCTGCGTCATCTCAGGCTTCATATGCCGGTCGGGTTCGCGGGATTGCGGTGCGAACCGAGTGCTCACCGCGACTTTGGTTGAACGCGAACTCCAGGATGAGCGAGCCAAATACTCCGGCACCAGCTCGGTGTCAAGCGCGCGAACCTGCACGCGAACTTGCCGACACCCTTCAACCTTTGGGGTTGCCTGCCGATAGCATCTCAGGGACACACTACGGCTTGGCCGGTGACTGTGCCTGTGACTCGATGAGACCTCGCGTTGGACGACTCCGGGGAGGGAGGAGGCGCGGCTTTGCACGCGCCGCTGCCTCCCCTGTCCCGAGCGGGTTGTGCCGTGCGGCAGAGGGCGCGTCCTGCCGCCGCTCCGCCCTACTTAGCATCGACGCCTGAGTCGTGCCATGCCGCAACCTGCGCTGCAACTACTTCGCGAGCGGATCGAAGGTTCGCTGCTGTACCAGGTCCTGCTGCGCCAGGTCTGGTTTCGCCGCGTGGCCATCGCTGGGGGCACGGTGCTGTTGCTGTCGGGTCTGAGCCTGTTACGAGTCTGGACCAGCTCGCCTGCGGGCTTGATGCCGCCGGTCAAGGTGAGCCTGCTGGACCTGTTTCAGGCTTGGTCCCTGGACCGCTCCGCCGGCCGGCTGGCGGGCCGAGGTCTGGAGGTCGCGGCGGCCCAAGCCTGGCGGGCGGCACTGGTCAACAACCGGGCCGATCCCGAGCTGTTGCGCCGGCTCTTGGGCCATTTCGTCCAGTCCGAGCTCACGGTGCGAGAGTTTCCCGGTCCGGTCCTAGCCCATAGCGAATGGTTACTCGAGCTCACTGGCACGAACCGGGCCGATGTCACCCTGGCGTGCGCGGTCTACGACAAATTGGAACTCGAGGAACCCATCTTCGCGTTGCTCAAACCGCGAGCTGAGGAGCTGAGCCAGTCCGAGCGGGCGGTGTACCTCAAAGCGCTAGCCCGTTCCGGAGACTGGACCGAATTCGGCCGCCACTGGGAGGCCTGGGGCGCCCAGTGGCGCCAGCACCGTGACGTCGCGCTTTACCACGCGGCCTATCTCGCCGGCTGGGGGCCGCCGGGGGAGATCCAAGCCGGCCGCGCCCGCCTCGAGGCGGCGGTGCAGGAGCGGGACCTACGGTTGCTCGCCAACCGGCTCCTGCTCGAGGTTTGCGAGCGGCTGCTGGACTACGAGGGTTTTCTGGCGGCACTCGACCGCCTCGAACGCGCTCAGGCCGATCGCGTTGCGGACCATGTTCGGCACTGGCATTTGCTGGTGGCCTTAGGCCGCCGCGCGGAAGCGCACCGCTTGGCGACCGAGTTTCGGCGGCCGCCCCAAACGGCTTGGGACCTGATCACGCAGGCCCATGCGTACCTCGAATTGGGGCTGGACACCCAGACGCGGGAGCTGTTGCGTGCCTGCGTGTCGGATTGGGCCGACCCGTCACAGCCCGTCGGTCAACGCCTCTGGTTGTTGTATGCCCAGACCTTGGTCAGCCTCCGGGCTTGGGACGAACTCCGCGCGGTGGCGATCCAGTTGCGGCTGGTCGGCCAGGGGCAGCATCCCCTGACCGGGTTCAGCCACTACCTCGAGGGCCGGGCCGAGTACGGCCTCCAGCACGCCACCCAAGCGCAACTGGCTCTCGAGCAGTCTGCGGCGTTGGGCATCCCGGACGCCACGCTGGCTCTGCAAGTGGCGGCGGATTTGCTGCGGATGGATGCGCCGCAGGCTGCCGCCCAGGTCCTGGCTGCGCACGCGACCGCGCAGGCTAAGAACCCGACCTACTGGGAGGCGGTTTTTGCCGCCCACCTGGTGCTCCGCCAGGACGCCAACGCCCTGTTGCAGGCGGCGTCCCGGGCGCACGATCTGGTTCCGGGCAACGCGATTTTCCGCAACAACTACGCCGCGGCGCTCCTCATCAACCGCCGCTTTCCGGAAGAAGCCCTGCGGCTCACCAGCCAGTTGCGCCGCGAGTCGCCGGACACTCCCGCCGCACGCTGCAACCATGCCCTGGCACTCGTGCTCAACCGACGTTACGTCGATGCCGAGTTGCAGTTCGCTGCGCTAGACTTAGACCGACTGACCGAAGCGGAAGCGACGTACTATTTCATGATTCGTTTCGAGCTCTTTGTGCAGGCCCAGGATCACGCGGGCGCCCGGCGGGCGGCGGAACGAATCCAACGGCGTTTCCTTTTCTCGAACCAGCTCGATTGGCTCGATCGACAGTGCGCCCAGTGGTTTCCCTCTGGTGCTGCGAGATCCGAATAATCCAGGTGGAGGGGGAGGTGGGGCGATCCCGGCCGGGCCTGGGCCTCCTTCTGAGGACCTCGATGGTATCGGCGCCGCCCCTGCACGCCCGGGCCTTCAACTACGTCGCCAGCGGCACCTACGGCACCAGCACCAACACCGTCACGCTGAACGTCCAGGCCCCGGCCGCCGCCCAGACTCTGGCGGCGATGTCGATCACCCTCTTGCCGGGCGAGCAGCAGGTCCGCCTGCGCTTCCGCGGCTTGGTCGGTCACACCTACGACGTCCAAGCGGCCACCAACGTGGTCGAGGGGCCTTGGGAGAAGATCGGTGAAACCACCGCCGGCGCGACCGGTCGGATGGACTTCGACACCGACGCGACCGACTACGAGCAGCGGTACTTCCGGATTCGCACGCCTTAGCCGGAGTGCCAGGATCGGCGGTGGCCCGGCTCGGTCACAGATTCGAGGCGTCTGCCCCACGGCCGAGCGGAGGGTTGTGGCGGGCGGGGCGGTTTGGTATTCCTTGCGCCCATGCAACTACCGCTGAACAAGACCCGGATCGTCTGCACCATTGGACCGGCCTCGAGCTCGCCGGAGGTGCTGCGGCAAATGATCCGCGCCGGCATGAACGTGGCGCGATTAAACTTCTCGCATGGGGACTTCGCCACCATGCGCGATTGGATACAGCGGCTGCGCGCGGCGGCCCGGGCAGAGGAGCAGCGCCTGGCCATCCTGGCGGATCTGCCGGGCCCGAAGATGCGGATCGGAACCCTCGCCCGCGAGCCGATCGAGCTCGAGCCAGGCGCTCCGTTCACCCTGACGACCGCAGAGGCAATCGGAGACGAGCAGCGGGCGTGCGTGACCTTTGCGGCCCTACCGAAGGTGGTGAAGGCGGGCGACGCGCTCTACCTCAACGACGGCCTGATTCAGCTTCGTGTCGAGGCTGTGGCAGGGTTGGAGGTGCGCTGCCGGGTCGGGGTTGGGGGTGAACTGCGCTCGCGCAAGGGGCTGAACTTGCCCGGGATCGATCTCGGGATGAGCGCGTTTACGGAGCGGGACCACGAATGCCTACGGTTTGCGCTCGCCGAGGGTGTGGATGTGGTGAGCCAATCGTTCGTGCAATCGGCTGACGACGTGCACGCGGTGCGGGCGGCGGCGGCGGCGCTTGGAGGCAAGCCGCTGGTTATCGCCAAGATCGAACGGGCCAGCGCGCTCGACTGCCTGGATGCCATTCTGGCCGCCGCCGACGGCCTGATGATCGCGCGGGGCGACCTGGGCGTCGAGGTCCCCATCGAACGGATCGCCCTGGTCCAAAAACAGATCTTGCACCGCGCCAACTGGCTCGGCAAACCGGTCATCACCGCCACCCAGATGCTCGAGTCCATGACCCAAAGCCGCTTGCCCACCCGCGCCGAGGCCACCGACGTCGCCAACGCCATCCTGGACGGCACGGACGGCGTCATGCTCTCCGGCGAATCTGCCTTGGGCCGGTTCCCGGTGGCGGCTGTCGCCATGCTGGCGCGCATCGCCGCCGCCACCGAACCGCACCGGCGCATCTCGCCCGTGCGCGAAGCCCTGCGCTCGCAACGGCTCGAGGGCCAGATCCACTTGCGCGACTTGATCGCCCGGGCCGTCGAAGACACCTTCGAGCATGTGACACCCGCGGCGGTCTTGGTCCCCACGCTCAGTGGCGCCACGGCCCTGAGCATCGCGCGGTTCCGGTTGCCGGCCTGGATCGTCGCCGTGACCCCCAACGAGACCACCTGTCAACAACTCCAGTTGAGCTACGGCGTGCGACCTGTCCACGCGCTGGAACCGCCGGAGGACTGGTCCCGTTTCGGCCGGCAGTGGGTGCAGGAACACCAACTCGAAGGGGACTTCCTGGTCCTGACCGAGGGACCGTCGTCCAAGAACCCACACGCCAACCACCGGGTCGAGATCATCGATCTGCGCCCCAGCCCGTAGCGGTCCGAAGACCGCGCGGCGTTGGATTGGCGTAGCTTTGAACCGGTTGGTGTGGTAGAACTCGTTGTCGATGGGTAGCGGAGTCGTGCAGTCGGGTCTTTGGCCGCTCGCGCCCGCGTACGGCGCGCAGCGGAGTGCGCGCCCTACCTGGGGAGTGCATTCGACGGAGCGCGGGCGTCTCGCCCGCGGCGTTTCGGTCTACTTTGTCGACAACGGAATGCGGCGCGCAGCGGAGTGCGCGCCCTACCTGGGGTCTGCTTTCGACGGAGCGCGGGCGTCTCGCCCGCGGCATTTCGGTCTGCTTTGTCGACAACGGAATGCGGCGCGCAGCGGAGTGCGCGCCCTACCTGGGGTCTGCTTTCGACGGAGCGCGGGCGTCTCGCCCGCGGCATTTCGGTCTGCTTTGTCGACAACGGAATGCGGCGCGCAGCGGAGTGCGCGCCCTACCTGGGGTCTGCTTTCGACGGAGCGCGGGCGTCTCGCCCGCGGCATTTCTGGTCTACTTTGTCGACAACGGAATGCGGCGCGCAGCGGAGAGCGCGCCCTACCTGGGGTCTGCTTTCGACGGAGCGCGGGCGTCTCGCCCGCGGCATTTCGGTCTGCTTTGTCGACAACGGAATGCGGCGCGCAGCGGAGAGCGCGCCCTACCTGGGGTCTGCTTTCGACGGAGCGCGGGCGTCTCTCGCCCGCGGCATTTCGGTCTACTTTGTCGACAACGGAATGCGGCGCGCAGCGGAGTGCGCGCCCTGCTAGGTACGACGGTTTACCCTAATGTGTCCGATTCGTATGAAACTGTTGCGTCGCTCGAATAGGTTCGCCACACGGGCGGGGCTTGGGTTGCTTGGCTTCAGCCTCGTGGCTGTGGCGAGCGCGCTTGAACCCGGCCCGGCCCAACTGTATCGCGTGCTCTACGGCAGCACGCTCACGCTGGAAGGACCCGGCGATGGCCCCAGCCTCGAGTTCCCCTTGCGTGGCACCTTCCGGATGCGTTCCAAGGTGAGCCCGTTGGACTGGGCCAGTTTTCGGGTCGAGGAGGTCGCCCTGCAGTTCGCCGAACCGGCAGGGCCGTCGCAGCCGGTGTTAGGCTCGGGCTTCTACAGTGTGGGTGGGCGCACCGAGTTGACCCAACGGATGGAGCTCGACCTTACCCTCGGAGGCGCCTCAGTCCGAGTGGCCAGCGGCGCGGTGGCGCCGAGTCCAGACTGGCCGCGGCTCGAGATCGCCCTGCGTGGCGCCGCGGACGGTAAGTCACGCAACTACACGCTGGTGTTGGTGGCCGTCCCCGAGCTCGAACGCTGGCGGTATCGGCTCCTGGACGGGAGCTATCTGCTGGACGACTGCCCACCGTGCGGCCGGCCGACCGTCCTCGAACCGCTGCGCGGCCGCTTTGACCTCGTCCTCTTCGAGGAGCATCCCATTCGCAGCCGGTACGCCCTGGACGAACTCGAACTCGCGGTCGGCGCAGGCGAATTCGAGCGCTACCGCCTGCGCGGCGGCGGCACGTTCGAGGTTGGAGGCGAAGTGGCGTTGCGGCAGGCCATGCGACTGGCGACCGTGCTGACCGAAGGCCAGGAGAAACTGACCCGAGGATTCACCAACAGCAGCAGCGCCGTGGTCCGCCGCTGGCCGTTGCTCGAAGTAGATCTGGACGATACGGCGGGCGAGTTCGCGCGCGTCTTTCGGCTGCGCCTCTTCGCCGCGCCCTTCCGCGAGATCTGGTTCTCCACCGCCAGCGGCATGACCTCCGGCACCGGGGGGGAATGGCCCCATAACCGGCGCAGCGGCGGCGACCTCCTCACCGACGACGGCCGGGTGGTGCGCTCGAACCGCGACCTGATTCGGCGACTGGGCTTCGAGCCAGGCACGGCCGATCTGGGGATCGACGCCTTCGAGATCGGTCCGGGCGGCGAGGTCCTGTTTTCGCTGACGGAAGCGGGTTGGAGCGAGACCTTCGGTCAGATCCAAGAGGGCGACTTGCTCTCCGAGCAAGGCCGCCTGGTACAGTCCAACCAGAGTCTGCTAGCTGCGTTCGGCCTGATGCCGCCCCTGCCCGATCTGGGTCTGGACGCCGTGCAAGTGCGCGACACCGGCGAGGTGTGGTTCTCGATTCGGCAAGGCGCCTTCTCCCAGACCCTGGGTCGACCGTTGGGCCGAGGCGATTTGCTCTCGAGCCAGGGACAGGTCGTCAAGTCCAACGCGGAGCTGCTGGCGGGCTTCCGCCGGCCCGCCAAGGACTATGACTACGGTTTAGATGCGGTGCATGTGTGGCCGAGCGGTGAAGTCTGGCTTTCCATCGAGGAAGGGTTTCAGGATGCCGACCGCGGTCCGGTCACCGACGGCGACCTGCTCAGCGACCAAGGCTATGTCGTGTCGCGCAACTTGGACCTGGTCAGCGCCTTTCAACCGCTCGAGGACCTGGCCAACTTCGGCTTGGACGGCCTGTTCGTGGTGACCGACCTAGCGGTACCGCCCAAGCCGGCGCGGTTCAACCCGATCGTCCTCGAGGGCACGGCGGGCGTGCGGCTCGAGTGGGAAGGGCAGGGGAGAGTGTATCGGGTGGAACGGACGCTCGATCTATCGCTACCGTTCGAGGCTGTGAGCCCGATCCTGCCGCAGAGTTTCTGGGCGGACCCGGGCCCGAGCGTGGGCACTCCGCGGGCGTTTTATCGGCTTCGCCAGTGGTAAGCCTTGGCCGTCGGGCTTCGGTGGAGGCCCCCGCGGTGGCTGGGCGTGGCGTCGTTCGGGGGCGGGCGCCTAGGCGCCTAGGAAAACCTGGTGCAGGACGCGGGTGGCGTGTTCGGCCTTGGCGAGGTCGATCGCGACGGAGATTTTGATTTCGCTTGTCGAGATCATGTCGATGTTGATGCCTTCGCGGGCGAGGGTATCGAACATACGGGCGGCGATGCCGGAGTGGGAGCGCATGCCCACGCCCACGATCGAGAGCTTGCCGATGGCCTCGTTGGCGGTGACTTGGCGGAAGCCGATTTCCTTCTTGAGGCCCTCGATGACCTTTTGGGCCTTGAGCAGGTCCGGCTTGTCCACCGTGAAGGAGAGGTCGGTGGTGGGTGTGCCGCTGCCGTGGCTGACGTTTTGCACGATCATGTCCACGTTAATGGCCGCTTCGGCGAGGGCCTTGAAAATGCTGGCGGCCGTCCCGGGCCGGTCCGGCACGCCGATGAGCGTGACTTTGGCTTGGTTTTTGTCCAGCGAGACGCCGCGGATGACGACGTCTTCCATGCTTTTGGTTTCCTCTTTCACAATCGTTCCTGGGTTGTCGTTCAGACTCGAGCGCACCTCGAAGATCACACCGAATTTCTTGGCGAACTCGACCGAGCGCAGTTGCATGATCTTGGCGCCTGCCCCGGCCAACTCGAGCATTTCGTCATAGGAAATCTCGCTGAGCTTGCGCGCGCCGGGGACAATGCGCGGGTCGGCCGTGTAGACGCCGTCCACGTCGGTGTAGATTTGGCACAAGTCCGCCTTCAGCGCCGCGGCGAGGGCGATGGCGGTGAGGTCGGAGCCGCCGCGGCCCAGGGTGGTGATCTGGCCCTCGAGGGTCTCGCCCTGGAACCCGGCGACGATCACCACCTGCCCGCCGTCCAACAAGGCGTGCACGCGCTTGGGGGTGATGTTTTGGATCTTGGCCTTGGTATGGACGCCGTCGGTGACAATCCCCGCCTGAGCGCCGGTGAGCGAGACGGCGGGCACGCCGATGGCATGGAGCGCCATCGCTGCCAAAGCGATGGTCGTCTGTTCGCCCGTGGCCAGGAGCATATCCATCTCGCGCTCGCTGGGCAGCGGCATGATTTCCTTGGCCAGCTTGATCAGGTTGTCCGTGACACCGCTCATGGCGGACACGACCACCACCAAGCGATGGCCTTCGGCCCGGTACTTGGCCACCCGGGCCACCACGTTCTTGATGCGCTCGGTGTTGCCGACCGAGGTGCCGCCATATTTCTGTACAATCAACGCCATAAAGCGATCCTGCGCCGGCCCGTCCTCCACGCGCGGAGCAACCGGCCGAAATGAACGCGAAGGCTAAAGCCCCACCAAGCCGTTGGCAAGAGCCGTCCGAGCAGATGGCCGAGGAGATTTCTGATTTAGGATTTAGGATTTAGGATTTGGAGTTTGCGGGGGACTGTCCGTGCAGGGTTCGGCGAGGAGAGTCTCCTGGCCAGAGTGAGCTTCGCGGGTCCGAGTCTGTGCGCCGAGGGGAGGTTCGCTGGGCGCCTCGCTGGCGAGCGGGAATCGGCTTTCGGCGTAGCGGCGAACTGGGGTTCGCCGCTGTTTGCATTCGTCTCGAAAATGGCGGCGCTCGCCCGAGCGCCGCTACGTGCGAGTCCGAAGACATGACGAAAACTGGTGAAAGTCCAAGTCCGGTCGAGACGTGGAACGACCGGGTACCCGAAGGCCACTGCGTCGCCGCAAGGCGGGGTGGAGAGCCGCCGGAGGGGAGTTCTCAGGCCCAAAACAGTCTGCCAAGACGGTTGAACCCGATTCGGCGGGCGGAGATGGAGCGAGTCTGCGTAGCAAAGACGAAGCTGGGCGCGCGAGCGTCCTGCCAGGCGGACACCGAGCACGTCAGCGAGCCGACCTGGAGCCCTCCGACCGTGCCTGGGGTGAGCATGAGAATCAGACCGCGTCATGGACTAAGGAATGAGGCCCGTGCCGGTGCACGACGGGAGCGGTACGGGACACAGAGCCGCCATAGTAGCGAAGGAGCGCGGGAAAGCCGCGTCAGCGAAGGGCGGTAGGAAGGTGAAGGCGTGAGCGAACCGACGCACCACCCCCCACCGGCTCGAGTGCCTCTGGAGGCTACACAAGCCGGGGAACGACGGAGCCGGCCACCTGGGTGGCTGACGCTGGAATCCAGTGCAGTATGGACGCCGCGCATGCTGGCGACCCTCGAAAGAGGAATCAAAGGAGGCAAATGGTATAGCCTGATTGATAAAGTCTGGAACGAAACGACCCTGAAGCTGGCGGCGTGGGCGGTAATTCGCAACGCTGGGGCGCCGGGCATTGACCACCGCACGACCGAGCAACTGGAAGCTGAGTTGTCGACGGAAGTGGCCATGCTGTCGCGTCGGATACGTGAAGACACCTACCAACCCCAGCCGGTCAAGCGCGTTTGGATCGAGAAACCTGGTTCTGTGGACAAGCGCCCCCTGGGCATTCCGGTCGTCCGCGATCGGGTGGTGCAAGGGGCAGTGCGAGCGGTGATCGAACCGATCTTCGAGCACGAGTTTGCCCCCCAGAGCTACGGATTTCGGCCTGGACGCAGCGCGCAGCAAGCCATCGCCCGAATCGAGCAATTGCTTGGCGAAGGCTATGTCTGGGTAGTGGACGCAGATTTGAAGAGCTACTTCGACACCATTGAGCAGGATCAGTTGCTGGCGCGGATCGAGGAAAAGATCAGCGACGGTCGGATCTTGCAGATGATCAAAGGGTTTCTCAAACAAGGCGTGATGGACACGGCTAAAGGGTGGCAACCGACCGAGCGGGGCACTCCGCAAGGGGCGGTGCTCAGTCCCTTATTGGCCAACATCTATCTCAATCCGCTAGATCATGAGATGGCCGAGCAAGGCTATGAGATGATTCGGTATGCCGACGACTTCATCGTGCTCTGTCGCACCGAGGCTGAGGCGCAAAGGGCCTTGGCTCAGGTAGGGGAGTGGGTGAGGAAGGCTGGATTGACACTGCACCCGGACAAGACGCGCCTGGTGGACGCCCGTCAACCCGGCGGGTTCGACTTTCTGGGCTGGCACTTTGAACGCGGGCAGAAACGGCCGCGGGACAAGAGTGTGGCTCGGCTCAAGGAGAGCCTGCGCAAGGTGACTCCCCGCAACAGCGGGCAAAGCCTGGGCTGGATGATCGAGCGAATCAATCACCGGCTGAAAGGTTGGGCCGCCTACTTTCGGGGCGGCACCGGCGACGGGTATCGACGAGTGGATCAATGGGTGCGAATGCGCCTGCGGAGCGTGCTGCGAGGGCGTGTTGGCCGCAAAGGGATCGGACACGGACGAGATCATCAACGCTATCCCAATGTTTACTTCGCGGACCACGGGTTAATCTCCCTAAACGCCTTAGCCTGTGGGCAGCGAGCCAGTCCCGCATGAAGACCTGTCCGAGGGTTGGCGGGGACTCACCGACCGGAGAGCCGGATGCGGGAAATCCGCCCGTCCGGTTCGGAGGGAGGGGTGGCGCTTCGACGCCATCCCTACCCCTATGGACCGAGAGGGTCGTCCGAGGCTCGGACCATGTGGGCGACGTGACCTACCTGCGGAGCCGGAAGAAGCCCTTGGCTTCGGCTAGGTCGAGCGTGACGCTGTTGGCCTGAACGCCGGGGACGGGTATCCAGGCCGGGGAATCGAGTCGCGGGGTCTGTTCGAGGCTGTAGCCGGTAAAGGCCGTGCTCCAGAACAGGCGCGCTTGCTCCGCCAGTAGTTCAACCCGGAGCCGCGGACGGGGTTCCTCGCCGGCGGCGATTTCGGTATCGGGGTCGGGGTGGAGGGCGTAACCGGTCAACAGAACGACCGTGTAGCCGCCCCTGGGACGGGGTTGGGCGCGGCTTAGATTGGCCAACCGCAGCCAGCCCAGATGCCAGCCGTCGGTTCTCGAAATTCGAAAACCGAACCAGCCATTAGTTGGGCCGGTCGTGGGGGACAAATAGCCAGCGCTATGTGAGTCGGAACAGACGACCTCGTCGCATGGGGAATGGTAGATGATGCCGCTGCTCTGGCCCATTCCCAGCGCATGGCGCACAATCTGTGCCGCCGGCGGATCCCAGGCCCAACTCTGGCAGGTGGAACACTCCGGCTGCGGGTTGACCTGGATCGCCTGCCCAGGCTCCAGTAGCATTCGGGGCGCAAAACGAGGATCTGGATCGGGCCAGGGCAAGGCGTACAATTGCACATGCGCCGCCGGAAATAGCGCTTCGGTGTTGTCGACGTAAACATTGAACCAGACTTCACTGTAGCCATAGCTATGAAGCTGTTGGTAAGACCCGTGCCAGAATTCCGGTTCGCCGTCGCCGTCCAAGTCGACTGGGTCTTCCCAGTAGGTCTTCACCTCCTTACAGGAATAGTCGCCGGTGCTTTCCACCCGCGGGCAGGTGACCCGCTGCGCGTAGAGTTGGTTAACGTCTCCCACAGCCCACCCCAGCCAGAGAATCGCGAGCATGCGCCCCACCAGAGATGTCGGGTGCGCGAAGCCATGCCAGCAAGACCCCGCTTGCCGCGCCGGGAGCGGCAAGAGCACAGGCCGCTGGCCCCATCGAACGTCGCCTTGCTCGGTTTTCATTGCGGGAGGACGGTTTGCGGCACCAGGACGAAGCCTCGGCCGCTAGACGTGCAGTTGCCGGCGATCCAGCCCGCGTCGTTGATGGCCTCCGCTGCGGTCAGCGGGGCATAATTTACAGGCCAGGTCAATTGTGGGTCGTTCAGGTTGAGCATGTAGCCGCTGCCGCCGTGCGCGACGTTCAGCACGAAGGCACGCGGGTAGCCGGTGGGAGTGACCCAACCTGTGCCCACTATCGTGATGGTGTTGCCTTGGCGGCGCC
>Ga0194126_10005226_pt1 | contig 19217 bp, 12 predicted proteins | sample TA2KigC150mmetaG_FD_148641 | JGI IMG/M metagenome (GOLD analysis project Ga0194126, IMG submission 148641) | Freshwater microbial communities from Lake Tanganyika, Tanzania - TA2015035 Kigoma Deep Cast 150m | ecosystem: Environmental > Aquatic > Freshwater > Lake | place: Tanzania: Lake... | reverse complement strand
GTGCTTCATGCCGGTCCCGACGGGCGCGCCCGCCCTGCGATGCCCGCAGGGCGAAGAAGGGTGCCCCCACCGCCCCGCCCCGCTGTGGTTCGACGAGATCGACATGAAGACCGCCGTGCAGGTGGAGGATCTGTACCGGACCATCCGCCGCCTGCGGCCGGAGTGCATCATCAACAGCCGGATCCAGGACTGCCGCTTTCCGGAAGAGATCCCGCCGCCGCACGGCGACTACATCACGATGAACACATGAACCATCGATCCCCCACCCTGGCACTCCTCTCTCTCACGGCAGCCTTGCTGGTTGCACCTCCGGCGACACCGGCCGCGGAGGACAAGGCCGCCGCCACGCCCGCGCCAGCGATCGAGCTCGGCCTGCCCTTCCGGGACAATGCTGTCCTGCAGCGCGACGTGGAGATCCCGGTCTGGGGCTGGAGCAAGCCGGGCACGAAGATCACCGTGGACTTCCTTGGCCAGAAGGTTGCGACCGAGGCCGGCGCGGACGGCCTCTGGAAGCTGGCGCTCAAGCCGCTCAAGGCCGGCGACCAGCCGGCCGAGATGATCATCAGCGACAGCGCGGGCGCGAAGGTTGTGCTGAAGAACCTGCTGGTGGGCGAGGTCTGGCACGCCTCCGGCCAGTCCAACATGGAGTGGTTCGCCGCCAAGTCGATGTGCGCCGCGCTGGCAAAGGAACTCGCAAGCTCCGCGGACGAGGCCCCGATCCGCGAGCTGCGGACCGACACCGTTTCCGCGCTCTACCCGCAGCGTCGCGGCACCTCGGAGGCGGGCTGGAAGACCAGCCGCCAGGCCGGCGATTTCTCGGCCCTCGCCCTCGCCTTCGCCCACGAGCTGCACAAGGAGCTGAAGGTGCCGGTCGGAATCCTGCTGACCTCCCACAGCAATACGCGCATCGAGGCGTTCACGCAGCGCCAGGCGATCGAGGCCCATGCCGGGCTCACGATCGACGCCGACCTCATCCGCGACGGCGACGCCGGCACGGACCAGGGCCGCGCCGCGTTCCAGAAGTACTACGCGGATCTCGCGGCCTGGCAGAAGGCGTCGGCGGCGCTGGGCTTTCCCAGCACCCGACCGCTGAAGCGGCCGGACCTGCCCGGCATCGCCGGCCAGTGGCGCGGCCCCTCGCAGTTCTTCAACGGCAAGATCGCGCCGGTCGTGCCGTACCCCGTCCGCGGGTCGCTCTGGTGCCAGGGCGAATCGAATGCCGAGGACGGTCGCCTCTACGCCGCGCGGATGGAAGCGCTCGTGCAGGGCTGGCGTCTGGCGTGGGGCCAGCCCGACATGCCCTTCTACTTCACGCAGATGCAGGCGTATGGCTCGCAGAGCCCGGACGAGGTCGGCATGGCCGACGTGCGCCAGGCCCAGCACCTCTTCTTCATGAACAACCGCCGCCACGTCGGGATGGTGGTGCAGACGGACCTCAACCCCGCGTCGCCGGGCGCGATCCACTACCAGAACAAGCTCCATCCCGGCATGCGGCTCGCGCGCTGGGCGCTGGCGAAGGAGTACGGGCGCGACATCGCGCACACCGGGCCGATCTACGAGAAGTACGCGATCGACGGGAACAAGGCGGTCGTTTCGTTCGAGAAGGGCAGCCTGTTCGGCGGGCTGATGGTCGGCAGCAAGGGGCTCGAGAAGGACATGAAAGAGCCCGGCAAGTTCGTCGAGCCGGCGCAGCCGACGCCGGGCGCGAAGCTCAGCCACTTCCGCCTCTGCGGCAAGGACCGCAAGTGGCAGGCCGCGGAGGCCGAGATCGTCGGCGACACCGTGGTTGTGACCTCGAAGGACGTGCCCGAGCCGGTCGGCGTGCAGTACGCCTACTGCGCGGCGCCGCAGAACGCGAACCTCTACAACCGGGCCGGCCTGCCCGCGACGCCCTTTGCCGCGGTCGACGGCAAACTCATCTTCGAAGAGGATGACCTGGCGAAGGCCGAGGCGAAGAAGGCGAAGTATGCGCAGTTCACCGACCGCGATCATCCCGTGTTCACGGTGGCGGCCCACTTCCGCAACGGCGCAATCCTCCAGCGCGATCAGCCGATTCCCGTCTGGGGCTGCGCGAACAAGGGCGTCGAGGTGACCGTGACCCTCGGCGATCAGACCCAGACCGCCGTGGCCGATGACCGGCAGCTGTGGTCCGTCTCCTTCCCGGCGCGTAAGGCTTCCGCCACGCCGGTTTCTCTGACGGCGAAGTCGAGCACCGGCAACAGCAGGGCCGTCGAGAACATCCTCGTCGGCGACGTCTGGTTCCTCACGGGCAGCACGCTGCTGACCAGCGAGCCGGCTTACGATTCGCGCGACAAGAAGGCCACCCTTCCGGAAGCCCTGCCGCTGGTGCGCGAGTTCAGGCGGCGAACCGCGGCCAGTTCGAGCCCCACGCCGAGGAAGCGCGGCTTCGAGACCGGCGCCGACCGCAAGTACCAGTCGTTCTGGCAGACCGCCGAGTTCGCGGCCGCCGGCGACTGCGTGACGATGTTCGCATACGAATTTGCGAAGGCGCTGAACCGCCCCGGCATCCCGCAGGGCTTTGTGACCATGTCCTCGGGGAGCCGCGACCAGATGGCTTCGCCGCTTTCGTGGACCGCGTTCGCCGGCTTCAAGGATGCGGGGCGGCCGTCCTTCCGCGCCCGGTTGGATTCGCTGCTGCTGCAGGACCCGAACTCCGACGTCTCCCGCAACGCCATCGCCGCACACATCGAGGCCGTGAAGGCGGAGGTCGCGATGATCGCCGACCGGGCGAAGAAGGGCGGGGACCTGTCCGCGGCGCCGCTGCAGATGCCGGCGTTTCCGGAGCCCGGGCGGGATGGCGGGGTCAAGCCCGACACGGTTCCCATGCTGGCCTACAACTGGTGCGTCAGCCCGCTGACGCCGATGGGCGTGTCCGGCGTGATCTGGGTGCCGGGCGAAGCCAACCTCGGCTACGCGCCCGCGGACTACTCCGCCGAGCTGGAGCTGTACGCGCGCAGCCTGCCGGCGACCTACGGCCAGAAACAAGTGCCCTTCCTCTACGCCCAGCCCTCGCCCGCGCTGGTCAAGGAGATCGCCGCGCCCGCGATCCCGGGCGGCAAGGCCGTGACGTTCGACACGTGGCCCAAGAGCCTCAAGGCCATCGCGGCCGAGATGGCGAAAGCGGCACCATGAGCGGACCGGCCGGCGCGTTGGCCCTGAAATACGAGATGCTGCTCGCGCTGACGTCCATGATCTGGGGTTCGGCCTTCGCCGCACAGCAGATCGCCATGAAGAAGGGGCTTGGCCCGATGATCTTCACGGGCCTCCGCTTCGCCCTTGGCGGCCTCGTGTTGATCCCGCTGATCGCGTGGCGCAGGAAGCACGCCGTCGCGTCGGACCCGCAGGCCCGGCTGCCGATCGGAGCAACGATCGGCGCCGGGATCTTCCTGTTCGCCGCGGCGGCCCTTCAGCAGATCGGCCTGCAGTCTACATCCAGCGCCAACTCCGGCTTCATCACCGCTTTCTATATCCTCTTCGTTCCACTGCTGGGCCTGTTTCTTGGGCACAAGGCCCCGAAGGTCCTGTGGACGGGCATACTCATCTGCCTCGCCGGCTTCTACCTTCTGAGTGTGACCGGCACGCTCGAGGTCTCGAAAGGCGACGGGCTGACCCTGGTCTGCGCGGTCTTCTGGGCATGCCAGATTCTGGTTGTCGACCGTGCCGCAGGCAAAGGCGACCCGTACCGGATTGCCGCACTTGAATTCGCGACCTGCGCCGTCCTGAGCACCGTGGCGGGGCTGCTCTTCGAGCGCCGCACCTTCGATCAGATCCCGGCGGCCGCCGGCGCCATCGCCTATACCGGCGTGATGTCGGTCGGGGTGGGCTTCACGCTGCAGGTGGTCTGTCAGAAGCACTGTCCACCCGCGCCCGCCGCCATCATCATGAGCATGGAATCGGTCTTCGCCGCGGTCTTCGGGTACCTCGTGCTCAAGCAAACACTCACCGGACGGGCCGTCCTCGGTTGTGGCCTGATTCTGGCCGGTGTGCTGCTGGTGCAGCTGGTGCCCATGATGAGCGGGAAGAAGCGGGCTTCCGCACCCCCGGGCGCGACCTTGGTCCCATGAATACGCACGAGAAACAACGGACCTACCGGGAGGCCCATCGGCAGATCCGGGCCCTGACTTCCGGAGCGGATGACGAGATCGCCGTGCCTGGGCAAGAACGTGATGGCCGCCGCGAACGCGCCCTCCTGCGCGAACATGGCGCTGTCCGGCTACGAACAGCTGATCCCGCTCGACGAGGTGATCGAGACGACCAGGCGCGTGGCGGAGCGGATGCCGCGCGAACATCGCTGCACCGCGCTGGGCGGGCTGTCGGTGACGCCCGCTTCCCTGCGCATCGAGAAACGTCTCGCGGAGCGGAAGGCCGCCGGCGGGTGCGCGGGTTGTGGCGGCGTTCGCGGCTCGAAACCGGCGGCGCCGGGGTGCTCCTGACGCAGCCGCGCGATCCGGCGTGGCGTACTGGCGAAACAAGACCGCGTGAGCCCTCTCGGGGGCGGGGTCGTCTTTTCGGAGTTGGCGTCTTGTTCTGTTTACAAAGATATACATTAATGATATCTATCGTCTATGAGACTTGGCACCTTGCAGCGTCTGACAGCAGGGTTGGCCTGTTTCGACTTGGCCTTGCTGGTGCAGGCGGGTGAGGACCGGCGTGAGGCGCTTCGTATGCAGCTATCGCGCTGGATGAAACAGGGGAAGGTGATCGGGCTCCGGCGGGGCATGTACACGCTGTCCGATACGTACCGCCGCGCGCCGATCGTTCCCGCCGCCCTGGCCAATCCGCTGTACCGGCCTTCGTACTTGAGCGGCCTGTGGGCGCTGGCATGTTACGATCTGATTCCGGAACGGGTGGTCTGGTTCACCAGCGTGACCACGCGCGTGCCGCGCCGGTTCGAGAATCCGTTCGGCACGTTCGACTACCGGAACCTCAAGCAGGACTTCTTCTTCGGGCAGCAAGTCGTCGATTGGGGCGGACATCCGGTCGCGCTGGCGGAACCGGAGAAGGCGTTGCTGGATCACTGGCATCTGTCCGACGGGCCATGGACGCCCGAGCGGCTCGATGAAATGCGCTACCAGCACATGGAGCGTGTTTCCGCCGACCGCCTCCTCGATTACGCCGGCCGCTTCCGGAGTCCCCGTTTGGAACGGGCGGCGAAACGCTGGCTGGACCTTGCCGCCCGAGCCGGGGCAGGATCGGTTACGTTGTGAAGGAACAAGCCATCGCCCTCGCGCGCGGGGCCACGGACCCCGGGCAGTCGCTCAATCTGCTGCGCGAATACCTCCAGGCGTTCGTCCTGCGCTCGCTGCACGAGTCCGAGGCCTTCCGCCCGCTCGCCTTCGTCGGCGGCACGTCGCTCCGCTTCCTGCATAACTTGCCGCGTTTCTCCGAGGACCTCGACTTCTCCCTGGTCTCCGCGGAGGGCTACGCGGGCAAGGCGTGGATGGAGAAAGTAAAGCGGGACCTCACCTTCGCAGGCTTCGTCCCGGACGTGACCTGGAACGACCGCAAGACCGTACACACGGGTTGGGTCCGGGTGGCGTGTATCCTGCGGGACGCGGGGCTTTCCCCCATGGCGGACGAGAAACTGGCCATCAAGGTCGAGATCGACACCCGGCCCCCGGCCGGCGCCCGTTGCGAGCGCCGCCTGGTGACCCGTCATCTGACGTTCTTCCTTCAGCATCACGACCTGCCATCCCTGCTGGCGGGGAAGCTGCATGCCGCCATCACGCGAAAGTATGCCAAGGGGCGCGACTGGTACGACCTGCTCTGGTACCTGTCGCACCGTCCACCGGTGGCGCCGAATCTCGAATTGCTGCAGCATGCGCTCGACCAGACCCAGGGCACCGGCCAGATGGACGCGAGCCGGTGGCCGTCCCTGGCGCGTGAGCGTCTCCTGGCCCTGGACATGCGCGCCCTGACGGACGAGATTCGCCCGTTCCTCGAACGCGAACGCGATATCCAGTTTGTGAACGCGGAAACCCTGAATCAACTGCTGCAGGACGCCGGGGCGACGGGGGTCGGCGCTCGAGACCGAAAAGCTGTTGGCCGCAAACGGGTCACATAACTGCCGGAGGTACCCATGAAGATCCGCTCATCCGTTCGCATCGCGCTCGCCCTCGCCGCCGGACTGACGCTCACCGCACCGGCGCAGGCCAAACCGCTCAAGGTGTTCATCCTGGCCGGGCAATCGAACATGGAGGGCCACGCGAAGATCGAGACCTTCGACTACATCGGCGACGACCCGGCCACCGCGCCGCTGCTCAAGATGATGCGCGGTGCGGATGGCAAGCCGACGGTCTGTGCGGGCGCGTGGATTTCGTACTTCACCGGCGGAGGCGACGCGAACGGCGAGGGCTTCGGCCCGCTGACGGCGGGCTATGGCGCGCGGCGAAACCCGGCGGAGGATGGCGGCAAGATCGGGCCGGAGTTCACCTTCGGCCTCACCATGGACGCGGCGTTCGAGGAGCCTGTGCTGCTCATCAAGACCGCGTGGGGCGGCAAGAGCCTGCACACCGACTACCGCCCGCCCAGCGCGGGGCCGTATCAGATCAATGAGTACCAGAAGAAGCTCTACTATGGTCCGCCGGGCCACGGGGTGCCCAAGGACATGGACCAGTGGCTGGCCGACAAGAAGAAGGCGACCGGGCATTACTACCGGCTCATGGTCGAGCACGTGAAGAAGGTGCTGGCCGATCCCAAGCGGGTCTGTCCCGACTACGATCCCGCGCAGGGCTACGAACTCGCGGGCTTCGTCTGGCTCCAGGGGTTCAATGACATGGTGGATGGCCACGCCTATCCGGGCCGCGACCAGCCGGACCGCTTCGCGCTCTACTCGGAGCTGCTCGCCCACTTCATTCGCGATGTGCGCAAGGAACTGGACGCGCCGAAGATGCCGTTCGTCATCGGCGTCATGGGCGTGGGCGGGCTGAAGGATCAGTCCGCCGGCATGACGGCCTTCCGCGCGGCCATGGCGGCGCCCGCGGAGCTGCCCGAGTTCAAGGGCAATGTCGTCGCCGTGCAGACCGCGCCGTTCTGGTCCGACGAACTCGGCGCCATCGATGAGAAGCGCGGGAAGGTCCGCCAGATGCGCCACTTCCTCGACTCCAAACACAAGGATCACCCGAACGCCGACGGACAGATGACGCCGGAGCAGAAGAACGAATACGTGAAGAAGTTCGAGGCCGGGCTCATCACGCCGGCCGAAGAGGCGATGTGGCAGCGCGGGGCGTCGAATGCCGGCTACCACTATCTCGGCTGCGCCAAGACGTTCGCGCGGATGGGGCGGGCGTTCGCCGAGGCGAATCTCAACATGATGGCCGAACGCCCACGGCCATGACGAAGCCCGGACAGCTCCCGCCCGGCTGCGCCGTGGGGTTCGGTTTCGCGGGGCGTTTGCCCTGTCCCGCCGAACCACCGCGTGGGGCCCGGCTCCCGGGAGATGCATGTCGGAGAGCGAAGCCATGAATTATGCGTCCATGATCGCCTTCCTCCTCGTTCCCTGCTGCGCTGCGCTGGCTGCCGATGCGCCGAAAGCCGGCGACGACGCATCGGTGCCCGCGCTCGTCGAACGAGCCGGCCAGGGCGACAGGCATGCGCAACTGGCGCTGGCGCTGAGATACCGCGACGGCAAAGGCGTGAAGACAGACCCCACGGAGGCGATTCGCTGGGCGCGCCTGGCCGCCGATTCGGGCGATGCGGCGGCGATGGACTTCGTCGGGTGGATGTTCTTCCGCGGCCTGGGGGTGAAGCGCAACGCGGAGATCGCCGTCGGCTACTTCAAGGCCGCCGCGGACGAGTGCGCCCAGGCCGGATGGAATCTCGGCCAGTGCTACTTCGGCGCGCAAGGCGTCGAGCAGGATGTCCCCCGGGCTCTGGAGATCTGGAAGAAGGCGGCGGGCATGGGCCACGGGCGCGCGGCCGCGGCGGCGGCGATGGCCTATCTCTCGGGCGAAGGCGTCGCGCCCGATGCGGCGCATGCGCGCCGTCTCGCGGAACGCGCGGTAGAGCTGAACGATCCCTCGGGCCTCGTCGTGCTGGGCGAACTGCACTTCCAGGCCGGCGAGTTGGCCAAGGCGCGCGAGCTTTGGACGCGGGTGGCGGGGATGAATCCCACACGGCCCACCAGCAACCCCGAGCAACCCTCGGGCGAGCTCGCCTCGCAGCAGGGTGCGGACCTGCTCCGGCTGATGGAGACCCGCCGCCGCAAGGCCGAGCCCGACCGATTCGCGCTGGTGCCCATGCCGCACATCCACCAGGGATGGAACAACTGCGGCGCGACGACGTGCGCCATGTTCGCCCGCGCGCAGGGCAAGGATGTCGGCGGCTGGGACTACAAGAAGCTCTGCCCTTCGCCGCTCGGCACCGGCACGGACTGGGGCGACCTGCTCAAGGCCTCGGAGCGACTCGGCCTGCGCTGGCGTCTCGTCACCTTCACGCCTGACGACGGCGGCTTCGCGAAGGCGACCGCGTTCGTGCGCGGCGAGTTGGACGCCGGTCGCCCGGTTGTCATCGATTTCAAGTACATCGGTCCGAAGTACCCCAACGGCGAGGCCGGCCATACGCTGGCCATCGCCGGCTACCTCGCGGAGGAGAACCTCTACATCCTGTGCAACCCCGCCCTCCCGACCCCCGGCCTGCAGCTCATCACCGCCGCGGATCTGAAGCACTACTGGCGTTCCGATCACTACGGCGCGCTTTCGCACGGCGTCCTTTCGCGCCCGGCCATCGTCATCGACCGTTCCTGAAGGAGAGGAACCGAACATGAGTACGAGCATTCAGGCGGTGTTCTCGCGGGGCGGCCCGTGGCGGGCCGGGTTCGCGATCCGTGCCGGCGCCGCGTGGATCCTCTTCGCGTTCGCCGGTATCGCTCCGTTGCGCGCCGCCGATACCGCCCCCCTGCCCTCCCCGCATCCGATCGACTGGCCGGCCTTCATGCGCCGGCACGACATGGCCTTCGACACGTTGCCGCGCGGGTGGCGGGAGGCGCCGCATTTCGGCAATGCCATGGTCGGGTCGATGCTCTACCAGGCGGATGACACCATCCGCCTCCAGGTCTTCCGCGCCGATGTCCAGGACCATCGCGACGACACGTGGGGCTGGACCGCCTACAGCCGGCCCCGCCTGATGATCGGCCATTTCTCCCTCCATCCGGTCGGCAAACTTGCCGGCTGCAACTGGCGGGTGGACCTGTGGAACGCGGAGCTGACCGGCACGATCACGACCGACCGGGGCGAGATCCGCATCCGCCATTTCGTCCATGCCGAGGACATGGCGATCGTCACGGAACTGGAGCCGTCCGCGGGCGAGCGGGAATGCCGCTGGACCTGGCACCCGGCGCCGGCGAAGACGACGCGGCCGGGCTATCCAGCCAACGAATCCGACATCGAGGGTTTCGCCAGGCGCTACGGCACGCACCTCAAGGACACGGTGAAGGTCTACCAACCCAACCCCCAGGGGCGACTGGAGGAACGAAGCGGCGTGTCGGTATGGACGCAGGATCTTCTGGCCGGCGGGCAGTATGCCACGGCATGGAGCGAGGAAACGCGCGGCGACGCGCGCACCCATGTGGTCAGCATCGCCAACAGCTTCCCGGAGGCGACCGCGGCCGAGACCGCGCTCGCAGACGTGGGCCGGTTCCTGAAACTCGACCGGACCGCGTGGCGGGAGGCCCATCGCGCGTGGTGGCACGCCTATTACCCCCGAAGCTACATCGAACTACCCGACAAGGGCCTCGCGTCGCTGTACTGGCAGACCATCTACCGGTTCGGTTGCACGAGCCGGACGGGTCGCTCCCTGGTGGACACGTCCGGCATCTGGTTTCAAGGCGGTCCATGGGCGTACATCACCACCGACTGGAACATCCAGAGCGCGCACTGGCCCGTGTACGCGGCCAATCGGCTCGAACAGGGCCAGGAACTGGTGAACCGGCTTCACGACGGACGCGACGCGCTGGTCAAGGCGGTGCGCCCAACCGATTGGCAGGAGGATTCCGCCTATCTGGCGCTTGCCGTGGCCCCGGACATGCGAGGAACCCGCGACGGGGACATGCGCTACTACGACCTCGTCGGCAACCTGCCGTGGACGCTGCATAACGCGTGGATGCAGTATCGGCATTCGATGGACGACGGGATGCTGCGCGAGAAGATCTACCCGCTGCTCCGCCGCTCCATGAACCTGTATCTTCACATGGTCCAGGAGGGTGCGGATGGCAAGCTCCATCTGCCGCCGACCTACTCGCCGGAGACGAGCACCGGGAAGGACTGCAACTTCGACCTCGCGCTCCTCAAGTGGGGCTGCCTCACGCTGCTCAAGGCCAGTCAGCGCCTGGGGATCGACGACCCGCTGATTCCGCGCTGGAAGCAGGTCGCGGCGAAGCTCGTCGAGTTTCCCGCCGACGAGCACGGCTTCCGCCTCGGGGCCGACCAGGCGTCCCCGTCCGAACACAGGCACTTCTCGCACCTGCTGATGATCTACCCGCTTCACCTGGTGAACATCGAGCAGGAAGGCGCGCGGGGAGTGCTCCAGGCCTCCTACGAGCGCGCCCGCGCGGTCAGCGGTCTGCCGGCCATGGTCGAAACGCACGTCGGCCCGATCGGCGCCGCCCTTGGCCGGGGAGACACCGCCCTGGAGGGGCTGAAACGCCTGCAAGGTGACCTCCTGCCGAACGGCTTGTGGGCCTGCAGCGGCAATCCCTGTATCGAATCGACGCTGGGGATGGCCACCATCGTTCAGGACATGCTCGTTCAGAGCTGGAGCGATCCGGCGAAGGAGGAGTCCGGCCCGATCCGCATCTTCCCTGCGCTCCCCTCCGCATGGCAGGACGTCGAGTTCCGCGATCTGCGCGCGGAAGGCGCCTTCCTCGTTTCGGCCCGGCGCAGCGCGGGCCGGACCGAATGGGTGCGCATCAAGAGCCTCGCCGGCGAACCGTGCCGCGTGCGACCGGGCATGGACGGTGCGATCCAGACCCGGGGTGACCGGCGGTTCCAACTCCAACAGGCCTCCCCCGGCATCTACAAAATCGACCTGAAGCAGGGCGAAGAAGTCTGGCTCCAAGCGGGGGCGCCGCCGCTCACGCGCCAAGCGCGCGCCAGATGACGCCGGAGGAAACATCCACATGGCAACGAAACGATGCGTCCTGATGTTCAGTGTGATGGCGATGGTGCAGAACACCGCGTTGTGCGCGCCGGAACCTCCATCCGGAGCGAATCCCGTGGTGGCTAGACAGGAACGCAGCGAGGTCACGCTCGCCAACGGCATCGTCACGCTGGACGTGAATTGCGGAGAACGCACGATCACCGTCACCGATACCGCAAGCGGCGAGGTGATCCTCGACGACGCCTGGGTGGCGGCGGATGGCTGGGGCGGGGAGTTGGGCAAGGCGGCCAAGCGGGATGACACGAAGGGCTGGACCGTCACGCTGGCGGTGGAGCCCGTGGAGGACACCTTCGGCAAGGGCCGGCGCGCCATCGTGACGATGACCGAGCCGAAGCGGGCGTCCCTGCCGGCGTACCTGTTCAGCTTCTCGGTGTACGACGGCGCCGGGGCGGTGTTCATGGGGTTCGGCCTGCGCAACCACACGGACCGCGACGTGCGCCTGATGAGCGCCTCGCCGATGCTCGGCGCCAGGCTGATGCCCGGGGCCGGACTGGAGAACGTGCTGACCCTGAACGGCGCGGCGGGCGCCGAGGCGACCCAGGTCAAGGGCGAGCCGGACCGAGCGTCACCCAACAGTTTGTTGCTGACCTGCACCACTCGCGGCGGACGGCGCTCGGTGGTCTGGGGCGGGCTGCGCTACAGGGACTTTGCCAAGTACGCGTCGATCCAAGGCGGCAGGCTCGGCTTCATCGCGCAGGATCCGGTGGGGCGGCTGGTGGACGCCGGGACGACCTACTGGGCGGAGGACACGTTCTACCTGGACGTCACCACCCCCGATCCCTTCGCGGCGCTGGAGAAGTACGGGCGATCGATGCGGCTGGCCAACCAAGCCCGGCCGAACGTGTATGACTGCCCCGTCCTTTGCGGCTGGGGCGTCGGCGCCCTCAGCGGGCTGCCGGGCGTGAACAACTCCGCAAAGCTGGTGGGCGAGCTGGAGGCGGCCCAGAGGGCGGGCGTGACCCGGTACACCAAGGTGGCCATCCGCCTGGAGCCGGATTCGTACTGCTACAAAGACGGCAACACGGAGCAGGGCTGGTGGGACGACGCACACTGGTCCCGGTTCGGGCATCTGGTGCCGCCCTACGAGACGTTCGCCAAGTGGTGCGCCGCCATCCGGGAGCGCGACGGTATTCCCTACACGTATTTCCAGGTCGGGATGCCGTCGGACGACTATGCGCGGGCGTTTCCCGGGCACATGCTCTTCAACGACGTCAGCCGCCTGCAGGTCAAGCACCCGCACCACCAGCCGCTGGTGAGCTTCGATTACACGGACCCGGAGTTCCAGGCGCACGTGCGGAACGTCTGGAGCCGGCTCCGCAAGGATGGCATGCGGGGGATCAAGTTCGATTACCCGGAGACCGGCTGGCGGCCGGAGGGCGGGTTCGAGGATCGCCACGCCACCGCGGCCTCCGCCTACCGTGAGCCGTTCCGGCTGTGCCGCGAGGGATTGGGGCCCGATGCCCTGATCGACGAGCGGAATCTCGGCGAATCGGGGCGGCCATGCCTGGATGTGACCGCGGGCCTCGTGGACACGCAGCGCACCTGGTCCGATTCAAACAAGTTCACGCCGGGCATGGTCACGATCGGCGGGCTTCGCTGGTACAAGAACCGCACGGTGTTCAACTATTATCCCGACAGCAAGACGGTGCACGGGGTTTCGAAGCCGCTCCGCCGGTCCATGCTGACGATGGTGTATCTGACCAGCGGGCGCATCGATCTGGCCACATCGTTCACGCTGTTCACCCCGGAGATCGTCCACGATTTCACGCGCCTTTATCCCGCCTATCGCGAGCCCTTCACGGCGCGGCCGCTGGACGCCTTCACCGGCGTCACGGATCCCCGGGCGTATGACCTGGAACTGACGCCGGAGTGGCACCAGGTGGCGCTGTTCAACAGCGGCAGCCAGCGCGACACGGTGGTGGTGCCGCTGAGCGGCGACCGGGTGTCGACGGGCGCGATCGGCTTGGACGAGACAGCGGCCTACTACGTGTACGATTTCTGGGACGATGCGCTGGTGGGGAAACTCCCCGGGACGGCCAGGATCGAGAAAACGCTGGAGCCGTCCGCCTGCGCGATGCTGTCCGTCCGGAAGGCTCTGCCGATCCCGCAAGTGCTGTCCACCAGCCGCCATGTCCTGCAGGGTTGGGTGGAGCTGTCCGACGTGAAATGGGATGCCGCGGCCCGGCAACTCACCGGCACCGCCAAGGTGGTTGGCGGCGAGCCGTTCCGAATCGTGCTGGCCGGCAACGGGTTCACGCCTGCCCGCGCCGGCACGTCGTCCGGGCGGGCGCACCTGGACACGCACCCGGGCGGCGCCGACTACGCGACGCTGGTGCTGGAGAACAGCACGGCGACCGATGCGGCGTGGCGTGTGACGTTCGATGAAAAAGCGGACCCGGCCCCGTGAAGGAGAAGGAAGGAACGCCATCAAGCCGGGCGGCGGGTGCTTACGGGATCGACCGGAAGAAGAACGAGGACGAAGGGCTAACCCCCGCACAAAGGTCAGGTGCCGAATGAAACCGAAGTCCATCCTCGCGCTGTCCTGCCTCGGCCTCGGCCTGGCGGCCCCTTCCCCTGCGGCGCCGGAGTTGGATTCCGCCCGGCCCGCCGGGCCGCAAGGCCCGGGGGTCGTGCCCGGGGCCACCGAGGCGAGCCCGTCGCGATCCCAGTATTTCTCGTGGATCAACAACCGGAACGAAGGCTCCACGGAGGCGCAGACCCTCCTCAACCTGGAGTTCTTCAAGTGGCTGCACGACGAGTACGGAATGCGGCTCGACATCTATGCCTTCGACGCCGGCAACATCGACGGCCCCGGGTACTACGGCCGCACGGACTCCGAGAAATTCAGGGCCCAGTTCCCGCGCGGCTTTGCGCCGGTCCATCAGCTCGCGAAGAGCTTTGGCTGCCGCCTCGGCGTCTGGCTCGGGCCGGATGGGTTCGGCGAGACGCCGGCCGACGAGCAGGCGCGCATCGACATGCTCGCCGGCCTGTGCCGCGATTACGATTTCGAGCTGTTCAAGATGGACGCCGTATGCGGCCAGTTGCGGCCGGAAAAGCAGGACGCGTTCGCGCGACTCATGCGCGAGTGCCGGAACCACAGCCCGGATCTCATACTGCTGAACCACCGGCTCAAGCTGGGCAGCGCCCAGGATTACGCCACCACCTTCCTGTGGGAGGGCGCCGAGACCTACATCGACGTTCACATGGCCAATCGCGAACGCGCCGGGACCCACAACCGCGTGCAGGCGATTTCCCGGGGCCTCGTCCCCGACCTGCGGCGGCTGACCGAGGACCACGGTGTCTGCATTTCGTCCTGCCTGGATTACTGGGAGGACGACTTGATTCTGCAGGCCTTCAACCGGTGCCTGATCCTGGCCCCGGAACTGTACGGAAACCCCTGGTTCCTGCGCGACGACGAGTTCCCCCGCCTGGCCCGCATCTTCAACCTGCACCGCCGCTATCGCGACATCATGGTGAACGGCATGGTGCTCGACGCCGAACGCTACGGGCCGCTGGCGGTCGCGCGCGGCGACGGGGCCACGCGCCTGGTCACCCTGCGCAACCTCGGCTGGGAACCCGCCGTCCACCGGTTGAAGCTCGATGCATCCATCGGCTTCGCCGCGGAAGGTCCGGTCGAGGTGCGGCAGTTCCATCCCTGCGAGCGAATCCTCGGCACCTTCGGGCGGGGCGACGAGGTGGCCGTCGAGGTCCTCCCCTTCCGAAGCTGCCTGCTCCTGGCCGATGCCCGGCAGACCGGCGGCGTCGGGCTGCGCGGGTGCGACTACGAGGTGGTGCGCGAGGTCCCGGGCAAGGACGTCGTCATCCGGCTGCTCGGCCGCGCCGGGGAGACCTCCACGGTCTCGCTCGTCGCCGGCGGGAGGACGTTCCGTCGGGCCGCGCTGGATGCCGAGCCGGCGCCGGATCTCGCGGCCGGCAAGTCCGTCCGGATTCCGTTTTCCGGCGCGCGGGCGACCGCGCCGTGGCACCGGAGGATCGGGGCGCCCGCGGCGTGCGCGGTTCCCGCCGATGCCGAGGCGTTGTTCGAGAGCTCCTGCTTCGCCGGCGACAACGATCCGCTGGAGATCCGCTCCCTGCGGCGCTCCGGCCCGAGCCGGATCCCGCAGGTTCAGAAGGCGCGCCAGGCGTTTCTGGATCAGCCCATCATCGCCGAGCTGGGCATGCTGACCGCCTACCTGTTCGACGGGAAGACGAACACCTTCTGCGACATGCTGAAGTCCCGGGCGCGCGACCCGGGGAGCCGCCACCTGCGGATCGACCTGGGCCGGGTCGTTCCGCTGGATCACATCCTCCTCGAGACGCCGGCCACCGGGAACGTGCAGTTCGCCGCCGTCACGACCACGAACCGCGCCGAGGTGTCGCAGGACCTGATGACGTGGCGGCCGGCGCGGCTTGCACAGGATGGCCGGAACATCCGGATCGAGTCCGATCCCGGGCAGCCGGTCCGGTATGTGCGTGCGGACCTCGTCCCGGAGAAGCTCGTCGAAATCCGCGGCTTCGCGCAGGGCCGCGAGCTCGATCGGACGGGCTGGCGCGCGTCCTGGCTGTTCCCTCGCTACCGGGACGTGTGCAAGGCCTGGTCGCTGCCGTTCACCCTCGACCAAGCCGCTCCCGGGAGCTACCTGGCCGTCGCCTGCAACGGCGTACATGGCCGAGAGGGCGCCTGGGTGGCCATGCGCGTGGACGGCCGCCGGGTCGGTGCCCCGCAGCGCGCCCCGTCCTATCCCGTGAACCCGTGGGAGTATCCGGTCCGCCAGACCGACGGCAACTACAGCTACTTCATTCCCATCACCCCGGAGATCCTGGGCAAGCCATGCGAAATCGTGGTCCTGGCCTTCGACCCGAAGAACCTCGATTTCACGCCGGATGTGTGGCTGACCGCCCATCCGGTCCCGTATCAGGAAAGAACACTGACCCTGTCCGAATGATCGAACCATGAAATCCGCTCTTCTCACGCTGCTCATGCTGTCCGGCGCCTGGGCGAATGCCGCCGAGCCTGCCAACCGGCGGCTGAACATCCTGTTCTTCACCGCCGACGACATGAACTACGATTCCAGCGGCGCGTACGGCGGGCCGATCAAGGACCTGACGCCGCACCTCGACCGGCTCGCGGCGGAGGGCCTGCGGTTCCAGTACGCCTATTCCACGGTTGCCGTCTGCCAACCGGTGCGGCAGGGAATGCAGACCGGACTCTACCCGCACCGCAGCGGCTCGATGGGCTTCTTCCCCATCAAGCCCGGCGTGCGCACGCTCAACGAACAACTGCGCGACGCCGGCTACCTCATCTCGATGTTCGGCAAGGGACCGCACCACCTGCCGAAGGAGAAGTTCTGCGTCGATGTCGCGGATGACACGATCAGCCGGCACCCGTCGAAGCTTGCGGAGGCCACGCGGAAGTTCCTGAAGTCGGCTCGCGCGCAGGGGCGGCCGTTCTTCCACAATGTGAACTGCTACGATCCGCATCGGCCGTTCATCGGCATCCGGGGCACCAACGACCTTGCCGGCGGCGAGCCGCCCAGCCGGTGGATCCGGCCGGATGAAATCGGCGCCGTGCCGGGCTTCCTCGAGGACCTGCCGGACATCCGCCGGGAACTGGCCGGCTACTACACCAACGTTCGCCGCCTCGACGACGCCGTGGGCGCGGTGCTCCAGATGCTCGAGGAGGAGGGCTTCGCCAAGAACACGCTCGTCATGGTCTACGCCGGAGACCACGGCATGTCGTTCCCCTTCGCGAAGTCGAACGACTACGAGAACAGCTCGCGCGGCGCGCTGTTCATCCGCTGGCCCGGCGTGACCCGGCCCGGCAGCGTGGACACGCACCACTTGGTCTCGACCCTCGACTTCGCGCCCACGCTGCTCGACGCCGCCAGGCTGCCGCCCCTCCCCGGCATCGACGGCCGTTCGTTCCTGCCCGCCGTGAGAGGGGAGCCGATGGAGGGCTGGGACCGCGTCTTCACGTTCTACAACGCCGCCTTTGGCAATAACTGGCTGCCGATGCGCAGCCTCCGCACCCGGGACCGCGCCTACATCTGGAATGCGTGGAGCGACGGCACGCGGGAGTACCACACCGAGAACATGGCCGGCCTGACGTGGAAGGCCATGGTCGCGGCCGCCGCCACCAACCCGGCGGTTCGGGCGCGCACCGACTTCTACCTGCGCCGGGTCCCCGAGGAGTTCTACAACCTGACCGACGACCGGTGCGAGCGCAGGAACCTCATCGGCGACCCGGCGCGGCAGGCCGAGATCGAGTCGCTGCGCAAGGCGCTCCTCGCCCTCATGCGCCGGACCGGCGATCCCTTCGCCGAAGCCTTCGAACACCGCGAACGGAAGGACCTGGTGACCGAGGTCCTCAAGCGGCTAAAGGCGGAATACGAGGTGAAGCCGAAGCGTGATCAGGCGGAGCCATGAATCGCCGCTTCCATGCGACCGTCGCCGCCGTCCTGCTGCTCGCGCGACCGGCCTGCCTTCCAGCCGCGGCCGTGCCCGAGACGAAGGCCAGGCCCAATATCGTTCTCATCCTGGCCGACGATCTGGGCTGGAAGGACGCGGGATACGCGGGCAGCACGTTCTACCGCACCCCCCACATCGATCGGCTGGCCCGGGAAGGGATGCGTTTCACCCAGGCCTATTCGGCGGGTTGCGTGTGCAGCCCGTCGCGCGGGGCGATCTACTCAGGGAAGAACCCCGCACGCACGGCGTTGACGACGGTGTGGGCCGGCGGCGAAGGGCCGGATGACCGGTTGTTCGATCGCAGCAAGGACCAGGGCGGAATCAATCGATGCCTGGAAGCGGAGCACCGTCATGCCCTCCCGAAGGGCGAAACCACGTTCGCCCATGTGCTGGGCGAGGCCGGCTACGCGACCGGTTTTTTCGGCAAGTGGCACTGTGGCGAATTCGCCGGGTACCAGCCGACCGATCGCGGTTTCCAACACGGGCAGGGCTTTCGTCTGCCCGAGGCGGGGGGGAGCACCCGCGGCCATTGGGGTAGGAGCTACCCGCCGGACACGCTGGCGAATCTGCCCGGCCTCAAGCCGGACGATTACCTCGCCGAGGTGCTGACGGAAGCCGCGGTCCAATTCATCCACACCAACCGGGCGCGGCCGTTCCTCGCCGTGCTTTCGCACTACCTGGTGCACATGCCCCTTCAGCCGAGGCCCGAAATGGTCGCCGCCTGTGCCGATGCCAGCAAGACAGATCAAGGTAATCCGCACTATGCGGCGATGATCCAAAGCCTCGACCAGAGCGTGGGCCGCGTTCTGGAGGTGCTCGAGCAAGAGGGCCTGACCGAGAACACCCTGGTGGTGTTCACCTCCGACAACGGCGGACTTACCCCCAGGAACACGTCGAACTACCCGTTGATGGGCGGGAAGAGCTTCCCGTTCGAGGCCGGCACGCGCGTGCCGCTCGTCCTCCGCTGGCCCGCCGTGGTCAAGCCCGGCACATCCTGCGGGCAGCGCGTGATCGGGATGGATTTCTATCCGACCTTCCTCGCGGCCGCCGGGCTGCCCCCGATGCCGGGGCAGCATGTGGATGGGGTCAGTCTGCTGCCGGTCCTGTCCGGGGGCGGCCCTCTGCCCGAACGCCCACTGGTCTTCCATTTCCCGCACTACACCCACGCCACCGGGCCGAACTCCGTCCTCGTCGAAAAGGACTGGAAGCTGATCCGGTTCTACAACGACGAGACCGGCCGCCACCTGCTCTACCATCTGTCCGAGGATCCCTTCGAGCAGCGCGACTTGTCGGTGGCGATGCCGGACCGGGTGCGGACGCTCGACGAGCGTCTGACGCAACTGCTCGACGGCATGAAGGCGAAGATGCCGCGCAGGAACCCGGCCTTCGACCCGAAGGCCGCGCGCCGTATGAACCGCAGCTTCACCCTCGACCTCGCGAACCAGGAGCGCGCCGTGCACGCCGCGCGGATCAGAGCTGCCGGGCTGGACCCGATGGATGCCGCCCCATGACGCCCGTGCTCCTCCGGAAAGGCGAATGCTTCACGTCCTCGAAACCCGGCGACCAAGCGGAGG
>Ga0194126_10005219_pt1 | contig 19231 bp, 24 predicted proteins | sample TA2KigC150mmetaG_FD_148641 | JGI IMG/M metagenome (GOLD analysis project Ga0194126, IMG submission 148641) | Freshwater microbial communities from Lake Tanganyika, Tanzania - TA2015035 Kigoma Deep Cast 150m | ecosystem: Environmental > Aquatic > Freshwater > Lake | place: Tanzania: Lake... | reverse complement strand
GTGCGAAAAGTGCAGACCCACCCAGCGCCAAAAACGCAAAGCGGACTCGCGCCCGCAATCATGTCGCGGAAAAAATCACAATCGCGCGGCGGTGGGATGAATAAGACGGGCTAGATGCAACTGCCTAAATACTGCCTTGCCAAAAATTATGCGTTGTCGCTGAAATTCTCCCGCAAATCCGCCATGCGGACAATCATCGCGCGGCGCGGGTCGAAGGGCAGTTCCTGAAATCCCCACCGCGCATAGAAGCCTCTCACGCCGTCATCGAGCGGGTGCGTAATGACGCCCATGCTCCCGACGCTTTCGGAAACTCGTAGCGCGGTTTTGAGGGCGTAGTGCAGCAGGTCGACGGCATATCCCCTGCCTTGATCGGCCTTATCGACCGCGAGCTGGCCGAGCAGCAGGACGGGCACGGGATCAGGGCGGTTGCGTTGCTGGGGCTTGGGCAGATAGGCCCGCTCGATTTGCGCGGCGCTCAGGGCGACATAGCCGACGACGCGCCCCGTCGTCGCATCCGCGATCACGCTCACGCGCGACATGTCGCTGGCGTGGTTCGCCCACGCATGGCGCCGAAACCAGTTATTGAGGGATTCCCGCCCGCAGTCGAATTGGCTGCGGTCGTTGCTTTCAGCGAGCGGACGGGGCGGCGTGACCGCCGCCATGCGCTAGCCTTTCCAGGACGGGGTGCGCCTCGCGAGTTCCGCAAGCGCAGGAACCGCCTCCGCAGGGCGGCCAATCCATGCTTCGAACGCCGCCCAGTCTTTGGCCGCAATGGTGATGTTGGAGCGATTGAGAACCTCTGCTTCCGCCGCCTCAAGCGAGCGACGCCGCATGAATTCGCTCAAGGGCGTGTGGGATTGCGCCGCCGCTTCTTCCAGAAGGGCGCGCTCCTCGGGGGAAACCCGAACGCTTAGGACGGAGCTACTTAAGGGCTGTTCTCTCATCTGTATGACATTAGCATACATCAATGCGGGTTCAATTGAATCATAGTGGGCTAAGACAATTCCGCGCGGGCGGGCTGCCGTGAACCGGATCCGCCGCCCTTGCGGCGGCTTCGATCCCCGACGCGCTCACCGCGCCTTGAGCCGTTCATAGCGATTGTTCCCCCAAAGCCGCTATAATCCACAATGCCCTCGCCGCCTGAGCGGATTCGCCCATGCCCATTCGCCGTCTCGATCCCCTCCTCGTTGACCGCATCGCCGCCGGCGAAGTGGTCGAGCGGCCGGCGTCGGCCGTCAAGGAGCTGGTCGAGAATGCGCTCGACGCCGGCGCGACGCGCATCGACGTCGCGATCGAAGCGGGCGGCAAAAGGCTGATCCGGGTCATCGACGATGGATGCGGGATGGACGAGCGCGATCTCGCGCTCGCCATCGAGCGCCATGCCACCTCGAAAATCCCCGACGGCGATCTGACCAATATCGCCACGCTCGGCTTTCGCGGCGAGGCGCTGCCCTCGATTGCCGCCGTGGCGAATCTGTCGATCGAAACCCGCGCGGCCGGCGCGCAGCACGGCTATTCCATTCGCGTTGAAGCCGGCGAGAAGCGGGGACTTTCAGCCTGCGCCTGGCCGCGCGGCACAAAAATCGAAGCGCGCGCGCTGTTCGCCGCGACGCCGGCGCGGCTGAAATTCCTAAAGACCGAACGCACCGAGACTGCGGCGATCGTCGATGTCGTCAAGCGTCTCGCCATGGCCAATCCGCAGGCGCGCTTCTCGCTTTCCGCCGACAGCGGCGCGCTCTTCGACTATGCCGCCTGCGACGGCGATCCCGCGCGGCGCATCTTCCAAATTCTCGGCCAGGATTTCAGCGCCAACGCCTTCGAAGTCGACGCCGCGCGCGACGGCGTTCGGCTTTTTGGCTTTGCGGCTCTGCCGACCTACAGTCGCGGCAACGCCCAGATGCAATTCGTCTATGTCAACAGCCGGCCGGTGCGCGACAAGCTCTTCGCCGGCGCCATCCGCGCCGCCTATCTCGATTTTCTCAGCCCCGACCGCCATCCGGTCGCGGCGCTGTTCATCGACTGCGATCCGCGCATCGTCGACGTCAATGTGCATCCGGCGAAGGCCGAAGTGCGCTTCGCCGATCCGGGGCTGGTGCGCGGCCTCGTCGTCGGCGCGCTGAAACAGGCGCTTGCCGAAAAGAGCGGCCGCAGCGCCGATACGGCGGCGCGCGCGGCGATCGACGCGTTGGCGCGCGGCAATGGCGGGCGATACAGCGCGCCGCCGCCGGCGAATTGGAGCGTCGCGCGTTCGCCCTATGCGCCCGCGGGCTTCGAAGACCAGCCTCAGGCCGCTTTCGACGCGGGGCCGCCGATGGCCGATGCGCGCGCGCATGATACGCCCGCGCCGGAGGCCGAGTCGCCGCTCGGCGCGGCGCGCGCGCAATTGCATGAAACCTACATCATCGCCCAGACGCGGAACGGTCTCGTCATCGTCGACCAGCACGCCGCGCATGAGCGCATCGTCTATGAGAAGCTGAAACGCCAGCGCGAAGACACCGGCGTCGCCCGTCAGATGCTGCTGATTCCCGCGGTCGTCGAACTCGACGATTTGCGGATGAACGCGCTCGCGCCCGCGCGGGAGGAGCTTGCGGCGCTGGGTCTCACGCTCGAACCCTTCGGCCCGGGCGCCGTGCTGGTGCGCGAGACGCCGGCGCTGCTCGGCGAGATCGACAGCAAGCGGCTCGTCGAGAATATCGCCGATCTTCTTGCCGAGGAGGGCGACGCGCGGGGGCTTTCGCGCAAGCTCGATCATGTGCTGGCGACCTGCGCCTGCCATCATTCGGTGCGCGCCGGCCGGCGGCTGTCGGCGCCTGAGATGAATGCGCTGCTGCGCGAGATGGAGGCGACGCCGGGCGCCGGCCAGTGCAATCACGGCCGGCCGACCTATATCGAGCTGAAGCTCGCCGACATCGAAAAGCTGTTCGGTCGCCGATGATCTCGAAAGCGCGAGAGGCGGCGTAACCTTTCCGGCCCGCGCACGAATAATAAGCGAGAACGCAGGAGCCGATCGTGAACCGTCGCAGCCTATTGTCTGGCGCCGTCTTGCTCGCCTTTGCGCCGCCGGCGCGCGCCGTCGGCGACCTGATCGAGATCGAGTCATTCGACGCCAGCGGCAAAAGCCTCGGGCTGTCGCGCGTCGAGAAAATCGTCAGGAGCGAGGCGGATTGGCGCACGCAACTCTCGCCGCTCGCCTTCGAAGTGACTCGCAAGGACGGCACGGAGCGCGCCTTCACCGGCCCCTATTGGGACAATCACGCCGACGGACTCTATCGATGCGTCTGCTGCGATACGGCGCTTTATGACTCAAAGACGAAATTTGATTCCGGCACCGGCTGGCCGAGCTTCTTCGCGCCAATTTCAAAAGCGAATGTCGTTGAGAACGCCGATTCGTCATTCGGCATGAGGCGCGTCGCTATCTCCTGCAGACGCTGCGACGCGCATCTCGGCCATGTCTTCGCCGACGGACCGAAGCCGACCGGGCTGCGCTACTGCATCAACGGCGTCGCGCTGCGTTTCGCCGGGCGCGGACAAGCGTAGGGAATATCGCCATGAGATTTGTCGGCATGAGACTCGCCGCCATTGTCGCCGCCGCGTTGATCATTCTCGCGCCTCTCGCCGCCGGCGCGGCCGAGCGCGCCGTGGTTCTGCCTGCACCCGCTTACGATCCGCAGTCGGCGACCGCCGGCGAACAGCAACTCGTCGTCGCCGGCGGCTGTTTTTGGGGCGTGCAGGGCGTGTTTCAGCGCGTCAAGGGCGTCTCGCGCGCCCTCTCCGGCTATGCCGGCGGAGAAAGAGAAACGGCGCGTTACGACAAGGTCTCGCAGGGCGATACGCGCCACGCCGAATCCGTCGAAATCACCTATGATCCGAAGATTGTCAGTCTTGGAGAATTGCTGCGCGTCTATTTTTCGGTCGCGCATGATCCGACGCAGCTCAACCGCCAGGGTCCGGACGCCGGCGCGCAATACCGCTCGGCGATTTTCGTCGCGAACGCCGAGCAGGAAAAACTCGCGCGCGACTATATCGCGCAACTGTCCAGCGCCAAGGCCTTCTCAGCGCCGATCGTCACCACGCTCGAACCGCTGAAGAAGTTCTATCCGGCGGAGGCCTATCATCAGGACTATCTCGTCCGTCATCCGGCGCAGCCTTACATCGTCTACAATGACTTGCCGAAGATCGACAATCTCAAGCGCCTCTTCCCTTCGCTCTATCGCGAAAGCCCGGCGCTGACCAACTGATCGCCGCCGGTGTCTGCGCGTCCGCCTGTCGTGCGATTCCGGAACGCAAATGTCGATAAATTGACCGCCGCAGAATATGACCGCCCGCCGGTCACGCGACGGCGCTTTGCGGCGTCGTCGCCCCGTCGGCGAACATCGCCTTTTCGACAAGGCCGCAGATCAGATGCGCCGCGACAATGTGCGCCTGCTGAATCAGCGGCGTCGAATCGGAAGGAACATGCAGGCAGATGTCGCAGGCGGCGGCGAGCTTCCCGCCGCTCTTGCCGGTCAAGCCGATCGTCACGACGCCCATGTCGCGCGCAGCCTCGACCGCCTTCAAAATGTTAGCCGAATTGCCGGAGGTGGTGATGGCGACAAAAACGTCGCCGCTGCGTCCAAGACCACGGACCTGGCGCGAAAAAACGTCGGCGTAGCCATAGTCGTTGCCGATCGCCGTAAGCACCGAAGTGTCGGTGGTCAGCGCCAGTCCGGCGAGCGGCGCGCGATCGAAATTCAACCGCGAGACGAATTCTCCGGCGATGTGCTGCGCGTCGCCGGCGCTGCCGCCGTTACCCGCAAACAGCGCCTTGCCGCCGTTCTGCAACGCTTCGACGATGCGCGCCGCAATGATCACAAGCGCCTGCTTGAAGGCCGGGTCCTTCGCGGCCGCCTGCAACGTCGTCAAAGACTCGTCAAAATAGGCGTCAATATAGCTTATGTCGTCGCGATGCATGTCACGCTACCCGTGTGCGTAAGGGCGTCGGAGCCGCCCGCATGCGCCAATCAATCGTCGCCTGTCCTCGGGCCGTCGCCTGGCTCAATGCTTCATGTTCAGGAGCGAACGTATCACAATTTCGACGCCTTTGACGAGTAACCGAACGAGTTGCGGCGTGTCGCCATTGATCTATATGCCGATCGCATGCCGCTATGCGCCGCAGGCGTCATTATTCCGCCCATCTCCTGAGAAATTTCTCGCTTGCGCGGATGACGGAGCAGCAAAGTGACGAGCTTGGCCCTGAACTCGCTTCTTGAGGAGCGCTTCGCGACTCTTCGCGCACGGCTCGAGGAGTTTCGCCGCATCATGCGCGCGGTTTTGATCCAAGACATGCGCTCGCGTTTCGGAACCAGCCATATCGGCTATCTGATCGCGATCGCCTGGCCGTTATCGCACATGGGCATCATCATGTTCGGTTACCTGTTCCGGGTCTCGATCGCGCCGATTGGCGACAGCCCGACGGTATTCGCGGGGACCGGCGTCGTGCCCTATATTTTGTGCTTCTATCCGGCGCGACTGCTGGCGATGTCCATTCAGCAGAATCGTCAATTGTTGAACATACCGGTCATTCGGCCGATCCATCTCATTTTCAGTCGTTGCATCCTCGAAACGCTCAACGCCGTGATCGTGCTTGCGCTCTTCATGTTTGTCGTCAGTCTGTTCGACGTCGATATCTTGCCGCCCGACGTGGCCGAAGCGTCGAAAGCGATCGGCGCCGCCGTCTTTCTGGGGATCGGGCTCGGATTTTTCAATGTGGTGATGTGCGCGCTTGTGGGACCTTACTTTCTGCTGTTTTTCCTCCTCGTCATGGTTGGCCTTTACATAATTTCTGGCGCCTATTTGCCGCCGAGTGCGATACCTGCAAATTTGCGGGAATACATGACGTATAATCCGATTACGCAGCTCGTCGAATGGCTGCGATCCGCCTATTATGTGAGCTACGATTCCGAGCTAATCAACAAGTCGCTCATTTACTGGGTCGGGGGGATCAGCCTCCTGCTCGGGCTTGTCGGCGAACGGTTCCTGCGCGGCAAATTCTTCGTCTGATGACTCTTCCTGGGGCGCCGGCTCGGCGTCCGACGAAGCTTCGTCCCTCGACGAAGCTTCGATCTGCTCCAGGGATAACGCCTCCTCGTCGCACATCAGGCGCATCGCGGCGGCGATTGGATCTTCGGCCGGCGCGGAACGCACGGGGCCAAGCGCGCGCAATGCGCCGCGCAATGCTTCGCCGGCGACGCTCCGCTTGATGAAATGCCGCTCGAACACTCGCATGACATGCGCCACGCCTTCCTGCGTGACGCTGCGCCTATCCGTCGCGAAGTAATCCGTCGGCGCATAGCCGCCGGCGACGATCTCGTAAGACGGAAAATAGGCGACCTGATTGAGCGAGCGAGAAAGCGCATCGCAGGAGACGCGCAGCGCCGACTTCGAATACATCGTCGACGCCACCACATGACGCGCTTCGGCGGTGGCGACGAGCGGCACCGGCGAAACGGTCAAGATCACCCGCGCGGCGGGGTTGACGGCGCGCAGACCGCGAAGAAAGGCGGTCATGTCGGCGACGATCTCGTCGACGCCAAGATTGACGAACTCATGTCGCGCCGGCGAATAGTCGCCGCCCGCGACGCCCGGACAGAGCGGGAACGCCGCCCCATCCTCTCGCGAACGCCAAAGCTCGGTCAGTCCCAGCGTAAACACAAAGACGTCGAGCGTTTCGAACGCCTTGCGCACCGCCTCGAAGTGGCGCTCCCGATCATAATCGAGTTCACGGGCCGAATTGAATCCCCCGGGCTGAATTTGCGGCCGAAACGGATCGATCACCTGCCCGTCGCGTTCTCGCCATTGGTTTTCCTTTGGCGTGAACCGTCCATAGGCGCGTTCGAAGAGCTGCAGCAATTGCCGGCTCGTATAGATGTTGCCGTAACGCGCCGTGTAGAGCCCGTAGCTAAGCGCGTCGGCCGCCTGGGGACTGATAAAGGAATGCGGCGGCTCGGTGACGAGATAGTTGCAGCCGCTCGACTTCAGATAGCGGCCGATGTGCTGGGCGAAGCAACTCCCTGCGGTTGCGACTTTCTCGCGAACGCCGAGCCTGAAAGGGGCCTCTACGACGGGATCGAGTTCGCCCGGAGCGACATCGGCCACCGCGCGACGCCAAAGGGCATAGTCGGGACGTTTGGAGTAGGGATGCGTCTTCATCGCCGTCCATCGCCGAGTCGAGGCTCAAAAAGCTGAGCGGCGGCTTGGATCATCCGTCGACCGAACAGCGCATTCGCGTGAGAGGCGTCGGCGCCCCACACCTCCTCCGCCAGCATGCCGGACGGAGCCATGAACTCGGCCGGAACGGCGGCAAAAAGAATGTCCTCTCTCATGCAGACTTCACGATAGAGCGCGGACTGCGTGCGCCACATCTTATAGCGAAAGGCGTCTCCCGAGAGCCTGCGTGGATCGAACGATCTGCGGAAAAATTCCTGCGGACACTGCACGACGCGCCAATTCGGCAAGGGCGGCGGCGGCTCGATGCAAACGATGGGCGCGCCGGTTTCCTTCCGGATCGCTTCGATGGTTAAAAGGGTCGGCGACATCTTTTCCCGCAACGTCTCGCGGACCGCGGCTTCGGGCAAGATCACGGCGCCGGGCTCGAGATCGAGCTCGGGCTCCGTTCCGAGAATGAAGTCAAAACGCTCCTTAGGCTGCGTCACCGAAAGAGCAATATGCTCATTGCCGCCAACCGACAATACGATCCCGTCCGGCCGCTCTTCCTCGATGATCCCGCGAAGGCGGGGATTGAGGCGCGAAGAGGCGCTCTCCTCCGCCAGAGTCGGCGAGAGTTCCGGGTCGTAGAGATAGACGAATCGCGAAACGAGCGGCGCGCCGCCAAGCTGGAATCCCTCATGCTGCAGCTCGTAACTTCCTTTGGCGATGGCCACGATATGGCTGTGCCCTAGTCCCAAAATCTTGGTCATCTTTCAGGCCGCGGACTCGTCGCGCGCGTCGGCGCCGCGCAGTTCGACCCCGAACGGCTCGCCGTGATGGATCGGCCCGGATATCTGGCGCGCGATCGAGACGACGACGTAGCGGCGCCCATCTGCTTCGATGGCGCGGCCGATGATGTCCGCGCCGTCGGCGCCCATCGCGAAGGGGGCCCGGATGGCGAGCATCCGCCGTCCCCCGTAGCCGTATGCATAGAAGGCCTCGACGGCGATCGGCGCTTCCTCATGATCGATCTGGTCGCTGCTGGAATTCATCAATGGTTCCGAAACGGGGTTGATCGGACGAAAGGCGTAGCGCAGGCTGCGATTTAGGTCATGCTCCCTGGTCGACGCTCCAATGCGAGTTTTCGCGCTCCGCCGCTTGTGCTAACTATTCGGCGGATCGGCCATTGGATAGCATCTCTCCGTCTGCATGAATAATCCCTTCGAGTCGGCTGCGCTGCAAGAGACGCCGACGCCGCACACCTTCAACGAGCAAGCCTATCTCGCCGTCAACCCCGACGTCGCCGAGGCCGTTCGCCTCGGCAAGATCAGGTCGGGCTGGAGTCATTTCAAGAGATTCGGCCATATTGAGGGCCGCCGGCAGAAGGTCGCCGAGGATGAACTGGCGACGCCGGAGAATTTCGACGAAGCGCGCTATCTGGCCGAGAATCCGGACGTGCGGCAGGCGATCGAGCTTGGCCGGTCCCTCTCGGCCCGCGCGCATTTTGATGAGTTTGGCCGCGCCCAGGGACGCCGCCAGAAGCGCGCGAGCGACATTCCCGCGATGCGCGCGCGAAAGCTCGCCGCGGTGCGGCCGCTGCTGCTCGACTCCGATACGCCGCTGTCGGGTTCGGGAAAATTCATATTCGCCGATGCGGCGGCGCATGGCGCGGACGCCGACGACGATGACATGCCGATCAGCGAAAACGGTTATGACGACGAAACCGTCGGATGGATCGAAGCTCTCGCCGATGGTTTGATCCTCGACGTCGGCGCCGGCTACCGGCCGGTCTATTACAGCAATGTCGTGAACTTCGAGATGAAGGATTATGCAACGACCGATGTCGTCGGCGTGGCGCATCGGCTGCCGTTCAAGGATGGCGTCTTCGACGGCGTCATTTCGATCGCCGTTCTTGAGCATGTGAAGGATCCGTTTCGCTGCGCGGCTGAAATCGCGCGTGTGCTCAAGCCCGGCGGCTGGCTGAAATGCTGCGTGCCCTTTCTTCAGCCGCTGCATGGCTATCCGCATCACTATTTCAACATGACGCATGAAGGATTGCGCACGCTCTTCGAAGGGCATTTGACCATCGAACGGCAGGAGGTCACCAATCCCACGCACCCGATCTGGGCGATCGCCTGGCAATTGCGCTCCTGGTCGCAAGGTCTCCCGCCGCGTTCGCGCAAGCAGTTCCTGCGCACGCGCGTCGAGGATCTGATCGCCTATCCCGGGCCGCTGCTTGAAAAGCCCTGGGCGAGGGAATTGCCGCGCGAGAAGCTATTCGAACTCGCCGCCGCGACGATACTTTACGCGCGCAAGCCTGCAGCGGATTCCGCGGCCGAGCCGATCGCGAATTGCGCGCCGTGACCGAACTCATCATTCACGAAGGCCACGACGGATGGCTGTTCCTCACCGGCGGAACGAATTTCGTCACGACGCTCTATGAGCGTAACGGCGGGCATCTGCCGGACACGAATCTGCGCCGATGGCGCGACGCCATTCTCGAACGGAAGCGTCGTTGCGACGCGCTCGGCGTCGCCTACGCCCATCTCGTCGCGCCGGAAAAGCTCACGATCTACGGGCACAAGCAGGCCACGCCGCTCGTCAATGTCGATCTCGCGCCGGCGATCCGCCTGCAGCAGCTCTTTCACGGCGCCGCGCGCGCCGCCGGATGGGTCGATCTCGTCTGGCCGATGCGCGAGCGGCGCGACGAGGTCGAGCTCTACTGGCGCAGCGACACGCATTGGACGCCCGAAGGCAGTCTGCTCGCCTATCGTCTTTTGTGCGACGCGCTTGGGCTGACGCCGAACGAGGGCTTGCCGCACCGGCCCTGCAACACGCTGCACAAGATCATGGACCTCGGCGGCAAGGTCGATCCGCCGCGGTGGGAGGAAATTCGCGAAATCGATTGGATCGCCCACGCGCAACGCACCTACGCCAACGCCGTCGCACGCATTCTGGAAAATCCGCTGCACGGCGGCGCCATCCATGTTGGCGCGCATGTCGTCTACAGGAACAAGGCAGCGCCCAACAACGTGCGGATCTTGCTCTTCGGCGATTCCTTCGCCGGCGTCGGACGCGACCGTCTGACGGCGCAGCTTGCCGAAACGGCGAGCGAAGTCCTCTTTGTCTGGTCGGCCAATGTCGACTGGCGGCTTGTCGCGCGCGTGAAGCCTGATATCGTCATCACGCAAATCGCTGAACGCTACATGGCGCTCGCGCCGAATGACCGGTTCAATCTGTGGCGCACGGAACTCAGCCAGCTCGTCGAGGCGCAACGTCGCGAAGCCGCGGCGAAGTGGCGTCGCGTCCGGGCCAGATGGACTCAGCGGGCCAAGAACGGCCCGTAGGTCTCGAGCGCTTCGCGCCAATCGTCGGGGTCGCGGATCAATTCGGCCAAGGCCTCGCCGCGGCGCGTCAGGCGCCGAAACAGCCAGTCGCTCTCGCGATAGGCGCCGGGCCCTTCGATGAAATTCAAACCGGCGAGCGTGTCGAGGCCGTTGATGATTTCTGAGCGCGACCGCTGCAGGCGCCGCGCCAGCTCGCCGACCGCGACGAAAATCGCTTCTGGCGGAGAGCGCTGGACGTTCTCCAGCGCCAGAAGCAGCGTCCTTAACGCTTCGACATCGCCGTCGGCAACCCCGCGACTCATCTCAGACGCCTGGCGACGGCGATCAAGCGAAGATCAGTTGGTAAATTCATGACACGCGCGCCTCGGCGCTTGGGGGAGCGCGCCGCATCGACGACTCGGTCATGACGCGTCGGCTTGGCGAGACCCATCGACGAATGCGGTGGTTGATCCGGCAAGGCATGCGCTCTTCGCAGCTAAGGAATGCTATAAATGAGCAAGAGTCGCTTCGGCGGTCGAAACGACGGCTTCGCCCGAATTTTCCTCGACATTGATCCATTTGACGACGCCGTCGTCAATGAGCGCCGCATAGCGCTTGCCGCGCACGCCAAGTCCAGGCTCGGTGAGATCGAGCTCCAGTCCAAGAGCTTTGGCGAAGGTCGCCGAGCCGTCGGCGAGCGCTTCGATCTTGCCGGCGCCGCCTGACTCCTTCACCCAGGCGTCGAGCGCGAAAATGTCATTGACCGCGGTGACCGCGACGGCGTCCACGCCTTTCGACTTGATTTCATCCGCTTTGGCGATGAACCCCGGCAGATGTTTCTTGTGGCAGGTCGGCGTATAGGCCCCGGGAACGCTGAACAGCGCCACCCTGCGTCCGGCGAAATAGTCCTTCGTGTTGACCGGCTCAGGTCCATTCCTGCCCATGACGGCAAGCTTCACGTCGGGAAGTCGGTCTCCAGCTTTGATGCTCATGCCCAATCTCGCTCTGGTCTAAGGTGAGGCTCAATCTCAAGATAGCGCAGTTCCCGCCCTTGTGTCGCGTCGGCCGCGCGAGACGCTTGCGGCCGCACTTGTCGATGGCGCGGCGGCGAGTCAACATGCGCGCAGGGTTGGCGCGGATGATGCGTTTTTGGAGGGCGGACGGATGTCGGATTCTCAAACTGAGCGCTACGGCAGGACGCCGCCTGCCGCATGGGTGTGGAGTCAGTATCGCGCCGAGCAGCCCAATTCCCCCGCTCCGCCGGGGCTGACGCGCGCGTCGAAGAGCGAGGCTCCGCGGGAGGCCGATCCGCCGCCGCCGCGGCGCGGCGGCGGGGCTGGCGGCGGGGCGATCGCCTTTCTGGTGGCGCTCGCCATTCTGACGCTCGCCGCCGCCTCATGGTGGCTCGCCGCCTCGCGTTCGCCGCCGCCGCCGCCGTCCCCCGACGCCCTCCCCGTGGAGGAGAGCGGAGCGTCTCCACCAGCCACGAACGTCGCCCCTCCCGACGTCCCCGCGCAGGGCGCCGCTCCGGCCGCCGAACCCTCCTCACCTGCGGCGGCGCCGGCCGAACCCAAGCAGCCGGAGGCGACGACGCAATCCGGAGAGAAGCGGAAAAAATCGAAGAAGCGGCGGCGCGATTAGATACGAAAGCTCATTTTTTATAAGCTAAAAAAACAGTGGATCAGCTGCTGAGACTGTTGTAGGCTGTATATAGGAGTTTTTCTCCTTCAAACGTCATTTTTTGAATGCAATTAATAGGATGGCGCAAATGGCTCTGCAGCTTAAAGAAATCAAAGAAGCGTCAATTGTAAAAGCAGATACGCATCAAGGTTGGCATGCCTGGATAGATTTACAGCCGCCGGGGCCTCCGAAAATTCACGTCGTAGGCGATGTGTTGGTTCCAAATCCTGGTGTAGAAGCCTATCTACTCTATAGGTGGCCGCAAGGATTTAACCCATATATTCTTTTGCTTGAGTTGGTCTTATTTCAACGGCCAGGGATCTGGCCACAAGTTCTTTCGTTGAGCGAGGTTCATTTTAAGAAAGTTGTTGGCTTGTATAAATATAAAACCGTTCAAATTTTCACTGAAGGGGGTGGTGGTCCCATTGCAGAAGTCCCCGTGGAAGAGGTGCATTAGTTTCTCCTCAATAGACGCGGCGGTATCTGTTCGGGACGGGGCCCGCTCGTCGGACGAGAGGGCCGCGCGTCTCGCTTGATCACGTGCGCCAGGGATGCTCCGGAAGATCGCAAACGCCGAGCGTCTCGACGCCCGCCTGCGCGACGGCGTGATCGTTTTCGACCGACGAGCCGCTGACCCCGATCGCGCCGATCATCACGCCGTCGGCGTCGACGATCGGCAGGCCGCCCGGAAAGGTGATCAGCCCTTCATTCGAATGCTCGATCCCGTAGAGCGGACCGCCGGGCTGCGACAACTTGCCGATCTGGCCGGTCGGCATGCCGAAGAAGACGGCCGTCTTGGCCTTTTTCATCGAAATATCGATGCTGCCGACCCAGGCGTCGTCCATCCGCTCGAAGGCCTTTAGAACGCCGCCGGAATCGACGACGGCGATGCACATCTGGGTCTTGAGTTCGATCGCCTTCCGCCGCGCTGCGGCAATGGCCTGGTGAGCCTGTTCGATCGACACATGCATTCGCCGCTCTCCCTTTCTTAAAAAAAAGCCGTTTCGGCTCCTGTAACGAAGCGGGAACGCCCGCTCGCCGAGATGACGCCGACGCGGCGATTATTTTGGAGCCGTCTCCAGCGCCCGCGAGATCAACGCCTTGGCGTCCGCGCTGTCCCAGGCGGCCGGTCCGTTCAACAGTCCGATCTGGCATCCGTCGGGGCCGATCAGCAGCGTGGTCGGAAGGCCGAGCGCCTTGCCGGACTGCTTCATCTCGAAGAAAATGTCGGCCTTGGGATCGCCGTAATAGGTCAGCGATTTGACGCCGGCTTCGGCGAGGAAGGCTTTCGGCCGTTCAAGCCGCGTCGTATCGACATTGACGGCGACGACCTCGAAATTCCGCCCAGCGAACGCCTCTTGCAGTCTGTCGAGCGCCGGCATCTCGGCGCGGCAGGGCACGCACCAGGTCGCCCATAGGTTAAGGAGCGTCGTCTTGCCCTTGAAGGCGCTGAGCTTCACCGGGGCGCCATCCGGCCCCGTGAAGGCGTATTCAGGGAGCGATTGCGGCGTTGCGGCGATGACCATCGCCGCCACCTCGCCCTCGGCGAGATCTTTCACATTGGCTGCGATCGCGGCCGAGTCGGCGCAGGCGGCGTCGCTTTCGGCCGCCGGCGCGGCGCTCGGTTGCGCCGTCCCGGCCGGCGACGCGCCATCGTCGACCGCGCTTGTGGGCGGTTTCTTGCCGCCCATGCTGCCGATCACGTATAGAAACGCCACGCTCGCCGCCATAGTGATCAAGGCCGCTTTCGCGACAAACAGGAATGATCGCGGGGGACGCGGCGGTTTCGACATCGGGCGCAGGCTCCGGGGCTAAAAATGACGAGCAAGATATGGGGCGGACGCTTCCAAAGCGCAACCGACGCGGTTCTGGAGGCGATCAACGTGTCGATCGACTTCGACAAGCGCCTCGGCCTGCAGGACGTCCGCGGCTCGCTCGCCCATGTCGCCATGCTGGCCGAAACGGGGATCGTTTCGCGCGAGGATGCGGCGAAAATTATTGAAGGGTTGGAGCGGATCAAAGAGGATATCGAAAGCGAGCGTTTCGAGTTTGCGCGCGCGCTCGAAGACATTCACATGAATGTCGAGTCGCGTCTTGCGGCGCTGATCGGACCGGCGGCAGGCCGCCTGCATACCGCGCGTTCGCGCAACGATCAGGTGGCGACCGACTTCCGCCTCTATATTCGCGATGACATCGATGCGCTCGATCTCGAACTCGCCGATCTGCAAAACGCGCTTGCGACCCGAGCCTTGGAAGAGGCGGCGAGCGTCATGCCGGGCTTCACCCATCTCCAGTCGGCGCAGCCGGTGACGCTCGGCCATCATCTTCTCGCCTATGTCGAAATGATCGGGCGCGACAGGGGACGTTTCCGCGACGCCCGCGCGCGCTTGAACGAATGTCCGCTCGGCGCGGCGGCGCTCGCCGGCACGAGCTTTCCGATCGACCGCGCGATGACGGCGCGGGCGCTTGGCTTCGACCGGCCGACGGCGAATTCGCTCGACAGCGTCTCCGATCGCGACTTCGTTCTGGAGTCGCTCAGCGCCGCGGCGATCTGCGCGACGCATCTGTCGCGCTTTGCCGAAGAAATCGTGTTGTGGACGACGCCGCAATTCGGCTTCATCACGCTTTCCGACAAATTCACCACCGGCTCGTCGATCATGCCGCAAAAGCGCAACCCGGACGCCGCCGAACTCGCGCGCGGCAAATCCGGCCGCGTCATCGGCGCGCTGGTCGCGCTGCTGGTCGTCATGAAGGGCCTGCCGCTCGCCTATTCGAAGGACATGCAGGAAGACAAGGAAGGCGCTTTCGACGCGCTCGACACGCTCTCGCTTTGCATCGCCGCCGTCGCCGGAATGGTCCGCGACATGCGCGTCGACCGTGCGCGGATGAAGGCGGCGGCCGGCGCCGGCTACGCCACCGCGACCGACCTCGCCGATTGGCTGGTGCGGACGCTGGCGCTGCCGTTCCGCGAGGCGCACCACGTCACCGGCCGCATGGTCGCGCTCGCCGAAGCGCGCGGCGCCGGGCTCGAAGAGGTGACGCTCGAAGAGATGCGCAGCGTCGAGCCGCGCATCAACGCCGAAGTGTTCGACGTGCTCGGCGTGGAAAAGTCGGTGCAAAGCCGCAAGAGCTTCGGAGGAACCGCGCCCGACAATGTGCGCGTCGCGGCGCAGGCCTGGCTCGACAGGCTGAACGCCTGATGGAGGACATCGCGCCGCGACTCTATCTCGCAACTCCGCCGCTCGCCGATGCTGCGGGTTTTGCGCCTGCGCTCAACGAGGCGTTGGCCATCGGCGACGTCGCGAGCCTGCTCATTCGTTTCGCCGGCGCCGACGAGCGCGCCAATGAGGCGATCGTTCGCGCCCTGGCGCCGGCGGCGCAGGAAAAAAATGTCGCCGTTCTTGTCACGGCTTCGCCCAATGTCGCGCTGCGCGCGGGCGCAGACGGCGCGCATGTTTCGGGTTGCGGCGACGCGCTTGTTGAAGCGGTGAAGAAACTGTCGCCGCGCTATATCGTCGGCGCCGGCGATCTCGAGACGCGCGACGACGCCATGCGCGCGGGCGAGGCGGGCGCCGATTATGTGATGTTTTCGGATCGCGACCGCGCCGCGCTGCTCGAACGCGTCATCTGGTGGGCGGAGCTTTTCAACACGCCATGCGTCGCCCGCGCCGCGACGCTCGCCGACATCGCGCCGCTGGTTGAAGCCGGCGCCGACTTCGTTCTGCTCGACGACGCCGTCTGGAGCGACGCGCGCGGGCCGGCGGCCGCCGTGGCCGAGGCGCAGGCGCTGCTCAAGGGAGAAGGCAAATGACCGCCGTCCAAACGCGTCCCGGCCCTTTGGAAACGAACGCGTCATTGCGAGGCGCGAAGCGCCGAAGCAATCCAGGAGCCGATCGGCGCGCGCGGGATTGCTTCGCTTCGCTCGCAATGACGGCGCTCGTTGCATGCTGTGTCTTCCTTCTCGCGCCTGACGTCCGCGCCGCCAATGAGGCGTCGCCGGCGCCCGATCTCGCCTTCGGCGCCTATCAGCGCGGCGACTATTCGACGGCGATGAAGGAGGCGAAGAAACGCATCGCCGCCAATCCCAAGGACGCGGCGGCGCTGACGCTCGTCGGCCAGCTTTACCTCGAAGGCGCCGGCGTGGCGCGCGATCTCTCGCTCGCGATGGAGTGGTTCAAACGGGGCGCCGACGCCGGAAATGGCGAAGCGGCCTATCTCTACGGCGCCGCGACGCTCAACGGCGCCGGCGCGCCGAAGAACCGCGCCGTCGCGCGCGCCTATCTTGAAAAAGCGGCGGCGCAGGACCGCCCCGCCGCCTTGCATCTTATGGGCGAACTCGCGCTCGAAAACGAGGGCGCGCCGTCCGACTTCGGCAAAGCGGCGGATTATTTCCGGCGCGCCGCGGATAAGGGAAACGTGGACTCGCTTTATGCGCTTGGCGTTCTCTACAAGACCGGCCGGGGTGTGCAGAAGGATGATGGCGAGGCCGCCGAATGGTTCAAGCGCGCCGCCGAACTCGATTTCGCGCCGGCGATGATCGAATTCGCGGTCTTGCAGTTCAACGGCGTCGGCATGACGCGCGATCGCGCCGTCGCGGTGCAATGGTTGCGCAAGGCGGCGCTGAAGGGCAACGCCGTGGCGCAGAACCGCCTCGCGCATATTCTCGCCGAGGGCCTCGGCGTCGAGGCCAATCTCACCGAGGCGCGTGAGTGGCGGGACAAGTCGCGTGAAGCCGGGCTGAGCGATCCTTCGCTCGACTATCTCTCCAGCGCGGCCGAACCGGCGAAGCCAACCGCCGGCAAATGAGCGCCGCCTCGAGCGCGGCGACGCGGCGGACTGTCAGGTTTCTTCGTCGTTTCGTTAAACCCCGCATCCTGTCGTTGACGGCGCCGTTGCGCCGCCTTCAGGCCGTCGTCGAAGCGATCTCCCCCGAACGGCGCGCGCCCTTTGCGCCGCAAATTCCCGGCGACTGGATTCCCGCTTCAAGCGGCGCAGTCGCGACGCTGTTTTATCTTCACGGCGGCGCCTTCCTGATTGGTTCGCCGCGGCTGTTTCGCTACGCCGCCCGCCAATTCGCCCGCGCCGGCTTCGATGTCTTTACCCCGGCCTATCGGCTTGCTCCCGAACATGTCTTTCCCGCTGCGCTCGATGATGTGTTGCGCGCCTACCGAACCTTCGTCGAGGCGCGGCCGGGACCCTTCGTCATTGTCGGCGACTCGGCCGGCGGCGGGCTTGCGGTCTCGTTGATGCTGCGCATCCGCGATGAAGGCCTGCCGCCGCCAGCCGCGGCGGCGCTGTCCTCGCCCTGGGTCGATCTCGCCGCGACCGGCGTCTCGATGCGCGAGAACGAAGCGCGCGACCCGCTGTTCACGCGCAAGGACATATTGCTCGGCGCGAGAGCGGCGCTCGGACGCCAAAGCGCGCGACATCCGCTTGCGTCGCCGATCTACGCCAATCTTTCCGGCCTGCCGCCGATGCTTGTTCATGTCGGCGCGGATGAAGCGCTGAGGGATGATTCGACGCGGCTTGTCGCGCATGCGCGGCGGGCGGGCGTCGACGCAAGGCTCGAAATGTGGCCCTGCGTCCCGCATGCCTGGCAGCTGATGAGCTTTCTTCCCGAAGCGCGCGAGTCGCGCGCGAAGGCGATCGAATTCTTGAAGGCGCAGGTCGCTGCGGCGACGGCGGGCGCAGCGGCGCCCCGCAATGGCTTCGCAGAGCGGCGGTGACGGGCGACGCGGTTACGCGCTTGGCTTTTTTCCGCTCGCTGAGCCGATGCTAAAGATGGCGGTCGAAACGCCAGGACAGCGACAGGAGACGAATCATGTTTATCGCAATGAACCGCTTCAGGATCGTCAAGGGAGAGGAACGGGCTTTCGAAGACGTCTGGCGGTCGCGTCAGTCCCGGCTTCAGGAGCGGCCCGGGTTCATCGTCTTTCATCTGCTCAAAGGGCCCGAGCGGGAAGACCACACGCTTTATGCGTCGCATGCGTTGTGGGAGACCCAGCAGCATTTTGTGGACTGGACGCGTTCCGAACATTTTCGGGAGGCCCACAAAAACGCCGGCCAGAACCGCCATCTTTATATTGGCGGTCCCGAGTTCGAGGGCTTCGAGGTCGTTCTGACCGAAAAGAATCCGCGCCACGCGTCGGACGACGCTGCAGAACGCTGAGCAGCGGCTCACGATCGCCGCGGGTTCCGGCGCGGTTCTTTGATCATTCGGCCGCCAGAGGCGGCTCCTCCGGCGCGCGCCGACCGGAGCGGGTGAGGAAGCGGCGGCACTGCTGCTCGCGGTCATAGCCGAGCAGCGTGCCGAGCATGAAGTCCTCCTCCGCCGTGAGCGCATTTAACGGACGCGTGACGATGGCGCGCGCCACGGCGACGAAGGCGGGCCGGCCAAAAAAGAGGTTCGCCTTGACCGGGCTGAGCTCCTGCACGAAGTGATGCAGGCCTTGCGCATTTAATTTGCGGAGCGCCAGCTCCAGTTCCTGACGGTTGACGGTCATCAGAAATAGGCCGCGAACGCCTCTACCATATTCGTAGATATGGTGGTGTAAGAGCCGCAACACAGGCGCTGCTTCGACAGACCGATGCGGCGCCGGCGACAGCGACGGAACGCCGTCGTAGATTAAAGCAACTGGCTCAGCCATGCGGTCACTCTTTTTTCGGTCATGCCGGACTGGGTGTCCTGGTCGAGCGCGAGGCCGACGAATTTGCCGTCCCGTTCGGCGGTGGAGCTGACATAGTCATAGCCGGCGGTTTCGGTGAAGCCGATCACCTGCGCGCCGAGCGCCGACACTTCGTCATAGAGGATGCCCATCGCGTCTACGAAGGACAGCGGATAGGTCTGCTGGTCGCCGGTGCCGAACAGGGCGACTTTCTTGCCCTTCAGATTGGCGCCGCGCAGCTTGTCGATGTTCTCTTCCCAATCCGTCTGCAGCGTGCCGTCGCCATAGGTCGGCGAACCCAGGATCAGCAGATGGCAATTCTCGAAGTCGTCGGTCGTAGCGTCCTTGATGTCGACGGACCGCCCCTGGCACTTT
>Ga0194126_10005215_pt1 | contig 19240 bp, 16 predicted proteins | sample TA2KigC150mmetaG_FD_148641 | JGI IMG/M metagenome (GOLD analysis project Ga0194126, IMG submission 148641) | Freshwater microbial communities from Lake Tanganyika, Tanzania - TA2015035 Kigoma Deep Cast 150m | ecosystem: Environmental > Aquatic > Freshwater > Lake | place: Tanzania: Lake... | reverse complement strand
TGGTCTCAAGACCACTGCCGTAGAAGCCGACAATCGCCTGGCTGAAATCACCCATCAACAGAGCAGAACAGACACCGCTGCTGGAGCCCTTTGTCAGAGTGCTAGGCACCTGATTGCTCGAAGCAAGCGGATAGCCGTTCAGGTTCAGCGGCGTGGGGCCGCGGCCGAGAGTCGCGCCCTCAGTGTTGAACAGGAACGGACCGTCACCAGCGGTAAAACCACCGGCGCGCAGTTTCTTCAGAGCAGCAACGACTTTGTGGTTCGTCAGGTATGCCACAGTATTGGGATTAACTGCGCCATTTACCTGCATCACCGCGGTTTCAAGATCAACCACTTTTTCAAGGGTGATGTTACCGCCGTTAGTGCCCATCGCAACCGAGCCAATACCTGCAGTGTTCAAGATGCCAGTCGGTTGACCAGAAGACCCAGAGCCATTAAGGATGCCCAGATCGATGGCAAGGTTGATGCCATCAGTCAGGTCACGCCGCACCAGCTCCTCAATGCCAGGAGTGGCTTGAAGCAGGGTCTGCCGGCTGTACTTAGACAGTGCCGCCAAGTTCTTTGGCGTCATTGTCACCTGATCGAAGGTGCTCTCCGACTGAGTGATGGCGGTGGTCTGAGTGGACAAGTAGTAGGTCGAAGCCACGCCAGAACGACGGGGAATCGCCACGTTGCCGACCAAGCCAGTCATCGACCGCACGCCAAGCTGCAGCATGACAGCTTGGTTCCGCAGAAACTCGATGAACTCATCAGCCATCAGATCGGTAGCGACCAAGTTGCCGCCGGTGCTGGCACCAGAGGTCACATAGGTGGACCGCTTGTTCAGTGCAGAGAACGGAACGAAGAAGCTGCGCTCAGTCGATTTGCTGATGCCACTCTTCTCAACTTCCTTGCTCAGCTCACGAACAAGACCAGCTTCATGAGAAGACCAGTCGTTGCTCAGCAGAGCACGGATGCCGGCGGTGATGCTGTAGTTGGCGCGCTCATTGCTTGCCAGCTCAACAGGTGCAACAGTTTCAACAGGCTTGGCGCCGAGACGCTCAAGCACAACAGTGCGGGCTTCGTCGAGGCTGCGACCACCTTCAATCAACTGACGGCCGAGGTCGGCCATGTTGTGCTTGTCGGTGAGCGCAGTAATACCAGCGATACGGGCGCGCTCAGCCTCGGCGGCTTCGGCCCGCACCACGGCCAGATCATGGGTGGTGTTTTCCATTTGAGGAAGGGGATCGGGTGTTGGTGCTGCCGAAGCAGCTTTCTTGGTGGGCTTCAGTGATCGACCGATGCCCACGGTTTTGTCAGCCGGTACAGAGACCACAGAGACCTCATACGGGCTCCAGGCAGTGGCAACAAAGTCGCCATCGCCGCGCTCCTCCATTTTGTCGATGGAGTAGCCGAAGGAAACATTCCTAAGAATGCCATCCCTCACATCGCCAAGAATTTCTTGAGCGAATGCATTGCGGCTGAACCGCACACGCGCATAGCCTCTCCGACGTTTGTCGTCGATGTATGCACGCTCCACAACACCAATTACTTTATCGGGGTTGTGGTTGAACAACAGCGGAGCACTGTCGTTCAGACGGCTGAGATCAGCTGCCTTCGGTTCATGGCTCAGAATCTCGTTGCCGAAATACCGAGCCACCGGATACTCCGAGCTAAAAGGAAACTCGAAGGTCCGGTCCTCAATAGCTTCAACCTCAACCACTTCACTGCGCTTGTACCTGCCTTCCATGGCACGAAGCGCAGGGATCTTTGTCAGTGTTGAAAACTTATGACCCACCAGCGTATCAGTCGCCGCCCAGCCTTCATCGCCTTCGCGATAAATCCGAATCAATGCCGCTGGATCCTCTGGACTTGCATTGATGCTGAACTCAGTGTTAGGCACATTGAGTGTGCCTTCGCGGCGCACATCAACAATCCGACCACGAGCAGTGCCGCCGCTTGAGTCCCATTGCACAAAATCGCCCTCTTTCAACCCGTCAGGCTCAGCACGCTCAGCCTCGCCATCGCCAGTGGCCTCCTCAAATTCCATCGGCTCGAAGTCATGTTCAGATAACCATGCACGCGCTTCAGCAGGGCTGTATTGAGAACTGCGGAAACGGATTGCTTGGATTTCGCTCTCTTCTGCCTTGATCCCATAGATGAAATCAATGCCTGGGCCGCCTGCATCGTTCTCTCGACGCAACGAGTCATACTGCCCAGGATCAGTCAACCGCGCAGCATGTTCGTTGGGATAAGGGCGCCCTAGTTCCATTGCGCTTCTTTCTTGTAATGCTTTGATTCTATCGGCTTTTGTGTCAGCCCATTTTTGACCAGCATCACCGCCCCACGCCGCCCATGCAACACGGCCAGGTGATGGGTAGCCATCCTCACCAGGACTAAAGCCTTCGCCTTGCTTATCCACCTCGTGGCGCGCGAACCATGCCGCCATCGTGATTACTGTCTCAGCACTCAGCTCTTCACCACTCAGAATCTGTCCAGCACGCCGCGCTGCAACCTCAGTGCCGCCTGCGCGGCCAGCAGCTTTCCAATCGCGATAACGCTGCGCCTCTTGCTTCATGCCATCAGTGGGCGTCAAGTTCACCTCTGTGCCATTGATATTGGCCATCAGTAAGTCTCGGCCTCTTCAGCCTCTTCTTCCTCCTCATCATCCACTGGTCGCTGCGTTTCTTCAAATGCTGGCTCAGAACCCATGGGCCTTGCAGCTTGCACTGATCCGCCACCAGTCACTTCACTTGGATCTGTATCCAACACAATCTCCATCTCATCTAGCTTGGCCAGCTCTGATTGCCGTTGCATCAGCACTGCATCCAAGTCGCTGCCCTGCTCCGTGATCACCTGCGCCAGTGTCTTGAAGCCGCACCGCACCGCAGTCTTGTACGCATCCACCTCACGCTGTGGGTCAACCCACTCCCAACAACGTGGCACCCACTTGCTCGCGCGATACCGATCAGGATTGGTTTCATACGCTGGCAAATCTAAACATCCACTTAGCACAGCCATATCAAGCCAGTGCTCAAAAACCTCCTGATGGAAATTTTCAATCATGTACCGCTGCAACACTCGATAGGTATCGCGCTCCTCAAGCAGGCTCAATCTGCTGCTGCTGTAGTTGCTTTCCGAGAAGTTCTTGCTAATGCTCTCAAAACTTACGCCAACGCCAGCCGCCACAGCACGCAACATCGAACGGGTGAATGGTTCCAGTTGCCCGTCTGGTGCATTCAGATCAGGCACTGTCACGCTCTCGCCCGGCGCCAGATACTTGAAAACACCAGGGGTGAACTCACTGACGCGCTGATCGTCATAAATCTCATCACCTATGAGCTCGCCTTCAGGTGACTGAATAAATCCCATCAATGCACTGCTGGCACGAGCGCGTACCACTTCAGCCTCCTCATAACCCTGCAGCATGTGCAACCGCATTAACGCCGACGCAAACCACGTCACGCCCCTGGTCTGGCCAGGTCGTTCCGGCAGAAACAGATGGATTACCTCATCAGCAGGCACGCGGATGCGCTTCTGACTCACACGAGGCAACCCTGCTGAAATATCACCAGGATGCGATGCATAGAAGTGATACGCCTCAGGCCGCAGATATTGATCAACCTCAATGCCCATCCGCACAAAGTTGCCATTCTTAACAGGTGGCATTTCATCATCGATCAGGTAATCCGCTTCCAACACTTGCAGCGCAAATGGCACCTTCGAGTTGCCAAATGGCTTGCGGATCATCCTGATAAACACTTCACCAGATTCCGCCATGCTGCGGACAATCAAGCGTTCAATATCATGAAAACCCAAAATGCCACTCACATCACAGCTGCTCTTATGCATCCATTTCTCCCACTCCATATGAATCTGCTCATTCACCGTTTCATCTAATTTTCCGCCACGCAGCATCCGAACCTGGCCCTGGTGCCGGATACCATGACCGATCACATTGTTCTGGATGCTCCGCAATGCCTGCCGTGCATAGTCATTATCTCTGCACAGTTGCCTGGCACGGTTGCGCAATGCCTTGAAGCTGCCCTTGATTTCACTGTCAGCACTGGTCCCGCTTGTTACCCAATCACTTGTCAACCTGCTCACACGCGCGCCTTGATACATCCGCCCACGCGGCTGACGGATTGGCTCAAAGCCCATTGCCCTGAACAGCCGTGTGCGTAGACCCATCAGAACCTCACGAATAGGTTGTGGGGATTGCCCAGCCCATTAGCAATCAGCTGAGCTTTCTGCTCTCGCTTGACTTCTGCCTTCAATGATGATTCCAACGCCATCAGATCACCAAGGCTGTACCGGCTCAAACTACGTCCAGCAATACTGTACTGCTGCACAGCGCCGCCACTAATCAACGTACGGATCGCACTCTTGACAGCATCTAGATCAATCTCTGCTTGGCTGCGGCCGTCAAATGCACCAGGCGAACCTGCATAGCTCAGTGCTGGCAGCACTTCAAGCTGCCCAGCACCCAGCGTCACCTTCTCAGCGCCATGGGTCGCTAGGGCTTGCCAATACCATTCGCCATCATCAAAGCCAGCACTCGTGCCTGCAGAAACCGTAAATTCCCAGCCGGTGCCATACGCAGTGCCGACTACCGTCGCACCTTCGTTGTTGTGGTCATATCTCAAGTAGTAAGTCAGCGTCCACGTTGCACTCGTGATTGGATTGCCGAGATTGTCGGCACTTGCAACGTCACGCCACTTGATCGTGTCGCCCGCTCGAATCGTTGCAGGAATGTTCACGGCCTACCAGTTGTTCACGAAACTAGGCGCAGCCGCTGCCGGCTGATGCTTCCTTGATCTTAGCGGCGTTTTGCCCGGCTCTTGCAAACGCTTCTCAAGTTGATCCCAGATCGTTCGCCTGTCATATCGCTGATATAGCAGGTTCAAGCCTGCATAGGAATAGACCAGCGTATCGAGGGCCTCGTTTCGCGCATTCGCCTTCTTCACCCATTCCCTTGTTGGAAAGCCTGAGCGGTTGTATCGCAGCACCTGCTTCTCAGCTGTGAGTTGCTCGAAATACTCCGATGTCGCCTTCATGTGGAAGTGCAGGTAGCCAGCGCCAGCCTCGTTGTGTTTCAACCTTCCGAACAGCGTGGTTTTGATCGTGTCAGTGCCGACTGAATACAGCAGCGCACCACGTTTGAGCGTCTTGCCCTTGTAGTTCACGTCCACCTTGCTTGGCTTACTGATCGGTGGCTTAGCCCGTTGGCTGGCACCCTTGATCGCCACCACACCTTGGCGCCCACGCTCCCTGGCGTACTGATACACCTCACTGGTGAAGTGACCGCCGGAGTCGCAGCAGATCACATCCGGCCGGATCTTGCCGCCACTGCTGTGCTCCCATTCTTTCAGTACCACCTCATCAAGCTGCTTCCACAGCTGCGGCTGGCTTGGGTCGCCGTAAATCTCTTGGTGCTCAATCAGCCAGCCCTCCTCCTCACGGCCCCAGGCCCATACGCTCACCGCCAAGCGGTTGTCCTGCACGTCAACGCCAACCGTCAACGCCAATCCACCTTCTGGAATCACGCCAGATTCGTAGTGCTCGCATCTAGCCATCAGCCCATCAGCGCTCACCTTGCTCGCGTAATCCTCCTCCCATGTCTCGCCCAGCACCGTGTTCACCCAGGTCTTCAGCCGCGGTGCATCACCCTTGCTGCGCAGAAAATCCTCCACCACCTCCTCCCAGCTCTTCCATCCCAACGGGCTGTAAAGCGATGACAGATGGAAGCCAGCGGTCTTGCCATCACCAGGCGCCGTAGCCATCCACCTGCCGTCAGTCAACATTTGAGTCTTATGAGACTCAGCAAATCGTTCTTTGCAATGCTCGCACTCATACAGCACCGTGCTCGGCTCGTTGTCGTCCCATTTCAACTGCGGCCATTTCAACCACTGCAGCGTTCCACAACATGGGCACGGCACAAAATATCGCCGCTGATCTGACAGCAGAAACTCCGACTCGATCCGGCTGAACTCCTTCACCGTTGGCGTGCTGGTCATGAAAATCTTGCGCCGGCTGAACGTCGTGCTCCTTCGCTCCGCCAGCGTTACCGGATCACCCTCGCCGTCCACATCAGTCGGGAAAGCATCCACTTCGTCAAGGAAGATGTGCCGACAAGGAGCAGACCGCAATCCGGTTGCGCTATTGGCTCCTGTCAGGATCATCATCCCACCAGCCCACTCCTTTGAAAACATCGTGTTGCCGCTGTCCCGGCTCCTAGCCGGTGCGATCCGCTCACTCAAGCAAGGCGTCTCGCTGATCAAGCTCTCCAACCGCTGCTTGCTCAGACGCTTCGCCATGTCCACCGTCGGCTGCACCATCAACATCGGGCCGCCGGCGTGCGCGATGACGTACCCAAGCCAGTTGGACCCGGCTTCTGTCTTCCCAAGCTGGGCGCCGGCCATCAACACCACACGCTGCACACTGCTGGTGGTGCTCAGCTCATCCATGATCTCCCGCAGATAAGGCGTTCGATCTGTCCGCCATGGCCCCGGCTCAGCCGATGCCTTGCCGCTCAGCATCCGGTGCTCATCAGCCCATTGGCTCACCGTCAAGTCCGGCTCAAACTGCAACGCCTCAATGCTTGCCGCAATCAGATCATCAATCGGCGTTGCCATTCAGTCCCTCCAAGGCTTGTCCAATTTCCTTAAGCAGCAGCGCGTGAATCTTTATCTGATCAGTCTCAGCCGCGACGATAGGCGCCACACGATCAGGGATTGTGCGCAACGCATCGCGCACTCCCATGTGCAACTTCGCCAGCTTCAATTTGAGCTCCGCCTTGTCCACCAGCTTGGCGCTGCGCTGCTTGAACTCCAGCTCGCTCAGCTTCGCCGCAAATGCCTCGCGGATTGCCCTGCTCCTAGCAAAGCTCGGAATCGCTCGCTCATCAGCTTGCTGCCGCCTGAGACTCTCGTCAATCTGAGCACCAGGGGCACTGCCGCCACGGTCTGGTGACTTGGCCGCGGCAATCTCACGATCCAACGCCTGCGGATCAGGGATCACATAGCTGCGCCCCTCACGCTTCAACGTTGTCAGCCGCCCATCCTGCGCCCATCGCGCCAGCGTCTGATAACTCTTGCCCCTGCTCTCCGCATACTGCCGCAGGTTCATGTCGGCTCCTCAAGCACCGCCAGTTTCCCCGTGAACTGCTGCCAACGCTGCACGATCACGTCGCAGTAACGTGGGTCCAGCTCCATCAGCCGTGCCTGGCGCCCCGTCTTCTCGCAAGCAATCAGTGTGCTGCCGGAGCCGCCGTAGAGATCAGCTACAATATCGCCCTGTTTGCCCCAGCGGTCAAAAAACCATTCGGCCAATGCAACTGGCTTTTGTGTTGGATGCACGCGAGTCTCGTCGCCCCTTGCTGTGTAGTTGGTCGTTACCAGGACGCGAGCCAGTTCACGTTTGTGTTGCGTTTTTGACCAGCAGGTCTCAAATGCACTACCAAACTTGCCATCAAGCAGTCCCTGCCTATCTTTATCGCTATATTTATCCCAGATTATCCAGCTGCCCAAATTAGGATAAGTTCGCTTTAATGACTCAACGTAGTAGTCTGCGCCCCATAAAAAAATTTCACTGCAATAATCAAAAGCCGCAAGCAAAAAACCAGCGTCGTATTTACTGTTGTCAGAAATAACAGAGTCATATGATCGATTGCTGCCCATCTTTGTGTAATCAGTATCCAGATTCATCCCATACGGCGGATCTGTAAACACCATGTCCGCCTTTTCCTTCGCCATCAACCGTTTCACCGCCAGCGCGTCCGTGCTATCCCCGCACATCAGCCGGTGCTTTCCCAGCAGCCATATATCCCCCGGCTTGGTGATCGGCTCAGCAGGTGGCTCAGGAATCTCATCAGGATCACCTTGCTCTTCTGGCGCTAGCTCCTCAATTTCAGGCAGCAGATCGCTCAGCTCCTCATCGCTGAAGCCGATCACGCTCAGATCAAAATCATCCGCCACCAGGTCCTGCAGCTCCGTGCGCAGCAGCTCCAGATCCCAGCCAGCATTTAGCGCCAGCTGGTTGTCGGCCAAGATGTACGCCCGCCGTTGACGATCGCTCAGGTGATCCAGCACCACCACCGGCACCGTGCTCAACCCCAACTCCTGCGCAGCCTGCAGTCGGCCATGGCCAGCAATGATCCCGTCGCTTGAATCCACCAGCAACGGGTTGGTGAATCCGAACTCCACGATCGACGCAGCGATCTGCGCTATCTGTTCGGTGCTATGTGTCCTTGCGTTCCGTTCATACGGCTTAAGTCGGCTTAAAGGCCACAATTCGATCCTCTGCGCCATCTGGATGGTCAGCTTGGGGTCGCTCAAAACGCTTATTGCAAATGCGTCTCATTAAAGCAGTTCTGGATTCCTGACGCTAGCGAAAGCGAGCGGCCTGCGACAACCCACGGCTGCGGCGCCGAGAAGGACCCAAAAGCGTTGCAGCGCAAGACTTTTCAGCAATTGCTCAAAACCATTGCAGCGCAAGGATTCTCACGCAAGCGTGTCTCAGCGTGTCTCAGCGTGTCTCAACGCGCTGTTGCTAGTGCCTGCTGCAGAAACTCTGCGTAGTAAGAACGCAGCCTTCGCTCCACGACCTTGTGCCCAATGTCTTGGATGGGAAAGATCCGCTCATAGCTTGCAGCCTTGACCGCGACGAACAGTGGCCTGATGTATGGCCGCCGAGCGCTGCCCATGCGCCTGTAGATGCCATAGGGCAGCACGTTATTGCGAGGCTTGCCCACAAATACCGATCCACGTCCTGAAGGTGCAATGTCCTTGATGATCGTGTTGATGGTCCCCTTGCTCACGTTGCCTCGCGAATCCTTGCGCACCTTGCCAGTAGGCACAAACAAAGGTACAGGAGGACGCTGGGCGGGCAGCCCTGCGAACTTGGCTTCAAAGGGTTTAATGCCGCGCCTGCCACTGGCGATGTTGGCGCGCAGATATGGCTCGCGCCTGGCCTCTGGATAAATGACCACTTCAAGGTTGGTCTTGCTGCTGCGCGTATAGCGCCATGCATTGACAATGAAAGGCGTCGGGCTGTCGAAGTGCTTATTCGATGCTCCAGAGATCGATGCTTTCGCTTCAGGCGCCACACGATTAAGCGCACGGCTCATGGCAAAGGCCGACTGCTTGCGCATCTTTTCGCTGAACATCTGCAGGATGCTCAGATCTGAATTGATCCTGACGTTGATGGTAGGCATGAGTTCAGACTACCGAGAGCCAACGCACCTGATCAGTTTGTTGTGCTTGCCCTCGCCCACGCCTGCTGCATGTGCACCTAGGCGTTGTGACCAGATGCGGTGATGGCCGTTGATGACGAACGCCCAGCCGAGGTGATCTGAATGAACCAGCTCACCCACGTTGTTCTGTCCCATGATCGCGGCCATCAATGCGCCGAAGCCGTCGCGATAGCCAGTGTTGTAATTCTTGGCGGACAGGTCGAGCAAATCTTTGGAACGCCGCAGGCTGTTTGTTTCTTGAAAGCCAGGGCAAAAGAAAATTGGGATTTGGCCGAAGTCATTCCATGTTGTTAATGAGTAATCAATGCACTGGCTGATAATCTTTGCGTTGTCCTTGCGATCGCGTAAACAACCAGGCCGATCGGTTGGTGCTTTGAACTCAATGCCTAAAGCAATGTCAGATCGTGACCAGCGTTCAGCGTCACGGGGCACGGCAATGGCATCGATGCGAAAGCGTTTGCCTGTGGGATGAACGCCGGGCTGCTGAACGTAAATCTCGAAGTGGTCTTCGAGTTGAGCCAGCACCTGCTGTTCAAACAGGGCTTCACGGCCAATGGTGGCCTGGGTCATGTGGTTTGAAATCCGCCGCTCGGGATTGTAGGGCAGAAAGCCCCAACCGTGGGGTAAGGGCTCTCTGGAGTTGGCGGACTCGGTTTCAACGGTAGCAGACGGGCGCCGCGGGGTGCCAGCGGGAGCCCTCCACAGGAGTTGCCAACTTGCTGACTTGCCAACTTTCCCTATAGGAGTTACCTGTACCCCTCCCCCCCCTACCTCTTCTATTATCTATACATTTAATTATATAGGTTAGCAAGTTAGAAAGGTAGGAAGACGCCCTGCAGCGCAGTGGGTTTCAGCTGTCCAACCTCCAAGCCGCCTTATTGCCTAGGTTGGCAAAAGACCCATTTCTGAGAACCCTCGAGCATTTGCCGTTTTTTGCGGTATCCCAGCTCTCTCATGATGGACGCAATCTGCATCTGGTCGCCACGAGTCTGGCGCTCGATGGGTTTGGTAATTGCTTCGCTGAGCAGCAGCTCGCTGGTGATGGTTCTGCCAAGGTTTACGGCCAGCCATCTCTGGATGGGCGCCACCCATGGCGACTCGACCAAGTAGGTGGCGTTTTCAGCCTCAACGGCGGTCTGATGCTCGATGGCCAGCTCATTGCTTTCACCGGCCTTGTAGGCGGCCACAGCGGCGCTCCAAATGGCGTCGCGCTCAAGCAGCAGGTTGGGCACGTCGATGGGCTTAGCCAGGGTGCAGGTGACCGGGATGACCCAGAACCGCCTGTTGCCTGTCTCATCAACCAGGAAGCCACTGTCGCGGTTGGTTGAGCCGACGATGATGCAGCGACGCGGGAAGGCTTCTGTAGCCTTGCCATAGGGCACCCGGAACATGTCGGTGCATTGGGAGAGGAACGCCTTGACCTGGCCGGCGTGCTTCTTGCTGGTGATGTGATCCAGCTCTGCCCACTCCATGACCCAGCTGCGATGCAGGACCATGAGGTCATCCTTAGAGCTGATGTCGCGCAGGGCATCGGAGAAGAATGGACCACTGATCGCTGCCCAGAATGATGACTTGCGGGCGCCTTGATCGCCCATTAAGACGCAGGCGTAATCATGTTTGCAGCCGGGTTCGTAAATGCGACGAACGGCGCCGATGAGCGTCTTTTTTAGCATGTGATCGTAGAGCGTCGGCTCTTTTAGGTCAGCATCACATGGGCGCAGATAAGTGGATGCGAGGCGGTCAATGTAGGTGGGCGCTACTTCAGCAGATACATGGTCAAGGTATAGCTGAACGGGGTCGTATGGGTTTTCGTGTGCGACTTCAACGACGCAATCAAGCGCCATTTCTTTGGGCGCTTTGTAGCCCATTTCTGCGAGATGAAGGTAGAAGCGTTCGATGCCTTCTGCTACCTCACCACGGATTTCTATCTGTTGGGTGAAGACGTTGTAGCGAAAGCGTGGTGAGCCATCGGAGTCAGGTGCTCGGAGCATGTCGAGCAGGTCTTTCGCTTCAAGTTTTTGTGGTTTGCCGGAGATCGGTGCTGCTTCGGGTGTGTCTGTTTGCGTGGGTTTTGATGGCGCGGCAGGTGGCAGTTGGCGCTGCTTTGGCTGCCAGCCGTCTTCTTTTGCGAGATTGCAGAGGTGACGCACGTCGCGCTTCCCATCTGCTTTGAAGCTGCGCCAGTGACGCTCGCAGCCATCAGGCTCGTACTTGCTAGAAGATCGGGACCAGGCATCCCAATCTGCGAGCATGTGATCGCCAATGCTGTGCAGGCACTGGCCGATTTCGATCCACTCGTCGTAGTCGTCAGCGCGTGAGGTGCGGAGGGCGTCGAGCCAGATTCGCGCCCAGTCTTCATCGGTGCGATCGTCGGAGCGTGGCGCTGGTGGCGGCAGGAGCGGCGCAGGTTGAGACGGTTGTTGAGGAAGCATCTGCTCGATGAGCGCGAGCGGTGCTTCTGCTAAAGGTAGGTCTGCTGGGCTGCGGCTATTGAGCCAGCGGTAGCCCTCAGTGGTGGGATGAGCGCCTGCGACAACAGATTGGCACCCGGTCCAGCGCAGTTCGAGCTGCTCTTGCTTGCCTTCTTCATCGTGTTTGCCGGTCTTGAACTTGCGTGTCTTGATGGCGTCCCAGTATTGCTCGGGCACGCTGTAGATAATTTGCAGGCGACCGATTCGGCCCGAGGTGACTGCCCAGGATTTTGGAAGGTCGCGCAGTGGGATGCCGAGCTTTTCAAGGACTTCACCGGCTGAGATGCCATCGTGATCAACAAAGAGGATGCCGCCGGATTGTGGACCTGCTAGGACGCCGATTGCTACGGCGCGGCCGGCTTTGATTTCTGCTGATAGCTCACGACGTGTGAGCGGTTTCTTCTGCCATTCTGGTTGGTATGGGCGCTTGCCTTGCCCTACGGCGACGAAGCCCCAGGTGTCTGGGAGGGCGATGAGTTGCTGGATCAGTGACGACATAAAAGGGACCAAAGCCCGCGAATGATGGCGCAAGGTTGGCAAGGTTAGCAAGCTGATGTGACGATACTGACAGCGTCCGTCACAGATCGCGCCACGCCAGCGATGCCACCGGCGTGATCGACGGTGTGCAACCAGTTGCGCTGCTCAGGCGTGAGCCGCCCTGTGGGTGTCTTAACTTCGATGCTGGTGAAGACGGCCAGCTGGGTGCCAATCATGTCTGGTGTGATGGTGATGGTGCGCCAGCCGATGAGGTCTGATGAGCCACGGGCTAGACCGAACTGAACGGGGCGGCCAGTGCGTGGATCGGGGAGTTGACCGACCTGATTACGGAACAGGCGGAGGTGTGGAGTGGTGCCAAGTGCGAGGCGGATGCGCTGCTGTAGATCGGTTTCAGGGTTGGCCATCACAGCGCGCACGGCTGCACCATCATGCTCAGGTCATGCAATAGCCGGACTCGCAGCCGTCTTGCTCCTCGATCCACTCAGGGAACAGGCCGAGCTGGTCAGGAACTGCGATGTCGATTGGCTGCTCGCGGCGTGACCCGACCGAGCTGATATAGACGGCATCCTTCCTGAGCTCGGTGCGCTTTGCGTTGATGCGCTGCTCGATCTCGACCACCTTGCTGAATAGCTCAGGCCGCTCGCGGCGCATGGTGGTCCACTGCTCGGTGGTCTTGTAGGGGCAGAACCAGCAGCTCGATTTTGGCGGCTGCGGGAGGCCGGCGTCGCGCACGATGCGCAAACAATCGCTGCGGCTGATGCCGAGCTCGATCAGCGGGTAGGCGGAGATGTAGCCGTCGTCCTCACGGCTTGGTGTGGCGCGATGAGGCTCATCGGTGCTGATGCCCTTGCCGAGGATGCAACCAGGCGCGTGCTTGCGGATCCAGCGGGCAATCGGCTTAATCTTGAAATGGGTGGTGCAGTTGCGGCGCCCTGGTGCTCCGTTGGCCATGCGCACGGGAATGTCGATCGAGCGGATGGGGCGCAGCAGCTCGGTGTAGAGATCCACAGGGGTGCCATCACGGCGTCGGCGTTGAACATCGACCCATGCGATGCGGTGCTGGCTGGCGTAGGGCTTGAGCACCTCGGCGATGTAGCGAAGGGTGCGCGGGTCTTCTGCCTGGTCGCCGACATTGGCAAACACAAAGGTGCGGTAGGGGATGGCGCCCTGCGCTGCGAGCACCAGGCAGGCGGTTGATTGAACACCACCGCCGCAGGAGAAAACATGAGTCATCGAGCGCTCCTGGCGTTGTGGATCTTGTAGGCCCAGCCTGGCGAGTAGCCGCGCTGTTTGGCCAAGGCGAGGAGTTCAGGGAGTGTGCGTGCACGGCCCTGATCACGCTTCTTGGCGCGGATGGCATCACGCCGCAACTCGGTCAGCTCACCTGCAATCTCGCGAATGACGCGCGATTTAATCGGTGCGCAGGCCGCGCCACACACTGGGCAGATGGGTGCTGGCTTGAACGCGGCATAGCACTCAGGGCATGTCCGCACTGATGGCGCTGCAGTGCCGGTGGTTCGCCTGACGCCTTCAGCCAGCGACCAGTCGCGGTCATCATCTGGGAATCCATGGCGCGTGACATTGCCAACGTGGTCAAGAACCAGCGCTGCTTGCTTGCCCGGCGAGGGTCGCAACACCCGGCCGACCTGCTGGATATATAAGGAGAGCGACTGCGTAGGTCGGAGCAGGATGGCGCAACTGGCGGCTGGGATGTCGAAGCCTTCGGAGACCACATCAACGGTCACCAAAATCTGCAGCGTGCCGGTGCCAAATGCTGCAACGGTTGCATCGCGCTGCTGTGGGCGGCTGGTGCCGAGCAGGATCGATGCGTTGATGCCTGCTGCGTTGAATGATGCCGCGACCGATTCAGCGTGGGCGATGCTGCAGCAAAAGGCGATCGCCTGCTGTGCCCCCGCGAGGCGTTGGTAATGGCTGATTGCGTCGCCTGTGACTGTTGGCCGATCCATGGCGGTTGCTGCTTCACCAACGGCATAGTCACCACCACGGCGCTTGATGCCTTTCAGGTCTGCGACCATGGGCGGCGCAAAGATACGCGCAGGCGATAGGTAGCCCGCTGAGGTGAGCATCTGCACTGATGGTCCTTCGACCAGTGCATCAAATGCTGCTGACAGGCCGCAGCCATCAAGGCGACATGGTGTAGCGGTGACGCCCAGGCGGTAAGCGTTCGGCCAGTTGCGTAGGAGTTGAGCCCATGTGCGCGATACGGCGTGGTGCGCTTCATCGATGATGATGAGCGATGGGTTGCAATCGCACCATTCAAGGCGTTTGGCGAGCGTTTGCACCGATGCAAGCTGCACCTGAGCGGTGGTGGCTGGGAAGCCGGCTGCGATGACGCCATGGCGGACACCTGCTGCTGTGAGCTTGTCGCTGGACTGACGGATCAGTTCGCGCCGATGCACAAGGATGAGCACCTGCCGATCACGGGCGATCGCACCTGCGGCGATAGCGGCCAGGATCACGGTTTTGCCAGCGCCGGTCGGTGCCACCAGCAGGGGTGCGCGTGCACCTGAGCGGTAGGTGTTGCGGAGATCGTCGATGGCCTGGTGCTGGTATGGGCGGAGGCTCATCCCAGCAGGCTCACTTGCTTGGTGGCCTCGCATTCGCGCAAGTTCTTGACTGCGCAGTTGAAATACGAAGGCTTCAGCTCAAAGCCAACGAACCGGCGCCCGGTTTGGATGCTGCAATAGCCCTCGGATCCAATGCCAGCGAATGGCGACAGCACCAGATCCCCTGGGTTGCTCCACAGTTGCAGGCCGCGACGGATTACCTCCAACTGCAGCGGGCAGATGTGGCGCTCGTCCTTATTGGCACGAGCGCTGCGGTATTGCAGCGTGTCAGATGGGTTGATGTCCATCCATACAGGGCTGGCGTAGCGCTGCCAGATGTTGATCGAGTCCTTGATTTGATCGCCAGTCTTGGGCGGCGGATTCTCGCCGGCAAACTCAGTGAACGGTCCAGCCACCGGCTCTGGGTTGTCGCCTAATTTGCGCACAGTCATCAAATAGTCCGGGATGCCTTGACGGCTGAGCGCTGAATCCTTACGCACTTGCTTGTGCAGCAGGCCAATCGCTTTGGTGCGCTGCATTGCCGTCACCGGATCCTTCCAAATGCACACCTCGCTATGGAAGACGAAGCCAGCAGATTGGAAGATTCGCAGCATGTCACCGCGAAAGTCCTTTACACCGATGAAACCGTCGCGCTCCTTGCTGCTCGGCAGGTTCATGCAGTGGAAGCTAATCAGCCGGCCAGGCATCATCACGCGATGCAGCTCTTTGGCCAGGTAGACGAAGTGATCAAAGAACTCTTGATCGTTACGGCTGTTGCCCATGTCCCGATCGCTGTTGCTGTAGGTGTAGAGCGACGCGAACGGTGGGCTGAAGATGCTGTAGTGGATGCTGTCCGAGTCGAGTTGCTTAATGCTTTCGACGCAATCGCCCATGTACAGATCCCAGTTGTCGCCGGACTTGTGCTCAGTGACGTGAGGGGTCACTTGGCGCTGAATCTTTTTGAGGTGTTCCATGGTGGATTGCTTCATAATTTGAACCATTGACTCGGCCATTGCGATGCTGTCCGCTTCCTTGCGGCGGATGTTTTCGATTACGCGACCTTCAGCCACGTCGTAGATGATGTGAGCATTGACGGGTTGCTGCTGACCAAACCGCCAGCACCTGCGGATCGCTTGATAGAATGCTTCGTAGCTGTGCGATAGGCCAACAAATGCGACGTTGTGGCACCCTTGAAAGTTGAGCCCGAATCCGAAGATGCTTGGCTTGCTGACCAGCACGCGGATCTTGCCATCTTGAAAATCGATCGCCGCCTGCCGCTTGTAGTCGTCGGTGTCAGATCCAGAGACTTCAACGGCGCCATCAATGGCAGCTGTCAGCGCCTTTGATTCATCGTTGAGATCACACCAGACCAGCCACTGCTCGGTGTTGCTGTTGGCCAGTGCCGCTGCTGCATTGACGCGCATTGGCAGGCTGGCTTTGCGCACTTGCCGCTGATCGCCCAAGGTGCGGGCTTCCATGGCAAACAGCCCCATCTGGCCGGCTTCATCGGTGATCGCATCACGGGGCGTCTCGACCGTGCAGTCTTGAATCAGCAGATTCGGCAGCACAAATGCGCCGTCGTCGTAGCCAAGATCTGACGGCTTGCGGATAGTGACCGCCCAGCTGCAGACCCATTCCCAGAACTTGCCTTGCGCGTGACCTTTGAGTCGCCACTTGCTGGTGTCGCCGCCGTCATGGACGAAGAACATGGCCAGCATTTCGGTGCGGGTCATCACGCCGATGAACTCGGCATGGTTGCCCAACTCCATGTGATCGTTGGGTGCCGGGGTGGCTGAGCAGGCCAGCCTGTAGGGCGTCAGAGCAAACGATTCGATGATCTGGTTGCGGATCTTGCCGGTGTATGACTTGAGGATGCTGGATTCATCTAGCACCACGCCATCAAAGGATGCCGCATCAAAGTGCGCCAGCTTTTCGTAGTTGGTTACTGTGATGCCGGGCTTGACCTCTGATTGCGTGGCAGCAAACGAGCACGGGATGCCGAACTTGGCACCCTCGCGCACGGTTTGATGAGAGACGGCCAGCGGCGCCAGCGCCAGCACATTGCCGCCGGTCTGCAGGTGCACCTGATGCGCCCATTCCAGCTGCATGACGGTCTTGCCCATGCCGCAGTCTGCCCAGATGCAGAACTTGCCAACGCGGCAAGCCATGGTCACAATGTCCCGCTGAAACGGGAACAGCGTTGCTGTGAACTGTTGCGGGTCAAACCCTGCTGCAGGCGCAGCGGTTGACTTTGATGCGAGGAAGTCGGAATAGGTCATAGGCGGGATCCGATGTAGCAGACCGTACCAGCATGGGCTAACATGCGCAAGCACCCGGCAACATAAGCCTATGGACAACGCCACCTATCACGCCCACCCAGCAGTCAGCAAGAGCCACCTCGACCAGATCGCCAGAAGCCCGCTGCATTACTGGGCGCGCTACCTGGACCCGAAGCGCGAGGTGCCAGCGCCGACGCCAGCCATGCGGCTTGGCACTGCCGTTCACACGCTCACCCTTGAAGCCGACACATGGGAGCAGCGTTACGTCGTTGCGCCGCAGGTTGATCGCCGCACAAAGGCAGGCAAGGAAGCCTGGGCCGAGTTTGAAGCTGAAGCAGGCGAGCGCGAGCTGATCAGCGCCGAGGATCGCACTATTGTCAGCCGCATGGCTGAAGCGGTGTGGTCGCATCCTGCTGCTGCGATGCTGCTGCATTGGCAGGGCAAGGCTGAGACCACCCACATGTGGATGGATGAGCCGAGCGGACTGCAGTGCAAATGCAGACCGGACTGGTTGACCAATGACGGTTGCCTGATCGTTGACCTGAAAACGACTGAAGCGGATGCCAGCCCTCAGTGCTTCCGCAAGTCAATCGCTAATTTCCGATACCACACTCAGGCTGCGTGGTATTTGCAGGGCGTCGAGTATGCAACGGGCACCCGTCCAGATCAATTCATCTTTGTGGTAGTCGAGAAGAAGCCACCTCATGCGGTTGCCGTCTATGCGGCAGATCAGGAGATGATTGAGATCGGCGGGCAGCACGCCCGGCGTGATCTGATGCGACTGGCCGAATGCCACAAGGATGGCCGCTGGCCTGGCTACAGCGAGGAGATCGAGATGATCGGGCTGCCTGCATGGATGCGGCCGCGGCCTGATGGATCCATTCCGCAAACCACTGAACCTATCCAGGAGTTTTAATTGTGGATGTAAATGATTATCTTTACTTGCATCATAGCTTCAACGGCACAAAAACTGGCGCTAAAATTGACAGCAGTTTTCCATATCTTGATATAGTATCAACCAAGAGAACGCATACAGTCGAGATTGATTTTATCGGAAAGCCATTGCCTGACCTGCCGTTACGTCTTTTGATTCAGCATGTAATTGTTTATATGTGCCAAGGCAAGTATTATGGCAGTTATGGAACTTGGTGCATGGGCAAGTTTAAGAACCGTGAGCGGTTAATTAAATGCTGTCATTGTATTGAATATTTATGGGCAAATATCTCAGAGGTGTCGTCATTTGATCGCTTAATATGCGCCGCTCAATCTGATTACAACAAACTCAAAAACGAGGCTTTATTCAATGACTGACTCCACAGCAATCACAACCACCAGCAGCGGCTCTGTCTTTTCTGACATCGCTGCATTTGAGGACAGCCAGCGGATCGCCAAGGCACTGGCCAGCAGCACGCTGATTCCACCGCAGTTTCAAGGCCAGCAGGGTTTCGCCAACTGCTTGGTGGCGCTTGAGATCGCCAACCGGATGCGGATGAGCCCGTTTCAGGTGATGCAAAACCTGCACATCATCCACGGCCGGCCGAGCTGGTCGAGCCAGTTCATCATCGGTCTGATCAACGGCTGCGGGCGCTTTAGCCCGCTGCAGTATGAGATGACTGGCCAAGGTGACACGCTTGCCTGTGCGTGCGTGGCGACTGAGCTAAGCAGCGGCAAGGATCTCAAAGGTCCGACGGTCAGCATGGCGATGGCCAAGAAGGAAGGCTGGGCGACCAAGGGCGGCTCAAAGTGGCAGACGATGCCTGAGCTGATGATCAGATACCGGGCTGCTGCATTCTGGGGGCGGCTTTACATCCCCGAGCTGCTGGTGGGCATCCATAGCCAAGACGAGGTGCTCGACATTGAGCCGGTGCGCGTGAGCCCTGCAGCACCTGCGGCGACGCCGTTGGATGACTTAAATGCCAAACTGCGCCAACCTGAATCGGCACCTGAACCGGCGCCCGAGCCTGTGATTGAGCCTGTGAGCGATGAACTGTTCTGAGTTTCTGAACGACGTGCAGCTGGCTGCTCGATGGCAAGTCCACCGGCAGACGCTGCTGCGTTGGCGGCGGCAGGCAAGCGGTCCGGCTTATGTACGGATCGAAGGTCGCGTGCTTTATCCCCTGGCCGAGGTAGAGCGCTACGAACAGGCCAACACCATCACCCACGACTGACCCATGACTTTCAAAGCAAACGGCG
>Ga0194126_10005214_pt1 | contig 19243 bp, 21 predicted proteins | sample TA2KigC150mmetaG_FD_148641 | JGI IMG/M metagenome (GOLD analysis project Ga0194126, IMG submission 148641) | Freshwater microbial communities from Lake Tanganyika, Tanzania - TA2015035 Kigoma Deep Cast 150m | ecosystem: Environmental > Aquatic > Freshwater > Lake | place: Tanzania: Lake... | reverse complement strand
GCGTGGACTACCAGGGTATCTAATCCTGTTTGCTCCCCACGCTTTCGCGTCTCAGCGTCAGTTTCGGTCCAGGAAGTCGCCTTCGCCACCGGTGTTCCTCCGGATATCTACGAATTTCACCTCTACACCCGGAATTCCACTTCCCTCTCCCGAACTCAAGCCAACCAGTTCCAAATGCACTTCCAGGGTTAAGCCCTGGGCTTTCACATCTGGCTTGACCGGCCGCCTACACGCTCTTTACGCCCAATAAATCCGAATAACGCTTGCACCCTCCGTCTTACCGCGGCTGCTGGCACGGAGTTAGCCGGTGCTTCCTTCAGTGGTACCGTCAGACCTGAGGATTATTCGTCCCCAAGCTATTCTTCCCACTTGACAGGGCTTTACGACCCGAAGGCCTTCTTCACCCACGCGGCATCGCTGCGTCAGGGTTTCCCCCATTGCGCAATATTCCTCACTGCTGCCTCCCGTAGGAGTCTGGACCGTGTACCAGTTCCAGTGTGGCTGATCGTCCTCTCAGACCAGCTACCCATCGGAGCCTTGGTAGGCCATTACCCTACCAACTAGCTAATGGGACGCGGACTCATCTCAACCCGGTAGCTTTGATCAAGAGGCCACCTTTGCCGACCGGTCCGAAAACCAGCCGGATTATGCGGTATTAGCCCACCTTTCGATGGGTTATCCCCCAGATAGAGGTAGATTATCCACGCGTTACTCACCCGTGCGCCACTTTACTCGCCCGGCGAACCGGGCTTTCTCGTGCGACTTGCATGTGTTAGGCATGCCGCCAGCGTTAATTCTGAGCCAGGATCAAACTCTCCAGTTTTACTTGGAGTTTTCCCGCACTCGGGCTCACTATTTAGTTTTCAAAGAGCAAGTTTTGCTGATTCGTATTGTATCAACTTTTTCGCCGATGTCAAGAGGTTTGTTCCGCTTCCGTCTGCGCCCCCCCGAGCGGCAACTGTCTATGTAACCAATCCCTTATTCCCTGTCAAGCACCTTTTTCAAAAAAAAGTGGCCATAGGTTAGTGGCCAGTTTTGGGTTTTGGGTAGCACAGGCTGGAAAGCCTGTGCTAATGACCTCTTCGCCCCACCCCAAGGCCGCCGCTTCCACGATCTTCCCAGTCTGCCGGACCCCGTCCGGGCTGGCTGCCCACCTTCAGGTTTCGGAACCCAAATCAATGGCCGGAGACTTCCACCCCTGGCCCCAATGCTTAACCAATAAATAATACCACACCAAAATCTATCCGCAAGCCCTCTTATGAAAAATATGAAAAATATGAAAAAAAGCGGTCAGGGGTCAGGGGCCAGCAGTTAGCCGTCAGCAATCAGCAATGAGCCGCCAGGTTTCAGTTTATGGGCTTTTGGATCAGGCCCATAGGGAGGGCGCGTCCCTGGGGAAACCGGGGAAATTAACGATTTTGGCCTTGCAAGTTTTTCTAAAGGAATTACTATTATCGGGTATTAGCTATTTTTTGACAGGAGGGAATACATGGCTGAAGATTTACTGGAAAAGGGGGCGATACTGCAACGGGACAAAAAAACCTACGCGATTGCGCCCCATATTCCCGGCGGGATTATTACTGATTTCAACCTGCTGCGCCGGGTGGCCGACGTGGCGGAAAAATATGGCGTCAAGGCCATCAAGCTCACCTCGGCCCAGCGCTTTGCCCTGGTGGGACTTAAGCCCGAAGACCTGGACCCGGTGTGGCAGGAACTGGGCATGGCGCCCGGGGCGGCCATCGGCCTGTGTGTGCGCTCCATCAAGATCTGCCCCGGCACCACCTTCTGCCGGATCGCCCAGCAAGACGCGGTGGGGGTGGGGCTGCATCTCGACGACAAGTATCACGGCATGCCCCTGCCCTTCAAGTTCAAGATCGGGGTCTCGGGCTGCCCCAACAACTGCTCCGAGTCCGTCATCAAGGACTTAGGGCTGGTGGGCGCGGCCAAGGGCTGGCGGGTGCTGGCCGGCGGCTTCGCCTCGGGCCTCAAACCCCGCCTGGCGGACCTCATCGCCACGGATCTGACGGATGTGGAGGTCATCAGCCTGGCCGAGCGGGTGCTGGACTGGTACAAGCAGGCTGACAAGAAAAAACGTCTGGGCCGGATCATTGACGAGATCGGCCTGGCTACCTTCAAGGCGGAACTGGGTTTGCCGGCCGCCTGACCTGAGTTTCCCTCACCCAACCATGCCTTAGGCGGCGGCCCCGGGGCCGTTTAACGTCATAAACAAAGTTACCCGGGGCGCCGGGGTAATCCCGGCGCCTTATCGCTTCATAACCTGCCGGTATGCTGTCACCCACGCCCCAAGCTCCGGCATAACCTGTCTTCTCTCCCCGGCTCCAAATGAGAGTCTTGCACTATCAGACCAGAGCCGTTATAATAAAAGATTAAGAAGATTGCTGCCTGGAACTTGCCGCGGAACACAGCCAGCCAAGACCGACTGGCCGGGCCTTATCCCTTAGTCCGGCCCGGAATCGCGGTCATCTCATTTAAAAGTTCGGAGAAATCGGAGGCACCGGCGGGACCGCGGTGCTTTGTTTGGTGCGTAGGACGCTACACGGATAAATGGTGCGCAGTGTCTACACGGTGCGTAGGTCGCTACCTGGCGGGCCAGGCCCGCCCTCTATTGCAATTGTAGTAGGGGCGGGTTTTAAACCCGCCCCTACCGGGCGCGGCTCGCGGCGCCCCGACGAGTTAGCGCAATAATCGGAGAATTTATGCAAGTTCGTGACGACTTACGCAACTTAGCCATCATCGCCCACGTGGACCACGGCAAGACCACCCTGGCGGACGCCATGCTCTGGCAGAGCGGCATTTTCCGGGAGAACGAACAGGTGGTGGAGCGGGTCATGGACAGCATGGACCTGGAGCGGGAGAAGGGCATCACCATCATGGCCAAGAACATGTCCATTACCTATAGGGGCGTCAAGATCAATATCGTGGATACCCCGGGACACGCGGATTTCGGCGGCGAAGTGGAGCGCACCCTGAACATGGTGGACGGCGTCCTGCTCCTGGTGGACGCCACGGAAGGGCCGCTGCCCCAGACCAGGTTCGTCCTGGGCAAAGCCCTGGAGCAGGGACTGCCCGCCATCGTGGTCATCAACAAGATTGACCGCCCGCACCGGCGCATCCAGGAAGTCCTGAACGAAGTCTACGATCTGTTCATCGACCTGGACGCCACCGAGGAGCAGTTGGAATTTCCGGTGATCTACACCAACGCCAAGGCCGGCATCGCTTTAACCGACCCCGGCGGCCAGGGGCAGGACCTGATCCCCCTGTTCGAGACGATTCTATCTGCCATCCCCGCCCCGGTCTATGACCCGGAGGCCCCCCTGCAGTTCCTGGTCACCAACCTGGATTACAGCGACTACGTGGGCTTGATTGCGGTGGGGAAAATCGTCAACGGGGCGTTGCGCCAGGGGCATGAAGTGGTCCTGTTGAAGCGGGGTAAGGAGGCCGGTAAAGTCCACCTCAGCCAGGTTTTAAGCTACGACGGCCTGGACCGGAACTCCCGGGAGGTCCTCACCGCGGGAGATATCGCCGCGGTAGCCGGGGTCCCTCAGGCCTTCATCGGAGACACCCTCAGCGACCCCGATGACCCCCGACCCCTGCCCGTGATCACGGTGGAAGAGCCCACCATCTCCATGATTTTCTCCGTCAACACCTCGCCCCTGGCCGGCAAAGAAGGGCGGCTGTTGACCTCCCGGCACATCAAGGAGCGCCTGGACAAGGAAGTGCTCTACAACGTCAGCATCCGGGTGGAGCCGGCGGCGACCCGGGACGCCTTCCGGGTGAGCGCCCGGGGGGAGCTACAACTGGCGGTGCTCATCGAGATGATGCGCCGGGAGGGGTTTGAGTTGTCGCTGTCCAAGCCCAAGGTCTTGACCCAGGAAGTGGACGGGGAGACCAGAGAACCCCTGGAACTGGCGGTGGTGGATATTCCTGAGGAGTTCGTGGGGATCGTTACGGAAAAGCTGAGCAGCCGCCGGGGCCGGCTCATGAAGATGGTCAACCATGGCTCCGGCCGGGTCCGCCTGGAGTTTGAAATCCCCTCCCGGGGCCTTATCGGCTTCCGGGGCCAGTTCTTAAACGACACCCGGGGCACGGGGCTGCTGAACGCTCTCCTGGTGGGCGCCACCCCCTATGCCGGGGAGATCGTCGGCCGCATCAACGGCGTCCTCGTCGCGGACCGCCCCGGCCGGGCGGTGGCGTATGCCATTTTCCATTTGCAGCCCCGGGGGACCATCTTTGTGAAGCCCAATGACCCGACGTACCGGGGGATGATCGTGGGCGAAAACACCCGCCCCGATGACATGGGCGTGAATATTTCCAAGGAGAAGAAACTCACCAACATGCGGGCCGCCGGCGCCGACGAGGCCCTGCGCCTGGTGCCGGCCCGCCAGTTCACCCTGGAGCAGGCCATGGAGTTCATCAACGACGACGAGCTGGTGGAAGTCACCCCCCAATCCATCCGCCTGAGGAAACGCCAAGCCGGTTAAGGCCGGGGGGCGTCGGGGCGGCTTACAAACCGCCCCCCCCACATCAACTTTCAGGTCTCCATAGGGCGTGCCGTGCATGCCGCCTATGGCGGCCACGGGCCGCCCGATGCGGTTTACCGACCTCTCCTGGCGGCGGGGAAAATCCGCCGTCTCCCGACTCCCCAGGGCCATTGGCCGGCCGGCTCTCCCGGGTGCGAAAGGACTTTTCGGGCTGCAAAAAAAGGGCGCGAATCGCATAAAACCCCTTTCAAAATGGGGGTGATATGCTTATATTGTTGAGACATTTACCGTAATAGGGAGGTCTTCGATGGAAGTACGCACCATTCTCTGGCCCACAGATTTGTCCAAGAATTCGATCAAGGCCGCCAAACATGTGTCATCCCTGGCCGACAAGTACCAGGCCAAAATCATTCTCCTGTACGTCGGGGTGGATTTGATGTCTTATTTCCGGGCCTATGGCGATCCCGGTAAGGATCAACTGCAGCATTTTCAGGGCTGGGAATTAAACCAGGCCAAAAAGCATCTGGAAACGGTATGTGAGCAAGAATTGAAAGCCTGTCCCCATATCGAGGTGAAGCTGGTGCAGGGCGACGCCGCCAGCGAAATTCTGAAGACGATCAAGGCAGCCAAGGCCGACCTGGTGGTCCTGACCAGCCACGGCCGCGGCCACGACGAGCTTGACCAGAAGAGCGCCGATTTCGGCAGCGTGGCCAAAAAAGTGATGGCCAACTCGCCGGTTCCGGTCCATTTGGTCAATCCCTATAATAACTGAAACGGGATTGAGTGAGTTCGCCGGGGTGCGGCCCTGGCACGGTTACCCCGGGCGCCCGGGGCGATCCCTCGGGGTTGTTTCCGTCTGAAGGTTTACGGCGAGGGCGGCCTCATGCCGCCATCCTGCGGTACCCGCAGACGGGACGGCCAATCGCGCCCTCCTCTGTCCGTCAAGCTAAAAAAAAACGCCGGTCTCAGTCCGAGTCCGGCGTTTTTATCTGTGCAAAATAATCAGTTCAGGTTTCGGTCACAACAATGGCGCCCGAGGGACAGGCCTCAACACAGCTCTCGCACCCCAGGCACTCGTCGATATTAACCACCACGGCTTTATCATCCTGCATCTCGAACACGCCCGTGGGACAAATATTAACGCACTCCTCGTCGCCGTTGCACTTATCGGTATCGATTTCGACTTCCCAGCCCATAAGATTCACCTCCCTTATATATGAGTAGATATGAGAAACATGAAAAGACGCCGAACTGGACTGCCAGGCCGGCGTCTCATAACTGAACGATTCACTTTATGTTTCAGTCACGGTGAGGGCGCCCGTGGGGCAAACTTCTATGCAGCTCTCGCAACCCAGGCACTCATCTTCGTTGACCACCACGGCTTTATCATCCTGCATCTCGAACACGCCCGTGGGACAAACGTTGACGCACTCCTCGTCCCCCGTGCATTTGTCGGTGTCCACTTCAACTCGCCAGGCCATTACGCTTCACCTCCCTTATGCATAAAAGTCAGACATGCCCCTAGGACTTGATTTCTTCCTTGATGGAGACCGCGATCTTATAGAGGATAGTAAGAATCAAAAACCCCATGGCCCACACCCCCAGGGAGATAATAGCCTCGGGCATGGTGGGCCAGTACTCGACGACCTGCTCCATGGGATTGGGGACGAAACCGCCGGTCATGAGCCCCAGGCCTTTGTCGAGCCAGGTGGTGATAATGACCAGGCCGCACAGGGCTGCCAGGGTGCTCTCATTCTTCCGGAGCTTGGGGTTGACCAGGAATAAGGCCGCCAAGGTCATGCCCACGATGGAAAACCACATCAACGGCACCAGTTGGCCTTTACCGTCCAGGCCGACAAACAGGTATTGGAAGTGGGCCATGTGGTCGGGGAGCTGACTGTAGAACACCGTAAAGACTTCGCAGAAGAAGAAGAACACATTAATCAGCGTGGCATAGGTGACGATTTTGGCCAGGGTCTGGATCTGCTCCTTACCGGGATCAAACTTGCTGTACTTCCGGACCAGCAGGCAGAGCAGAATAAGCAGCGCCGGGCCGGCGGCAAAGGCCGAGGACAGAAACCGGGGCGCCAGGATGGCGGTGAGCCAGTAGCCCCGTCCGGGCAGGCCGGCGTACAGGAACGCGGTCACGGTGTGAATGGAGACAGCCCAGGGAATAGACACATAACTCAGGAACTTGACCCATTTGGGCGGCGCGATGGAATGACGTTCGCATTCCAGCACGTTCCAGCCGATGAGGATATTGAGGACAAGATAACCGTTCAAGACGATGATATCCCAGAACATGACCGAGCCGGGAGTGGGATACTTAAAGACATTGAAGACCCGGTCAGGACGCCCCATGTCCACCAGAACGAAGGTGACGCACATGGACACTGCGGCCACCGCCAGGAATTCGCCCAGGATGGTGACCCGCCCGAAGGCCTTGTAGTTGTGAAGATAGTAGGGCAACACCACCATCACCGCCGAGGCCGCCACCCCGACCAGGTAGGTGAACTGGGAGATGTAAAGACCCCAGGACACGTCCCGGCCCATGCCGGTGATCCCCAGGCCGACATTTAGTTGCTTTAAATAGAAGAGAAACCCCAGCGCGAAGAGTCCAGCCAGGATCGCCAGCAATCCATAGTACCGTTTCGTACCGACCAGCGCCTTTTCAAGCATGACCTACCTCACACGATATAGTAAACTTGCGGGTTCGTACCGAGATGGGCTTTCCGCCGGATGGTGAAGTACTTCCGGAGGTACTCCCGCACCTGGGATTTTTCATCCTCCAGGTCCCCAAAGACCATAGCTCCCCGGGAGGCTTCCACGCAGGCCGGTTGCAGCCCCTGGGCCAGCCGTTCATCGCAGAAGGTGCACTTTTCCACCACCCCGATCTCCCGGGTGGGATAACCGGGATACTGTTCTTTGACGTACGGGCGGGGATCCATCCAGTTGAAACTCCTGGAGCCATAGGGGCAGCCGGCCATGCAAAAGCGGCAGCCGATGCAGCGGTGCATGTCCATCATGACGATGCCGTCCTCCCGCTGGAAGGTGGCCTTGGTGGGACACACCCGGACGCACGGAGGATTAGCGCAATGGTTGCAGAGCACCAGGAAGGACATGTGCTCCACTTTTTCCGCCAGGTGCGGCGGCGCATCCCCGGGAAAGGCGTTGTGGAAATGCGCGGTCCAGAGCCACTTGATTTCGTAGCGGTTGGCCACCCCGGGGTTAAGTTTCAGCTTGTCATCCGGGGGATTGATGAAATCAGGGACATTATGGACCCGGTGACAGGCGGCGGCGCATTTCTGGGCCGTGGCATCATCCAGTTTCTTCTGGTTGATCACCAAGGCCCATCTCTTGGCCTTCATGGATCTGGGAGCCGGGATGATCTCCGCCTCTACCCGGCCGGGCGCCAATAATTCAAAAGCCCCTTTACCTCCCAGCCCCAAGAGGGTGGAGAGTCCGGCTATTCTGATGAATTCTCGTCTATCCATACCCATCACTTCGCCTCCGCCAGCTTCTTGCCTGTTTCCAGGTGGCATCCCCAACAGTTAGGCGCTACCGCAACATAGTTATGGCATTGATCGCAAAATTGGGCCTTGTTCGAGTGACACTCCATACAGGTGTTGGTCAGGCTGGCAAGGTATTGTTTCTTATCGGAAGCCACGAAATTCCGGCCACGGCTGGTGGTAACTTGCTGCTCCTTGGTGCGGACCACGTTATCCCGCCAATCCACGAGCAACTGCATGTGGTTGGCGCGCATCCACTCTTTGGGCATCACGCACTTTTTGTCCTTCTCGGCCAGTTTCTGAATAACCGGCGTATCGAGATTGGGCGTCGGCGCGGCCACGGTTTTCCCCAGGTTTTGCCACAGCGGGATGGTAACCATTACCAGGAAGATCACCAAGCCGGCAATGACCTTATTGCGGTCGAAGATCTTCTTTTCGACCTTCGGACGTTCTGCAAAAACCCCGAATTCGTTCTTGTAGTCGGCCATGTTATTCCTCTTCCTCCCCGGCTTCCTCCGCTAATTCGCCAAAGCCCACCAGGTCGCGGTCGCGGAGATCGGTGGTGCGCTCTATCTCGTCCGGGAATATCAGGGCGTTGCCCACCAGTTCGCTGATGCCGGTGATCCCCACTTCCGGCACCCAGTACTCCAGCAGGGTAGGCAGGGTAGCCCGGTCCAGGGCGCAGATGCAGCCCAGGTGGTTCACCCCGTATTTTTCGTGCACGAACCGCACGGCATTGGCCCGGGGGAAGCCGCCCTGCATGCGGAGTTCCATATTCTCGTTGGCGTTGATGCCGCTGGAGCTGCCGCAGCAGAAGGCCTTTTCCCGGATGGTGTTGGGGGGCATCTCCACGAAGTTGCCCTCGGGCAGCACGTTGTTGATGATGTAGCGCGGCTCTTCCAAGATCCCCATGCCCCGGGCGGTGTTGCAGGAGTCATGAAAGGTCAGCTTGATATGGGCGTTGCGCTGGGGATCCAGGTTCAACTTGCCGTGGTGAATCAGGTCCGCGGTGAATTCGGAAATATGCACCATTTTGTGGACCGTGGCGTTCTCGAAGCGGGTGCCGGTGATGGGGGATACCGGCTTCTCCAGGAAGTCCACCGGCCCCCACCAGGTGGACATGTACTGGTTGCACACCCGCCACATGTGGCCGCACTCGCCGCCCAGGATCCACTTTACCCCCAGGCGCTTGGCTTCGGCATAGATCTTGGCGTTGAGCCGTTTACCCATTTCGTGGGAGATGAACCAGCCGAAGTTGCCGCCCTCGGCGGCGTAGGTGCTGAGCGTGTAGTCCAGGCCGATGTGCTCGAACAACAGCAGGTAACCCATCATGGTAAAGGTGCCGGGGTCGGCGAAGTAGTCGCCGGAGGGCATGACGAAGAGAACCTCGGCGCCCTTGCGGTTATAGGAGGGGGTGGTGGTGATGCCGGTGACGCGCTCGTTTTCCTCGGCCAGGAAGTCCACCATGTCCTTGAAGGCCTGGGGGGGGGCGCCGATGTGGCTGCCCTTGTCGTAGCACTGAGCCACCGAAGCCATGGCCCAGTCGATATTCAGGCCCACCGAGGCCAGCAGCTCCCGGCCCAGGAGCGTCATCTCCGCCATGTCGATGCCGTAGGGGCAGAAGAGCGAACAGCGCCGGCAGATGGTGCACTGGTACAGGTAGAAGAACCATTCCTTGATGACGTCTTCCGTCAGATCCCGGGCCCCGGCGATTTCGCTCAGGACCCGGCCGATCGTCTTAAAGTAGCGGCGGTAAACCGACCGCAAGAGTTCGGCCCGAAGGACCGGCATGTTCTTGGGGTCGCCCGTGCCCAGGAAGAAGTGGCACTTGTCGGCGCAGGCCCCGCAGCGGACGCAGATATCGAAAAAGAGCTTCAAAGAACGGAACCGTTTTAGCCGGTCGTCCATGCCCTGCAAGACGATTTCCTTCCAATCCTGGGGCAGGGCCCACTCATCATCGGGCACCGACCGGGCTGCCGGGTAGGGGTAGTTGATCCATTCCATCCACTTGGGGCTGGCGGGGTTACAATAGGTGCCCGGCCGGAAGTCCGGCTTGACGTCCATCCAGCCTTTCTCGGGCGGCTCATAGCTTAACCCAGGAAGCAGCTCTGCTGGTGTCGGAACTTTGGCCATAAAATCATTGCTCCTTTTCGACCGGGATCCCAGCCTCGATCATGGGTTCCCTAAACGTATCTTCATATTCTGCATACGAATGGAACTTGACGGGATAGTTCCAGGGGTTGACGTGCATGACCCAGCGGTTGTTGCAGGTCAGATTCCGGGTGGGGCTCATGAACACCCCGGGGGCGTGCATCAGCTTGCTGAAGGGAAAGTAGGCAAAGAGCGCACACACTAAAAAGAGATGGACGTAAAAGAGGGCGCTGAGGTTCGCCGGCAGCTTGGGATGCAGGGTCACCAGGCCGATGGCCAGTTCTTTCACCGCCACGATGTCCGTCTTGAAGAAATACCGCAGGAGGATCCCGGTGAGCCCGATGGCCAGGATCAGGAGCAGGGGGAAGTAATCCGCCGCCAGGGAGATGTACCGCAGGGTCGGATTGGTGATCCGGCGGAACAACAGGTACCCTACGGCCGCCACCAGCACCACGCCGCTCAGGTACACCGCCGGCGTAAAGAACTGGAAGAAGCCGTCCATTTTATCCAGCATCAGGACGACGCCCATGGTCGGTTCGGTGAAAAATCTCAGATGGCGCAGGATGACCACCAAAAAGGCGTAGTGGAAGGCGATGGCCCCCAGCCACAGCCACTTGTAAGACCAGTGAATCAGCCGGGCGCCCTCGGGGTTGTCCGGGTCCTTCACCAGTTCCGTCCGCAGGTTCCGAAACAGGCTCCGGAAGGCAAACACTTCCAGGGCCATGCGGCCGATCAGATGCGGGGTGTCGGCCGGGTTGTCCAGCTTCTCCCCCAGGTTTCGCTTGATCCAGGGCAGGGACCGGCCCTGGGCGGCGGTGGTGGGAATCCGGAAGGGCACCGGCGACCGGGCCCACTGGATGACCCGGTAGATCACGCCCTCCAGGAAGATCAGCGCGGCCAGGTAAGGCACCACCACCCCAAACAGGAGCTGCAGATTGCCCTGGACTCCCACGTAGGCGATAATTATCAGTCCCAGGACCGCAGACAAGGCCACAAAGAAATGACGCTTAAAAAAATCCATAGTACTGTCACCTCGTTTCAGTTAACCGTTTGCTGCCAATACCTGCTACGGGCTGTCGTCGCCGATGCCGGCTTTGCGCATTAATCCGCTGATCCTTCTCTTCGCCTCGTCGGCCTTGATTTCGCAGATCTTTTCCCGGCGCTTGGTGTAAACATCGAATCCCAACAAGGCCAGGCCGTCGATACGGGACTCCAACTCCAAGACCTCCGCCGCCAGGTTCTCTTGCCGGATTTCTTCGGCCAACTCCTGGCGGATGACGTTTTTCAACAAAAAGATGAAGGCCAGGGCCTGGGAGGGAGCAAAATCCTGGAGCGCCCGGATACGGATAATTTCATCAAGACAGGTCAGAATCTGATCCCGCTCCAGCTCCTGCAGGAGGGTGCCGTATAACCCTTCCATCCCCTCGGAGATCCGGTATCCCATCGGATTGTCGAAACGGTTCTTTTCCTTCCGCAAAAAAATTGCCGTCTCAGGGGGATAGCTCTCGTAAATCGTGGTGAGCCAGCGACCCAGGATGGCGGATTTTTTCTGCGATAAAAGAGTGGCTATTTGCATCAAAAGGTTTCGATTCACCCAAAAACCGGATTAGGCTTTTATAGTTAGTGAATGTTAAAACATTCACAAAATCGGTGTCAAGGAAAAAATCACCGGCGGCGCGCCTCTGCACCTAACCTTTCGGGATAGCACGACTTCTCCGCCGGCCTGGTTTTTGCGGGGTGGCCCCCTGACAGGGCGGCGGCCCGGGGCGCCTCGGACCTTGGCCAGCAGCCAGGCGTCAGGCCTCGGGCGGCGCCGGATTGACCGGGGGCTCCTCCGCCTCAGGAGCCGCGGCTATCGGGCTGCCGCGCCGGTCGCGCTTAGCCTCTACCGCGGGAACCGTCCGGTCCCGGAACACCAGGTAACTGAACCAGTAAACGTTGACCAGAAAGAGGATAGTCAAGCCCACCAGATAACCCCGGCCCTCCACCCCGATGGCCTGTAGAAGGAATCTGGCCCCCACGAAGCAGAGAAACAACCGCAGGAAAAAGCTGAACGCGGTGCCCATGAATTCATCCTATCCAAATCGGGGGCGATTGGCAAGGCCGGTGACTGGCCCCGTTCTGCTCTCCCATTTTTCCTGGTTCCCAAGCTGCGCTTGGGAACCTAATTGAAGGTAAAACTCTGCTTTGCCAAATATTTCGCTATATTGGCTGTATATCCTCCCTTTTAAAATCCGTTAAAGTGAGTTGATATGCAGTAGGCGATTATGAGAATGCGCTCCGCGATTCTCACAATCGCCTACTGCATAATGAAATGTGGTTTGGTGGGGGGGCAGCACTGTAAAACTCAAATATGATGCCCCGGTAAAAAGTCAGGCGGCCATTTTTAACTCAAATGGGCCGTAATATGCATCGGGGATGAAAAAGTTGGCAATTGCGGTCGTGAAGGCTTGCATTTGCTCTTTGACAAGCAAAATAAGCTGAGCCAGGGGCGATTTGGGCCCCGGACCGGTCACGGTGGCCCGCCTTCTGGCCCGGCGCACCGCGGTGGCCCGATAGAGGTTCACCCCCACGGCCTTTAAGGTGGCGCAGAAGCGTACTGCTTTGAGGCCCCGGACGCGCAGGTGTTTGACCCCGGTCAGCCGGTCATATTGGGACATGGTGCCCTCAACGCCGGCCCGCCAGCGGTAACGGTCTCGAAAGTCCAGAGTCTGCTGGTGGGCCCGGCGCTGCGTCAGACGAATGGCCTTCTCATCGTAGCGGAGATAGTGATAATGCTTCCCGGGTTTGACCGGGCAGAGGGCGCGTTGGGGGCAGGCCTGGCAGTTGGGCGATGAAAAGGCGGCTCTGTACCGGTGCTTGCGTCAGTTCGTGGCCACCGGCGCTTCCCCTTGGGGGCAGGCCAGGACCAGGCCTTCCGACGACATCTGAAAGTCCGCCAGAGAAAAGCCCGCCGCCGGGGGCGGCCCGGTCACGGGGGCAACAACCTCCACGTTCAGGGCTGCGGCCTGCTGGCAGTTGTCGTCGCTGCCATAAGGAGTGTCCGCCAGGACTTCTTCCGGCCCTAGTTCCCGGGCTTGGGTATCTTTCAGAGCGGGCAACAAGGCCTGGGTATCACTCTCATAGGACGGCGCCACGGCCACGTGGGTAATGAGATTCAGGGTCTGCGCCTTGACCTGGGGAGCCTCCGAGTCACAGTAGGTTTCCATCACCTGCACCTGGTAGCCCTGCCCCTTATGGCCACTGTAGCCGGCCTCCGGATCGGCGGGATTCTGCAGGGATTTGGCGGAAATCTCCCGGGCCGGCTTGACGGTTATTTCCTCCGGGCCGCGGTCGGCCGCCGGCTTCACTTCACAGTGCTCGTGCAACACCCGGTGCAGCATGCGGTAACTCAACATACGGCTGACTTCCGGATGCTCCCCGAATCTCTCCACCAGGAGGAAAATTTCCTGACACACGGTATACAGCTCTTTCGAGGGGCGGCCCAAATCCGACCGGAACCAGGGGGCGATCTGATCCACCGGCAACTCCGCCAGGATTTCTTGGCGGAACAGCCCGGCCCAGGAGTTTTCCAACAGCTTGCGCCGCTTGGGACCTAAGTGCGCCCAGGGGTCAATCAAGTGGCCTTGTCGGGGGTCGTTGCGACTAATCATGATTTTCGATTAACCCTTTGATTTTTCATAATATTATGCCATAACAGCCAGACGGGCGCAAGAGAAAAAATACCATAATCCACAATTAATTTAGATAGTTAAATAAAACTACTTTTTACGGGTTCATCAAATTTACGTCCAGAACAAGGGAATCACCTTAAACGAAATGCACGAGAGGGCCTATCATGCTCTGGGACTCCAACCTAAGGGCACAAAAGAGAAGCGGGAGGTTATTGACCAGACCAGGGCCTGGATGTGCCGCAATTTTTATGACATTCGCACCTTCGGCGCCGTGATGACCACCAAAGTAAATTGTGGGCAGGTAAGAGGGCCGGTGCAACTCACCTTTGCCCGCTCGGTGGACCCCATCATCCCCCTGGACCTGAGCATCACCCGGGTAGCCATAACCCTGAAGGAGGATGTTGAGTTCGTGGAAACGGAAAAAGGCACGGAAGGCGGCAAGGTCACTGAAATGGGCCGCAAGGCCATAGTCCCCTATGGCCTCTACGTAGGTTACGGCTTCGTTAATCCCCATTTTGCCGAGCAGACCGGTTTTTCAGCCGATGATCTGGCCATCTTCTGGGAAGCCTTAACCCGCATGTGGGACCTGGACCACTCCGCCTCCCGGGGCCGCATGGCTTGCCGCGGCCTGTATCTCTTCACCCATGACAGCAAGTTGGGTAAGGCCCCGGCTCACAAACTCTTCGATCTGATCCGGGTGGACCGCCGGGACCCCCAGGCCCCACCACGGCGCTTCGGCGACTATGAAGTCTCCGTGCCGGCCCCGAAGGACCTGCCCGAAGGCGTCACCCTCACCGTCCTGGAGGGCTGAAGCGGGAGCTGAGCAAAGGAGGCGCACGCCATGATGGAGGAACTGGATAAACCGGCTGCGGAGTTCGATGAGAGCGACCTCATCTCCATTTCCGCCCTGGAGCACTATGCTTACTGCCCCCGGCAGGCTGCCCTCATCCATGTCGAGATGGTCTGGGAGGAAAATATCTATACCCAGCGGGGGCGGTTTGTCCATGAAATCGTGGATCAACCCGGCTCCGAAACCCTGGGGGAGATCCGCGTGGAGCGCTCCCTGCCTCTATGGTCCCGCCGCTGGGGATTGGTGGGCAAGGCGGACGTGGTGGAGTTCCACGGGGATACTCCTTATCCGGTGGATTACAAGCACGGCCCTCGGCGGCGCCGGGAGCATGACGACTTGCAGTTGTGCGGCCAGGCGGTCTGCCTGGAGGAGATGACCGGTCAGGAGGTGCCGCGGGGAGCCATTTTTCATGCCACTTCCCAGCATCGGCGGGAAGTGATCTTCGACCCGGCATTGCGTCGGCGTCTGCAAGAGGCGGCGGTGCAACTGCGGGAAATTTTGCAGGGCCATACCCTGCCGCCGGCCCCCAATGACAAACGCTGCCGCCAATGTTCCTTAAAATCCTCCTGTCTGCCCACGGTGGTTGGCTGATGCCAAGCGGATGGCCCGGCTGGCGTCCGCCCTATACCGGGTGGAGGACGACGGATGAAGACCTTGTTGAACACCCTCTATGTTCAGACCTCCGGGGCCTATCTGCACCTGGACCATGAGACCCTTAAAGTGGAAATCAACAAAGAGGTGCGATTGCAGGTGCCGTTACACCACCTGGGCAGCCTGGTGCTGTTCGGGGAAGTGATGGTCTCCCCCGGTCTTTTGGGCCGCTGCGCCCAAGACGGCCGGTCCGTCACCTGGCTCAGCCGCTCCGGACGGTTTCTCGGTCGCCTGGAAGGGCCGGTTGCCGGCAACGTCTTGCTACGCCGGGCCCAACACGAGGCCATGGACTCGCCCCTCCGAACTCTGGAGGTGGTTCGGAACCTGGTCGCCGGGAAGCTAAAAAACCAGCGGAACGTTATCCTGCGTAGCGCCCGGGAAACCGACGCCCCCCAGGACCATGAACTCTTAGGCCATACAGCTCAACTCTTGGGCGAGATTTTGCTCCAGTTGCCGGCAGTAACTGACCTGGATACCCTCCGGGGCCTGGAGGGCGACGCGGCCCGCCATTATTTCGCCGGGTTCAACAGCATGGTCCTGGCCGACCGGGAAACCTTCGTCATAACGGGCCGCACTCGCCGGCCCCCCCTGGACCCCACCAATGCCTTGCTTTCTTTTCTCTATGCCCTGTTGTTGAGTGATTGTGTGGCGGGCGCCCAGGGGGTCGGCCTGGACCCCCAGATGGGTTTTCTCCATAGCCTGCGGCCCGGGCGGCCCTCCCTGGGATTGGACCTCATGGAGGAGTTCAGGCCCATCCTGGCGGACCGGCTGACCTTAACCCTTATCAACCGCCGCCAGTTAAGCGAGCCGGACTTTGACCGGCGCACCGGCGGCGCTGTCCTCCTGAATGACGCAGGCCGCAAAAAAGTGGTGGTGGCCTACCAGGAGCGGAAACAAGAGGAGATTTTTCATCCCGGGGCGCAGCAAAAGATGCCCCTTGGTCTGGTGCCCCATATCCAGGCCAGGCTGCTGGCCCGGCACCTTCGGGGCGAACTGGTGGCCTATCCTCCTTATCTCCACAAGTAGGGAGATGTTCTATGATGACCGTCCTGGTGACCTATGATGTTTCCACGGAAGACGCTGCGGGCCGACGCCGCCTGCGCCGGATGGCGCAGCAGTGCAAAAACTTCGGCCAGCGGGTGCAAAAAAGCGTCTTTGAATGTGAAGTTGATGAAATGCAGTTTGAGAGCCTGATCCGCGCCTTGGTGAAAATCATCCATAAGGAGGAAGACAGTCTCAGGATCTACCGCTTGACCGAGCCCCTGGAAAAAAATGTCCGGGTTTTTGGTTGGGATAAGAAAGTGGACTTCAGCCAACCTCTCATGGTCTGAGAGCGAACCCATAGCGGGGGTAAAAACCGGGGAGGTTCGCACTCCGATAATCATGAGGAAAATCGGCCGGATCAGCCGAAACTGGCTTTTATGCCAACGGTGGCAAGCCGGCGTTGCAGCCGGTTCGCCCGGAAAGGCACGATTAACCGTTTAAAAACCGGCCGGGAAAGGCCGGGGGATGCACCCGGTCTTCGGGCCGGGTGAGGATTGAAACCAAGATAAATGTGTGGCGGCAGTTAAAACGTCCAGCCAGATGCACCCGGTCTTCGGGCCGGGTGAGGATTGAAACAGGGAATCCAGGGGTTCAACCTCTATCTCCCGGCGATGCACCCGGTCTTCGGCATTAATGACTTTCGGAACACCTATGTGGCCCATCAGGAAAAAGAACTGACCGATGCCGGCCTGGCCGAGAAAGAACTGAGGTCCTGGATAAACGGCTTGAAAACGTTAAGCAGTTCTCATTGAAGATAAAGGCGTACTTTACTAGTAAAGAAGTTCAAAGTCTTGGTTTTGCAATGCTTCACGGGCAAAAAGGCTTCGCAGTCGCAAATTGACTGCCGCGGTGATAAAATAATCTGATGGATGGCGACGAGATAATCTATCCCGGGCAATCCTAAAGGAGATGGTATGAATCGCATCGCTTTTGAGGTCCCGCCGGAAAGCCTGTTGGCCCTCAAGCTTTCCCCTGAATCCCTGGCCGTAGAACTCCGTATGGCGGCCGCAGTGAAGCTCTTTGAATTGGGGCGCATGTCTTCCGGCGCGGCGGCGGGTTTGGCCGGGGTGCCTCGGGTGGTGTTTCTCTCCCGCTTAGCCGATTATGGCGCGGATACCTTCAATCTGACCGAAGAGGAACTTCGCCGGGAGACAACCCTTGCCTGAAGTAATCTGCAACACTTCACCCCTCCAGCACCTGCACCAATTAAAGTTGCTGCACCTGCTGCCGGCGCTGGCCGGGACCGTCATCATTCCGTCGGCGGTGGTGGAAGAGTTGGTTGCGGGGCAGAAATTGGGCATCGATGTGCCTGAAGTAGATAAACTGGAGTGGCTCACCATCCGTCAACCGATGAGCGCGGCGGTTTTGCCGCTGGTGACCGACCTGGGGCCGGGAGAATCGCACGTATTGGCTCTGGCGCTGGAAATGCCGGGAGCAGTGGTAATTGTGGACGATTTCCTGGCCCGACGCACCGCAGAGGCTTTGCATATCCCCCTGACCGGGACCCTGGGAGTCTTACTGGCCGCCAAGCGAGCCGGTCTGATCGGGGAGATCGCCCCCTTCTCGACAACCTCCAGAACTTGCGGTTTTGGGTCAGTCCTGTTACCAGCACCGCGGTGTTAAAGCTTGCCGGTGAACTTTAAATGAAAACCGTCAGCCATAATTGATGCCTTGCGGTTCCCTGCCTGACCCCGGCAAGCATGGCCTGCGGCTCCATTAGCAAAGTTTCTAAGGTTCCAAGATCAATGAAATCGGGGGCAGATAATCTACGAAGAGGCGATATGAATCTTGACCGACTAGTTGACCATTTTGTGAAACCGTCCGGGAGAGCAGGCCAGCCTGGATCATGGTGGTGGGGTCTGGTCGGCCGGGGGCCGAGACAACTTTAGCAACTTTAGCAGGTTTAGCAGGGGGGCATTCTCAAAATTTAAATTTTCATGGTCATCGATTTGGCCTTATCGTTTCCTTTGACTTTATAATATAACATTGTTATATATATTGCCATGAATGGAACTGCATTACGCACCTGGCGGCAAAAGATGGGGCTTTCTCAGGCCAAGCTGAGCAAGGCTTTAGGGGTGAGCACTATGGCCGTGGCCTTCTGGGAATGGGGCCGACGGCGCATTCCCCCCCTGCTTCCTTTGGCCCTGGAGGCCCTGGAACACAGGATGATGAAAGGAGGTAAAGATGGGTTTACTGGTGGAATGCCCGGAGTGCAAGAAGCGGAATAGCACCAAGGTGAAAGCCTGCAAATGTGGTTTTGCCCTGGCGAAGTTTTCAGGTCGGGTCTGGTGGATTGAATACTATGACCAGGACAAACGTCTGAGACGGGAGCGCATCGGCCCCAATAAGGCAGCGGCGGAGCAAAGGTACCGGGAAGTGATGAGTGCCCGGACTGAGGGGCGATATATCAAGAAAAGCCCGGATGCCATTACCCTCTTTAAGGACCTGGTCCAATGGTATCTTGACCTTCCGGAAGTGAAGGCCAAGAGGTCATACAATAAAGACATCATGCACACTAAAAGGCTCATCGCCAGCTTTGGGGACCGACTGCTAAAGGACATCAACCCGGCCATGGTGGAAGCCCATAAACAAAATAGGCTTGCCGACCCATCGGGGCGCACCCCACAATTTCTTACCAAGCCCGCCACCGTCAACCGGGAGCTTGCCTGCTTAAAAACTATTTTCAATAAGGCATTGAGGAATGGCAAGGCAGAGTATAACCCGGCTTTAGACTCATTTTCGACAGTTGTAAGCCCAGATATAGGTATAAGTCATTGAAATTGTTAGGTGGCATAGATGGGAAGGGCGGAAATGTAGTGCCAACCCATGCATCCATAAGCCTCTAAAAAGAATTGACAA
>Ga0194126_10005211_pt1 | contig 19251 bp, 12 predicted proteins | sample TA2KigC150mmetaG_FD_148641 | JGI IMG/M metagenome (GOLD analysis project Ga0194126, IMG submission 148641) | Freshwater microbial communities from Lake Tanganyika, Tanzania - TA2015035 Kigoma Deep Cast 150m | ecosystem: Environmental > Aquatic > Freshwater > Lake | place: Tanzania: Lake... | reverse complement strand
AAATGGTGCCGGTGGTGAGACTCGAACTCACAAGGGCGCGAGGCCCGGGGGATTTTGAGTCCCCTGCGTCTACCAATTCCACCACACCGGCACTGATTGCGGGAAGAAGTTGCTACGGGCAGTAATTATCCGACAATCAGCCGGTGGTGTCAAGCCTTGTGACGCGCGCGAGCCTTGCTGCGGACACAGCGGAGCGGCTTCGGCAGGCCCGTTCATGGTTCGACAGGCTCACCACGAACGGGTCGGTATTTTCTTTTTGAAAGGGGTACAGGACTAGAGCATTTTTCTTTTTATTATGGCCTTACATGCAATGTCATCTCGACCGAAGGGAGAGATCTTGCCGTTTTTTATGAAAGAACACAGATTTCTCAGTTGCTCTGCTCCTTCGAAATGACAATCTTGCTGGCTACAATATTTGGAAAAATGCTCTAACAGGGTGTTGAAAAAGTCCTTTTATACAGGCTGTTCAAAAACACACAGATGCAAGGCATGCAAAATCATGAGGAATGAGGAGTACTTTCGCGTACGCCGCAGTGACGAATGATGAGCGTAACGAAGCTGATGGGCGTTTTGCAACAGCCTGCTAAGGTACATACTCTCTTTCAGACCAACCTCAGCCCTCCATGCCAAAGCGGCGCAGCAGGTGTACGCCGAAGGCATCATGGGCGCAAATGGCGCCTTCAGGGCAGAGCTCCTGACAGCAGAAACAGCGGATGCAGGCTTTGGTATTGATCGCGACCGGGCCTTTGTCCGCCAGACTCATGCACCGGGCCGGGCAGGCTTCCAAACAGATGCCGCAGCGGCAGCACAGTCGAGCATCAACCTTTGGCCGCGTGGTCACAAAGCGGTTCACCAGCCAGGAGACCGGGCGCAGGAAGGCGGGGCCCTCAACCGACATCTGTCCGGCCGGTTTGAGGTCGCGGGTGCGCAGGCCGTCGAGCGGATCGCCGATGCAGGTAATCTCTTCCATATCCACGGTTAAGCCCATGCGCCCAGCTTCGGCCAGCGTATAGACCTGCTGCGGAGAAAACCCCGCCAGATGCGCTGCAAGAGCGTCAAGGCAGACCATGTCCCGCGATGCAGCCAGATAGCCGAGCGGCCGCGGCGTGCCGCTGCTGGGGCCGTTGCCCTCCATGCCGACCACCGCATCAAGGATTGAAATGGCCGGTTTCAGCGTATACGCAAGCTCCAGCAGGAAGCGCGCAAAATGCTGGTAATCGCGGCCGGACTGAAAATGGCGGCGCGCTTTCTGCCTGCCCACGATTACGCCGTAGAGGTTTTTGACTGCCAGGGTCAGCACCATCATGGCGTGCGTCTTAAACTTAGGCACATTGATGATAACATCGGCTTCAGCTGCCTCACGGGCAACCTCAAAACGGCGATGGATAAACCCGGCAGGCGCATCAATGGTGACGCTCTGGCTGAAATTTACAACCTCAATGCCGAATTCGCGGGCAACCTGCATGACGCCGCAGGCCTCGGCCACGCGCTGGGCAGTGCCGTAGCCCGGCGAATCGCCGATAACGACATGCCCGGCTCCGGCAGCCATGCAGCCCTCAATTACGGCCCGCATAACAGCCGGGTGCGGGCTGACCGCTGCTTCAGCAGGAGCCGGCTTCAGGAAATTGGGTTTGATTAAAACGCGCGCTCCCCTGGGCACAATTGCCTGCCAGCCGCCGGGCATGGCACCAATCATGTCATCGAGCGCCTGCTTGACACGCGGGTAGTCGTACTCAGGAACTTGCTTTATGCAGACCGTTTTTCCAGCGTTCATGAAGCCCTCTTCGCGTGTTGAACGGGTCAGTGTATTTTTCTTTTTTCTGTATCCATACAAAAAAGCAGATGTACCCCCGTTCGTGGTGAGCTTGTCGAACCATGAACCGGGCAGTCTCGTGACATGTAATCCGTCCGCCCCTTCGACAGGCTCAGGGTGAACGGAAGGTTTTGGCTAAAAACAATCCTATTCCAGCACCGCAACGGTTTGCGAAAACACGGCGCCGCCCGGTCCGGCAGCGGCAACAGCGTCCGGTCCGGCAAGTGCCTTGATAATCGGTGATGTTTTGAGAGCTGCAAACGCCTGCGCTGCCGTGCGCACATCTTCAATGCCGGTTGCAAATACGTCGGCGCGAGTCTGAGCGCGCATATCTTCGCTCATGTTGATCAGGTGGCGCTGCAGGGACACATAGCCCTGCATGTCCGGCAGCATGTAGCTGTCAAACTCGCCGATGGTGCCGATAATGCTGCGCGCAAGCTCTTCTTTTTCGATTACCACACTGGCCAGCCAGTCCGCGACGCGGTCGTACACCTCAAGCGTAGAGAGCAGGTTCGGGTCGCGGTAGGAGCCGAACCAGAAGGCCCCGCTCAACCGGTCAAAGCCGCACATGGCGCCGTAAGCCCCGCCCTGCACGCGCACTTTTTCCCACAGATACATTGTGCGTAAAAGGCCGGTTATGACATTGATCGAGCCATGATACTGATAGCCGGCATCATAGAGATTAAAAGCCTTGCCGACAAAATTGACCTGGCTCGGGGCCAGCAGGGCCTCGGCCGGGATACGGCTTTCCGGCTGCCAGACCGGGGTATGCACGCTGCGCCGGGGCAGCGTGTCAAGAAAGCAGCCAAGCTCGCGCTGCACAGTGCCGAATGCTTTTGCGTCAATCGTGGCGTTGACAAGCATGTGTTCACGATTAAGCAGCAACTCGCGCATATGCTCGAGTGTTTTTAAAATATCGGGCCAGCCGCTGTCGATGTGCTGTGCAAGATCACGCATAAAACGGTAATAGGTGACCCCGCCCATCTGCTCGGCCGCCCAATCGGCTTCGCTGAAATGAGAGCGCAGACGCGAGGCGACAAAGCTGTGGCCGGCCGGGATCAGGCGCTGCTCAAAAGCGGCCTTTTCCTCGAGTATGATCTGCCTGATGCGCTCCTTTTGATCAAAGCGCGCGCTTGTGAGCACGTCGCCAAGAATTGAAAAAAGATCCGCGCTGCGGGAGGCAAGCGCTTTGGCGCGTACAAAAAGCCAGGCTGCGCCGGTCGGGCTCCGGTGTACGGCCGAGGTGAATGTTGCCGGCCGGATACCGCCGGTATGTGTGCTGATACGCTGGGAGAGCGCTACGAAATCCTGCTCTCCGGCCCCGGTTTCAAGCAAAGCCCGGCTGAACAGGGGCACAAAGGGGAGGTATTTCTGCGGCAGCAGGCGCAGGTTCAGGCCGACATCGCAGTACAGAATGCCGCTTGTGAACAAATCGTGCAGCAGCACGGCTGTGTCGGCAATGCGCATGTGCTCGCAGGGAATAATTCGGTTTTCGCGCGGCAGGTCCTCAAGACGCAAACGCGGCAGGGCTGCCAGCGCCTCGGCAGTGTCAGGCTGCTGCTGGCGCTCGCTGAGCGCTCGCGTGCGCTCAGCGAGATTTTTACGATCCTGCGCGCTCAGGGATGCGGCTGCCTGCTGCAGGCGGGCGCTTTCTTCGTCCTGAAGGCGTCGGGCCATCCCGGGATCAGGCTCCATGATCACGCTCAGCCGGTGCTGATTTTCAAGAAAGCTCTCGCGTATAAGCGTTTGCGCAAAGGCACTGTCAGTGCTGAAGCGTTCACGCACGCGGGCAAGCCTCTTCTCGAAACCGAGCATGCTGAACGGATCGCCGCCATAGAGCCAGACGCTCAAAGCGCGCAGCATCAAGCTCAGGCCGCGCGGGAAGCTGCCGGTATTGTTTTCGCGCAGGCGGAACTCGATCGTGTTGAGCGCGGCTGTCAGCGTGGCTGCATCGACGCCGTCGTGCGCAAGCATTGCCAGGGTGTCCATGATCAGGGTTTCAACCCGGGCGGCATCCCGCGGGTCAATGCCTTTGAGGCCGGTTGAAAACGACATCTGGCGCAGCTCGGTTTCAAGGCCGCCGCCGCACAGGCCCTCGCCCAGCCCGGACTCGATCAGCGCCTTTCGCAAGGGGGAGCCGGGCATGCCGAGCAGCGCGTAGTCCAGCACGCACAGGGCAAGGCTCTCTTCCGTGTTCAATACATCGCCCAGAAGCCAGCTCATGGTCAGCATGCCCGTGCGCGGTCCATCCCCGGGAAAGGGCGCGCGCAGCGTGCGCGGGGCAGGCCATTTCGCCTGCACGTTGATATGCGAATCAGGATCGCGCGCCTCAAAACAGTCAAGATATGCCCCCATGAAGCGCAGACGTTCCTCCGGATCATCATCACCATAAAAATAAATGCGGCTGTTGGCGGGCTGATACATGCGCCGGTGGAAATCGCTAAACTGCTCAAAGGTCAAGTCCGGAATTGAGGCCGGATCACCGCCGGAGTCAAGCCCGTAGGCCGTATCAGGAAACAGGGACTGCAAAGCGATGCGCTCAAGCAGGCCATCGGGCGAAGAGTAGGCGCCTTTCATCTCATTGAACACCACGCCCTTGAAGGAGAGCCCGCCGTCAGGCGTTTCAAGCTCATAGTGCCAGCCTTCCTGCTCCAGCACCTCCGGGCCCAGCAGCGGGAAGAAAACGGCATCAAGATACACGTCAATCAGGTTGTACAGGTCGGCCGTGTTCTGGCTGGCAACGGGGTAGCAGGTTCGGTCCGGATACGTGAAAGCGTTCAGAAAGGTCTGGAGCGACCCCTTGATCAGTTCGATGAAGGGTTCCTTGAGCGGATACTTCTTTGATCCGCACAGGACCGAATGCTCAAGAATGTGCGCAATACCGGTTGAGTCTGAGGGAGGTGTGCGAAACGTGATGCCGAATACCTTGTTGGTGTCTTCATTGCTGATCGAGAGCAGTTCAGCGCCTGATTTTACGTGGCGGTATAAAACTGCGGCGGCTTTCAACTCGGCTATATGCTCTCGTTTGATAATTTTAAATCCATACTTCATCGCGCTATGTGCTCCAGACTATCGGGAATGCTTAAAAGAGGGCCGGCTGCCCGGCGGTCTTCTCAATCGGGTCAAAAACCGTTATCACACCGTAGACGCCGTCATAGCCGGGCTGCATGACCACGTGTCCGGCGCGAAGGCGCTTGATTGCCTCGCCCAAAAGAGGCGGCCCGGCACGCCCCAGATCATCGGGGCTGCAGTTTCGAAGGATGTCGAATTCGCTGCCAAGCGCGCGCAGCAGGCGCATATAGGCGCCCTGCACTTTTTTACTCTGTGCCCCCGCAGCATATATTTCTGAAAGGACTTCTTCAAGCGGTATCAGGGATTCAAAGTCGAATGCGCCTTCAGGACGGCTGCCCGCGTTGCGGTCGGCAAGATCATTCACCCGGTGCATAACCCCGACAGTAACCTTGGCGCCGCATTCCGGGCAGCGCCCCTGCGCGGCTTTGGTCTGCTCCGGGGTCAGGCACTGATCGCAGGCCCGGTGGCCGTCAAGATGGTATTTGCCTTCCTCAGGGAAAAACTCGATCGTTCCCTTGAACCCGGCCGGGTCTTTTGCGCGCAGCGCCTGCATCATGTGGAAATAATTTTTTTCACAGGTAAAGATATTGGCCTCGCGGCCGAGCTTGGACGGCGAGTGCGCGTCCGAGTTGGAAACGAGCACAAAGCTGTCCAGCATGGAGATGCGCCAGTTCATGGGCGGGTCCGAGGAAAGGCCGGTTTCAAGCGCGAAGATGTGCGGGGTAAGGTCTTCGAAACACTCATCGATGCTGTCAAAACCGCTGGCTGAGCCCAAGACAGAAAAATGCGGGGTCCAGATATGCGCCGGGATCAGGACATTGTCACTTGAGGCATCAAGTGTCAGCTCAAGCAGGCGCTTGCAGTCAAGGCCCAGTATGGGGCGGCCGTCCGAAGCAATATTGCCGATTTCCTGCAGGGTTGCGTTCAATCGTCCGGCAGCCAGCAGGTCAGGGGCAAGGATCAGGCTGTGCACCTTGCGCGTGCGATCGTTTTTTTTATAAATGGTACTGATTTCAACACTGAGTATGAAGCGCACCGGGGCGCGACAGCTCTGCGGCACCTGCTCGTCGGCTTCGCGTGCATAGCAGTCCTTCAGGCGGTACAGGCCCGGTTCAGCCGGTTCAAGCTTTTCCTGCAGCTGGGCGTACCAGCGCGGGTGGGTAAAATCGCCGGTACTGATAACCGCAATTCCCTTGAGCTGGGCCCACACGTACAGGTTCTCAAGGTCCATGCGGCTGCTGGTTGCGCGTGAATAGGGAGAATGGATATGCAGGTCTGCGATGAATTCCATGGTGGTTGTCTCAAGCCGGAGCATTCCACGCCGGCTGCAGTGCTGCGCGCATGCGGGCTGCACGAATCAGGAAAAATACCTGCGCGGGTTGTCGGTCAGTATGGTTTCTATCTGTTCGTCGCTTACACCGGCGTACTGCAGCATGGGTATGACCCGCTCAAAAAAATTGGTCGGCTTCCAGTTTTTATAGGGCCCGCTGCCGATTTTGGGCCCGTTGACCCAGTACCAGACCGAATCATGCGAAACAATCAGCCTGTCGAGAAAGCCGGCATCGATGAGTTTTTTCAGGCATTGTACGCGCACCTCATCAGGCATGCCGCCCTCCATGCCGAAGCGGTCAAAACCGATGTAGGAGCCCATCTCGACGATTTGTCGGTGGTAGTTGAAGTTGGTTGAAATGCAGCTGTGGCCCACGATGATTTTTTGAAGCGGCACTCCTTCGGCATGCAGGATTTTTTGCTGCTCCGGCCCCAGGATGCCCTCAGTATGCGTAATAATCGGCGCACCGGTCGCGACTGAAGCCCGGGCGCAGGCTGAGAGCAGCTCATGATCGTCATCGTCAATCTCGCTGCCGGTTACCAGCTTGATTATGCCGGCTTTCACACCGCTTTCTCCGATTCCTTGGCTCAGCTCCCTGATAAAAAGCTCGGCAATAGCCCCGGGGCCGCCCAGCCGCAGGCGCAGGGCCTGATATGTTGAGGTACTGTAAATGCCGGTGCAGCATATGATGTTGAGTCCGCTGTGCTCAGAGACGGCTTTGAGCAGGGGGACGTTGCGGCCCAGATCGGTTGTGGTAGGATCAACAATGGTTTTTACACCGCAGGCCCTGACCCGGGCTGCAACTTCAAAGCAGGTGGACAGTATCTGCTCACGTGCGGCACCCAGCGGCCGGCAGTCCTGCAGGGCCGTGCCGTACTCGACAAACACGTGCTCATGCATAAGCGTGCGGCCGAGCGCATCTGAAGAAACCGGGCCGGCGACTGTGTTGATTGTGGAACCCATGGAATAGTCTCTGTGTGCGAAGGATGTAAGGTTACAAGAAATCTCCTGAAAAAGCCCTGTGAGTATAGGCAGCCCCCGAACCCGTGTCAAGCAAAACACTCCCAGGGTGGACTAACTGCGCGAGTCCAGCATGTTTAAAAATATCCACCACGAAATTCACGAAACACACGAAAGCGGGAAGGCGGATTTTACTGTTCGTGTTTTTCGTGGTGAACTAATCGGCTTATGCCTTTCCTGTTTATATGATTAAAATCGCAAGCGCAATTACTGAATATACAAAGAATTGTATTCGAGCCCGATGGCGATAACGTCGACCTAACTTCTTTTTGTGCTGGACGCGTCCTTTGTGGTATTCTTGCGGCCGATAGTATCTATTATTGTGGTATCAGCTCAGCAGCAGCGCACGAGGTGCAATGAATTCACGCGAGCGTTATATTTTGTATCAAACCTGCTATGCGCATTTTATGGCGCATTTTAACATGCAGGTGTTCCCGGCGCTTGTGCTGCCGCTGGCAACGCTGTACCGGATGGACATGGCGCAGGTGGTCGGCATGTCGTTTGGGATGTACCTACTCTTCGGCCTGAGCGCGCTTGTATGGGGCCCGCTGGCAGACCGCCTGGGTCCCCGCCCGCTGATGCTGCTGTTTTACAGCGGCGCTGCTGTTGCGGCCGGCCTGTGCGCGCTTCAGTATCGCGATCCGGCAGTGCTGCCCGTCTGTTTGGCGGCGCTTGGGTTTTTTTCCGGTATTTATCATCCGGTAGGCCTGGGATGGCTGAGCAAGGAAATGCGGCGCATCAGCCGCGCACTGGCTTTGAACGGTATTTTCGGCAGCCTGGGCATTGCGCTCGCGCCTTTGACCGCCGGGCTTGCGATCAGGCTGTGGGGCATCAGCGGGGCTTTTATGCTGGTGGCGATTGTCAATGGCCTGGGCGTTCTCCTGATGCTTGTCTTCGCGGAGCGCCCCCGGGAATTGCGCGAAGATGTTACGCCGGCAGCTACCGGTCATTCCCGCCCGGTTCCGTTTGCTGTTCTGCTGGTGATCATGATGCTTGCCGGACTTGTCTATCGCGGCTCAACCGTTATTCTTCCGGCCTGTCTCGAATTGAGGAATGCAGGGCTGCTTGAACTGGCGCGCTCTTTTGCAGGCGAATGGCTGACTGCGAATCTGGCGGCAACGATGACCGCAGGGCTTATCCTGCTGCCGACCATCTTCGGGCAGTATGCCGGCGGTTTTCTGGCTGAGCGTTTTGATTTGCGGCTGACCTATCTGCTGTTCCATGCAATAACCATTCCCGCAATTTTGGTTATGGCGCATGCTTTTGACCTGCCGCTTGTCTTTATGGGGATTGCGTATTTTTTCTTTCTGCTCGGCACCCAGCCGATAGAAAACACCCTTGTCGCCCGTTACACGCCGGACCGCTTCCGGCATTCGGCGTTCGGCCTGAAATTCGCGCTGACCTTCGGGGCAGGCGCCCTGGCAGTCAAAATGATAGCTGTCGTTAAAAAGACCGGCAGCCTCGAAGACGTCTATCAGCTGCTGGCCGGGGTTTCGCTTCTGCTGGTATGCTGTATTGTCATCCTTATTCTTGTCACAAGGCCGCAGCGCAAGCCACAATCCTGACCGGTGAGCGCTGGAATACATTTCAAAGAGTATGTGTGCGATGGCTGAACCCGGCATGCCAGAAAAAATCGCCTTTGACGGCGAACACCTGTGGCATCCCTATACATCGATGACCCGGCCCCTGCCCGTATATCCGGTTGCCTCGGCTTCGGGTGTGCGCATTACTTTGCAGGACGGCCGCGAACTCATTGACGGCATGTCATCCTGGTGGTCCTGCATTCACGGCTACAATGTTCCTGAGCTGAACGCCGCCGCCACACAACAGCTGGGAAGCATGGCGCATGTCATGTTCGGCGGGCTTACGCATGCGCCGGCGATAGACCTTGCGGAGCGTCTGCTCACGCTGCTGCCGGAAGGGCTTGAAAAGATTTTTTTATGCGACTCGGGGTCTGTCGCCGTTGAAGTTGCCATGAAAATGGCCCTGCAGTTCTGGCATGCAGCCGGGCGGCCTGAGCGCAGCGGGTTTCTCACCATCCGGGGGGGCTATCACGGCGATACCCTGCATGCCATGTCGGTGTGCGATCCTGAAACCGGCATGCACCGCGTATTTTCAGGCTCGCTGCCCGCCTATCATTTTGCGCCGCGTCCCGCGTGCCGCTTCGGCGAGCCCTGCATTGCCGGGGATCTTGCGCCGTTTGAAGATCTGCTCGTGCGCAATCAGGACCGAATCGCCGCGGTTATCATGGAGCCGATCGTACAGGGCGCAGGCGGCATGTATTTTTATTCAGCGGAGTATCTGAGAGGCGTCCGCAAGATGTGCGACCGCTTCGATGTCCTGCTGATTCTGGACGAAATCGCGACCGGGTTCGGCCGCAGCGGGCGCATGTTCGCCTGCGAGCATGCCGGCATTGCGCCGGATATCATGTGCATCGGCAAAGCGCTGACCGGCGGGTATGTGAGCCTCGCGGCAACGATAACAACTGACCGCGTTGCCCGTATGATTTCAAACAAAGCGCCCGGCCTCTTTATGCACGGCCCGACGTTTATGGCAAATCCCCTGGCCTGCAGCATCGCCTGCGCAAGCATCGATAAACTGATAGCCGGTCCATGGCGCGAGCGCGTCAGCGCAATTGAGCGGCAGCTTAAAGCCGAGCTTGCACCTGCTGCCGGGCTTGCCCACGTTATTGATGTGCGCGCTCTGGGCGCCATCGGGGTGGTTGAATTGACGCAGCCGGTCAACATGGAGCGCATTCAGGCGCGTTTTGTTGAAAGAGGTGTGTGGGTACGTCCTTTTGGGCGTCTCGTATACCTGATGCCGCCGTATGTAATTGAGCCGTCAGACCTGCAGCGCGTGACCGGCGCAATTGTGGATGTGCTGCAGGATATAACAATGCCTGCTGGCAGTTAAATCAAGGTCGTCGGCTGATGCCGCCATCCGATTTTAAAAGAAGAATGGCCTGATATTTTTAATAAAAATTATTATTTATTTTAAGTAATGATATGCCTTTTTTGATATTTAGCTTGACAAAATATTTTCCATCAGTTACGCTTTATGTTGTTAACAATACATTTTATAAAAGATTATCATATGGAACCTGAAGCAACCACGAACAATGCTTCTTTGCCGTACCGGCGTATTTTTATCATTGCAGGCCAAACCCTGCTGATTCCGCTGGCATATTATTGTGCTTTTCTTCTGAGATTTGATTTTGGATATACAGAATTCTGGCATACGGTATATTTCAAAACCGTACCCCTGTTGATCGTCTCCCGCCTTGTTTTCTTCTATTATATTGATCTGTTCAGCGGATGGTGGCGCTACGTTGATTTCGAGGACATCGTCAAGATCGGCAATGCGGTTGTTTTCAGCAGCCTGCTTTTTATCGCCTGCATAGTTTTTATTATCGGTTTTGAAGGATTCCCCCGCTCTGTTTTAATTCTTGATCCGGTGCTGATGTTTTTGTCCCTGTGCGGCATACGAATGGCAACGCGATTGCTGCGGCAGTATATTGAACGGCGCCGGTCAAAGGGCAGGCCCAAACGGGTGCTTATCATGGGTGCCGGCAATACCGGGATTACCGTGCTGAAGGAAATTAAAAGAAGCCCGGTACTCAATCTTGTTCCGGTCGGCTTTGTAGATGATGACGGCGGCAAAAAAGGCTTTAAAATAAAAAACCTGGGCGTGCTCGGTACGCATGCCGACATTCCCGCGCTGGTACGCGAGCACAGGGTTGATGAAGTGCTGATCGCGGTACCGTCGGCCCCGTATCATCAGATACGCAAAATTCTGGACATATGCGAAAGCGTCGGGGTTGCCTACCGGACCATGCCAGGCATTTCAAATATCATTTCAGGGCAGACCTTTATCAGCAGCATGCGCGATGTACATCCCGAAGAGCTTCTGGGTCGGCCGAAGGTGTCATTTGAAAACGAAAAAGGCCGCCTCAAGGCTGAAATTGAAGACAAGTGCATTTTTGTTACCGGGGCCGGCGGCTCAATCGGCTCGGAGCTGTGCCGCCAGATCGCCCGTTTCAAGCCCGCCCGTCTTATCATGTATGAACGCGACGAAAGTCATCTTTTCTATATTGACAATGAACTCAGGAAAAAACACCCCGATCTCAACCTTGTCACGATAATCGGCGATATTCTCAACCGGGATAAATTTGCCCATTTACTCACAACCTTTCAACCTGACAGCATCTATCACGCCGCTGCCTACAAGCATGTGCCCCTCATGGAAAATCAGCCGTCCGAAGCCCTGCGCAACAACCTGATCGGCACAAAAATCATTTCTGAGCTTGCAGTGCAATTCGAGGTACCCAAGTTTGTTTTCATTTCCACGGACAAAGCCGTCAATCCGTCAAGCGTCATGGGCACGTCAAAGCGCATGACCGAAAAACTGCTGCAAACATACAGCGGCGCCCCGACGCAATTCATCTCTGTGCGCTTCGGCAATGTGATCGGCAGCAGCGGCAGCGTTATCCCGCTGTTTAAAAAACAGATTGCCGAAGGCGGCCCCGTGACGGTAACGCATCCGGACGTTACCCGCTTTTTAATGACCATCCCGGAAGCCGTGCATCTTGTGCTGCTGGCAGGATCGCTCGGCAATGGCGGAGAAATTTTTCTGCTCGATATGGGCAACCCCGCACGCATTGCCGATCTTGCAAAAAGCCTGATTGAACTCTCCGGCCTGAAGCCCGGCAAAGATATTGCCATAAATTATATCGGGCTGCGCGAGGGCGAAAAACTGCATGAGGAACTGTACTGGGAAGGCGAGGATATTTTCCCGACCGCACACACCAAGATTCGCCGTCTGGATAAGACCGACTTCAACTATCTGCACTATACCATTCAGGTTCAGGAAATCGAGAAGCTCCTGTCAAAAGAGCATCCCGCGGATCAAACCCTGTTCAAGATGATGTGCGAGATGGTTCCGGAAAATATTCTTGATTTGAATCGGTTTGAAAAAAAGCCCCCTCCCAGGCTCACCCTGGCAAAAGCCTCGCAGGAATAATTGATGCGCCCCGGTGTGCTTTTACGGTCCGCTGAAATCGGGATTAAGCATCCGTCCGGCCTGATACAGATCTTCAACCAGGAGATCCGGCTCGAACCCCTCCTGCGGCGCGGTTGCAGCAGAGTAAACCCCCCCGGACCTTTGCACACGCACGGTCTGCCAGCCCAGCCTGCGCGGTGCCGCGAAATCCTTCAGCGGATTATCGGCAATATATACATAACCCGCCGGGCTGCCGCCAAGGGTGTGCATGATTTTTTCAAACCCGGCCGGGCTGGGCTTCCAGCAGCCGCGGCCCAGTTGATCAGTTAACAGAACTACCTCGAAATAGCGGGCAATGCCGAGCGCGGAAATTTTTGCCGTTTGCGTCTGGACATAGCCGTCTGTTAAAAGCGCAAGCGTTTTGCGGCCGTAGAAATAATCCAGCACGGCGCGTGCGTCCGGGTACAGGGCGATGTCCGGCTGATGGGAGCGGTAGACATCAATGAGCGTGTCAATCAAATCCTGCGAGGGTGTAACACCGCGGGCGGCAAGCACACGGTTGAAAACAGCGCCGCGTTCTCCTTCAACAAACAAAGACCACATGGCCGGAAAAACATCCTGACCGAGAACAGCAGTGTCCTGCAAAAAAGCGCTGACAGCCCTGAACCCGCTCTGCACATAGTGGTGTTCCGGATACAGCGTGTCATCAAGATCAAACACGACGACCCGCATGGCCTGCAGGTTTTCAGCGATACGAATGGTTGACTGGAGAGCGCCCACGGAAGAACCCATCCCCTGAACAGCGTGTACGGATTACATTTTTTGCAAAGCCGGCAGGCCCGGTAAAAAAACAGCATCATCAAAGCGCAGCATATACACGCCCGGTGTAAACGCTAAGCGCAGGTCACCGGGATCGTCGCCACGCGCCATTTGCAGCAGCCAGCGGGGGAAATCAGCACCGGCATACAGGGATAGCGGCGTGCCGCCGCCGAATCGGGGATTGATTTCGATAAACGAAACCCGGCCTTCCGCGGTACGGATGCACTGCACGTTAATAACCCCGCGCGCGCCCTGCAGCTTGTTGCCAAGCGCCCAGCCCGCCTCCATCACGGCCGGATCCATATCGATAACGCTCTTGCTCACCTCGCCCGAGCGCACTTCAATGCGGCGGCGGGGGACGATACAGCGCAGGGCACCGTTAAAATCATAAAGCATGTCAAGGGTAAATTCCCGGCCGGAAACATATTCCTGCAATATCGGTCGCTCCACATACTCCCGGAAAAAAAGCAGTTCGCGCGCAGTATTGATTTTAAAAATACCTTTGCTTGCGCTGCCGTCAAGGGGTTTTATAAAAAGCGGGTAGTGATAGACGGCCTCACGCCCGTGCTCGAGTTCAAAGACGGCAGGCGTATCAATGCCGAGACGGTTAAACAAATCATGCGTTTTATATTTATTCGATGTCGCCTCAATCAATTCGGGATCACTCACCACTGCGTTTGTGCCGATGCGGGCAAAGTCGGGACGGCCCCGGGAGAGCTTCATCAGGTCCGTATCGATTAACGGAAACAGAAGCGCTACCCCCTCTTGGGCGCACAGACCTACGAGACTGTCAATATAGCGCGAATCATCAATGCGGCAGATCAGGCGCGCATCATCGAGCTCGTGCAGCGCCGGCGCATCAGCAGATACATCAACGCCGAGAAGACGGCCGGAAATGTTCAGCCGGGCGAACGTGCTTCTGAAATGGCGCAGCAAAGCCACGCGCCGGCCCACGCTGGTAAATAAAATATTCATCGGCTTTTGAGCCATATGCGATCTCCCGGGCAGGGCTGGTTAAATCTTGTCTTTACAATTCGGAAATTTATTCTAACATAAACATAACCGTATTACGCCAGGAAAAACCGCACACCGGGAGATATCCCAATCCATGCGCAGCAGTGCCGGATTACAGTTTAATGAGCCGTTATGCCGCCATACCCGTATCGGCATTGGCGGGCCTGCCGCGCTGCTGGCGCGTGCGCATACCCCTGTCGATGTGCGCGATGCTGTCACGCTGTGCCGTGAAAAAGGCTGGCCCCTTATGATGCTTGGCCGGGGATCGAATCTCCTGGTGCCGGATGAGGGGTTTCAGGGCTGCATGCTGAAACTGGCCGGCGATCTGAGTGAAATCGTGATCGATACCCGCAACGGTATTGTCAAAGCCGGGGGCGGCGCCTCCTTGATGGGCCTTGGCCTGCTGCTTGCCCGGCAGGGATATCCCGGATGTACCTACATGGGAGTTATCCCCGGCAGTGTAGGCGGGGCTGTGCGCATGAATGCGGGAATTGCCGGCGCACAGGCCATCGAAAAAAATTTTTTGCGCGCTTTGGCGCTTGATCCGGCTACGGGTGAAATTGTAACGCTTGAAAAAAACGAGCTGGGATTCGGCTATCGAACATCCTGCCTTGCCGCCTGCCCGCTGATCATCCTTGAGGCTGTTTTCAGGCTGCCGCAGGAGACAGTCCCGGCGCAGGAAACGCTTCGAGACCTGCAGGCTCTTTTGAGAAAGCGCCATGGCGCACAGCCGCGCTGCTATCGCACGTTCGGCTCAACTTTCAAAAACCCGCCCGGCCCGCTGCGCCCGGCTGGATGGTACCTTGAACAGGTCGGCATGCAGGGGATGCGTATCAACCGCGCAATGGTGGCCCGCGAGCATGCCAACTGGATTCTGAATACCGGCGGAGCAACCAGCGCGGCTGTTGCTGAGCTGATGCGAATCGGCCGCACGCGCGTGTTTGAACAGTTCGGGGTGCATCTGGCGGAGGAGGTTGTCGTGGTGCCGCCCTCAGCACCTGCTATGCCGAACTGATCGCCTCTCTGGCTGGATCTGTGAGCTTGCGCACGGGAGCCTCGGCTCGGGGCTGTTACGGCGGGAAGGCCGGGTAGCCTTCCCAAGCCCACCGTTGCGGATGTGCGCAGACCGGTTGTAAGAAGCCCCGCTGCTCAGGAACCCGGGCCGTGCGCGCGGATGATTCGCAGCCTGCTCAAAAGCCGATCGACAAGCCGCGAACGCTGCCATGGCACATTGTTCTCAACCGTGATGACCTTGTAGTTATTATCCAGCAAACAGTAGCCTTTCCAGCTGCCAGGCAGGCCGTGAAAAATTGTGCCGCCATATTCGGTGCTGAACCATTTGTGATGATGGCCGAACAGCCACAGGCGCGGCTTGAAGTGCTCGAGGAGCTCGCGGCTGCGCGGGAATCCGGGCGTCCCGAAGTACTCAAGACCCGGCGTATTGGGCACGCCGATGCCGTTCGGGCAGTCATGCGAAATGATGATGTCGGCCTGATCCGGCCCCAGCGCAAGACAGGCATTGATGTGGTGATCCCTGATGACCGCGCCGGGCTGCGTATTGAGCGCATCCATATAAGCTGCCCCGCCCATGCACAGCATGCGGTAGGGCCCGATTGTCTGCACGGTCGCGCGCGGCAGGTGTGTAAAATACAGGCCGTTATAGCGCGCAAGCAGCGCGTCGAACTCCCTGAAATCCTCATGATTGCCTTCAATGAAGTATACGGGCCTGAGGAAGCGCAAGCCCTGTCTGACGAAAAAATTGTGCAGATGCTCGCGGTACAGGCCGAAATCGCCAAGGTGCAGGACGCAATCAACCGGCATGCCCAGCATTTTTTCAGCATGCTCGATCTGGCGGTTGACAATGCCGTAGTAACAGTGGGTGTCGGCTATAACGAGGATCATGTCAGGCCTTCACGCTGGCCGGTAAAGTCGTAGCTCAGCCGGGTCTGGAAATTTTTTATCTGCGAAAAAATTTCCTTGAGCAGCCGCTGTTCAATAATCGACAACGAGCGCGGGTTGATGTAGTTGTCCGGCGGCAGACCCCGACCGATGGCGGCCGCCTGCGTGCGAAGCCGTATCTGCATCAGGTAGGTGTAGGCCTGGGTCATTTCATTGTGGTTCTGCAGCGACATGATATTCTTTTCATGCAGCTGCCTGAGGCGCTCAAGCGTGTTGACCTCCTCGATATTCTGCTGCAGGGCGTAAATACGCGCGAAATCAACCATGGGCAGCATGGCGGCCTTGATGTCAAAGGCTTTGCCGTGGCGCCCCTTTGCTTCAACCACGAAGCTGCCGAACACGCCGATGGGCGGATTAAGCTGCAAAACATTTCGTGCCAGCAGCTGAAAAAATCGCGGATGCTGGGCGATGACCGCATGCAGATGCAGGTGCAGCTGGACCGCAAAATCAGCCTCGCCCCATGCGCAGCGGAAATCGAAGAATATTTTCGTGCGCAGGAGGTCCTCGGCGCTGCCCTGCGAAATCCAGCGCGTGAAATATCGCTTCCACTCGGCAAGCGGCTGGCACCACTCCGGGTTTTTTGCCATGTTGCCGCCGTCGCAGAAGCTGTACCCGGCGTCGTTCAGCCAGCCGCAGACGGTTTCAGCCAGCGCCAGAAAATAGCCCTGCACGCTCTCAAACAGCTCGGGCTCCACATCATCGAATACGATCGCGTTGTCCTGATCGGTCTGCAGGGTCTGCTCGCGCCGGCCCTCGCTGCCGAATACCAGAAAACAGAAACGCACCGGGGGCAGGCCGTGTTTCTGTACAGCAAGTTCTATAAGCCGTTTCAACAGGGTGTCGGCGACCACAGCGCTTAAGTTGTTGATATAGTCGGGCCGTGCGCCGCTTTGAATCAGATTGGTAATCAGATAGGACAGACTTGTGCGCTGCGCGATAATCGTTTCAGGGTTTGCGGCCTGCTGTATGCGGCGCAGCAGCACGGCCGGAGAGTATTTTTGCAGCGGCGTTATCATGGCATGCGTCACCATGCCGGAAACGGCACCGTGAGCGTCAACCACGGGCACATGCGAAATTGCGTGCTGCTCCATCAGCAGGGCGACCTCGAACACGCGCGCTGTGCGCTCGGCGGTAATGACCGGCGACGACATGATATGCAGCACGGGCTGTTGAAAGTCTGCAGCCGCGTCGGCCAGAAGTGTGCACAGATCGCGATTCGTGATCATGCCTTCGGGCCGGTTGTCCCGCAGAACAACCGCGCAGTCCGTGCCATGATCGGTCAGAAGGCGCGAGACCTCCCGAACGCTTGTTCCCGGAGAACAGGTTACAACATCGCCCTGCGGCAGGCTTTCAAGCGCCTGGCCGAAAAAGAACAGGGCCGATTGCATCTCAGAGAGCAGGCGCTCGCGCTCCTCATCCCGCGCAACCAGGTCGGTCACATCTTCGACAATGCCGTCAAAATACTGCACCTCGCCCTGTTCGTCGCGCACCGCCACGGCCCAGATCGAGCCGCTGAACACGGTGCCGTCCCTGCGGCGCAGTTGCACGATTTCGCGCTCAAGCGCTCCGCTTTCGGCGATCGGGCCCAGTCTGCGCATTTCCTCCGGGTTGTGATAAAGATCCTGCACCGGGCAGGCCAGCAGTTCCTCGCGTGATTCATAGCCGAACAGCTTGACCATGGCGGGATTGACTTCGATAAACACCGGCCGGCTGCCGGCGGTGCGGCGGTACAGGCCGACGTTGAGGTTGTTTGCCAGGGTGCGGAACTTGGCTTCGCTGGCCTCAAGCGCGTCTTCGGCCTGCTTGCGCTTGGTAATATCGGTCACAACAATAATAAAACCCCGGCGCGTCCCGATCTCAATCTGCGAAGTGGACAGGAGAACATCCTTGATCTCGCCGCCGCGGGTAACCATCTGGGCTTCGGACTGATCAGGAACCTGCTTTCCTGCAAACAGGTCGCGGGTGTAGGCGGTGCCGGGATGCTGTGGATTATCACAAAAGACCGCATGCAGCTGAAGTCCTGTAAATTCGGGCTGCGAGTATCCCAGCAAATCTGAAATCATCTGATTGGCATACATGTATTTGCCGTCCAGGGCCATGAGCATGCCCTCGGAGGACGATTCAACCAGGGTGCGATATTTTTCCTCGCTTTCACGCAGGGCCTGCTCGGCAATGCTGCGCTGGCGCTCAGTGTGCAGGGTGTTCACAATGATGGTCGCCAGCAGCACGGAGACCACGCCCAGTATGACCAGCGAGATCTGGATGATATTGCTGGTGATCCGGGAAATTTCGAGGCGGACGTCCTCGATGTAGATGCCGGTTCCTATTATCCATCCCCAGGGCGCAAACCCCTTAACATAGGATATTTTGGGCACGATCCGGGTGGTGTCGTCCTGCCACTGCCACAGGTACTCCACATAGCCGGCTCCGTAGCGGCGCACAACGTCAACCATTTCAACAAACAGCCGTTTGCCGCTTGGGTCGGTATAGTCGGTTAAATCAGAACCGTCAAGATCGCTGCGATAGGGATGAATCACCATGCGGGGGTGCATGTCGTTGATCCAGAAATAATTCTTCATCTGCTTGCCGTAGTGCAGGTTGCGCACCTGCTCAATGGCCTGACGCTGGGCCTGCTCGCGTGTCAGAAGCCCGACCTGTTCATCGTATTCAAATTTTGCCAGAATATTCCAGGCCGCCGTGGTGAGCTCGAGAATCATCTCGCGCTTGCGCTCAAGGCTGTTGTGCTCGATGGAGGGTATAATTATGAGAAACAGGGCCGTCACGAACAGCACGATGGTCAAAATCGTGGGCAGGACGATCCGCAGCAGAAACGAACGCCATTGTTCTGAAATATGAAAAAAATTCATACCACCCCCGGTACGAATGTTATTAACGCGGACGTGGGCCTTTTCCGGGTTCCCGGCGCTGCGCCGCATGGATGCATGTGGTGTCGGCATTTCAACCCCGCAGCACTGTAATAGCCCAAAAGCGGTAAAACTTCAAGGCCGTGCGCAGTTCAATACGAAGTCAAAGAACTGGAATTTTCAGGCGTACTCTGCTATAGTCGCACACTACGTACAGGCTCCGCGGAAGAAAAAACACCACAGGGAGGCACGGCATGCAGATATTTTTAAAGTTTATGGGCTGGGCGATTTTATATTCACTGTTTTATTTTCTTTTCCTGGATATTCTCGGATATACGCCCGGCATGACCGGCGCTCCGCAA
>Ga0194126_10005207_pt1 | contig 19263 bp, 23 predicted proteins | sample TA2KigC150mmetaG_FD_148641 | JGI IMG/M metagenome (GOLD analysis project Ga0194126, IMG submission 148641) | Freshwater microbial communities from Lake Tanganyika, Tanzania - TA2015035 Kigoma Deep Cast 150m | ecosystem: Environmental > Aquatic > Freshwater > Lake | place: Tanzania: Lake... | reverse complement strand
TTAGATTTTACATCATGATTAGTTTTGATGCATACACGTAGCCCAATTGAAACCTTCTTGTTTTTTATTTTAGATATTTTAATAATCTCTTTTAACTCTTCAAAACTATCAACATTAATTATGACCTTATCTGAATTTAATATTGCTAAATTCAGCTCTTCTCTTGTTTTACCTGGACCGTTGTATATTATCTTTTTAGCTTTGAGTTTTAAAGCAAGTTTTAATTCAAAAATAGAGGAAACAGAAGCATGAATATCTGACTCATGTAGTAATTTACAAATAAATGGACGGCAATTGGCCTTATAAGTATAGTAAATATCAATATTTGGATAATATTTTTTAATCTGATTAATTATGTTTATCCTTTCTTTAAGTTCATCCACAACAAGTACATATTGTGGAGTACCAAACTTCTTTACACTTTCGATAAATCTTTTTCTATATTTTTGGGCTTTTTTAATTTCTTGAAACATTTAATCTCCTTTTATTTTTTCCATAAAATATATTAACATAAAATTCATAAATCTATGATATTTTCATTATTTAATATAAGAGAATAGCAGAATGGAAACTTTCCATTTTTGGACAGTTGGTATGTTATACATCGTTTACTTGTATTATCCAAATCGATATTATATTTATTAGGCCATGATTTTAATTCAAGAAACAACATTAAATTATTCTTCTTTTTTATACTATTCATAATGAGTTCTAAGAGAACACTGAATTTAAATTTAAGAAGTAATTTGATGAAAATCTCTATTTTCGAAACTATTTTTTTATAAGATATTTTGTCAATTAATAACCATTCATTACCATTTCGAAAATAAATAATATATCCACTAAAAGAACAATGTGGATACTTGTTTCTATCAATAATCTTCAGAAATTCTTCCCTGTCAATTTTCAGGATTTTGCTAAAAACTGTGATCATGTCAGAAATGAAAAATGTATCAGATTTTCTGTGTTTTCCAAATTCTGAAGAGCTTCTTATACGAAGCTGTTTAATAAAGGAATTATTTTTCACACAATAATCAAATATCGTCTCTAATTCCTTATCATTGACACCTTTATCAATCATGACAGATATTGTAGTTAACATATCTAATTTTTTTAAGTTTTCTAGGGCCTTTAGTTTGATGTCCAACAATTTTCTGCCGTTGAACTTCTTATACACATTGTCGTCAAAAGTGTTGAAAGAAAAGCATACAGCATCCAATCCAGCATTTTTCAATTTCTTTGCATAATCAAGATCGGAAAATTTTAGTCCATTTGTTACAAGAATAGAATGTTTTCCATTTTTCCTAATAAAACTAACCAGCTCTGGCAAGTCATTTCTAACTGTCGGTTCTCCTCCACATATCCTTATATCATTACAGTCAGAATCTGAAATCTCTTTTTTCAAATATTCAAGTGAGAAATCTTCTCTGTCTTTTTGAGGCAGCCAACAGAAGTTGCAGTTTAGGTTGCATTTGTGGGTAAATGGTATCAGTAATTTGGTCTTTTTTTCAACATGTTCATGTAATGTACTTTTATAGAATTCAACATCTTTCTCCACTAGTGCTTTGAATTTTCCATGCTGTGCACATTCCTTAATCATGTATACGTTGTTGTTCTCTTCTACTACTGTCGCATCTATCTCGGTTAAGCAAGTTGGGCATAGACTTTTGGTTTGTTTTAGAATGTTTGTCATTTTATAAGGCTCCGATTAATTAATTAACTATCTTTAAATATTAAATGTATGTTTATTTCTCCCATAACACACATCCAAAGATTTTATATAATCTTTTGATTTTACATCCATCTAAATTTTTCAATGACATATTTTTGAACTCTTTATATGATAAAAATATATCATTTTTCACATGTCTATGAAACTCTTTTATATATAAATTTTTAAATGGACTAAATCTCGAAGTATTTTTAAAAAGTCTACACGTTTTTATAATACCATATTTTTTTAGATAATAAAAATAAAAAATACATGTTTCCACAAATCTATGTTCAAGTACGTCTATGATTATTAGCTGTCCACCTGGTTTTAAAATATTTTTAAATTTATTTATTTCATTTTCAACATCTACAAGATGATGAATAACGAATGTAGAAATAATTATATCCACATTTTCGTGACATGTTTTATAATTTTCTATACTTAAATTTTTAAATTGAATGTTATCTAGATTTATTGCCTTTCTTTTGGCTATATTGATAAGTTCTTTACAAGAATCAACTGCAATAACTTTTTTGGCAGATTTAGAAATTTTTATTGCTAATCTTCCAGTTCCACAACCAACTTCTAGAACAGTTTTATTCTTTAATGATAAACACTCAGTAACATCATTATCAACTATTCCTTCCAGTAAACCCATGGTTTTGTCATACACTTTAGAAAATCTATGCCAATTATTTATACCAGACATTCTACACCATTTTTATTATATTAGTAATAATATTTGTTTTTATCTCATTGAGTCTTAATTGAACGTGATTGACGATACCATCTCTCTGTCATTAAAAACCCCTGTTTATAGTTAACATCTGGAAAATACCCCAAATCTTTTTTAATAAGACGCTGATCAAGATCCCAATCAGAGCCACATAAATGAATTAGATAACGAGAAAGTAAAACAGGTATCTTATATCCAGACATCACTGAAATATTCTCTTGTAAAATACTCAAAAATAGAAGAAATTTTTTAGATACAGATAAAATTTTTCTTTTTGTGTTGCTTGCACGTGCCAATGATTCAAAAAGGTCATTTTGTGTTATCCTTTTATCACTATCATATGCACACAAATATACTCTATACTTAGAGGATTCATTAGTAACAGATAGCCATATTGCTTTGGAAACATTACCAACATAAACAAGAGGGAGTCTATTTTCACCATTTCCAATTTTAATTATTCTACCTTCTTTCATACTATCGGCAAGTTTGCCATAGGAATAATTATTTCTTGGTCCATATATCCATCCAGGTTGTAAAACTGTAGCTTGGATTTTACCTTCCTTATGAGCTTCTTTAACTATTTTCTCAGCATCTGATTTTGCTTTGCCATAGTAATCATATGGAAGAAAGTGTTTACCAACCACATCCTCTTCGCTAATGGGTTTACCTTTAGTAGGATCTAAACCATAGACATTAAATGTGCTTATATACACTAACTTCTCAATAGAACTCTCTTCCATTGCTGTAATAATGTTCTTAGTTCCATCAACTATATATTTTTCATATAATTGTGGTAAATTCCACCCAGGTAGGGGTGAAGCTGCATGAACGACAACATCACAATCTTTCATACCTACGATAAGACTTTTTACATCTAGGAGATCACCTATGTTCAAAGTGACACCGAGGGATTTTATATGTGTAGTATTGCTAGTTGGTCGCACCAATGAAACAATTTTAGCACCGTTAACTGTCGCTAAATCAGCAAAATGACTCCCTAAGAATCCTGTTCCACCTGTAAGATATATTTTCATTACACCACTTTTTTCATCTGATACATTAATTAAATTTTAAATATAATTTCCATCTTATAAGTGAAAAATTAATCAGTATTTTTGTTAAAAACTCAAATTTATTGAAAAAATTTATAACCGACTTGTTAATTAAAAATTTTAATACTGGACGACGTAAAAAACCATATCCTAGAGTTTTTCCATTTAGTAATATTAATACCATAGTTAAGTACATTGTCTTTAGCGTGTATGATCTTTTTAAGATATGATTTCTAAAATCTGTATAATATAAATTATAACACGTATCTACCTTTGATTTAATCATGCCATCATTTTTTGCTCTATGATATATTTCAGTCCCTGGAAAGAAGACCATGGCAAATGCTTGAAGATAGAAGGGTTTTGGCAGCTCTTGCAACAGCTTTATTGTGGCCAATATGTCTTCTTCTGTCTCATATGGATTGGCAATAATTATCTGGTATTCTGGTGGTGACATTCTGTGCTTGTATTTGTTCAGTATCTTGGCTATTTTCATGATTTGCTCGTTTTTTATGTTTCTGTTGTATATATTTTTGTTGACTTCTTCACTGCCGGTTTGGACACCCATTTCTATTCTCTTTAGGCCAGCATCGAGCAGTATTTTCAATTTTTCTTCGCTGAACGTTACTGGATCCACGTAAACCATAAAACGTATGCCAATCTTCTCTTTGTACTCCTTTGAAAAAAGTTTTAGCTCTTCAACAGATCTGATAAAGAATGAGTCATCAGTAAACCATATGAAATCTGTGTCTGGGAACTTCTGTTTGAGTTCTTGCAATTGTTTGATGACATGTTTTATGCTTCTTTTTCTTATGTAATTTCCTTTGTTGTGGTATAGCTTTCTTAGGTTGTAGTTGCAACAAAATGAACATTGATGAGGGCAGCCACGTGATGTGTGAAGTAGAAGGAATCTGGATGTTTTAAAAGCAAACTTTAATTTAGTAATGCCTATTTTATTAAATTTATCTGCAAAATGTCTCTCACTTAGCTTAACAATTTTATTACCATCTAATATCCACTGATCTTCTAAATCATAGTCGTCAAATGGCAAATTGTCCAGATTCTGAAACAATGGTCTTACATCATTTTTGTATATCTTCCCACTCTTCTTTGCCCATATATTTTTTATATTTGTCAAATCTTCTTTTTTTTCCAGCTTTTCTACCAGTTCCAACATGGCCTCTTCTCCTTCTCCTATGCAGACAAAATCTGCATATTTTAGACATTCTTCTGGATTGAAAGTTGCATGTATACCGCCCCAGACTATTGGTATCTTGAGATGCTTTTTTAGATATTGGATTACTTGGACTGCCTTATCAGAAGTGAAAGATGTGCATGAGATGCCTATCAGGTCAGAATCACTGACTAAGTTCTCTAATTCTATTAACGCTTTTTGAGAATAATTTGTTTCAAATGTTGGTAGAAAAATTAGTTGGACATCATGACTATGTTTTTTAAGGTAAGATGAAATGATTCTTATTCCATGTATGAAAATATTAGTTCCAGTTGAAATGAATGAAATTTTAATAAGATTCACCTACTTTATTTTTCTTGAAGTATTTAATTTTTTTAGTTAATCTAATTATAAGCTCGGTTTTCAGATTCCCATTTCTTTTTCCTTTTTCACATATAGCACCTCTAACACCAAAAAAATCAGCACCAATATTACATATAGTTTCAATGTGTGTTTCATTTAAAGAACCTGCTAATGCTGCTTTCAAATTTCTTTTATGACATTCATTCACAAAAGATTCTATTTCATCAATTTTCATCATATCAAAAAGATTTTTACCATCTTTAATTAATGTATCAATCATTACAACATCAGCTCCTGCCTTTTCAGCTATTTCTGGGATAATCATAGGATTTAATGTAGTAGTTCTCTTATAATCAGCATATCCAGCTACAACTACCTTTGTATAAGAATTAAAATGTTTTATAGTATTCACTACTTTAGACACTAGATTTAAAGCTTCAGCTTGATTTTTTGTACCCTTTAATCCAATTTTTATATAATTTGGGTTGAATCTAATAGCTCCTGATACTGCTAAAGAAATAGTGCCAGGTAAATTTGGAACGTCTCCTATTGCAATGCTGGTCTCAACTTCTTTTGGTGTAACATCCATAATTTCTTTTATTACCCAAGGAAATGTGGCTCCAAGTGAACCCTCAGAAGGGTTTTTAATATCAAGAACATCACAACCGCCATTTACGGCTTTCTGAACTTCTTCCTTCTTTATGACAGTAATTATAGATTTCATCTTACAAAATATAGTAAACCTAGAAATATTAAATAGTATATGGCCTCTTGAAAACTATAGAATTTATCTGTTCTATTTCTAATCTTATTAAACTCCTCTTTTTTTGGTTCTATTTTATATAATTTATATAACCTCAAAAAACAGAAAATCACTGTACCTGTGAAAAAGATATATTTTATCGGATTTATTATCAATGCTACTATTGCTGCAAAAATCGGTATAAATAGGAACATTTCAGCCACGTTTACTGATTTCCTAATGCCTATTGCATCTGGCAAAGAATGTATCTTATCTCTACCAATATGAGCTATCTGATGAACAACCTCATGAAATGAGAGATAAAAGAAAAATATTATAGAAAAGATAATTGCAGTTAAAGTTAATCCGTCTGCTAAGAAAAGATAAGGATAAATATAAAGTATAAGACCCAAACACAATGAATTTAGTATGATGGATGCAAACCAATTATTTTTTAATCTAAAAGGTTGAGCCTGATAGAGAAAGAATAATATTATGTAAGCAAGCAGTATCCAGATATAACTATTTGAGAATGGAATTGTAAAAATCATGACAACAAGTGGAACCAGAGTTAGAAAAATTAATAAACACTCATTAAATCCAGATTTTAGCAATTTACCTATGTAATTTTTTTCCTTCCATGCTTTATAATCAAAATAATTATTCATCGAGAAAGAATTCATCTGAATTAAGAGAAGTTGAAATAATATTAAGCCAACATAAAACATGTTAGGCATGGATCCAAGACTAGCAATCGCTATTACTGCTATTCCCAAATTCCTGATGCAATAATCAAGTTGATAAAATTTAAACACATTCATTTTATCATCAATGTTTTATACATGTCCCGACTGTTGTTTTTGTCTTTAATAATTTTTCAAGTCTTTCTGGATGAAAACCAGATATAACCCATGCATCCATCTTATATTTTGATAATAATTTTGGAAAGTATTTATCTACGCACATCATACCTTTACTTTTCAGTAAATCCTTTACAGATAGCATTTCTATTATTTTCTTTTTATCTTTTAGATTTTTATATAAACCATCAACATCTTTTAATAAAATCAAGTTGGCACCGAGCAATCGTGATACATATAACGATATTGAATCTGATGTGACATCCCAAGATTTTGGCAAATCATCCTTTTCTCTCAAAAAATTGAAAGTCAAAAATACTGGGACATTTCCTCTATTTAGCTCAGATTTACACTTTCTCATACTTTCAACGGTGACAAATTTTTTATTTATTCCTGACACATAAATGCCATTAATATCCATACATAAAATAGCCATCCAATGTGCCAAATCATCTGGGATTTTGTGTTTGTTGTAAATTTCCCTTATCTTATCTGCTAACTCACCACCACCAGGAATCACAACTATCTTATAATCTTTTTCTAACAGATTCTCAATCTTTTTACATAGACATAAAAGTTTGTTTCTGTTTCTTATTACGCTCCCACCAATCTTAATCACAACACATGAACCATTCATAAAGTAAAATCTGTAGAATAAATATTATAAATATGAGAATAATTCCAGTTTTAGACATTTTAAACGGGAAAGTTATACATGGAATAAGGGGGGAAAGAAAAAAATATAAACCCATAAAATCTGTTATAACAAAATCATCAAATCCACTGAAAGTTGCTGAAACTTTTAAAAATAAATTTGGTTTAAACGAGATTTACATAGCAGACCTAGACTCTATAATGAGAAAAGGCGACAACTCTGAAACTATTAATAAAATCAAAAAAAAATTGATGATGAAAATAATGGTAGATTTTGGTGTAAGAAGTATAGATGACTTAGATAAAGAAATAATAAAAATTGTGGATGAAGTAATTATAGGAACTGAAACATTGGAATCATTAAAAGTTTTAGAAAAAGCTATAAAACTAATTGGAAATGAACGGATTATAGTTAGTATAGATATGAAAAATATGAAGATTGTTTCTAAATCAAAGGAGTTGAGGACACCAGAACAAACTGTAAAAAAAATTTGGAATTTAGGTATAAAAAAATTTATTCTTCTTGATTTGAAAAAAACAGGGTCTATGGAGGGCCAAAACAAAAAATTAGAGAAACTAATTAAAAAATTGGTCAATTTTGATTTGTACCTAATAACTGGTGGTGGAATAAAATCAGTAGAAGATATAATTGAATTAAAAAAAATAGGCATTAGAGCAGCACTAATCGCAACATCTCTTCATAATGGAAAAATAAGAAAAATGGATATAGACAAAATATAACAAATATTAACGAATCAATTTTCCTTTACATTTCGTTCTATAATCAAGATTATTGACCATACATTGTCCTGTGAAACTTGAATTAAATTTTTGACAATCTTCTTTCATATATTTGAATGATTTTATTAGACTAACTTTTTTTATATTTCCATAAGAATATGGTGTAGCAGGGCATGGTGTCATGTCACCAGAAGGTTCTATAGATAAGTGATATCTTCCAGCACCTGTGCATATGGTTTTTTCAAACGGAAATTCTAGTGATATTGGATGTTTTGCTGTTTTTCTAATATATTCCCTTTCTTCAAAAGTAAGATTTTCCTCAAATTTATTGAAGAGTTTACCAGAAAGAAGAGGAAAATAAACAAAAACTGGAGAAGTTATTTTCAATTTATTGGCTAAACTACCCAATTTTTTCAAGTCGTTTTTATTGGATCTTGAAATGTATGTCCAAATTGTAACATCCAAACCAGCTTTAACAGCTAATCTTATTCCATTAGTTGCTTTTTCATAACATCCATTAAATCCCCTAAGTTTATCATGGATATTATCATTTGGATAATCTATAGAAACTATACATTTAGTCAAACCGGCCTTTTTCAAATTAAGAATCATATTATCATCAAGCAATATACCATTTGTAACTATATTTACAATCAAGCCCTTTTCCTTGGAGTATTCTATCAGTTCAAATATGTCCTTTCTAAGTAGAATTTCTCCGCTACAAAAATACACGTCCAATCCATGTAAATATTTAGAAAAATCATCAACCACCTTTTTTATTTCTTCTGTAGTTAAAAAAATTTTATTATCATAGTTTTTTTTATCTTTTTCACCTTCATAACAATGCACACATTTACATTGACATACATGAGAAGGACAGATAAATATTCTCATTAAAGTATTTTTAGAATCTGCTACTCTGTAAAAAATATATTTTAAAATATTGTATTTTTGTTTTAGATTAGTCCGAAATGAAAATAAAGAAAAAATTATCCATAACACATTATCAATGGAATGAATATCTATTTTCAAGTATTTAGAAATGCCTAATTGAAAATTACAAATAAACTTATTATTTATCATAAATAATCTATTTTAAACCATATCTAAGAGTAAATATATATTTTAATGTTCTAAGAGCTTCTTTTATATTTGTCTTCCCTTTTCCAGATTTTCTTCTTTCAAAAATTATAGGAACCTCGCAAATTTTATAATTTTTTGATTTAAACAAAATCTCCATGATAATCTTATAACCTATTGGTTTAAGTTGTAATTTATTTATAATATCTCTTCTAAAAACAGCAAAACCAGACATAGAATCCTTTATTTTAAGATTGAGAATTATAGAAGCAAATTTTCTGAAAATTAGACTTATTACTTGTCTGTGTTGAGGATCTCTAGTTTTTCCCCCCTTTACGAACCTTGAACCTATAACAACATCAAAGTAGTCAATATTTTTTAAAAGTCTTGGTATGTCTTCTGGCCTATGACTTCCATCACCATCCATGACAACAATCGTCTCACCTTTTGCGTATCTTAAACCTTCAAGTATAGCATTTCCTAAACCATCTGACTCTTGTTTTATTAATCTGACTCTTGAAACGTTTGGTGTGAAGTTGCTTTTATCTATAAGTATAATCTCATGTTTTAGTTTGAGTATATTATGAATTTTTTTCACTAATATTTTTATATAAGGTTCATCTTTGACTGGAATAAGAATTGAAATCATTTTTAACCTCTAAATTCTAGTTAATTTATGAAAGAATAACATTTTATATTTGTTAATCAGTTATATTTTTAAGTGTTGGTATGAAAAAGGTTTTTATTTATTCGCCATATATATGCATAGAAAACAGATTAGATGGTAGCCTATTTAAAGAGTTTTTTAAAAGGAATGGATGGAAAATTGTTAATGATGCTTCTGAAGCAGATTTAATATTATTTAATAGTTGTGCTTTTAACAAAATTGAAGAGGATTATTCAATTAAAAAAATTATACAATTCAAGAATGAGAAAAATCCAGGATCAAGACTAGTTGTGTGTGGTTGTTTACCATCAATTAATAAAGAAAAACTTGATAATTGTTTTAATGGAATAACATTTGGTCCAACTTCTATTCATAAACTGAATGAATTAATTGATGCTAAAATTGGAATATCAGAAATAACATCCAATTATCTACCTGAAGATATGTCTAGATATCTCTCTAGAAAAACTCAAATTTTAAACAAAATAAGAATATACACAACACTTTTTTTTATGAACCTAAAAAAATATATTGATATACCTGATGTTTTAGAGCGTAGATTTTGTCCATATATCAGTTTTGAAGATCCTAAAATGTTTTACATAAAAATATCTACTGGTTGCTTAAACAATTGTAGTTATTGTGCAATTAAAAGGGCTAAAGGAAACGTAAAAAGCAAGCCAGTAAAAAAAATTATAAATGAATTTAGAAATGGGCTAAAATCTGGATATAAACTTTTTGTGTTATGTGGAGACGACGCTGGATCATATGGAAGAGACATTAACACTAATCTAGCATTTTTATTAAAAGAAATGTTAAAAGAAGGTGGTGATTTTAAGTTATTTATAAGATATTTAGAACCAAATTGGTTAATTTCTATGTTTCCTGATCTCAAAGAATTGTTCAGATCAAATAAAATTGCTTTTATTAATTGTCCTGTACAATCTGGAAGCAACAAAATAATTAAATTGATGAATAGAAATTATGATATAGAAAAATTAAAAAAGTGTTTCTATGAATTACGTAGAGACGTTCCTTCACTATTTTTAATGACCTATATAATGGTTGGATTTCCAGGTGAAACAGATAAAGACTTCAATCTTACAGTGAAATTTTTAAAAGAAGTTAAGTTTGACGAAGCAATCGTCTTTGAATATACAAACAGACCAAAAACAATATCATCTATGATGAAAAACCAAGTTCCAGATTCTGTTAAAAAAAAGAGGCTAAAAATACTGAAACAAGACAATATTAGAAACTATTTGGAATACACGTATAGTCACTTTCCCCTAAAAATCCTGGCAAAAGAAGGAGTGATTATCAAATAGTCTTCATCAATACCTACCATATCACCATTCATAGCTGAACATGTTTTTCTTAATTTATCTACAGCGCGTTTCAGTTCATTAATGTCTCTTTCTCTCAATTCCCGTATTCTCAAAAAAATAACATTTCCGTGTCTCAACATTTCCTGTATCCTTTCAGTGTCAGAATAACTCTGCAAACCATCTATTTTTACTGTGACACCAAGTTTCTCGTCAAAATGAGTTGTGTTAAGCTCTAAAAAATCATTTTCTGGTTCTGGCACTTTTTTTAGTTTCTCTAAAACCATTTAACCACTTATATAAATTTTGGAATTGAAATTTAAATATCTAATCCAGTTCTCTTCTTGTCTGTTCAAGCATACTGACTATGTTCCATATCTTTGTTCTGGCATACATAGGCATATTTGGATCATTGATTATGTCATCCAATGTATGGATTGCAGTACTAATCTTAAGCTCAAGAGAATCATTGCTATTCAGAACATTCTTAGAGTTTTCAGCAGCACTCCTAATATTCTTTGGAACAGTCCTATCATTAAATACTTCTTCTAATAACTTCAATACTGGGTCAAATTCTACCATAAACATCGCCTTCATGCTATTTCTCTCAACTTATCCTGCAATTCTTTTAATTTACTGCTGGTCCTTTCCTCTGTTTTTTCTAAACTTTTTATCCTTATTTCAAGCGCTTCTTTGCTTTCTTGTAGGTCTTTCTTTAGTTCAGATACAGATTTAGAAATCATTATGTTGCCTGTAATCTTGAATGCGCTCTGCTCCTTTGTCGTGTTAAGCTCTTCTAACGCCTTGTCCATTTCCATACCATGTAGTCTAAGACTCTCCTTCTGGATCAATATAGACTGTAACTGCTGTTGAAAAGCTTGGAATTGTCCTATCATCTGCTTTTGTTCTTCTGTTAGCTCTGGCATAAAAATCACTTGCTACTATTTAGGCTATATGGTTTAAATCCTTTTGTATACGACTCGAAAACTACCTAGCTTGAACTCTTTTAATTACTTCAGGGCGCAACTTTGAGAATATTCTCTGCCCACAGTAAGGACAGCTTATCTTTGACTCCATTTTAGGTATAATCTTCTTGCAGCTTATACATTTATACATTTTACTCCTCCTTTAAGACCTTTGGATAGTAAGTCTGACCGGTAAATTTGTTGCCACACTTCCTACATAACCATATACCTTTTGATACTCTTTTAACATATGGTAGGTTACATCTTGGACATACATGCCTTTGTCTCTGTATAGCCTCTATCCTTGATACCATAGACCTAACCTTCTTTCCATATCTGCTTCCAAATCTACCAGCAGTTCCTATCTTCTTTTTTCTTCCCATAATTCACCTTATTATCTTGAATTCCTTTCTTGAAGTTAAATTTTCTAGTATAATTTTTAACTGATCATCTGTTATAGCCTTTCCAATTTTGCCTGTCTGATATAATTGAACCAGATATAGTTCCAATTGAGCTGCCAAGTCCGGTTTAACCAATCTCAATCTTGACATCCTTTCTATTGCTTCCTTGGTCATAAGTTTTCTAAGGACAATTTTTTTCATTTCCTCTACTTTCTTCATCTCTTCCATATCTGTACCATTCATCTAACTCGCCTTTGCAACTGTGTCTAAAAACTTTAATCCTTTATTTGAGATTTTCCTTCCTTTTTTACATTTTTCTATAAAGCCAGCTGCTTCTAACTGATGTATAATTTTTCTTATTATCGCACCTGATGCCTTTCTAAAATGAGATGGTCTATGCCCCAAATTTTTCCTTCCGCCAAAATAGCTTCTCAGTCTTTCAGTACCGACAGGACCATCAAGGTAGATTCTCCTTAAAACTGATGCGGATCTTATATACCAAAAATCAGGCTGTTCAGGTGGTCTATCCTTATGCACACCAGATTTGACAAAATGACTCCATTCAGGAGGAGCAATCTCTTTAACATTTTTCAGCTCTTCTTTCAACTTTGCTATGAATTTAGCAGATTCTATGTCTCTTACCGAAACCATACTATATCCTTTGGATTAGAAAACTTTAAAAGTTATTATTTATATGGGTAGCGACTGATTTTTCCGCATTTTAGACACTTCTTGACAATTGTTTTAGTCTTGCCATCAATTCTAGTCTGCTCTGTTGAACCAGAAATTAACAAGCTATTACACTCTTTACAAAATTTTCTTTTTAATTGAGGTGAAAACCTAACATTATATCTTAACCCGATTTTTCTGGCCAATTGAATGTATCTCTTGCTTCTTTCAGGATATTTTTTGAATTCTTTTTCTGCTAAATTGAAAAGAATCTCTATTCTCTCTTTTGCTATATCCTGCTGCCAAGTTGGTTTTTGCATAATTATCTCAAAATGGGATCTCTGGGATTTGAACCCAGGTCTGAAGCTCCCAAAGCTCCAATGCTAGACCAAGCTACACCAAGATCCCTTAAAAGAGAATTAATACAATCAATTTATTAAAACTATGTGGAGACCGGAATTTGAACCCTGGTTTTGGTGTAAATTGTGCCACCATTTTGTCTATTACCCTAAGGTGGATGCATAGATCAAACTAGCAAATCTCCTCACAAAATACTATTTGATATCTGACTACAAAATTAGATTATATGGTTTATGAAACTGTATCTGGTAGACTAAAGAAAGACCTAGAGAAATACGGGACAAAAGCTGCTGGTTATATAGGCAAACACATAGTTGGAACTGGGGAAGAAGCACATCTAACTACAAAAGTATACCTAGATTTATTAAGACCGCATGTCATCTTAATTTGTGGAAAAAGAGGTTCTGGTAAATCCTATTCAGCAGGAACTATAATAGAAGAAATTCTTTCCTTAGATAAAGAATATGCCGACAAAATCGGATGTGTGATTTTTGATCCTATTGGAATCTATTGGAGCATGAAATTTCCAAATGAACTGGAAACAGACCAATTAAAAGAATGGAAATTGGAACCGAAAAAATATGACCAGCTAAAAGTGTATGTTCCGTTGGAATTGAAAGATTTGTATATAAAAGCAGGTATTCCAGTAGATTATACAGTTTCTATCTCACCAAAAGACTTCTCATCTGATGACTGGGTATTGGCATTCAGTTTAAACAGAACATCACAGGAAGCCATAACTCTAGGAAGGAAGTTTAACGAATTGGTAGACGAAGGAACTGATTTTGGAATTGATGAGTTCATAATAAAAATAAAAGATGATAGAATAGCAAGTCAGGAAATAAAGAATGTTTTGATAAACTTTCTGGAAGCTGCAAAAGGTTGGGGAATATTTTCAAAAGGAGGAATGAACATCTACGATATAGTTAAACCTGGCCAGGTTTCAGTAATAGATTTTTCCAGAGTAAAGGGTGAAGCATGGGCATTGAGAAATCTGGTTGCAGCGTGGATAACCAGAGAAACATATAGAGAAAGGGTTCTGGCAAGAAAAGAAGAGGAATTGGCAAAAGTAGAAGGAAGAAAACCTGAGAAGGTGTTTCCATTAACATGGGTTGTAGCTGAAGAGGCACATAATTTCTGTCCTTCTGATTCATATACTGTTTCCACTGAACCTCTTTTGACATTAGCTAAACAAGGAAGAGAACCAGGTATTTCCATGGTAATCATAACTCAGATGCCTAACAAAGTTCATCAGGATATTTTATCACAATGTGACTTGGTTATATCTTTCAGATTAACTTCAAAAGATGATTTGCAAGCTCTACATGCAATAATGCAAACATATGTACAGGAAGATCTTTGGAAATATATCAACAGACTTCCAAGAAACATGATGGGAAGTGCTGTTCTGCTTGACGATAACCTAGAAAAAATATTTACAGTTAATATAAGACCAAGAAAATCATGGCATGCAGGAGGAACTGCAATAATCACTCAAACATAGTGTAACACTTTTGTGTTTTGTAAAGAGAAATCAACTGTTTATTTATTTCTTTTGTCTATAATTGTTTTAGGTGAAACATTGGTAAAGAGAAAAGGATTGCCAGATGTGAATGAACTTCTTATCTGCACTACTAGTAAGATTACTCCATTTGCTGCCTGGTGCACTATAGAAGAATATTCTGGATTAGAGGGAATGATACACATATCACAAGTGGCAGGAAAGTGGGTAAGAGACATAAGGAATTTTGTAAAACCAAACAAGCAATACGTTGTGAAAGTAGTTAGCATTGATAAGGAAAAGAACCTGATTAATCTGAGCTTAAAGAGAGTTTCAAGACAAGATGAGAGAGATAAGTGGAATGAGTATAGAAAGGAACAGAGAGCAGAAAAGATTCTAGAACAGGTTGCAAAGGAAATGAACAAAACTTTAGAACAAACTTATGAAGAGATTGGATTTTTGCTTCAAGACAAATTTGGAGAATTATTTGTAGCATTTGAAAAAATAAAAAAATCTCCTGAAGTTTTGGCTAAATTGGATATAGATAAGAAATGGTCTGATGTTCTATTCTCTATTATAGAGAAGAATTTTGTAGAAAAAGAGATTATTCTCAAAGCTGAAATCAAACTGGAAAGCTATGCTGATGATGGAATAGAAAGAATAAAGAAATTGTTAGGAGAACTGGAGGAAAAGTCAAAAGCTGAAATTAAATACATCTCTGCTCCCAAATATAGAATTGAAATCAAGACAAAAAACCCTAAACAAGACACAAGAAATCTGACAAATTATATGGAAAGGATGATTGATCAAGGAAAGAAAATGGATGTAAAAGGAAGTTTTGAATTTATAGAGTGACATAATGAAAATGAGAAAATGTTCTTCTTGTAAAATTTATACATTTAAAGAAACCTGTCAAAAATGTGGCGATAAAACGGTAAATCATGAACCTCCAAAGTACTCTCCAGAAAACAAATACGGTAAATACAGAAGAATGTTTAAAATTAAATAAGGTATAAAAACGAATTATTTGATAACATGGCAACTAGAATAGTAGAATTAGAAAAACCAAAACTAAAGAACCCTATTTTTATAGAAGGCTTGCCTGGTATTGGTCATGTTGGTAGGATAGCAGCTGGATTTCTTGTTGAAGAGTTAAAAGCAAAGAAATTTGCTGAGCTTATATCTTCTCACTTTATGCACTACGTTCTACTTCATGAATCATCAGCTGTGCACATGTTGAAAAATGAGTTGTATTATTGGAACGCTAAAGGAACAAATCAGAGAGATTTGATAATTTTAATTGGTGATTCACAGAGTGTGGATTCAGAAGGACACTATGAGATAGCAAATGAAGTTTTATCATTTGTAAAAAAGCTGGGTGTAAAGGAAATGATTACCTTGGCTGGATTTGGTGTTGGTGAATCAAAGGAAAAGCCAAGAGTCATAGGTGCTGTAAGTGATCAAGATATTGTAAAGAAGTATAAAAAGTATGATATTGATTTTGATGCTGGCTCAAAAATTGGAACTATAGTAGGAGCATCTGGATTATTCCTTGGATTAGGAAAGTACTATGATATTGAAGGTATTTGCCTTCTTGGAGAGACAGCAGGATACCCGATTCTTCCTGATCCAAAAGCAGCTGAATCTATTCTAGGAGTATTGTCCAAAATATTGAACATTAAACTGGACATTGGTAAACTAGAGAAAAGGGTAAAAGAAATGGAGGACTTTATCAAGAAGATAGAAGACATGCAAAGGAAGACATTTTCTCAGCTATCAGGACAAAAGATGGAAAAGGGAGAAGGGGAAGAGCTAAAATACATAGGATAGATAAAGTTTAAAAATTCTATTAAACAAAGAATTGAGTATGTCTACGAAGCTATTATTGCCAAAACAGCAGTATTTAGCTGCAGGTATACACATAGGAATGAAGGAAAGAACTGAACAGATGAGAGAATTTATTTATAGAATAAGAGAAGATGGACTTGCTGTTCTGAATCTAAAAACAATAGACGAAAGGATAGGAATTGCTGCAAAGTTTTTGGCCAGATATGATAAAATCCTTGCAATAAGTAGAAAAGCTGTTGCTAAAGAGGCCATAGAAAAATTTGCCGAAGCTACAAATGCAAAGGCAATAACAACTAGATTTATGCCAGGCACATTGACAAACCCAACATATAAGAATTTTTATGAAGCTGATGTTATAATTGTAGCTGATCCCTTAGTTGATATTCAGGCTCTACAAGAAGCTGTAAAAGCAAGAGTACCAATAGTAGGGATATGTGATACTCCTAACGAAACTAAAGATATTGATTTTATTATTCCTGCAAATAATAAAGGAAAGAAATCTCTGGCTATATTGTTTTGGTTGCTCGCAAGAGAAGTATTGAAAGAAAGAAAAGAAATTTCATCAGACAAAGAATTTAAGTATAAGATAGAGGATTTCGGAACAGAAGTTGAGTAGTTACAACTAAGTAATCCTTTTCTTCTATAATATAGTTTTTCAGATACAAATGGATATTTATTTAAAATGTATCAATAGTTAGATATCTTTATTGCTAGAGGATTTCGATAAGATGTTCAAACAAATTAAAAAACGTGATGGAAGAGTTGTTGATTTTGATCCTGAAAAGATTACAAACGCTATTTTTAAAGCAGCAAAATCTGTAAGCGGTAAAGACAGAGAAACAGCTGAAAAATTAACTAAACAGGTCATTGAAGCTGTGGAGAAAGACTTGAAAGAAAATGAAGTTCCTACAGTCGAGCAGATTCAAGATACAATTGAAAAAATTCTAGTTGAAGCCGGACACTACAAAACAGCAAAGGCTTACATATTATATAGAGAAAAGAGAGCTGAGTTAAGAAGAGCAAAAGCAATGCTTGGTGTGGAAGATGATCTAAAACTCCCTTTGAATAGCATAGTTGTTTTGGAAAAGAGATATCTAAAAAAGGATGACAATGGAAGAGTTATAGAAACTCCGAGACAGATGTTTGAAAGAGTTGCAAGAACAATTGCTGAAGCTGAAAGGTCTTATAATAAGAGCGACCAGGAAATTAGAGAAATAGAAAAAGAATTCCTTAACATGATGATCAACTTAGAATTTCTTCCAAATTCACCAACTTTGATGAACGCAGGAACAGGAAGTGGTTTAAATCTCAGTGCTTGTTTTGTTCTGCCAGTAGAGGACTCAATTGAAAAAATCTTTGAGTCAGTAAAGCAAATGGCAATTATCCAAAAAGCAGGTGGTGGTACAGGTTTCTCATTTTCTAGACTAAGACCATCAGGAGACACAGTTAAATCTACAAGCGGAATCGCGTCCGGACCAATTAGCTTTATGCAAGCTTTTGACGCTGCCACAGAAGTGATAAAACAAGGTGGAAAGAGACGTGGAGCAAATATGGGAATAATGAAAGTGGACCATCCTGACATCTTAGATTTCATAGTTTGTAAAGAAAAAGAGGGTATATTGAAAAACTTTAACATCTCCGTTGCAGTCACAGACAAATTCATGAGCGCAGTGGAGAGAGATAAAGATTTTGAACTCCTTAATCCTAGAAACAAGAGACCTTTAAAAACATTGAGAGCAAGAGTAATTTGGAATCTTATTTTGACAATGGCATGGAAGAACGGTGAACCTGGAATAATCTTTATAGATACAATAAATAAATTCAATCCCACACCACAAATCGGAGAAATCGAATCCACTAATCCCTGTGGTGAACAGCCACTTTTACCTTACGAGTCTTGCAATCTCGGAAGTATAAACCTTTCGAAATTTGTTGTTGAAGGAAAGATTGATTGGGAAAAGTTAAAGAAGATAGTTAGATTATCAGTTAGATTTCTCGACAATGTGATAGATGCAAATAATTATCCTATAGTTCAAATCGATGATATGACCAAACAGAATAGAAAGATAGGACTTGGTGTGATGGGATTTGCTGAAATGTTAATACAACTCGGGATACCATACAACTCAAATGACGGCATAAAAACTGCAGAACAAGTCATGAAATTTATTACAGAAGAGGGTAGAAATGCATCTGAAGAATTAGGCAAGGAAAAGGGCAGTTTTTCAAATTTCAAAGGCAGCATATGGGACAAGAAATTTGACGCAATGAGGAACGCAACCGTAACTACAATAGCACCAGCTGGAACTATAAGTGTAATAGGCAATTGTTCATCTGGTATAGAACCTCTGTTTGCAGTGGCTTATGTTAGAGATGTTTCAGAAAGTATAGGGATGAAATTGGTAGAA
>Ga0194126_10005201_pt1 | contig 19284 bp, 20 predicted proteins | sample TA2KigC150mmetaG_FD_148641 | JGI IMG/M metagenome (GOLD analysis project Ga0194126, IMG submission 148641) | Freshwater microbial communities from Lake Tanganyika, Tanzania - TA2015035 Kigoma Deep Cast 150m | ecosystem: Environmental > Aquatic > Freshwater > Lake | place: Tanzania: Lake... | reverse complement strand
GGCTGGTAGAAGCAAATCAAATTCGTCGGGTGTCAGACTGGTGAACGAAACAAATTTCCTCGGGCTTTCTTTGAGTTCATCGTATGTCAGCATTCGCCTATCATAACCCTATTTCCGATAAAGTCTAATGTTTCCAAGCCTTGATTGAACTGAAATCGAGACCTTTTTTGATTCTGATATAATACCACCTTCTTCAGTGGGTGCCGCTATAAATCATTCGGAATATTTTTATCGATGTCTTCACATTGCCTTCGTGTTATTAAGATACAGAGAGTAGACATTCAAATACTTAAGGTCCCTAGATGACTCTGGAAAAAGACACCCTGCTTCATAATCGTTATAGAATTGTTGAAATTCTCGGACAGGGAGGTATGGGATCGGTGTATCGTGCGATTGATGAAAACCTGGGCGTTGCGATTGCTCTCAAAGAAAACCTGATTTCAACCGATGAATATGCGCGGCAATTCCGCCTTGAAGCGGTGATCCTTGCAAATCTCAGGCACCCCAATTTGCCGCGTGTTTCTGATCACATTTTGCTGGGTGATCAGGAACAATACCTGGTCATGGATTTTATCGAAGGGGAAGACCTGCGTTATCGTATGGAACGCCTCGGTATGCTTCCTGAAGAAGAAGCTGTGCATATCGGCGCCGCCATCTGTGATGCGCTTACCTATTTACACACGCGCAAACCCCCCATTTTGCATCGCGATATCAAGCCCGGTAATGTAAAGATCACACCGGATGGTCATATCTTTTTGGTGGATTTTGGATTGGCGAAGGTTTATCATAGCGCAAGCCAGGCTACCAAATCCGGCGCCCGCGCAATGACACCTGGTTATTCTCCGCCTGAACAATATGGCACTGCCCGTACCGATCCGCGTACTGATATTTATTCTTTAAGCGCTACTTTATATGCCGCCCTGACGGGGTTCATCCCGGAGGACGGACTTGCCCGCGCAATGGACAATGCGCAATTAACCCCACTTCGTAAACGGAACGCAAAAATATCCCGTCGTTTGGCTGCGACAATCGAAAAGGCTATGGCGGTTGACCCGAGTGATCGTTTTCAAACCGCTGAGGAATTTAAGAAAGCCTTGCTTGGTGCAAAATCAAAATCCGTGCAGATACCGGGAAGTTATACGGTTGTTCCGCCTCCTCCTGATTCGTTCCCCAAAAATGATATTGGTGAAACGGTTCGTTTTGAGGAGAAATCGATTCGCACTCTCAGAGGAGCTCTTCCCCATGTCGCCACAAAAGAGGAAGATCAGCCATTCATCTCGCCTCTTAAAAAGCAAAAAGAACGTGAACGAAGGCGACGCTTTGCATGGGTGCGTTTTGTTCTGATTTTATTGGTATTGCTTGGAATCAGCGTTCCATTTTTTGCACCGGGAGTATTGCCGCCAAATTTGCGAGGCATGATTCCCTTTCTTGTTCCGACCAATACCAGAATACCTACGGTCACGTCGTCCCCTCTGCCATCTCAAACACCTCTCCCAACCATTACCCTTACTGCCACAAGCAGGCCTCCAACCGCAACTATTGCTCCAACCAACACACTCATCCCTGAAGTTGTGGGGACAGCGCTTTCCACTCAAGTGATCTTCCCCCCAATTGGCAGCGGCTCCGGGCAGATCGCTTATGCATCCAGCCGAACTGGGACTCCCCAGATCTACATTGTTGAGCTTGCAGGCCAAAATACTGTTCAAGTGACAGATATATCGAACGGCGCATGTCAGCCGTCCTGGTCTCCTGATGGTGAGAGGTTGGTGTTCATCTCCCCGTGCAAAGGGTTGGATGATATTTACAACAATGCCAGCCTATATCTTATTAATGCGGATGGCACCGGGTTGACATCGATTGACTCGTCCCCCGGCGGGAATTTTGATCCGGCCTGGTCGCCGGATGGACGATCCATTGCCTTTACTTCGTTACGCACGGGGCAGATGGAAATCTTCTCACTAGATTTGGATGACCTTTCATCAGCCGCACAGATCACCCAAGGCGCTCGCACCGTCGAATCCCGCCAGCCGGCATGGTCGCGCAATGGCTCTCAAATCGTCTACACTGTCAAAAGGTATGGTCTCTATCAGATCTGGGTAATGAATGCGGACGGAACCGAACCAAAACAGATCGTACGCAGCGGTTCTGCATTTTCAGATTATTTGCCGGCCTGGTCTCCAAACGGCGAATTGATCATTTTCAACCAGCGTTGCGCCGCCAAGTTTTGCAATCCTTACCTGATGGGTATCTCAGGGGTTGATCGCACGGTTGAGCAAGGAAAACGTTTACAGATTAACCTTGCCCTGATACAAAATGTGGATTACTCACCCGATGGATTTTTTCTTGCTTATGAAAGCATTGTGGAATCGAACAACCTGGATATTTTCTATATGACTATTGCTGGCGGAGATCGTGTTCGCCTTACAACTGATATAGGCCAGGATTTTCACCCCGTCTGGCGGCCTGCAATTACAATTCCATAAACCCAAAACTCCCGGTCAGGGGAGTTTTTCTTACACTCCTCTTATTGACTTCCCTTTTTTGCACTGTTATCATTATTTCGTAGAAAATAGCACTTCCAACTTGGGAGTGCTAAATTATGAATATGGACAATCTCACCGAACGCCAGAAGACCTTGCTTCTTCTAATCATACGTGATTACATTGAATCCGCTCAGCCTGTTGGCTCGAAACGGCTGGCAGAGCATTACCGCCTCGGCCTTTCCGCGGCCACCATACGGAATGAAATGGCCGCGCTCACTGATATGGGATATTTACGCCAGCCACACACATCGGCCGGGCGTGTGCCAAGCGAAGAGGGGTATCGCTATTTTGTCGGTGAGATGATCCAAAATGCCGAATTACCAGAAACTGTACGGCGTAGTATCTCGCACCAGTTTCACCAATCGCGTCCGGATATGGATCAATGGATGACCCTCGCGGCTTCCATCCTTGCCAATCAATCCCAGGTCGTTTCGGTGGTCACAGCTCCGCATGTGAAACAGGCCAACTACAAGCACGTTGAATTGATCTCGACTCAAGGCCGGCAGGTCTTGATGGTTTTGGTGATGGCGGGAGGCGAGGTCTCCCAGCAAATTCTGACCCTGGCGGAACCAGTCCCTCAAGAGCGTCTTAGCCAGACTGCTTCGCATCTTAACGCCCTTTTAGCTGGTCTTACAGTGGACGCAATTTCCCACCTTCCCATCTGCCCCGACGCGCTCGACCAGGATATCCTTCTTTTGATCTTGCAAGATATTCGCCGCGCCGCTGCCAGCCTCTCAGGTGAAATTTACATGGGCGGGTTAACCAATGTTTTAGGGAAACCCGAATTTGGCGAGTCGGAGGATGCGAAACGTGCCTTGAAATTTTTTGAAGAACCATCCACCATGCAAGATTTGTTGGCGCGTACAACCACGAACAACAACACTGACGGACTTCAAGTATTGATCGGCGGCGAAGGCGAATGGGAGGAACTCCGTCAATGTTCGATGGTGATTGCAAGATACGGTGTCCCTGGCATGGCGACAGGCACGCTCGGTGTGTTGGGACCGATGCGAATGTCTTATGCGCGGACGATTCCAACTGTGAGATACGTTGCGGGATTATTAGGTAATCTTGTGAATGATGGTATTGCAAGCGAGTAGCACGACAATTATGTCGCATTACTATATTAAATGATAGTGAGAGTGGAAGTATGACAGACAAAAAGAAATTAAAACACGAAGAAAAATTTAACGAGACTCAAGCCTCAACGAAGACAATGCCCATGGATGGCGAGCAAATCGAGGTTAAGATTGAGGCGTTGCAAACTCAATTGGCGGAAGCTGAATCTAAAGCGTCTGAATATAAAGATGGCTGGGCAAGGTCTCAGGCAGAGTTTCAGAATTATAAAAAGCGCATCGAGCGAGACAATGAGTTGATATATGCCAGCATGAAAGCCGACATTATCAAAAAGATCTTACCCGCATTGGATGATCTGGAGCGCGCTTTGCAAAACCGTCCCGCCGACGATGCCTGGGCGGACGGCATTGAGTTGATCGCGCGCAAACTGAATAATTTGCTGGACAGCGAGGGTGTGAAACGCATTGAAGTGAATGGTATGGTTTTTGATCCACATTTTCATGAAGCGATTTCGCATGAGCCAAGCATTGATCTTGAAAGCGGACATATTATCGCGGTTGTACAAAACGGATACATGCTTGGGGAGCGTGTGATCAGACATGCGTTGGTGAGGGTGGCAAAGTAAAGTATTAATTATTTCATTGCGAGGAGGGTGCGCGAAGCGTCCCGACGAAGTGATCTCCTTATGAATTGGAGATTGCTTCGGGTGAGAAACAAGAGCACCCTCGCAATGACATAAAATAACTTAGGAGCACTCATGGGCAAAATTATTGGAATTGATCTAGGCACAACAAACTCCGTCGCGGCGGTGATAAACGGCGGCGAACCGGTTGTGATCCCCTCAGCGGAGGGAGAAAGACTCGTGCCTTCTGTGGTGGCGGTGAATAAGAATCACGAGCGTTTGGTGGGACGTGTAGCCCGCAATCAAGCCATTACAAATCCACACAACACGATTTTTTCAGTGAAGCGCTTTATGGGGCGCAAGGCAAATGATCTGCAGGTGGAGCATACGAAAAAGCGTGTACCTTATGCTGTGACTGCGGTAGAAAACGGCGATGTGCGCGTGACGCTGGATGAAAAGAAATATTCGCCGCCCGAAATCTCGGCGATGATCCTTGCGAAGATCAAAGCGGATGCAGAGGCATATCTCGGCGAACCGATCACGCAAGCCGTGATCACTGTGCCTGCGTATTTCAATGACGCGCAGCGCAACGCCACAAAAGATGCAGGCAGGATCGCAGGCTTGGAAGTTTTGCGTATCATCAATGAGCCAACCGCATCGTCTCTTGCGTATGGTCTCGATAAAAAGAAAAATGAAGTCATCGTGGTGTATGACCTTGGCGGCGGCACGTTCGATGTTTCCATTTTGGATGTAGGCGAGGGCGTCTTTCAAGTGCGCGCCACGAGCGGTGACACCTTCCTGGGCGGCGATGATTTTGATCTGCGCGTTATGGATTATTTGATCGAAACCTTCAAGAAGGATAATGGCATTGACCTGCACAGTGACCGCCAGGCTTTGCAGCGCTTGAAAGAGGCTGCTGAAAAGGCAAAGATCGAACTTTCAACCGTGATGCAAACCGAGATCAATTTGCCGTATTTGACTGCGGATGCGAGCGGCCCGAAACATTTGGTGATGACGATGACACGCGCCAAGTTTGAACAGATCTCCGCCGATCTTGTGGACCGTACCATTGCTCCCGTTAAACAGGCATTGTCTGACGCTGGCTTAAATGCGGGTGACATCAACGAAATTGTGCTGGTGGGCGGCATGACACGCATGCCCGCCATTCAAGACCGTGTGCGCGCGTTCTTTGGGAAAGATCCGCACAAGGGCGTGAATCCCGATGAAGTGGTTGCAATTGGCGCAGCGATTCAAGCGGGCGTGCTCGGCGGAGAAGTAAAAGATATTTTGCTTTTGGATGTTACGCCGCTGACTCTTTCGATTGAAACATTGGGCGGGGTTGCCACTGCTCAAATTGAACGCAACACGACCATTCCAACGCGCCGTTCACAGGTGTTCTCTACTGCTTCGGATAATCAGACGCAGGTTGAGATCCATGTCTTGCAGGGTGAACGTCCAATGGCGAATGATAATAAGTCATTAGGCAAATTTATTTTGGATGGCATTCCGCCGGCCCCTCGCGGTGTTCCACAAGTTGAAGTGACTTTTGATGTGGACGCCAACGGTATATTGAAAATCAGTGCCAAGGATAAGGCGACGGGACGTTCGCAGCATATTACGATCACAGCCTCCTCCGGTTTGAGTGATAGTGAGGTCGAAAAGATGCGCAAGGATGCTGAAGCGCACGCAGAGGAAGATCGCAAACGCAAAGATTTGATCGAAGCGCGTAACAATGCAGATAACACAGCCTATGCTGGAGAGAAGGCTTTGCGTGAGTTTGGTGATAAAGTCCCTGCCGAAGTTCGTAGTGATGTTGAAGCCAGGATTGCGGAAGCAAAGTCCGCGGCGCAGGGTGAGGATGTAGAGCAGATCAAATCCGCTACGGAAGTGTTAAGTCTGGCTGTCCAAAAGATAGGCGCCAGCGTCTATGAGCAGGCCCAGGCCACACCTGAGGGCGAAGCGGCCGACGGTTCTTCATCCGGTAGGGATGATGTGGTTGATGGTGAAGTGAAGGAATGAGTCGAGTCGAAGGTCAAAGGTCGGAAGTCAAAGACCTGTGACCTTCGACCTTTGACATTTTTATTATGAGCAATCGAGACTATTACGAAATTCTAGGTGTTGGTAGAGGCGCGTCGGATGATGAGATCAAGGGCGCGTTCCGTAAACTTGCGCGCCAGTATCATCCTGACGTGAGCAAAGAGGAACACGCCGAGGAGAAATTCAAAGAGGTCAATGAGGCCTACGGCGTGCTTTCGGATTCCGATAAGCGTGCGCGTTATGACCGCTTCGGCAAAGCGGGACTCGGCAACATGGGCGGTGGCGGCTTCCATGATTACACAACAGATTTTGGAGACTTGTTTGAGGAGATCCTTGGCGGCTTTGGTTTTTCTTCGGGACGCCGCTCGCGCAACTCTCCTAGGCGTGGCCGTGACTTACAAATGCAGGTCACGCTGACTTTTGAAGAAGCGGTCTTTGGTGTTGAAAAAGAGATTGAATTCCAGCGCGAAGAGACTTGTTCAAGGTGCAGTGGTTTGGGTGCGGAGCCTGGCACATCCCCTGTAAAATGTTCCACTTGCAATGGGCAGGGTGAAGTGCGCCAGGTGCGTCAGACCTTCTTAGGTCAGATGGTGCAAACTGCGACTTGCCCCACTTGCAATGGCCGCGGTGACATCATTTCGTCACCGTGCAAGACATGCCGTGACAGCGGTCTTGAGCGCAAGAATGTGAAGAAGAAAGTGCAGATTCCCGCAGGCGTGGATAATGGTACGCAAATCCGCTTGAATGGGGAAGGCGGCCCTGGAGTGTTTGGCGGCCCGAATGGCAGTTTGTTCGTTGTGCTGGATGTCAAACCGCATCAATTCTTCAAGCGGCGTGAAAATGATATTTTATTGAACCTTGATATTAATGTGGCGCAAGCCGTGCTCGGCGCGGAGATTCAAGTACCTACAATCGATGGCGATGAAAAATTAAAAATTCCTGCTGGCACCCAGCCCGGGAAAATATTTCATCTCAAAGGCAAAGGCGTGCCGCACGTGCGCAGTAAACATCATCGCGGCGAACAAATGGTGATGGTCAATGTAGCCATCCCAGCCAAATTGACTAAGGAACAGCGTGAGTTGTTTGAGAAACTGGCTGAGAGTTTGGGCACAACGGTCAAGCCGCAGGAAAAGGGATTCTTGGATTGGCTGAATGATGCATTTGGGGGGTGAGGCAGAGACTAGAGAGTTAGAGATTGGAGATTAATCTTTGGTAATTGGCGAGTGGATGAGAGTCTGCTCGTTTTTGATTGGGTGGGGTTGGTTGCTTTATAATACTGCAACCCTATAATGAAAACTTTTTTACGCCTCTGGCGCGCCATGCCGTTGTGGATACATTTTCTTGCCGCAAGAATAATCCGACCAAGATTTCGAGCGGGGGTTGCGGCATTGATTTTTGACGAACATGAGCGAATTCTTCTTTTCAAGCACACCTACCGCAAATTTGAATGGGGCATCCCCGGTGGAGGGCTCGAATTTAATGAACAGCCCACAGATGCCGTTGTTCGTGAATTTTTTGAAGAGACAGGCATGCAAATAGAAGTTCAAAGATTATTAATGGCAGAAAGCGCCAAAGAAGATCGTTATGTCAGCTTGATCTATTTGTGTAAAATAGTGAGCGGAACGTTCAAGGCAAGCCTTGAAATTTCTGAGATGAAATACTTCGATGTGAACGATCTGCCGCACATGTTGTTCGCGGAAAAGAATTTAATTCAATGGGCAGCGCGGGAGATTGGACGATAGACAGCAGACAATGGACAATGATCGTCAATGGTCTATCGTCCATCGTCAGTAATTTTTTATAAAGGACGCAACTTTGACTAACATCCTCCTCGTCGGTCTCGGCGGATTTATTGGTTCCATCCTGCGTTATCTTGCCAGCGGATATGTTCAACAGGTTACGAAGAGCATTGACTTTCCGTATGGCACATTGGCAGTCAATATGATTGGCTGCTTTGTGATTGGTTTTCTTGCCCAGTTAGCTGAAGAACGCGGTATGTTTACGAGTGAAGCACGGTCATTTGTGTTTGTTGGCATTTTGGGCGGCTTCACTACTTTCTCTGCGTTTGGAAATGAGACGCTTAACCTGGCGCGCGACAGTCAAATGATGAACGCGCTCGCGAATGTCGGCGCGAATGTGATCCTCGGTTTGTTCGCCGTTTGGCTTGGTCGCACCGTTTCTTATTTGATCTGGAGGTAAAAATGCACTTACCAGAAGAAGGCTATTTACTTCGCGTCTTTATTGGCGAGTCAGATCGCCACGCTGGCAGGCCATTGTATGAATGGCTGGTCCTGCAAGCCCGCGAATATGGGCTTGCAGGCGCAACTGTTCTACGCGGTGTCATGGGTTTTGGCGCAAACACGCGCGTCATTCACACTTTCAAGATCGAGCGCCTCTCCGAAGATTTGCCCATGGTGGTTGAGATCGTGGACACAAGGGAAAAACTCGAAGCATTTCTTGAAGCAATTGATGAACATATTCAAGCGGGGCTGGTCACGCTTGAGAAGGCGCAGATCCGATTCTATAAAGCAGATAAAAAATGAATTGGCTTGAAGTTTCACTTACTGTAAATGGTGAACTCGCTGAATCCGTTGCGGATGTTTTCGCCCGTTTCGCGCCCAACGGCGTGATGACCGAGCAGGGCGTGAGGTTCAATGACGAAGAGGATGAAGGCACGGCAACGGGTCCCATCACTGTCCGTGCATATTTGGAAGTAGATGACCAACTCGAAGAGACGCGCCAAAAACTTGAGGAGTCGCTCTTCTACTTGGGGATGATTCAGCCTTTGCCGACTCCGTCCTACAAACAGATCGCGGATCAAAACTGGATGGAGGCCTGGAAACTGCACTACAAGCCGATTCTTATCGGACAGAGACTCCTGATCCTGCCCGCGTGGTTAGAGTCGCCTGAGCCAAAACGAATCCCGATCAAAATTGACCCTGGCATGGCGTTCGGCACAGGCACACATCCCACGACGCAACTGTGTTTGGAGTTGATGGAGAAATACTTTGACGATAGACCACAGACCATAGACCATCAATCATCGTCCATGGTCAATCGTCCATTGTCCGCAATTGATGTCGGCTGCGGCTCTGGGATTTTGTCCATTGCCGCCTTGAAACTTGGCGCGACAAAAGTTCTTGGCGTGGACATTGATATTGAGTCTGCCAAAAACTCGCGCGAGAACGCGGACACAAATGGAGTGGGGGATGAACTAATTCTCGGGCAGGGGTCAGTGACTGAGGTTTTGAGCGGCAAATTCCCGTTTAAGTCCGCGCCGCTTGTGGTTGCGAATATTCTCGCGCCGATCATCATCCGCCTTTTTGACGCGGGTCTCGCAGAGTTGGTCGAACCGAATGGTGGGATCATCTTAAGTGGAATCCTTGCTCATCAGGCAGAGAATGTTATTGAGGCAGGGCAGGCTAAAGGTTTGAAGCGAAGCGATCAACGTCAAATCGGTGACTGGGTTGCGTTGTCGCTATTACGCTGATGTATAATCAATAGGATGTTGAATTTGGAGGTAGATATGGACTGGAAAAAATATATCCATTCGGATCCTGAGATATTGATGGGCAAACCTGTTGTGAAAGGTACACGCCTTGCTGTTGATTTTTTGATGGGGCTGTTTGCTGCTGGTTGGACAGAACAACAAGTGTTGGAGAATTATCCAACACTTAATGTCGAATCATTGCGCGCGGTTTTTGCTTACACAGCAGATTGTTTGCGCGATGAATCCCTGTTCCTTGTTCCTGCGTAATGAAATTGCCTTATGAAGTTTCTTGCTAATGAAAACTTCCCATTGACTAGCGTGCGATTGTTGCGTGAAGCTGGATACGCTGTTGTCTCAATTAGTGAAGATATGGCTGGTGTAAAAGATAGCGTTGTGCTATCTCACGCAGTTAGCGAAAAAATGATCGTCCTAACCTTTGACAGGGATTATGGAGATTTGATATATAAGCTGCGGCTGCCAGTTCCGCTGGGTGTTGTTTATTTCCGCTCTGATCCTGTTTCACCCCGCGAACCATATGAGCGGGTTTTGGATCTTTTTCAAATAGAAGGTTTGTCTTTGGAAGGAAAATTTACGGTTGTGGATAGACAGCGCGTTCGTCAGCGTCCGTTGCCATAGTGTATTTGGCATTTTGTTGGTGTTACAATTTCCATGGATGAAAATGATCGCAAACCCTTTCACCCCTCCTTCAAAAGAACAATTACAACCGATTGCCAAAAAATTTGGCGTTCGATTTATTGTGCTGTTCGGCTCGACCGCGCACGGCAGGACGCATGAAGAAAGCGATATTGATGTGGGCGTTTTCACAGATCGCCCCATCACGTTTAACAAGCGTTTGAAGTTGTGGCATGAATTGTCCACCTTGTTTCAAGCGGACATTGACCTCGCGATGTTAAACCATCCAAATCCGCTTTTTGGTTTTCGCGTGGCTAATGAGGGAAAAATCTTGTTTGAAAGTAAACCACTATCGTGGGAGTATTGGAAGTCTTATGCGGTTCGTCATTATTGGGATACGGCAAAGTTTAGGGAAGATTTGAAAAAAAGACTTGCGCGCAGCATGGAAAGGACGCAATATGCCGTCTCTCGATAAAGAATTGCTTTCCCAAAAGTTGCTGGACATGACCAAGTATCTCGGCGAGCTGGAATCTTTGCGCGTCCCAACTTTTGTAGAGTATAAGAAGGATCATATAAAGCGATATGCCGTCGAAAGACTGATTGAGTTGGTTGTCGAGCTCGCCACAGATATTAATCGTCATATTGTTGCTGTTCTTGGCGAATCGTCTCCGCCTACTTATTACGATACTTTCGCTGAAATGAACAACTTGAAGATTCTGCCCAAAAATCTGTGTCTTCGTCTTGCTTCAACCACAGGCCTGCAGAATCGTTTGGTTCATCGTTACGAGGGCATCGATCACAAGGTTGTTTATCACAGCATAGATCCCTTGCTTGAAAATTATCGTAAATACGCGGTTATCGTTTACGATTATTTAGAGAAAAACTAAATTCATGGATCGCCGCAAACTGGCTTATTACCTGCTCTTGAATATCTTTGTCTCAGCCTGTGTGACTGGGACAATCCTCTTTTGGTATGACCGCAACTATCGCGCCGTGACCCAGCCCTCAGTTCAGCAAGCTACAAGCGGCGATTCAGAGCCAGTGCCCACACTTAACCCGCAGATGGATATCGCAGTCAAGATCAGCAGTATAGTGGGTGCAGGCGCCTTGAATTCGGAGATCGTGGTTGTAAAATTTGAGGGCGAAGGTCAGCTGGATATATCAAGCTGGCAATTGAAGGATGAAGACGGCAATACATTCAAGTTCCCGCAACTCACACTTTATCCCAACGGCGCAGTGCAAATCCACACTGCAACTGGCACAGACACCGTCATTGACCTGTATTGGGGCATAAGCGATGCCGTATGGAGTTCCGGCGAGAATGCACGGTTGTTTGATGCGCAAGGCAATCTGAGAGCCGTGTATCGAGTTCCATGATTTATATGGATGAGTGAATATGCAAACCAACTTAACATCTCGCACGGTCAGCAATTTATCTCCCGCTGAATTGGATGTCTATCGAAAGGCGTTGCGTCATCGCGTGCGTATAAAATCGCAGGCGCCTGGGCGTTTGGCTCGTGCTCGTAAAGTTGCGCGTCGTGCGGCAAAAATATTAAAAGAACAATTTGGCGTGGAGAAAGTCGCTTTGTTTGGTTCCATCTTGCGCCCTTCCTTGTTTCATTTGCGCTCGGATGTTGACCTTGCCGTTTGGGGACTTGATGACCGTGTGTATTTCCGCGCTGTCGGCGCGTTGCAAAGCATCGATCCTGAAATTGGCGTGGATTTAATTGAGTTTGAATTTGCTTCTCCGAGAATGCAGGAAACGATCCTTCGTGATGGAAAACCGTTGGGAGGCTAAATGGCAAATTTATTTTGGAAGACTAAATCAGGAACAAAAAGTTTGTTGGCGACACCTTTTAAAACCGAAGAAGAATTTGAGAGGACAGTGTTTGAAACTTCGGAGTTGTTAGAGGAGATTTTTCTATTAAAAAGACAAGTTCGTGGTGGGAGCAAGTCGGGAATTCCAGATATCATTGGCGTTGATAGCGATGGTAATATCTGTATTATCGAAATGAAAAACGTCCCAGTGGATTCAAATATTATTCCACAAGTATTACAGTATGCATTTTGGGCGGAGAAAAACCCTGATTCGATAAAAGCATTATGGCTCGAAAAGGAGAATAGACCTGAAGATTTGGAAATCAGTTGGGATGATTTCCAGGTTCGGATTTTAGTGATTGCTCCCGCCGTTCTTCGGTCAACATTAGATATTGTTGAGAAGATAAATTACTCTGTTGATTTGATTGAAATAAAACGTTGGGTTGATGGTGATAACAATTTGCTTTTGGTGACAAAATTGGAACCAGAAGTGAAAATGAAAACAAAACCCGTCTCAGGGTTACCCGTTTATGATGAAGAATTTTACTTGAGCAAGTACAACAAACAGAGTGCAAAAGAATTTGTTAGTTATGCTCGACAAGTGGATCAAATTATTAAGCAAAAAGGTTGGGATTTAGAGTTAAAGTTTAATAAACACCATTGTAGTTTTAAGGCAGGTTTTTTCATTGCATTTGGTATTGAGTGGGTAGGTTCAAAAACATTTGCCTTTTTTGTGAAATTGCCCGAAAGTGAATGTTTAAAGTTCTCAAAGCCAAAAATGACACGTTATGTAAAAGAATGGAAGCAGGGCGTATATTACATTGTGCCAGGCGAAACAAAAATCGAGGATTTTGTGCCACTTTTTGAAAAAGCATACCAGCATCTTACTGGAAAATAAGTTATTATCTTGTCGCTCACTTGACACCTGACACTTTTACACTTGACACTTAAACCATGACCCAAGCTCTCTATCGTAAATATCGCCCCAAAGGATGGGACACCGTTATCGGACAAGATCACGTTGTCCAAACGTTGACCAATTCCATCAAAGCGGACCGTGTTGGTCACGCCTATCTTTTCGCAGGTCCGCGCGGAACGGGCAAAACAACTGTCGCGCGTCTTCTGGCGAAGGCTGTTAACTGTCTCAACGAAGACCCGGCACAACGACCCGACAACACCTGTGATTACTGCAAAGCTGTCAATGAAAATCGTTTTATGGATCTCATCGAAATTGATGCGGCTTCCAATACATCAGTTGATGACGTCCGCGATCTGCGTGACAAGATCAACTTCTCGCCCTCGCAAGGCAAATATAAAATCTACATCATTGACGAAGTCCACATGCTTTCGACTGCGGCTTTCAATGCGCTTCTCAAAACGCTTGAAGAGCCGCCGCCTCACGCCATCTTTGTCTTGGCTACAACTGAAATTCATAAAATTCCCGCCACTGTGCTCTCGCGTTGTCAGCGTCACGAGTTCCGCCGCGTGCCCGTGGACGAGATCGTCACCAACCTCAAACAAATCGTTGCCGCTGAAAATCTCACCGCCGATGATGAAGCGCTTACACTTATTGCGCGCCAGTCAGCGGGTGGTATGCGCGACGCGCAATCTCTGCTCGATCAACTCGCGTCCACGGGAACGAAGATCACGCTTGCCCTCGCGCAAACTGTCCTCGGCACTGCCACGAGCAAAACCGTCCTCGATGTCATCACATCCGTTCTCGATCATCAGCCTGCGCACGGTCTCGAAACCATTCACCGCGCCCTCGACTCTGGCGCCGATCCGCGCTCGCTTGCCCGTCAGATCGTTGAATATCTGCGCGGTCTGATGCTGATTCAAATGGGCAACATTGATCAAGTCGAAGCCACGCGCGAAGTCAAGCAACAAATGGACGCGCACGCGAAATCATTCACTACTTCCGATGTTCTGCGCATGATGAAAATCTTTAACAACGCCGCGACGGATTTGCGCGGCGGCTGGCAGCCATCCCTGAGCATTGAACTTGCCCTCGCGGAAGTGATGGACGCCCCAGCAGAATCTCACGCGCCAGCGCTCGCCGCGCCGCATCAGATTAAGCCTCAGCCTGCTCCAGTTTCGAGAACAGAATCTCAGCCCGAGGTTAAGAGCAAAGCGCAAAAGCCTGTGTTGAGCGAAGTTGAAGTGACTGAAACCCCCGTTATCAACTCAGGCGACATCATCAAATCTTGGAAACATCTCGCTGCATCTCTGCCCAAATCTCAGGCAAATCTTTCAGCATTATTAAACTCGGTCAAGATGATAGATGTCCAAGGCAAAACGCTCGTGCTTGGATTAGCGAGTGACGTGCTTATCTCAAAGATTGATAAGCCCGATCAAATCGAAGCCATTCAAAAATTGATCAAAGACAATTTCAACGTGGAATTATCCGTTCGATGTATTGTCACCAATGCCAAAGGCAAAGTCCCAGCGAACGTGCCGCAAGACGGCATGGTCGCCGCCGCCATCCAACACGGCGGCGAGATTGTGGAATGATAGCTGCGTATTTCGTGATTGAGTTTCGATTATGGCAACGAAGTAAGAAAAGAAACGATATAAAGCCAGAGTTTATTATCAGCCCTGTGCCTCAATTGCCTGAGAAAAGGATCAGTGAAGCGCAACAAATACAACTCGATATTATTGCGAAAACGAACTTCAATTTCTTTAACGGCAGAAGAATTGCGGAATGGTTGAAAGAGAACCATAGGATGTGGCGTGCGGTTTTACTGCCGCTGGACTTTACCTCGCTTCGTGATATGGACGATGGCCATTGGCATGCAGATACGCTTTATATTTATCCCGAAGATGGTTGGCAATTTAAGTTGGAAGAAATAATGAAGGAGCAATTCGGCGCTGATGAAACCCGTTGGGTAAGCGGTGCGCAGGCGGCGGATATGCTGGGAACGACGGAAGTGGAAGATAAGTCATACGTAATTTTGGAAGCGTGGTGGGATTAACTCGCATAATTATCATGGAACTATTTAACTACTGAACTAGGAGGCTAATTTATGGCGAAAGGATTTAATCGTGGGCTCGCCGCAATGGGCGGCGGACAATCAGGTATGATGCAGCAACTTCAGAAGTTGCAAAAGCAAATGGAAGAGGAGCAAGCCAAACTTGCCATTGAGACAGTCACCGCAACAGCAGGCGGCGGCGCGATCAAAGTCACCATGACAGGTGACCAAAAATGCCGCGAAGTGGTTATTGACCCAGAACTGCTAAAAGACGCGGATGCAGAAATGCTGCAAGATTTAGTCTTATCCGCTGTTAACATGGCGCTCGATCAATCACGCGAACTCGCCAACCAAAGGCTTGGTCCGCTCTCGGGTGGGTTGCCGTTTTAGAGGTACACAAGTAGACAGGTAAACAGGTATACAAGGAAAACCTGTGTACTTGTGTACGTGTCTACTTGTTTACATTATTCCCATGCTCCTCCCTGAATCCATTCAATCCCTGATCACCGCCCTCGAACGCCTGCCAGGCATTGGGCCCAAGTCCGCCTCGCGGCTGGCATTCTATCTTTTGCGCGCACCCGAAGACATTTCACAGGACTTGTCTACTGCGCTGGCAAACTTAAAAGCCAACACAGCCTTTTGCCAGGAATGTTTCAACATCACCGAAGCGGGTCGTGAGTGTTGTGAAGTATGCGAGTCAACCAAGCGTGATGGCTCACTTATATGCGTCGTCGAAGAAGCTTTAGATGTGCTGGCTCTTGAACGCACAGGCGGCTTTCATGGCAAGTATCATGTCTTGCAGGGAGTCCTATCTCCCATCGAAGGCATTGGCCCAGATGATCTCAAGATTAAGCAATTAGTGTCCCGTGTTGCGAGTGGGGGAGTGAAGGAAATCATCCTCGCCACCAATCCCAGCATGGAAGGCGATGCGACCGCACAATATTTGCAAGGACAGTTGAAGCAATTCGATATTCACGTCACACGCCTCGCGCGGGGTCTGCCCGTAGGCGGTGACCTTGAATATGCGGATCAAAACACATTGTTGAGAGCGTTGTCTGGAAGACAGGAAATGAATTAATTTTGAGGCGAAGGAAATGTTATTCTTTAGCGTAGCAGGTTGAAGGTCAGGAAAAGATTCGAAGACAGTTGCCAGGGACGAGATCAAGTGGAACAAATATAAATTGTTGAAGTTAAAGTCAATGTTGATTGTGTTATCCAAAAGAGAAGGCAAACTGGCTCGATTTTTTAAGGTTCGAATGCCTTGCAATCCATTGACAAGGAAAGGGAAATATATATAATTATCGTTTGCCAGTAGAAACGAAAAGATTTCGTCACCCAGACAAATCATTACAACTGAGTAACCGTCTCCCGTCAGAGACACAAGACAAAAGTTTTGAAGTCTGACGAGCCGATGCAAAGGAAAAGCATCGGTATTTTAGTCTGTGTAAAGCATTGACAGGCGGTTATAGAGCAGATAAAATAGCGTCCGCTCAAATGGCAAGCACCTTAACAACTGAAAAGTGATAGGAAACAAAATTTTTGTTGAACCAGTAAATCCGTAACTTTTACACTCGCAAGAGTGAAGTTTTTTGCGGAGAGTTTGATCCTGGCTCAGGATGAACGCTGGCGGCGTGCCTAATACATGCAAGTCGAACGAGGTGCTTGAGTAGCAATACGAGAGTATCCTAGTGGCGAACGGGTGAGTAACGCGTTGGTGACCTACCCCAAAGTGTGGGATAACAGTTCGAAAGGACTGCTAATACCGCATGTGGTTATCGGGTTTAGAAACCGATAACTAAAGGAGCAATTCGCTTTGGGAGGGACCTGCGTCCCATCAGCTAGTTGGTGAGGTAATGGCTCACCAAGGCTACGACGGGTAGGGGACCTGAGAGGGTGACCCCCCACAATGGAACTGAAACACGGTCCATACACCTACGGGTGGCAGCAGTAGGGAATATTGCACAATGGGCGAAAGCCTGATGCAGCAACGCCGCGTGTGCGATGAAGGCCTTCGGGTCGTAAAGCACTTTTCTGAGGGATGAGCAAGGACAGTACCTCAGGAATAAGTCTCGGCTAACTACGTGCCAGCAGCCGCGGTAAAACGTAGGAGGCAAGCGTTATCCGGATTCACTGGGCGTAAAGCGCGTGCAGGCGGTTCGGTAAGTTGGGCGTGAAATCTCCTGGCTTAACTAGGAGAGGTCGTTCAATACTACCGGACTTGAGAGTGATAGAGGAAGATGGAATTCCCGGTGTAGTGGTGAAATGCGTAGATATCGGGAGGAACACCAGTGGCGAAAGCGATCTTCTGGATCATTTCTGACGCTCAGACGCGAAAGCTAGGGTAGTAAACGGGATTAGAGACCCCGGTAATCCTAGCCGTAAACGATGTAAACTTGGCGTCGGTGGCTTTAACTCCATCGGTGCCGCAGCTAACGCGATAAGTTTACCGCCTGGGGACTACGATCGCAAGATTAAAACTCAAAGGAATTGACGGGGGCCCGCACAAGCAGCGGAGCGTGTGGTTTAATTCGATGCTACACGAAGAACCTTACCCGGGTTTGACATGCAAGTGGTAGTGATCTGAAAGGTGAACGACCCGCAAGGGAGCTTGCACAGGTGTTGCATGGCTGTCGTCAGCTCGTGTCGTGAGATGTTCGGTTAAGTCCGCTAACGAGCGCAACCCTCGCTGTATGTTACAAGTGTCATACAGGACCGCCGGTATCAAGCCGGAGGAAGGTGGGGATGACGTCAAGTCCGCATGGCCTTTATATCCGGGGCTACACACACGCTACAATGGTCGGTACAACGGGTTGCTAAACCGCAAGGTGGAGCCAATCCCCCAAAGCCGGCCTCAGTTCAGATCGCAGGCTGCAACTCGCCTGCGTGAAGCCGGAGTTGCTAGTAAACGCGCGTCAGCTATAGTGCGTTGAATACGTTCTCGGGCCTTGTACACACCGCCCGTCACGTCATGGGAGCTGGTAACACCTGAAGCCGGTAGTCTAACTGCAAAGAGGACGCCGTCGAAGGTGGTGCTGGTGACTGGGACGAAGTCGTAACAAGGTAGGTGTACCGGAAGGTGCGCCTGGATCACCTCCTTTCTAGAGTACGTGAGCGCTCCCTCAGGGGAAGTTGCTCTACCATGCCCACACGGTGAACATGGGCGCTGGATCGGGAATGGAATTTCCTGTCACTCCTCAGTTGTTGAGGCGGGCTGCGGGCTTGTAGCTCAGTTGGTTAGAGCACTGTGCTGATAACGCAGGGGTCACAGGTTCGAATCCTGTCAAGCCCACTCGTTTAGTCTTTTTGTCGAGTGGTCGCGTAGTCAGATAGTCAAATAGTCATCAAGCAGACTAAGGGACGATACGACCAAAAGACTACAAGACTAAATTGGGGATGTAGCTCAGTGGGAGAGCAGCGCCTTTGCAAGGCGAAGGTCGCGGGTTCAAATCCCGCCATCTCCACTGAGTTGGTCTGAACGAATGGAGACACAAGGAAGATTGTTGAACCGCACGCAGACATAGGAATGACAAAGGCCCGCCAACAGCATGGTCGGAAGGTTGCGACCCGGCGGTGACGGCCGGGTCGTTTTGTCCCTCCCAGGTCGTTGAAGGGTGAGCGGGATCCTCGATGAAAATCGAGCGCCCCGCTCACCGGTCAACCGGTGAACAGAACCTTAACAACCGAATAGCAATTGATGATGTAGGCCGATAAAGCAATTTATCGAAAATAGCGAAAAGTATCAATTTCTCCGCATCACGTGGAGAAGCTACTAAGAGCTTATGGTGAATGCCTAGGCGCCAAATGCCGAAGAAGGACGTGGGACACTGCGATAAGCCTCGGGAAGCCGTGTACAGGCGTTGATCCGAGGATCTCCGAATAGGGAAACCCGCTGTTGTGAACCAACAGTGTCCTCTTGTTGAATCTATAGACTTGAGGATGGGAACCTGGGGAACTGAAACATCTAAGTACCCAGAGGAAAAGAAACCATTCCCCCAGTAGTGGCGAGCGAACGGGGAACAGCCCAAACCGCCTCTGCTTGCAGAGACGGGGTTGTAGGACCGGCATATGGAAGTTACAAAACAATCCGTTAGCGGA
>Ga0194126_10005194_pt1 | contig 19292 bp, 22 predicted proteins | sample TA2KigC150mmetaG_FD_148641 | JGI IMG/M metagenome (GOLD analysis project Ga0194126, IMG submission 148641) | Freshwater microbial communities from Lake Tanganyika, Tanzania - TA2015035 Kigoma Deep Cast 150m | ecosystem: Environmental > Aquatic > Freshwater > Lake | place: Tanzania: Lake... | reverse complement strand
AGGGCTGGGGTGAGGGGGAAGTATTCTTCTCTGAGCAAAAAGGGCGTGAGCTAATTTATCCACTGTTGGTCCACGTAGAGCGAGCCTCCTTTATTTGCAAGAACCTAACCGTACACTGCTGCCCTGCCCCTCTTTTTCAAAGGGGGGAACTTCGCAGAATCCCTTAGAAAGTCCCCCTTTGGAAAAGGGGGATTTAGGGGGATTTGATTTTTTACGTAAAGACTTATGCAATCGCGCGGTTTCGCCCTACCTTTTGCCGGGTCAGCCGGCCCGGGCCCTCAGGGCTTAAAGGACGCCAACTGGTAAGTCCGGCTTTCAGATTTGGTTCCCTCTTTGGATTTTTGCTTGATGGTGACCAGGCTCTTGACTACGCCTACCTTGGGGGCATACCATTCGTACCCCATGACGGCGGTGCCGGCATCATTTTCGCCCACCTGCTTCACCTTAACGCAATCCTTAAAGGTTCCGGCCGGGACCTTGACCTCATCGGATACGCTTTCAATCGTCAGACTCAGGTTCAACGTGCTGTTTCCCACCTTGGTGGCCATGTTCCAGCTACTTCCCGGGGCGATGGGAAACTTAAGATGGCATTCTATCGGGGTGATAAGACTCGGCGGCGCATTTTCGCCCGGCTGCTCGGCGTAGCGGTAGACCCCGGTATCATCCTGTTTTATTAACTCGATAAAAATCGTGCCGCCCAACTCCCATTTCCGCGGCGTTACTTTGGTTCCCTGCACTTCCCGGGGAGCCAGATTGGTAATGAGTAATTTTTTCGTTCCGCCCTGGTCCGACGTGACGCTGTACTCCCACCGCATGCCTTCTTTGAGGGGGAAATAGGACTCGCTCAGTTCGTCGCCCCGGCCATGGCCGGGCGTGAAGAGAGATAAGGCTAACAGCCACGCGGCGACGCTAACCGTCGTTCTCATAATTACCTCATTTAATAAAGTTTCGGTCTTTCTTAGCCCCTAACGGCCAGGAGGCCCGGAGCCCCGCCCTGGGCTCCGGCAGTTTGGCGCCGCAGGCCTCACACGCGCCCCGGCCCAGGTCCGCGTAGCTGGCCAGCTTTTGGAAATGGCCGCAGCGGGCGCAACGCGCCATCGGGCGGTAATCGATCCAGCCCTGGCCCTTCCAGTAACGGAGGGTGCCGTATTTGCGCCGGTAGAGGAAAACCGGATACAGGATGCCCAGGATAATGAGATGCGCCACCGCGATGAAAAACAACTTCGCGGATAACAGAATGCTGACTCCCATGCCCAGCAGAAACATGGCCGCCAGGCGCCAGGATTTATCCCAAATATCCCGGTCCGCGCAGGTCCAGGGCAGCCGCACCCCGATCCAGAGGTTGGGGCCATGCCGTCTCAGGAGCATGTATAGCCCCAGCCCGCCGAAGATGAGGGCCATGGGATAGGCGACGGGGGTGGGAATCACCTGGGGCATGGATTATCTCGAGACGAAAGTTCGGTATGCGGTTTCCGCACCTTCTCCCCCATCTCCAAAATCTACTTCCCCTCCAGCTTGGCGGCGATCTTCAGGCGCAGGGCGTTTAAGCGGATGAAGCCGGTGGCGTCCGCCTGCTGGTAATCGCCCCCTGCCTCGAAGGTCACCAGGGATGGCTGGTACAGAGATTTTGGGGCTTTGCGCCCCACTACCGTGACGTTCCCTTTGTACAGCTTCAGCCGGGCGGCGCCGGTGACGGGCTGCTGGGCCGCGTCGATCAGTTTTTGCAGGACCTGGCGCTCCGGGGCGTACCAGTAGCCGTAATAGATAAGTTCGGCATACCGGGGCATGAGGGAATCTCGTAAGTGCATCACTTCCCGGTCCAGGGTAAGGGATTCCACGGCGCGGTGGGCGGCCCGGATGATGGCGCCGCCCGGGGTTTCGTACACCCCCCGGGATTTCAGGCCCACGTAGCGGTTTTCCACCAGGTCCACCCGGCCGACGCCGTGCTCGCCGCCCAGGTCGTTGAGCCGGGCCAGGAGCGCGGCGGGGCTTAAGCCGGCGCCGTCCACCGCCACCGGGTCGCCGCGCTCAAAGTTAATTTCTACATATTGCGGCGTATCCAAGGCCGCTTCCGGCGACTTGGTGAGCACGAACATATCCGCCGGGGGCTCGGCCCAGGGGTCTTCCAGGATGCCGCCCTCGAAGCTGATATGCAACAGGTTCCGGTCGCTGGAATAGGGTTTATCTTTAGTCACCGGCACCGGGATGCCGTGCTTTTCGGCATAGGCCAGGCACTCGGCCCGGCCCGCCAGGTCCCACTCCCGCCAGGGGGCGATGATGGCGAGATCCGGGGCCAGGGCCTGGTAGGTGAGCTCGAAGCGCACCTGGTCGTTGCCCTTGCCGGTGGCGCCATGGCTCACCGCGTCGGCGCCGACTCGAAGGGCCACCTCCACCTGGGCCTTGGCGATGAGGGGCCGGGCGATGGCTGTGCCCAGGAGATACGCCCCCTCATACAGGGCGTTGCCCCGGAACATGGGCCACACGAAGTCCCGGACGAACTCTTCCTTGAGGTCCTCGATAAAAACCTCGTCGGCGCCGGTGGCTTTGGCTTTTTCCGCCACCTCCGCCAGTTCCTCGCCCTGGCCCAGGTCCGCGGCAAAGGCCACCACCGGGCACTGATACGTCTCCTTGAGCCACTTGAGAATCACCGAGGTGTCCAGGCCGCCGGAGTAGGCCAGGACGATTTTGTTGATTGCGCTCATTTGTTTTTGTTCCTATTATTATTTTTGAATTGAACATATCGTCATTTTATTTTCTGCTTAAGGATAATGCTATCTACAAATTCTGCGTATCTCTCATAATAAGGTCTATGGTACTCATGAATATCTAAAAACTCTTGATACTTAAGAAGAGATTCTGTCCAGAGTTCAGTCCAGGTATAGGTTAACGGATCAGGCAATCTTAATATTTTAAGAGAATAAGTAAACGCTAGATATTCATATAATTGCAATAAGGTCATATATCTTCGAATGGATTTTTTATTGTCTTTGTAATATTTGTTATATTTTTCTATGTTCATGTAGTCTTCAGGGATAAGGTGTATCTGTTCAATTGCACGATCGGATACAGGTTCATAGGTTTTCCAATACATTTCCATACGGTCCCGAAGAATCTGGGCTTTCAATAATCGATTTTGCATAAATATTTGCAGAAAAATAGCTATTAATGATACAAATAAAACAATTAAAATACCTAGTTGTATATAGTCAGCCCGTAGGGCGGGAAAGCGAAGCGCATCCCGCCTTTATCATTATGCCATCCATAGACTTCGAACAATAATCATCTGTAGTCCAAGTAAATATATTGCAGCATAAGCGAAGTCTAACCTGGAATTACCGATGGCGGGATGCGCTTCGCTTTCCCGCCCTACACCTCTGCACAGGCGGGACGCCTGTGCCACCAGGGATTATTCCATTTACTAACCCCTAACCCCTGATCCCTATCCCAACAGCCACTCCAGCAGCGCCTTCTGGAAGTGCATGCGGTTTTCCGCCTGGTCCCAGGCGGCGGATTGGGGGCCGTCCAAGACTTCGGCGGTGATCTCCTCGCCCCGGTGGGCCGGCAGGCAGTGGAGCACGATGGCCTCGGGCGCCGCTAGTTTCATAAGTTCGTCGTTCACCTGGTAGGGCTTAAAAATCTCCAGCCGGGCCGCGGCCTCCTCCTCCTGGCCCATGCTCGCCCAGACGTCGGTGTTGATCACGAGCGCCCCGGCCACGGCGGCTTCCGGGTCCTGCCCCAGATAGACCCGGGCGCCCTGCTGTCTGGCCTGGGCCAACAGCGCGGCGTCGGGTTCGTAGCCCGGCGGACAGGCCAGGTGCAAGGCGAAATCCAGATGCATGGCCGCGGTGATCCAGGAGTTGGCCATGTTGTTGCCGTCCCCCACCCAGGCCACTTTGAGCCCGGTAAGATCGCCGAAGCGCTCCTCCATGGTCATGAGGTCGCTCAAGACCTGGCAGGGGTGGTGCGTGTCCGTGAGGCCGTTGATCACCGGAATAGTGCTGTGGCGGGCCAGTTCCGCCACCGTGTCCTGGGCGAAGGTCCGCACCACCACCCCGTCCACATACCGGGACAGCACCCGGGCGGTGTCGGCCACGGGCTCGTTCCGGGACATCTGGGTCTGGCCCGGGGCCAGGTAGATGCTGGCGCCCCCCAGTTGGGCGATCCCCGCCTCAAAGGAGACCCGGGTGCGGGTGGAGGGCTTGTCGAAAATCATGGCCAGGGTTTTTCCCGTCAGGGGCGTGGGGTTCTGGCCCCGGTAATGGAGGGCTTTGAGTTCCCGGGCCCGGGTCAGGAGGTGCTCGATCTCCTCCCGGCTCAGATCCAATATAGTCAACAGGTGGCGGGTCATGGAAACACCATCTTGAGGGCGTCCCGCAGGGTTCCTATGGCCGCGTCGATCTCTTGGGGGGTGATGATCAAAGGCGGCAGCAGCCGGATGACGTTCCCCTGGGTGCAGTTGAGCAGCAGCCCCCGCTCCCGGCAGGCCGCCACCACCGGGGTCCCCTCTTCGGCCAATTCCAGGCCCCACATGAGGCCCAGGCCGCGCACCTCTCGGATGACGGGTATCTCTGCCTGCAAGGCTGCTAAGCGCTTGGACAAAAAAACGCCGCGCTCCCGCACCCCGGCCAGGAACTCCGGGGCGCTCAACAGATTCAGGGCGGCGTTGGCCGCGGCGGCCACCACCGGCCCGGCCCCAAAGGTGCTGGCGTGGGTCCCGGGGACGAAGGCCCCGGCCACCTCGGCAGTGGCCAGGAGCGCCCCCATGGGCAGGCCGTTGGCCAACGCCTTGGCCAGGGTCATGACATCCGGGGTGATACCGAAGTTTTCCTGGGCGAAGAGTGTCCCGGTGCGGCCCAGGCCCGTCTGGATTTCATCCAGGATCAGCAACAGCCCCTTGTCGTTGCACAACTGCCGCAGGCCCTTCAAATAATCGGGCGAGGGCAGGCAAACCCCCCCCTCTCCCTGGATAGGCTCCAGCATCACGGCGCAGACGGTGTCGTCCACCGCGTTGGCCACCGCCTCCAGGTCGTTGAAGGGCACAAACGAAAAACCCGGCAGCAGGGGATCGAAGCCCTGCCAGAACTTGGACTGGCCCGTGGCCGACAGCGCCCCCAGGGTGCGGCCGTGGAAGGAGTTCTCCATGCAGATGATCCGGTGCCGGCCTTCTCCGAAGCGCTCCCGGGAGTAGCGCCGCGCCAGCTTGATGGCCCCTTCGTTGACTTCGGCGCCGCTGTTGGCGAAAAAGACCCGGTCGGCAAAGGACAGGCGCACCAGCGCCTCGGCCAGTTCCACCATGGGGGTGGTGTAGTAGATGTTGGAGACGTGGACCAATTGCGTCAGTTGGGCACAGGCGGCCTTGGCGATGTCCGGGTGAGCATGGCCCAGGTTAACCACCGCCAGCCCGGCCAGGCAGTCCAGGTACTCTTTGCCTTGATCGTCCCAGACCCGGCAGCCCTCGCCCCTGACCAAAACCAGCGGCTGCCGGCCGTAGGTGTTCATGACGACTTTATCGGCGCGTGCCATCCATTGGTTACTCATGATTGCAGTCTCTCTTATCAGCAGTTAGTCGCGTAGGGCGGGCATTGCCCGCCATTGCGGGGATGGTGGGCATTGCCCACAAAAAACTCTCGCTGGTTAGCAATTAGCCCTGAGCAATGGTGCGTAAGACGCACCCTACTGCTCACCGCTTACGGCTCACTACCCCGCGATCTCCGTGCCGATGCCGGTGTCGGTAAAAATCTCCAGGAGCACCGCGTGGAGGGCGCGGCCGTCCAGGATGTGGGCCTTGGCCACCCCTTCTTCCAGGGCCTCCAGGCAGCACTTGATCTTGGGGATCATGCCGCCCACGGCAATCTCTTCCTCCATCAGGGCAATTGCCTGGCGGCGGGTGAGGCTGGAGATTAGGCGGCGGTCTTTGTCCAGAACTCCCGGCACGTCGGTGAGCAGAATGAGCTTGGCCGCGCCCAGGGCCGCGGCCACCGCCCCGGCCACCAGGTCGGCGTTGATATTGTAGGTTTCGCCGGCTTCTCCCACCCCCACCGGGGCGATCACCGGGATGAACTGCTGGGCTTGCAGGGTGCGGATGAGGTGGGTGTTCACCGCGGTCACTTCCCCCACCAGGCCGATGTCGATGATCTCCGGAGGTTCGTCCTCCCGGGGGCGGTAGAACTCCATTTTCTGGGCTTTGAGCAGCAGTCCGTCTTTGCCGCTCAGCCCCACGGCGGCGCCGCCGGCGGCGTTGATCAGGTTGACGATCTCCTTGTTGATCTTGCCGGCCAGGACCATCTCCACCACGTCCATGGTGCTCTCGTCGGTGACGCGGAGGCCGTCCACGAACCGGGTGGGGATGTCCATCCTGGCCAGCATCTTGCCGATCTGGGGCCCGCCGCCGTGCACCACCACCGGGTGGATGCCCAGGTACTGGAGGAGCGTGATGTCCTGGGCGAAGGCGCGCTTCAGTTCCGGCTCTTGCTGGGCGGCGCCGCCAGACTTGATCACCACGGTCTGCCCCTGAAAGGCGCGCATGTAGGGCAGGGACTCCAATAAAATCTCGGCCTTGCGAATCAATTCGTTCGTCATGGAGTTATGCATATCTCCTTAAAGAAGAATGACCCTGGGCGAAAAGGTGAAAAGGGAAAAAGGCGAAAAGGAAAGCCATCAAGTTAAATTGTGGTTCTCCCTTTTCCCCTCTTCGCCGTTTCGCCTTTTCCCCCTGCTTTACAAAATATACCGGCTCAAATCCTCGTCTTCGATGAGCGCGGCCAGGCGTTCCCGCACGTAGGCGTCGGTGATGGTGATTTCCTGGGCCGTGAGGTCCGGGGCCGTAAAGGAAATCTCCTCCAGGAGCTTTTCCATGACCGTGTGGAGCCGTCGAGCCCCGATGTTTTCGGTGCGGTCGTTCACCCTCGTGGCCAGGCCGGCGATCTCCTTCACCGCCCCGGGGGTGAAGGTGAGCCGGATGCCTTCGGTGTCCAACAGGGCCCGGTACTGTTTAATCAGGGCGTTTTCCGGTTCCGTCAGGATGCGCTCGAACTCCGTCGGCCCCAGGGAGTGGAGTTCCACCCGGATGGGGAAGCGGCCCTGCATCTCCGGGATCAGGTCCGACGGCTTGGACAGGTGAAAGGCCCCGGAGGCGATGAACAGGATGTGGTCGGTGCGCAGCATCCCATGCTTGCTGTTCACCGTGGTGCCTTCGACGATGGGCAACAGGTCCCGCTGCACCCCTTCCCGGGAGACGTCGGGTCCCCGGGTGCCGTCCCGGCCCACGATCTTGTCGATCTCATCCAAAAAGATGATGCCGTTTTGCTCCACCTTGCGCCGGGCCTCCTCCACCACCCGGTCCATGTCGATGAGGCGGCCGGCCTCCTCCTGGAGCAGGTATTCCCGGGCCTCCGAGAGCTTCACCTTGCGCTGCTTGGTCTTGCTGGGAAAAAGGTTGCCGAGCATGTCCTTGAAGTTGAAATCCATTTCCTCTATGCCCGCGGCGGAAAAGATCTCCACCACGGGGGTGCCCCGCTGGCTGACTTCCAGATCCACGAGGCGTTCTTCCAGGCGCCCGGCCCGGAGCATGGACCGGAGCTTCTCGCGTGTGGTGTCCTTTTCAGGTTTAGGCCCATAGGTCTTATTAAGATCTGGATTTGGGTCGCTTAACATTTCGATTACGCCCTCATCGCGGGACCCCTGACTGCTCTGCTCCGGGGTCGAGCCGGGGAGCAGCAAATCCAGCAACCGCTCTTCCACCGCTTCTTCGGCCTTGGCCTGGACCTTGTCCCGTTCTTCGGCCTTGACCATGTTGACGGCCAGCTCCATCAGGTCCCGGACCATGGATTCCACGTCCCGGCCCACGTAGCCCACCTCGGTGAACTTACTGGCCTCGATCTTCAGGAAGGGGGAGGCGGTGAGCTTGGCCAGGCGCCGGGCGATCTCGGTCTTGCCCACCCCGGTGGGGCCGATCATGATGATATTTTTCGGGGCGATCTCATCTCGGAGGTTCTCGGGGACCTGCTGGCGCCGCCAGCGGTTCCGAAGCGCGATGGCCACCGAGCGCTTGGCGTCGTTCTGCCCCACGATGTATTTGTCCAACTCCGCCACGGTCTCCCGGGGGGTCAGGTGATCCCCGGACGTGGGGAGGAATTTGAGCAATTTCATGGTTGCCTGCCTTTATCGTGTAGGGCGGGCACGGCCCGCCGTCTTCAGGAGAAACGTAGGGTGCATCTTACGCACCATAGAGCGGCGCGTGAGACGCGCCCTACGGCTGCTGTATCGCGTAGACATCGCCCGCCGTCTTCCTTGTGTTCAAACGTTACATGATATGGCGGGCAGTGCCCACCCTACCTTAACTACTAATATTTTCCCAGCAGCAGGTTATTCATTAATAATTTTATAAAAATCCTTGGCTAATTTTGAATCATTATTTAATAAACGATGATATTGTTTTAACGCATTTTCTTTGTCACCCCAGATTTTTAATTTAACTATTCCATCGACAAACTGTGCATAAGCCATACTTTTCTTGGCATAATATATTTTAATATAAGTATCTAAATTTAACTCTGCATACATGTTCTTAGCTTTATCAGCATATTGCAAAGCAGAAAGATAATTTTCTTGCTTATTATCTTGGTTGTTCAGTGCTAATTGAAGATAAGCATAAGCCAAAAAAGCTAATTGATAAATATTTGACTTGTAGATATTTCCCTTTATTAAATCAATAGCTTCGATATATTGGCCATTTTGCATTAATTCAACAGCTTTGCTTACAATAAAAAGCGCAAGGCCATAAACTGGTTCTGATTTGTTTTGCATATATCATTACCGGCATGTAGGGCGGGCATCGCCCGCCGTCTTCGGGTCTTGGTTTATATGATGGCGGGCAGTGCCCGCCCTACTGATTTTTACAACTCCTCAATCACAATCTCACTATTCGTATAAACGCACAGCGACGCGGCGATGGTCATGGCCTCCCGGCAGATCTCCACGGCGGTGAGCTGGGTGTGGGCCATTAAGGCCCGGGCTGCGGCCAGGGCGTAAGGCCCGCCGGAGCCGATGGCCATCACCCCTTCGTCGGGTTCGATGACATCTCCCGTGCCGGAGATGAGCAGCGCGCCGGTGGCGTCCACCGCCAGGAGCAGGGCCTCCAGGCGCCGGAGGATGCGGTCGGTGCGCCAGTCCTTGGCCAGTTCCACCACCGAGCGGGTGAGGTTCCCCTGGTGCTTCTCCAGCTTGGCCTCCAGGCGTTCGAACAGGGTCAAGGCGTCGGCCGCGGACCCCGCAAAGCCCACGATGATTTTGCCGTGGTAGAGTTTGCGGACCTTTTTGGCACGGTGCTTCATCACCATGTCGCCCAGGGTGACCTGGCCGTCGCCGGCCACCGCCACCTTATCGCCCCGGCGCACCATGAGGATGGTGGTGCCGCGGAATTTCTTCTGGTCAACCATATCGGTTAGCTGTCAACCTCCAAGCCCAATCGCACCGGGCGAAAAGGGGAAATGGGAAAAAGGCGAAAAGGGAAAGAGAAAAACCACTTCATGTCGGCCTTTCCTCGTTCCCAAGCTCAGCTTGGCCCTCGAAGCGGAGCTTCGATGACATTTGGGTTCCCAAGCACAGCTTGGGAACCAGATAATTAAGTTTTGGTGGCACAGGCTTTCCAGCCTGTGCCCGGACAGCCGGGGGCGGCTGTCCTACATTTTTTCGTTCCCAAGCAGGAGTTGGGGAACCAGGTAAATTGGGTTTGGATGACCTTCGGGTTATGAGCCCGACGAGCTTCCCACGATTTTTTCCCTTTTCGCCCTTTCCCCTTTCCCCCTTTTGCCCTACTTACTCCGGGGATGAGCCTTGTCGTACTCCTCCATCAGGTAATCCAGGTTAACGTGGGTATAACGCCCGGTGGTGGAGATGGAGGCATGCCCCAGCAATTCCTGGACGGCCCGGAGGTCGGCCCGGCCCTCGAGGAGATGCGTGGCGAAGCTGTGGCGCAGGCCGTGGGGCGTCAGGCCCGGGGAAAGCCCCGAGAGCCTGACCCACTTGGCCACCACCCGGGCCACCCCCTCGGTGCTGAGACGGCGTCCATGGGAATTGCGGGGTCCCCGGGAATTGACGAACAGGGCGGTTTCATCCATAGTGCCGTGCTGCTCCAGGAGCCGCTGGCGCAGGGGCAGATAGGCCGACAGCGCGGCTCTAGCCGGCTCGCCCAGAAAGGCCAGACGCTCCTTGCCGCCCTTGCCCCAAACCCGGAGCACGCCCGGGGCCAGGTCCACATCTCCCAGGTTGAGCCCGGCCAACTCCGCCAGGCGCAAGCCCCCACTATAAAAGACCTCCAGGATAGCCTTATCCCGGCAGGTCCCGAAATCATCATTCTTAGGCTCGCCCAGCAGGTGAAAGGCCTCGTCCACGCTCAAATAGTGAGGCAGGACCTTTTCCAGCTTGGGGCTGGGGGCCAGTTTGGCCGGGTTCTGGGACATAACCCCCAGGCGCTGCAAGTATTTGAAGAAAGTGCGCAGGGTTGAGAGCTTGCGGGCCACCGTGGTCTTGCGGTTTTTCTTCAGAGCCGCGGCCAGGAAGGCCCGCAGGTCCTGGTAGGTCGCCTGCGCCGGGGTAAGGCCTTCCCGGTGCTCAGAGCAGAACTCGAGAAACTGGGTGAGGTCCAGGCGGTAGTTTCTCAGGGTACGGGGCGACATCTGCCGCTCCACCCGCAGGTACCGCAGGAAATCTTCCAGATAAGTGCCGCTGCTCATGGCGCTGGTCTTTCCCGGGAAAAGCTTCCCCACCTCTTCCGTTTAACTCATTTAAAAGAAAAATAATATCATGAAGTTGCCGCAATGCCAAAAATTATCGGCGGCCCGGAGACCGACATGCCGGCGTCAACGAGATAAAAAGAGGCTGTTAAAATTGCTGCAAAGGGATAGGCGAGAAAGTGGGGGCCATGCAACCGTAGGGGCGGTTCGCGCACCGCCCCTACGGGGAAGGCGTATTTACGCCGGGAGAGGTCCTGGGCCCCACCCGCCTCAATGGGTCATAACCCGGGTGCGGGTGGGGGATTCCTGGTAGCTGTCGATTTCGGCGCTCAATTTTTGCCGCTCCGGGTTGTTGAACCAGTCCTGCCACTGCTCCAGGGATTCCCAGGTGCTGATTACCAGGTAATAGTTGGGGTCGTCCACCCCATGCAGGGTTTCGCCGCTGATATAGCCGGGCTGCTGCATGGCCAAAACCCGAAGTTGGCGCAACAGGCGCACGATTTGGCCCACGTTCTGCCCTCGAATCGTCCTTTCCATCAAGACCTTGACCATGTTCCTCTCCTTTTAGGTGAATGGGGTTGGAGGAAATGCCCTGCTCCCGCGGGCATCCCTGATTTTTGGGCGGGGCCGGGGAGGGGTCTTGTACGGTTTTCGGTTAAAATAAATTAAAAATATCAATAAGTTAAATATTTGGTTGGTAACATTTGCCAGGGACACGATCTGATGCCGCCCGCGCCGGTTCTTTCTAAGAATATACCCGAAAATCCGGAAGTCAATGGCGATTCTTGAGGGACGCCCTTGAGGCCTCACCGGCTCTGTGGTATAGTATCCAGGGGGAAGTGGGTGCGCATGGTCAAATTAGGCGAATTGCGGCAAATCCTGGATAAGCAGGAGGAAGTCTGGCTCTCTTCGTATGCCACCAAGAGTGTTCAGGCCATTCGCCGGCACTATGAGGAGCGCATCGCCGAAGGTCACCGCCAGAACTTCGCGGTGGACGCCGACCGCATCCTCCATTCCCGGGCTTACACCCGCTACATCGACAAAACCCAGGTCTTTTACCTCATTAGCCACGAGCAAATCAGCCACCGGGTGTTGCACGTGCAACTCCTGTCTAAGATCGCCCGCACCATCGGCAAGTTTCTCCGCCTGAACGAGGACCTCCTGGAGGCCATTGCTCTGGGCCACGACATCGGCCACCCCCCCTTCGGCCACGACGGGGAGCGCATCCTCTCGGGCCTCTGCGAGACCCACGGGGTCGGCCCCTTTCTCCACAGCCTCCAGGGAGTGTGGTTCCTCGACCGGCTGGAAAAGCAGGGGCGGGGGCTCAACCTTTCCCTCCAGGTCCTGGATGGGATCCTCTGCCACGACGGGGAATCCCATTTGGAACGCCTCTCCCCCCAGGGGGACAAGACCTTTGCTTCCCTTTCGGCAGAGATCCGGGCCAAGCTGGCCGACCCGGCCGCGTCCTTGAAGCCCATGACCCTGGAAGGCTGCGTGGTCCGCCTGGCGGACACCATCAGTTATATCGGCCGGGACCTGGAGGATGCCATCACCCTGAAGCTGCTGCGGCGGGAAGAACTGCCGCCCGAGGTCGGGCAGAAACTGGGCCGGACCAACGGCGCCATAGTCTACAGTCTGGTGGCCGATCTCATCACCCACAGCTACGATAAGAACTATGTGGGTTATAGTCCTGAAGTCGGCCGGCTCTTAAAAAAGCTCAAGGAGTTCAATTACCGGCGCATTTACGACAACGCCCGCATCAAGTCCGAGACCCCCAAGATTGAGGCCCTGTTCCACCGGCTGTTTGAGCGGTTTTTGGCGGATATGGAGGCGGGCCGGGAGGATTCGCCCATCTGGACAGATTTCCTGGCCGCCATGGACCCCGGTTACCGGGAGTCCCGCCGGCCGGGGGAAATTGTCCGGGATTTCCTGGCCTCCATGACCGACGCCTATTTTTTACGGACTTCCCAGGACCTGTTTTTCCCGCAGCCCTTGCGGGCGGGGTTTGGTTGAGGGCGCCCATGCGCCTCATGACGTTTAATCTCCGGTTTGCCACCCCCGTGGACGGCCCCAATGAATGGGAGTTTCGGAAGGATCTGGGGGTGGAGGTCATCGGCAACCATCTGCCGGACCTGTTGGGGACCCAGGAAGGCACCGTGCCCCAGCTCCTCTATCTGGAGGAGCATCTGACCGGCTACCTGCCATTAACGGCGCATCGCCGGGTGGACCCCACCTGCCAGTATCCCACCATTTTCTATCGGGGCGACCGCTTTGACGTCGAGGAGAGCAGCGAGTTCTGGCTTTCAGAGACCCCGCAGGTGCACCGCAGCCTCAGCTGGGGCTCAGCCTTTCCCCGCATGGTCACCTATGGGCGGTTTCGAGAAAAGGGCCGGGCTACCAGCTTTTACTTCATCAACACCCACCTGGATCATGTTTCGGAGGCGGCCCGGCGTGAGGGCGCCCGGATGATCCGGGAATTTTTCTTCCCCCTGAACCGGCCCCTGATCCTGGTGGGGGATTTTAATGAGTCGCCGGATGGTCCGGTGTATCGGGAATTCATCCATGCGGACAGCCCCCTTAAGGATACCTGGAGACAGGTGCATCCGCCGGAAGAAGAGAGCGCCACCCAGCACGGGTTCGAGGGGCGGCCCCGGGGCAGCCGCATCGACTGGATTCTGGCGACCCCGCCTTTTTCGGTCCGGCGGGTGGCCATCGTCACGGACAATCAGGAAGGTCGCTACCCTTCTGATCACTTTCCTTATGAAGCAGAGGTTGAATATTGAGATGGCTTTAAGAGCGTGGTTGATTTTATTGGTCCTCCTGACGGGGGCGCGACTGGCCGGCGCCGATACGGCCCCACCCCTGTATCAGCAGGTGGCCGGCGGCGAGCAAGAGATTACCATTGAGAAACCCACCAGCGTGGACCGGCTGGCCCTGGAGCAGGGGGTGCGCTGGGTGACGGTGGCCCGGGAGAACGGCCTGAAAAAGCCTTATAAGCTCAAACCCGGCATGGTGCTCAAGATCAACAATACCCATATCGTGCCCACGGAGCTGCAAAGCGGCCTGGTCATCAATTTGCCGGAACTGCATCTTTACTATTTCCGGAAAGGGACCTATCAGCGGCGCTATGCCCTGGCCGTGGGCAAGCCCAGCTGGCCCACCCCCACCGGGTCTTATAAGATCTACGAAAAGCGCAAGAACCCCACCTGGAACGTGCCGCCGTCCATCCAGGAGGAGATGGAAGAAATGGGTCATGAAGTGGTGGCCAAGGTGCCCCCCGGCCCCAAAAATCCCCTGGGAAAATTCTGGCTGGGGACCACTGCCTCCGGGGTGGGCATTCATGCCACCAACCGCCCCTGGAGCGTGGGCTACTCAGTGTCCCACGGCTGCATCCGCATGCTGCCGCACGAGATCGAGCAGCTCTTCCCCCAGGTAGAGGTGGGCACCCCGGTGAAGATCATTTACCGGCCCCTCAAACTGGCCCTCACGCCCCAGGGCCGGGTGTATCTGGAGGCCATTCCCAATATCTACGGGTGGGAGCTGAATTCCCAGGAGTGGGTCAAGGACATGGCCGAGTACTACCAGATTGCCGATCGCATCGATTGGGGTAAGGTCCCGCCCATCCTTAAGGCCAGGTCGGGCCTCGCCCAGGACATCACCAAGAGCCCGGCTGACCCCATCCCCGCCGCCGCCTCAATCTCCAATGCCCCCAAGGAGGTCAGGCTTTCTCCTTTACAGGACAAGGCGACCAAGTTAGAATAAAAGCGAAGAACCTCCGCAGCCGGGCCTTGATGCGGTTCCTCGGGAAAGAAACGGCTTTTGACCTCATCTGCCGATCCCGGTTGCCGCGGGCCTACACCGCAACTTTTCAGCTTCATTGACAAAGGACGCCATTATGATTCGATCCCAGTTTGCGCCGATAGTTTTGGGAGCTTTTCTGGTGCTGGGGCTTGGCGGGTCGGCCCAGGCCCAGCAACCCCCGGCCAAGTGCGGCCCCGATCACGCCATCCTTTACAAGCGGGCCGTGAAGCTTCTGGATAACGCCGAAAAGAAACTGACGGGGGGCTATACGGCCGAAGCCAAGTCCCAGGCGAAAGAGGCCAACTCCCTGTTCACCATCCTGCAAAAAGAGTGTGGCCCCCAGCAGGCGGAGCGGGCCCTGACGGACCGGGAGATCCATCAGGAGGCCATCAACCAGAAGCTGGCCGCGGATGAATTGGCCCAGGCCGAGCGCCTGATCAAGTCCGCGGAAGAAAAACAGCAGAAGGCCGCCAAAATCGAGACGACCCAGCCGGACCTCTACCTGAAGTACCAGCGGGAAGCCAAGGCAGAATTCGAACAGGCCCACAAGCGCTCCATCAAATCGGGAATTTACGCCCTGCGCAATCAGCAGATGGTCTTCAGTTGGTTGGGCCGGTGATCGGCTGGCCCACTCGGTTTAAGAGATAACCCGGTGCATCTCAGGATCACGGCGGCGGCCACCGGCCCGCTCCAGGTGATTTCCTACCTGGTGGCCTGTGAGGACTCAGGCGAAGCGCTGCTCATCGATCCGGGCGGTCCCTCACCCGAGTTGTCCGCCAAACTCCGGCGCGAAGGCGGGCGGTTGCGCTGGATCGTCAACACCCACGGACATGCCGACCACATCGCCGGCAACGACCACTGGGCCGCGGCGACCGGCGCCCGGATCGTCATCCACTGGTTGGACTGGGAGTTCTTCCGAACACCTTCCATGCAGGCTGCGGCTCGGGCCGAGGGTTTTTCGCCCCTGACCCGGGCGGACGTGCTGGTGGCCGATGGCCACCTCATACCCCTGGGCGCCTGCCAGGCCCAGGTCCTCCATACCCCGGGACATACTCCGGGGGGCATCTGCCTTGCCTTTCCCGGCCATCTGTTCACCGGAGACACGTTGTTTGTGGGCGCCGCCGGACGCACCGACCTGCCGGGGGCGTCCTTGACCCAACTCATCGCCTCCCTGGAAGGAAAAATCATGCCCCTGCCGGACGAGACCCGCATCTGGCCCGGTCATGACTATGGCGAGACCCCGACTTCCACCCTGGGCGAGGAAAAGGTCAACAATCCCTTTCTCACCGATTTTTTTTAGCCGTCCCCGGACCCTCTGATTGCCGGAACTGCCTACGGCTTGATGGGGCGAATGCTCCCGGGATTGATTACCTCTCGGTGGTTGGCGATTTATTGGCAAAGGCATTTCCGGGAAAGATGCAGCATCGCCAGAGTGTGACCATGGCGCCTCAAAATCCACCAGGAATCTCGAGTGCTGGATATCGGCCGGATCGTACATCATGATGAACGGAGAATTCACCCCCATGCGAAAAACTAACCGGGCAGTGCGGGTAAAAGCATGAAAAGCCACCGCCAAGAACTCTGGTTTCAAGTCCCCGGCCGTCGGGCCTTCATCAATATCACCCCCCAGGTGGAGCAGTGCCTCAGAGACAGCGGCATCCGGGAAGGCCTGGCCCTGGTCAATGCCATGCATATCACCGCCAGCGTCTTCATCAACGATGACGAGCCCGGACTGCATCACGACTATGAGGTTTGGCTGGAAAACCTGGCCCCCCACGCCCCGGTGTCCCGGTATCGCCACAACGTCGGGGAGGATAACGCCGATGCCCATCTGAAGCGGCAAATCATGGGCCGGGAGGTAGTGGTGGCCGTAACCGGGGGCCGGCTCGATTTCGGGCCCTGGGAACAGATTTTTTACGGCGAGTTCGACGGGGGCCGCCGCAAACGGGTGCTGGTGAAAATCATCGGCGACTAACGGCGGATTTTTTTCCACTCCCTTACTGCTGGTGGAGTCGGCGAAGACCTGACTTCTGGCCGGAGCCCTGCCGGGGTAAACCACGGCCCCCTTCCCGGCCGGGGGCGTCCATGCCATCCCCCAACCTGTTCCCCCTCATTCCGGTTTCATCCGAGGTCGACAGGCCCCAGAGCCTGCTGAGCTGACGATATCTCCTTGACTTCAAGTGCTTCTTGTATTACTGAGAAACCATCAACTGCCGCCAAACGCTTAATTTTCAGCTTTTTTAGTATCGTTGCGAAGCGCTCTTCCCCCTGGTGCGTTCATTTCTGGCTAAAACATTTGGGCTCAAGATTTGGCCTAGCCATGCTTCCAGCCTGAAGAGGGGAATTCTACCATGCCTTGCGAGACGCCGGCGCCGGCCCCCACGAAAAGACAGCCCCCTTTGAGGCTGGTCTGGGAGTTGTTGTCCAAGACCTACAACGAATGGCGAAAACACAATGCCCCAACCCTGGGCGCGGCGCTGGCCTTCTATACCACTTTCTCCATGGCGCCCCTTCTGATCATCGTCATTGCTATTTTCGGGGTGGTTCTGGGCAAGGAAACCGTCCAGGTGGAGATCTTAAGGCGGACAGAGGAATTAATCGGGGCGCAAGGGAGCGGCGCCGTGAAAATGATGATCGGGGCCGCCTACCGGCCGGGTACCGGCCTCCCGGCCACCATCATCGGCAGCCTGGTCATTTTGATCGGCTCCACCAGCGCCCTGGTCATGCTGAAACAGGCCCTCAACATTATGTGGGGCGCCGAGCCCGATCCCCAGGCTTCCGTCTGGAACCTGGTAAAAGGGCGGCTTCTATCCTTTGTCATGATTTTGATCATCGGCTTCTTGCTGGTAGTGTCTCTGATGGTCAGTATCGCCCTGTCATTCGTCGCCGAGATCCTGCAAAACTGGGTTCCCGTGCCCGTCTTTTCCATCCAGATGGCCGACTGGGGTGTTTCCATCCTGCTGGTCACCCTCCTCTTTGCCATGGTGTTCAAAATCCTCCCCGACGTCAAGATCGCCTGGTCCGACGTCTGGGTAGGCTCGGCCATCACCGCCATCCTGTTTACCCTGGGCAAATTCCTGTTCGGCATGTACCTGGCCCGGAGCAGCATCAGTTCGGCTTACGGGGCCGCCAGTTCCCTGGCCATCATCCTCATGTGGGTCTATTATTCCGCCCAGGTGTTGTTCATCGGCGCGGAATTAACCCAGGTATACGCCAATCGGTATGGCTCCCATGTAAAACCCTGCGCCTGAGCCGGGCTGCGCCTGGCCAGGCGCAGGCTAAACGTTCATGAACCACAAATGTTTCACCCCCGAGGCTGAAAATCCCCACTACCCCCCTTTTTCAAAGGGGGGCATTAAAGTCCCCCTTTAGCAAAGGGGGATTTAGGGGGATTTGAGAACCTCCAAGGGGAAAGAATTTATGGCAAACGCTATAGATTTTCACGGTAAAAGCCTGCGGCTACCAAATTCTCCCCGCTAATATTTCCGTCAGTTCAATACGGTATGTTTGACGTTAAATTGGTATTATTACTCACATGACCAACCGGCGCCGCCAAGCCCTGCACCTGGCCTATTTCACCATCGCCTACAATGTGGTGGAATGCGTCCTGGCCCTGGTGGCCGGCGCCCTGGCCGGGAGCATCGCCCTGGTGGGCTTCGGCCTGGACAGCCTGGTGGAGTCTTTATCCGGCGGGGTGATGGTCTATCGGTTCGCCCGGCATGAGACCATGAGCGCGAAAGAGGAAGCGCGCCTGGAACGCCGGGCCGTCAGGATCGTGGGATATACCTTCTTCGTCCTCTCGGCTTACGTGCTCTATGAATCCCTGGAGAAATTAATCTTCCAGGAGGCCCCCGCCCCCAGCCTGTTTGGCATCTGCATCGCCCTGGCCTCCATCATCGTCATGCCCGTGTTGTTCGCGCTCAAGTACCGGACGGGAAAATCCTTGGGCAGCGCCAGCCTCATGGCCGACTCCAAGCAGACCCTGGCCTGCGCCATGCTATCCGTGGCCCTGCTCATCGGGCTGGGGCTCAACTATTGGTTCGGCATCTGGCAGGCTGACCCGTTTATCGGGTTGGTGATCGTCGCCCTCCTGATCCGGGAGGGCTACCAGACCTTGAAGGAAGAAAAACTCTGCAGCTGCGCCTCGTGAGGCGGTTCGCCCCCGTCCCCCGAGGATTAATCTCCCCGAGGCTCCCGGGCAAATTACACTGGTTTTCTTCTCCCAGCCCTGAGGCAAATTCAGGATTCTTTCCCCGCAAAAATAGGAAAATCCCCTATTGTCATTTCCTGCCGCCGGCAATAAGGTAAGGGAAAATGAAGACCAAACCTACAGGGTGGGTTATGGATTACACAAAGTATATGAAGGCCGTCTCCGGGATCAACACCGCGAAGCTGGCGCTGTGGGCGGCGCTGCTTTTCGTGGTGCTGGTCGCCGGTATCGCGATCCTCAATTCCGGTCTGTCCTGAGAGCTCGCGCCGGGTTGTGGTTAGGGCGTTGGCGCTTTGTCAAGACGCTGGCTGACGCCCGCCAGGAGGAGAGGCCAGGCGATGGTGGCGTCGCACAGCACCTCGGCGAACCGGCCGCCGTCCTCCAAAGAGACAAATTTGCCCCAGGATACCCCCTCCTTATAACTCAAAACCGACGGGTAAAATTTAGATATCCAGATATCAAGCGGCTTTCTTCCATTTATTTATCTCCAGTCTGATGGAATGTTGAAATTGTTTCTGGATCAGGTCCATGGTGAAGTTGGTTTTGAG
>Ga0194126_10005193_pt1 | contig 19296 bp, 15 predicted proteins | sample TA2KigC150mmetaG_FD_148641 | JGI IMG/M metagenome (GOLD analysis project Ga0194126, IMG submission 148641) | Freshwater microbial communities from Lake Tanganyika, Tanzania - TA2015035 Kigoma Deep Cast 150m | ecosystem: Environmental > Aquatic > Freshwater > Lake | place: Tanzania: Lake... | reverse complement strand
GTGGTATTGATTTGGAGGAAGGTGGTTGAAGAGGCCGCAAACATTGGGTATTTCACTCGTGTTCTTTGGATTTCCTTGGCCGATTCCGACCCTCGCCTCCAGGTTTCTGCGTGGATACGGCCCGATTCGAAACCACAACTGCCGGATTCGGGTGGGATCAGTTTTCGGTGGCTCAGTTCCTGATCGCGAATCGGGCGGCGAATGCCGGAAGAAATCGGCGCGAACCAGGAGGCGCCAGCCCGTTTTGACAGGCATCTTCCTCAGGTCCCGCCCGCTGACGTTCACATCGGATTCAAGCGGGCGGGTTCCTCCAGACTGTCCAATATGGCCCGTGCTGCCGTGTTGTAGGCGATCTTCAATCGGGACTCGGCACCCCGTGGGGGTCACGAACGGACCTGATGGTGATCGGCCCCATCGGGCTGCAGCGGTTGAGCCAGCTGCTGTCCGGAGTGGCCGAAGTGGTCGGCCGGGAATTCAATCTGCACATCCTGACGCCGGAGGAATTTCGTGAATGGAGACGGAACAGGAACTCCTTCATCACCGCGGTGTTCGCTGCGCCGATGCACTTCGTGAAGGGAACCGAGCATCGGGCCGGTCAGGCGCGGACACGGCGCCAGAACTCCCCCGGCTTGACGATGGCTACCTTACGGAAGGTTCCAATCACGAGGAGGTCCTGGTCCACAGTGACCAGCAAATCGCACCGGCCGGCAGTCGCCGTCCCCAGAACCTCTAGGTCGTTACGGTCTCGGCAGGTCTCCAACGGAATCTCCTCCGGTTGCACCATTTCCACGGCTCTTTTCAATTGGGAAACTACCGCCCGAACCACGGCGTCGGAATATCCAAACTTTCTGGACAGCTTGTCCCGGAGTTCACCCAGAATGAACTCCGAAAGCACCAGATCGTGACCGAGAAGGACCTCCTCCAGCAACTCGGCGCAGACCCCTGCACGGCTGATGTGGGCTGCCACCAACACCGAAGAGTCGAGCGTGACTCTCACGATTCGAGCGTCTCAAAAACGTCGTCGTCGGTGTGCACGCCCCTGGCCTCAGCCAAGGGAACCATTTTTGCTCGAAGCGCACGGAACTCCGTCACGACCAGAAAGCGCCTCAGAGCCTCGCGTGCGAGATCGCTCTTGGAGACCTGCTGCGCGGCGCTTTGGCGATCGAGCGCCCGGTTCATCGCGTCCGGAATTCGGAGGGTTATCGTTGCCATGCCATCAATTGTAATACACAGCAGTCGGCCGTGGCAACCCCGTCGGAAGCCACGTTTTGGGCCAGTTTCTGGACACCAAATTGGACACCAACCGGAGATTCCCTGCTGGTGCCAGATTCGCCTGGGATACGCTTGGATTGCTCGGAAATCCGCCTCATTCTGTCTCCGTAAACACCGCGCAGGCGGGCGATTCCGACCCTCGCCTCCATCTCATAGCGGTTGTAGGTAAGAGAGTTACGCCAAACAGGAGGCCGAACCTTCAGTAGATTCTTCGGTGAATCCGGCTGCCCGGGCACTACTCCCCGACTGCCCGTTCACCGCGCTCCCACTGCCGGTTCACAGGGTTTCGGATCGCGGCCCATACTCGAATCCATGCGAATCGAGATGCAACAGCGATACCGGGTCTTCCGCCGTGGTTGGGGCACCTACTACGTCGAGTAAAGGGGTCGGTCCTCACTATTGACACAAGCCCTCTCGTGTCGACCCCAGGTTCGCCCCCCCCTCAATGGCGCCCGGGTCGATTGGGGTCCATGAACCGAAGGGCAGGCGGAGCGCCGGTGCGGAAGCCGCCGTGTCCAGTGACCTGCGAGGCTCACCTCCGGGACTTTGTCGGGACGAGTTCGATCGAGTGGAGGGTCAGGGTTTGGCCCGATCGTGAAGCGGGGCCCGATTCGATCGCGAGGCCGGTGATCAATCCGGTGTAGCCGGCTGACTTCCCGAGGTCGACGACCTGGCGGCGGACCTGGCCGTCGCCGGTCAGCTCCAGGGAGACGCTCCGCTCCGGGGTGAACCGGTCGTCGTCCAACCGCTTCCAGGAGATCCGGGCGGTCGTCGGGCCACCCTTGGAGGCGATGCGCAGGGCCATCGACGTCGCCTCCTCCGCGCGCCAGCAGCGACCGCCGCTCTCGAGGCGCGCCATCCGTTCGCCGACATGGATGGTCCAACCGCCCCTGATCGGGAGACCGGAGTCGGTCGCGTCCCGGAGGGTCCAGTGTTGCCGATCGTGCTGGAACCGCCACGCGGGCGGTGTCCGGTCGGCCATCGCGTTGAAGTGCCGCCGCATCTCCGCCAGTCGGCCCACCAGGAACTCGGTCCGGTGCTCGTAGACGATGTTGTGGTCGAAGTTCTCGTGGTGGATCGGGGCCACGTAGGCGGTCGATCCGTGCTTCGGATCATTCGACCGGGTGTCCCCGTGGAGGCCGCCGTGGAACTCCGACCCATCGGCCTTGAAGAAACCGAGGCCCCAGCCGTCGTCGTCCCCCAGCGCCGCCCAGCCTTCCGTCGCGGTGAAGCGGGTCCACGGCCACGGCTTGCGCCAGTCGTTGGTCACCTGGGTGAGCGGAGCCCCGGTGAAGGGGCGGTCGCCGGTGTAGGACATCAGCCGTCCGAGCCTCGAGATCGTGTAGATGGCCGGAAGCTCCTGCGGGCACGGACGGTACTGCGTGCGGTCCGCGCGGCGGTTGGTGCAGCGGAAGCGCATGCGGACGAGAGAGCCCTCGAGGGTGGTCCAGGTCTCGAACACGCAATCTCCGCGGACCTGGTCGAGCGGCCATTGCATCGGGAGGCAGCGGATGTAGAGCTCCCTCCCATTGTTGCGGTGCTCCACGACCTCGGACGGGTTGAGGTGGCAGTCCCCGGTCTGGATGGGATTCCAGCCGAGACCCACCCAGGCCGGATGGGGCTTCTTGTCCCCGACTTCGTAGGGCCATGGCCCGGAGTAGTGCGACATCTGGATTTGGCGGCCCAAGTCGGCGCTGTTGATGAGGTTCCCAGGATGCTCGTTGCCCGACAGGAACGTCACGGCCCCGCCCAGCGCCAGATCCATCCCGATGCGGACGTCGCCGTTGTCGAGGAAGGTCATCCGCGGGGCCGGTAGCGACGAGGCACCCCGGGCCGCGAGCGCCGCATGGATGAGGAGCACCAAGGCGGCCCAAGTGGCCCACGTGGCCCCGGAAGTGCCGACGGCTTCTCCACTTGGGATTCCTCCGCTGCGTTTTGTCATCGCGCCCCGGAGCATGGCATTCCCGGGCCCAAAAGGCATTTCGTGAAACCGTTGAACCACGGGTCGATGGGATCGAGTGGGGTCGATGCGTCGGTGTTGGTCCGTTCGCTCGAGTTCGGTCGGCTCGGAAATCGTTCCCCGCCCCTATTGTCCGTTTGAATGTCGATCAAAGGAGTTGGACCACGCGACACCCGATCCGGTCCTTCTCCAAGCGGACCTGGACACACCGCTCCTCAGGCGAGGATCTCGCGGATCGGCCCGCCATGCTCGACGAGGCGGGAGACCGGGCCGAGCGCGGGGTGCTCCATGCGGGTTTGGTCGAGGCCGAGGAGGTGCAGGATGATGGCGTTGAGGTCGCTGTACTAGTGCGGGTTCTCGGCCGCGCGGTAGCCGACGTCGTCGGTGGCGCCGTGCACGATGCCGCCCTGGATGCCGCCACCGGCGAGCCACGCGGTGTAACCCTTGGGGTTGTGGTCGCGGCCGGTGGTGTTCTGCGACCAGGGCGTGCGGCCGAATTCGCTCGTCCAGACCACCAGGGTGTCGTCGAGCATCCCCCGCTGGCGGAGGTCGCGCAGGAGGCCGGCGATGGGCCGGTCGGTGGCGCGGCACAAGGGCTTGTGGGTCTTGATGTCACCATGCGCATCCCAGCCCTCGTTGCCGCCGCCGGCGTGGCACACTTGGATGTACCGGACCCCCCGCTCGGCGAGCCGGCGCGCGAGCAGCAACTGCTTGCCGAAGGCCTCGGTGTGCCGGTCGTCGAGCCCGTAGAGGCGCCGGACATGCTCCGGTTCGGAGGCGAAGTCCACCGCCTCGGGTGCCGACAGCTGCATCCGCGCGGCCAGCTCGTAGGCCCGGGTGCGCGCCTGGATGTCGGATTGCAGGGCGTGCCGGGCGCGGAACTCGGCGTTCATCGACTCCAGCACCTCCATCTGCCGGTCGCGCTCGCGCGCGGAGGCTCCTGCGGGAGGATGCAGGTTCGGCACCGGGATCGGGCCCGCCTGGAACGGGGTGGCCGAGACGCCCGGCCCAAGATAACCGCCGGTGAGTTGCACCGGCGACGAGGGACGGCCGATGTTGACGAAGGTCGGCAGGTTGCGATTGACCGAGCCCAGCGCGTGCGAGACCCAGGCGCCGAACGACGGATGGTCGAAGGCCCGGCCGCGATGGCCGGTGCAGGTCTCGATGACCGCGGGGAAGTGGTTGCCCTCGTGGCACCGCATCGATCGCATCACCGCGATCTCGTCGACCAGCCAAAGGAGTCAGTCCTCACTATTGACACAAACTTCCCTGTGCCGAAGTGCCAGCTATCCGGATGGTTTATCCCTGGACCGTCCGGATCGTGCGGACGCTCCGCGGGTCGGCAGTCGATCCACGCGTTTTGTGTCAATAGTGAGGACCGACCCCTTTTCCGGGGCGCCAGACTTGACTGGGGTCGGGGATGTCAGCGTTTCTTGAGCCTTGAACACGGCGGCCATTCAGGCTGCCTTTGAATGGATGAATGACGTTCGGGATTTTCAGGCGGTGGACACGATGGGTGTTCGGGCTGGTGGGCGTAGGATACTGCGTCGATGCGGCCGATTTCTATGTTTCACCCCTCGGAAAGGACTCCCATTCAGGGACTTCGCCCAAAGCACCCTGGAAGACCTTGCAGCGGGTCAACCGGCACATCGCGGATCATCGTCTCGCGCCCGGGGATGGGCTGTTTCTCGAGGGTGGGGCCACCTTTGATGGGGGGCTTCGCATCGAACATGCCGGTGGCGGAACGCGGCAATCACCGGTTCGAATCACCAGCTACGGACGCGGGCAAGCGACCCTTCGCCCAAGCGAGGAATCCGGCCTTCTCATCCGAGAGACTTCTTGGATCACGGTTTCACAACTGAAGCTCATTGCCTCTCCCGGCAATCTGGGGGATGGCATCCGCTGTGATCGGGACCAAGAAACCCCGGAGCGAGTGGCCGGTGTGGTGATTCAGGACTGTTCGATCACGGGCTTCGGATGGCACGGAATCATGGTGGATGCCAGCCAGCGTTCAATGGGGTTTGAAGGCGTCACGATCGAACGTTGCCTGACGTCCAGTAACCGCTATGCCGGAATCATGGTGTACGGAGGCAATCCGGCGGGGCGGAGTTCGCGGCCTCATGCGGGGGTCCGGATCGAGGATTGCGTCGCCGTGGGAAATCCCGGCGATCCGGACGAACGGAAACATCATTCGGGCAGTGGCATTTTCATCGATGGAGTCGATACCGCCCTCATTCGAGGCTGTGTTGCGGCGGGTAACGGGGCTGCGTGTCGCAACGAGCGCGGAGGTCCGGTGGGTATCTGGGCTCATGCCAGTCGTCGGGTGACGATCGAGGGTTGTGAATCCTACGGAAACCATTCCTGCCTCCGGGATGGCGGCGGGTTCGATTTGGACGGGGGATGCGAGGAGAGTTCTTTGATCCGGAACTTTTCACACCACAACCACGGTCCGGGATTCTTGGTGTACACGTATTCGGGTGCCGCTTATGCCGACCGTGATTGCCAGGTTCGGGAGAATATCTCGTGGAACGATGGTGCCAGAAGCTCCGGCTATGCAGGAATCCAGTTGGGCTCGGAGGACGGATGCCAGATCACCGGTTTGATCGTGGAACGAAACACCGTGATCGCACCGGTCGAATCCGTGGCGGCGGTGCGTGTCATGGGGCGTTCCATCCAGGCCAGCATCCGAAGCAATCTGGTCGTGGTTCCCACACACGGCACCTTGGTCTCCGTCTCCGGTTTCGAGCATCGGGTTCGCTTTGAGGACAACCGCTATTGGAGAGCCGATGGGAAGCCCGTGTTTCTGGTCGATTTCCAATGGACCATTCCCGCCCTGAATGCCTGGCACAACGCCACCGGGCCCGATCACCGATTTGTCTCAGTGGGTGAGGTCTTCGCAGATCCAGAACTGCGGCTCCCTCAGACTCCCGATTTCAAATCGATGCGACGGCGGCCATCATGGCCTCGATTATCTCACCGGTTTCTTTCCGGGTTTGGTGCTCCGGAGAAGCTGGGTTTTCCATGAGTTTTGGATCCCAAATCTCCGCTCGAGGTTCCGTTCGGGGAAGCCCCGTGCAGAGGTTGCGGCTTTCTACTCGCCGATGTCGGCGGCATCCCAACGGGCCAGGCACCCAGCGGGAACGGAGAAGGTCGGCGTCCGGCACCAAATCATGACCGATCGAAACGGGATTCAGCCTTCGGTCGGTCCCCGAAGGCTCTGGAGCGTGATCTCCACCGACCGGGTGTCGTCGCCGACCCAGACCGATCCGTCTTGCACCGTGATTTGCAGGGTCATGGTTCGCTCGACCAAGGCGGCGAGACTTTGGCTCTGGGCTGCCGGAATTTGCCAAACCGTCAGATTGCGCAGGCGGGTGAGCCGGTTCTCTAGGTCCTTCCACCAGGCCTGTGCGTTGGAATGGAAGGTGTAGACCGAGAGTCGGTCGACCCGGGCCGAGGTCCGGAGCAATCGCTTCTCGTCTGGCTGACCGAGGTCGATCCAGTGGATGACGCGGCCGGTGGCGTCCTTCTGCCACAGGCTGGGCTCATCGGGCTCCCACATGTCCTTGGCCAATTCCAGCGGGCTCTCGTCCTGCGACGACGGCGCGTTGAGCGCGAAAGCCAACATGCGGACCATCAGGCGTTCGTCGGTCTCGGAGGGATGCCGCGCGATGGTCACCGGATGATCGCGGTAGACGTTGCGATCCATGTCCGACAGCTGGATCTGGGCTTTGTGAATGGTCGCTTTGAGGGCCATGGGAGCGGTTTATCACGCCAAGCTAGCAGAGGTTGGTCGGCAGGGACAACAAAGGGGTCAGTCCTCACTATTGACACAACAACTTAGCAAGGATCTGTCGCCAAGCCTGCCTCGGGTGATGTTGTGTCAATAGTGAGGACCGACCCCTAATTTTCCACGTGCAGGCGCCGCTCGCTCTCCCCGACCCATTTGGACAGAACGTCGGTGACCGCAATCGAAAGGAAGGTCGCCCGGCACTCGCCCGCCGTCGCCCGGGCGATGTGGGTCTTGCCGCATCCCGGCGGCCCGTACAGGAGGATGCCACCCCCGGCCCCGCGGCGGAATTTCCGGAACACCTCCGGATTTCGGAACGGGTGGATGATCTGGAGACGGATCCGCTCGATCACATCCGCCATGCCCCCGATGTCGGCGAAGGTGAGCGGTGGCAGGACCGGTCCGGTGGCGTCCCCAACCGCCCGGGCGATCTCCTCGGCGGAGGGGATGTCGGATGGATTGGCGGGTCGCGGCGGGACTGGGGTGGCGGACGATTGGGCGTGCAGGATGGGCGGTGCGATGGGAGCCGGGGCCTTGGCTGGGGTGCGGGCCGGATTGCCCTGCGCGGGGGGGGGCGTGCAGCCAGGCTTCCCAACCGGGATCGGCAAGGGTCTCGTCGAGCAGCGTCGCCGCGCCGTACTTGCGTGATGCCTCGTCGCGCCGTCCCTGCTGCCGGAGGATTTGCGCCCACTGGAGGTAGGCGCGGGCGCAGGCTTTGTTGCGCTGAAGCAGCGACGCGAGGGTCCGGATCGCCGACTCCGGGTCGTCCTCGGCCTCGACTCTGGCCTTGGCCAGGAGGTTGTCCTCGGATTCCGGCGGCCGGGTCGCCCCGGACAGCAGTTCCCGGGCCCGCGTCCAGTCTCCGGTCGCGATCGAGTGCCTCAGCAGGAATCCACGGGTCTCCCAGTCGCCGGGGTCGGCCCGCAGGGCCTTCTCGAGCAGTCGCCGGGCGATGTCGTCGATGGTCGGTGCCGGTTGCCGGCCAGCCGACAGATCCGGGTTCGAATCCGGGTTGGGATCAGGGGCTGATTCAGGATTGATGTCGCTCATCGCGGGTTGTAGCTCATGGTTTTCAACAGGCGCTCCCGTCGCCAAGAGCGGAGTCGACCCTCAAGGCGCCGGGAGCTCTCCACCACCCTCAGGGCGAGCACCGCGGCCACGACCAGACTGATCACCACCAGGCCGGCCGGGCCGGGGCCCCCATCCACTGCGTCTTCCGTGAAGATCCTCCGGAGGACCCCGAACCAGAAGCCTCCGAGGCCCGCGGCGAACAGGGTCATTCGCAGCCACCGGGGCCACCCCCGGTAGCCGAGGAATCCTCCGCGCCGCACGCCGATCTCGCCGGCCTCGGAGCGGAGGTCGCCGATCGCGAGGTGCTCGTAGTACTTCGTCATCGGCCAGAGGAAGATCAGCCAGAGGATCCATCCGGCGATGACGAACTTGAAAAGGCACAGCCAGGCCAGGAGGCCGACGGCGGCGGCCAAGACGCTCCGCTTGCGACCCTCCTCTCCGTAGGTCTTCCGGGTGATCCACGAGAGGGCGTCGGCCGGGGCGCAAAGGGTGCGGTAGACGGGGTCTCGCTGGCGCACCGCCAGGAGGAGGTCTTCTCGGGCGACGCGCATCAACGGCTCGATGGCCAAAGCCCGGCGGAAGCATGCCTCGGCCTTCCGGTGGTCGCCGGCATGGAGATGGTCCCTGCCGAGATTGACGTGCGCGAGCGCGTGTTCCGGATCGAGGGCCAGCACCGCCTCGGCCGGCGCGCCCGTCGTCCCGGTCTTTCCGCCGCACACCGCATACAGGTTCACGACATCGGGGTCGCCCGGGGCCAGCTCGAGGGCGCGGGTCGCTCACTTCAGGGCGTTCGGAGCGTCGTGCTGCTCGTGGCACATGCGCGCCAGCTCGTACCAAGGGCGGAAGTCGTCCGGTTTGAGGTGGATGGCCTCCACGATCGATCGGTCCGCCTGCCGGTGGTTGCCGAGGTCGAAGTGCGCCGTCGCCAGCAGCCGGTGGGCGGAGCCATGCCAAGGTAGATCCGTGACCACCTGCTCCAGGTGGGGCAGGGCCTCGGCGGGGCGATCGAGCGACAGCAGCACGTGGCCCGCCGCGAAGTGCGCGGCATGTGCCTCGGGGTCCTCCGCCAGCCAGTCGCGGGCGGATTCCAGCAGGCGGTCCCACTGTCGGCTTTCCGTCAGCCGGTCGATCAGCACCTGTCGATCCATGGGGTCACTCTCCACGATGGGTGCGGTGGTGCCGTCGACGTGTCCGCGTGCGTGTTCCCGGGATTGCACTCCGGCCGCATAGGGATCGTGTCATCCACACGGCGGCGGCCGACCCACGTGCGAGGCTTCGGGATCCGGGTGGTTGTGTCAATAGTGAGGACCGACCCCTTGGGTCAGGCGAGGATGGCGCTGATCGGGCCGCCGTGCTCGACGAGGCGGGAGACCGGGCCGAGGGCGGGGTGCTCCATGCGGGTGTGGTCGAGACCGAGGAGGTGGAGGATGGTGGCGTTGAGGTCGCTGTAGTAGTGCGGGTTTTCGACCGCACGGTAGCCGACGTCGTCGGTCGCGCCGTGCACGATCCCGCCCTGCACGCCGCCGCCGGCGAGCCACGAGGTGTATCCCTTGGGGTTGTGGTCGCGGCCGGTGGTGTTCTGCGACCAGGGCGTGCGCCCGAATTCGCTCGTCCAGACCACCAGGGTGTCGTCGAGCATGCCCCGTTGCCTCAGGTCCCGCAGCAGCCCGGCGATGGGGCGATCGGTGGCGCGGCACAGGGGCTCGTGGGTCTTGATGTCGCCATGCGCATCCCAGCCCCCGTTGCCGCCGCCGGCATGACAGACCTGGATGAAGCGGACTCCCCGCTCGGCCAACCGCCGCGCCAGGAGCAGTTGCTTGCCGAACTCCTCGGTGTGCCGGTCGTCGAGTCCGTAGAGGTAACGGATGTGGTCGGGCTCCGATGCGAAGTCCACCGCCTCCGGCGCCGACAGCTGCATGCGCGCGGCCAGCTCGTAGGCCCGGGTGCGCGCCTGGATGTCGGATTGCAGGGCGTGCCGGGCGCGGAACTCGGCGTTCATCGACTCCAGCACCTCCATCTGCCGGTCACGCTCGTGCGCGGAGGCTCCTGCGGAAGGATGCAGGTTCGGCACCGGGATCGGGCCCGCCTGGAACGGGGTGGCCGAGACGCCCGGCCCAAGATAACCGCCGGTGAGTTGCACCGGCGACGAGGGTCGGCCGATGTTGACGAAGGTCGGCAGGTTGCGGTTGACCGAGCCCAGCGCGTGCGAGACCCAGGCGCCGAACGACGGATGGTCGAAGGCCCGGCCGCGATGGCCGGTGCAGGTCTCGATGACCGCGGGGAAGTGGTTGCCCTCGTGGCACCACATCGATCGCACCACCGCGATCTCGTCGACGACCCCGCCGACGTGCGGAAACCAGTCCGACACCGGCGTGCCCGAGCGGCCATGCCGCGTGAAGGTTCGGTGGCAGGGGATCACCGGTCGCCTCATCGCGGCGAGGTTGTCGCCGAAGCCGATCGCGTCGATCAGGCGCCCGGCGTGCGCGTTGCCTTTCGGGTCGAAGGTGTCGATGTGACTGACCCCGCCGCACATGAAGAGGAAGATCACCGAGCGCGCCCGGGGCCTGAAGTGCGGGCCCAGAATCGCATCCGGGATCTCGCCCGCCTCGGCCCAAAGGCCGCCGAGCGCGACGCCCAGAAACCCGGCCCCGGCGCGGAACAGGAATCGCCGCCGGTCGAGGGCCGAGGCGTCGCCGGCCACCCGGGTCGTCAGGTCAGGGGACATGGAGGAATTCGTCGAGGTTGAAGAGCAGCCAGGCCCAGCGCGCCAGACGGCCCGGATCGTTCTCCAGGAAGGCCAGTGCCCGCTCGCGCTCGGCCGGTCCCGGCGGGCGGGCGAGGACCCATCGGTAGCCGAGGTCCACGGCGCGGGTCAGGTCGCCACCCGCCTCGGTTCGCAGCCGCGCCGCCAGGGCCTCGGCGGCGCGATCGACCTCGCGGCTGTTCATCAGGAAGAGCGCCTGCGGTGCGGTGACGGTCCGGGTGCGGCGAGGGCAGGGTTCCCGGCCGTCCTCGGCGTCGAAGGTCCGCAGGAAATCCGGCGTCGCCTCGCGACTGGTCGAGAATCCCCGGCTGATGTACGCGCCGCGACGGCGCTTCGTCGGAGTGGCGGAGCCCGGGGTCGCACCGCCGCCGGTGTCCTTGCCGACGTCGAAGGAGGGGCCGCCGACCTGCAGGTCGAGGAGTCCGGCCGCGGCATGCAGGCTGTCCCAGACGATCTCGGCCTCGAGCCGACGGACCGGGTAGCGCCAGAGACTGCGATTGTCGGGATCGCGCTCGTGGTTCGCCGCGCTGCGGGTCCCGGCTTCCGAGGCGGGTTCGGTCTCGGAGGCCATCCGGTAGGCGGCCGAGGTGACGATGAGTCGGTGGATGTGGCGAAGGCTGTGGCCGCTGCGGATCAGTTCCGAGGCCAGCCAGTCGAGCAGCTCGGGATGCGCCGGCCGACCGGTCTGCCGACCGAAGTCGCTGGACTCGCGGTGGAGCCCCTCGCCGAAATGCCATTGCCAGAGTCGGTTGACCGCGACGCGGGCGAACAGCGGGTTTTCGGGCGAGGTGAGCCAGTCGGCGAAGGCCTCGATGCGCCCCTCGCGGAGGTCGATCGGACTCCGGGCCAGCGGCCATCCCGGGGCGACCGGGCGGCTCTTGTCGGGCCGGGCCGGATCGGCGCTTGTCAGCACGTGGCGCGATTCACGCGCCCGGTCCGGGTCGGTTTCGACGGTGTGGAACACGGGGATGGCCGGGGCCTTGGTGGCGGCGTCGCCCTGGCCGACCTCATCGATGCGCCGCCGCAGGTCCTGGGCCTTCTTGCGGATCTCCGCCGGCAGGACCTCGTCGATCTTGAAGTCGTCGATGCGCAGGATCGGGAAGTAGTCGTCGGCGATCTTCTGCTCGGCGACCGTGCGTTCACGCTCCGGCTTGGCGATGACGGCCTGCACCTCGGGCGGGAGCATGGCGACGCGCTCGTCGTGCAGTCGCCGGCGGAAGGGCTCGAGCAGCGCGTCCCGCTCCCGTTCCAGCGGGGCCCGCCGGCGCTCCAGCTCGGCCTGGGCCCGTCCGGCGGCTACCAGATCCGCCGCGGGGGCCAGCGTCACCTTCCGCAGGACCAGCGGGTCGAAGAGCGCCTTCATCGAGTAGTAGTCGACCTGCGACACGGGCTCGAAGACATGGTCGTGGCACTTGGCGCAGGCGATCGTCATGCCCAGGAAGGTGCTCGAGATGGTGTCGACCGCGTTCATGGCCAGCTCCTGGGGATCGCCCCCGGCCCCGCGCGACAGGAATCCCAGGGCGAACAGGTCGCCGGGTCGGGGTTCGCGCTGCGAGCGGTGGCCGGTGGCCGACATCCGGGTCCGCTCGGTGGAACGCCGGCCGGTGAGCTGGACCTGCACGAACTGGTCGTACGGCAGGTCGTCGTGCAGGGCGCCGATCACCCAGTCGCGCCACAGGTGGATGCCCGGCGCGGCCGTCATGTTCTCGTCGGCGTCGGCGAAGCGCAGCACATCGAGCCAATGCCGGGCGTAGCGGACGGCGTGCTGTTCATGGGCCAACAACCGGTCGACGAGCCGGGGATACCCCTCGGGCGACGGATCCGAGAGGAAGGCCTTCTGCTCGTCGGGTGTGGGCGGGAGACCGACGAGGTCGAGGTGCACCCGGCGGAGCAGGGCCTGTCGATCGGCCGGCGGGTTGGGCCGCACGCCTCGGGCCGCGCGCGCCGCGTCGAGGAACCGGTCGATCACATGGTCGGAGCCCAACTCGCCCCCGGGGACCGTCGGCCGCACCAGCGGTTGGAGCGACCACCACGGGGCATCTCTCGCTGGCACGTTCCCGGCGGCATGGCCCTCGGTCGTTGCCAGCCAGAACATCATGGCCCACATGGGAATCCACCGGGCTGCGCTCCCGGCATGGCCTCCCATGCCGAAAATCCGGGCGGAAACCGGTGCCCGGAAAAGGCCGCAGACCCCTGCCGCCATCGGCCAGCCGAGGCGCAGCGGAACGGTTCTGGAAGCTAGAGAAGCGATGAGGCAATGCTACCGTGGCTCAAGGAATGCGCCAATCACCAACCGGTCCAACCGGCGCAGCCTCTCTCAGGTGGTCATCGGAAACTCCACAGGGCGAACCCGGTCGGCCGCCCATCGCTCGAGGCTCCGCCGAAGGCCGGAATCCATCTTCAGCAGGAAGGTCTTCTTCGAATCCATGCGGGGAATCCGTGGTGGACGGTGCCGGTGTTTCCCACGGGTTGCACCTCGGTGTCGCCGCACCGAACCACCTGCAGCTTGCTCACCATCGCCGCGCCGCGCTTGTCACGTCGGCAAGGCGGTGTCCTCCGTTCCGCTCATCCCGGTTTGACCGTGGAAGTCCTCCGGCGTTCCACTGGTGGACGATGCGGCCAGCCCAACAGCGATCATGGAGTTGCCGGTGGTTCCGGATCCTGGCGGTGATCGGGGGATCCGGTGTGGTGGGCTTCCTCCTGCTGTGGGCCCATGCGTTCTGGGGGTTCCCCTTCCAGGCGCAGCGCCATGGCCGGGTGCCGTTGACGCCCGCATGGGCCCTGGAGTGCTGGCTCTGGGAAGACGATGCCAACACGGCCGAGGCGGTCCGGGAACTTCTCGCAGGCTACGCGGCCCATGACCTTCCGGTCCGGACCATCCTTCTCGATAGCCCGTGGAGCGAGCGCTACAACGACTTCAGCGTCGACACCCGTCGTTATCCCGACCCGGCCCGTTTCTTCGGCGAGCTCCAGACCAACGGCTATCGGGTGGTCCTCTGGATGACCCCCATGGTCAATTCGCGGAACCGCGACACGGCCGTCCGTGATGCCACCGATTTCGCGGAGCAGGCCCGACACCGGGGATTCCTCGCCGGTGGAGGGCACGAGATCCGTTGGTGGAAGGGGACCGGGGCCTTCATCGACTACACGAACCCAGAGGCTCTCCAGTGGTGGCACGGATTGCAGCAGCAGGTCTTCGACTGGGGCATCGACGGCTGGAAACTCGATGGCACCGACACCCTGTTCTCGGGTCCGGGATTCCTCCCCTACCAGCGCACGCACGCCGGTTGGTTGAGCACCCGCGCCTACATGGATCTGTATGCCCGCGAGGAATACCGTCACGGGCTCACCCGGAATCCCGAGTTCATCGTCCTGACCCGCGCCATCGACGACCGCTACTTCCCGTTGAGCCATCCCGAGGGGTTCGCCCCGCTCGATGCCGCGCCGGTCACCTGGGTGGGAGACCGGACCCACGAGTGGTCGTCGAAGTCCGCAGGGGCCAGCGACGCCGACGCGATGCGGTCGAGTTTTTCGTTGCGGGACCGCGGTTTCGAGGGCGCCCTCCGCGACATCCTCGCGAGCGCCGCCAAAGGGTACTGCGTCGTCGGGGATGACATCGCCGGGTACCATGGCCCGGAGCCGATCCCGCCGAGGCTCTACATCCGTTGGGCGCAGTTCGCCGCGTTCACCGGACTCTTTCTCAATGGGGGCCACGGGGAGCGTCGTCTCTGGAAACGATCGGCGGAGGAGTTGGAGATCATCCGTCGCTTCGCCTGGCTCCACACCGAACTCGTTCCCTACCTCTTCACCCACGTCGCCCGATGTCATGAGGGAGGCGCTCCGCTCATGCGGCCGCAACCGGGACCCTACCATTACCTGCTCGGGGACGACCTGCTGGTCGCTCCGATCCACCGGGACGAACCGGACCATTCGGTCGTGCTTCCGGCGGGACGATGGCGGCACCTCTTCGACGACAGGGAGGTCCTGGTCGGTCCCCGGACGTTGACCCGACGGTTCGAGTTGGATGAGTTCCCCGTCTATGTCCGGGACGGGTCGGTGTTGCCCCTCGAGGTGAGGCGTTCCTACACGGGGTTCGGAGACGCCAGCTCCTCCAACCTCGTGACCTGGGCGGTTTGGCCGCGAGGAACCAACCACTTCGAGGTCCGACATCCGGAAGGTTGCGGCCAGACCCGACTCACCGTGGAGTCCGGCCCCGCCCTCCGTTTGTCCCTGTCCGGTGTCCCCAAAGCCCACCGGCTTCGGATCCATCACAGTTCCGCTCCCGGAGAGGTTCGATGCGACGGGGAACCGCTCTCCCCGGAGGCCTGGCATTACGACGCCGCCCGCCAGCATCTGTGGATCACCCGGCGGCAGCCCGGGAACAACCGCTACGAGATCCATTGACGGTCTGATCCCGTGCGAGCGTCCACGCCGTCGGCGATGGCTCGGTGCGACGGGATTCCGGATCGGTAGGGGTGTTCCAGCCGCGCCGCACGCCCGTCAGCCGAACCGTTGTGGGGCGAACTCGTTGAAGTGTTCGCGCCACGTGTCCCAGGTGTGGCCGCCATCGGTCTCGCGGTACACCACGTCGAAACTGCGGCCGCGAAGCATCTCGACCGTCTTGCTGGGAGGTCTCGACGAGGAAGTCGCCCTTGCCGGTGGATCCAGCCGTTCCATCGATTGACCCCGGCATCGATCGGGTGATCGTATGACGCGTCGAGACTGTGACCATTTCACCGAAGTTCGAGGTCGTCATTCCCCAGAGGACCCGTGAGGCCATGGGATTGCGACCCGGCCAGAAGGCCAAGGTGGTCTCCTTCCGGAATCGGATCGAGATCATCCCGATGCGCGATGTCCGCAAACCTCGCGGATACCTCAAGGGAATCGACACCTCGTTCGAGCGGGAAGGCGACCGTCTGTGAACCTGGTGGATTCCTCCGCCTGGCTGGCCTATTTCGCGATCGAACCGTCGGCCGGTTTCTTCGCCAAGGCCATCGAGAATGAAGGGTTGCTGGTGGTGCCCTTGGTCTGCGTCTACGAAGTCTTCAACGTGGTCCTGCGGGAGCGTGGCGAGGGCGACGCGTTCTCCGTTGCTGCCGCCATGCAGCGGGGGATGGTCGTCGATCTGGACGCCGATCTGGCGATGGAGGCCGCCTCCGTGGGTCTCGAGGAGGGGCTGTCCTTCGCCGATTCCGTGATCCACACGATCGCCCGGAAGCACCGGGCAACTCTTTGGACGCAGGATGCCCACTTCGCCGGCAAGCCCGGTGTCCGGTACCGTCCCAAGGCCACCGGGGCCTCGGCGGGACCGGAGCCGGGCGACAAGCCTTGATGGTTCCAACCAACCGGTCCGTGTGATCCGGCAAGTTCCTCGGAGGAGTGGCCGCTGTCGGGCGGTTCCGACGGGATGGACCGGCAGTTGATGGATCCGCGGGTGATCGATCCGCTCCGACCTCCGTCCGCCCTCGTCACCGGGGGTTGGCGGCGCTCCAGCCGCGGACGAATCCGATGCACTGGGCCACATCGGGCACGGAGTGGTCCCAGTTGAACTCGTACTCGCAGCTGATGTTGCCGTTGAACTTCTGGCGGCGCAGTTCGGCGAGCACCGCTCCCATGTCGGTGGAACCGGTCCCGAAGATCATGTCGCGCTGACCGTGCCCGAGCTGGGCGCGCTCCTTGGCATGCAGCGAGATCACGCGACCCTGGAGGATGCGCAGCCCATCGACCGCGCGGATTCCGCTGGTCTGCCAGTGGCCGATGTCGGCACAGGCGCCGATGCGCGAGTCGCGGTTGCGCACGAGATCGGCCACCCATTTCGGATCCCAGACCTTGTAGGCCGGGTTCTTGGGCTGCTCGGCGTGGTTGTGGAAGGCCACGCGGATGTCGAACTCCTTCACCAGCGGCTCGAAGGTGTCGATCGCATCGGTCGATTCGGTGGTGATGGCATACAGGCCGAGTCCCTTGGCGAACTCGAAGAGCTTCCGGGCCGCCGCGGCCTCCTTCGGGATCGTCACCACGCCGTAGTTCACGGCCTTGAGTCCGTGCTTCTGGAGCTTCGCCTGCAGCCTCTGGACGGCCTCCGCCGGCATCTCGTGGCCCACCTTGGTGGCGCGGTCCTCCGGGCTCAGCGGCTGCCCGGGGTAGAACTCGATGACCCTGCCGCCCGCCGCCTCGGTCTTCTCGATCGCCTCAAACGCGGTGAACCGGTTGAAGGTGTAGGCCTGGCAGCCGATGGCGAACCCGCCGATCCGGTACTCGGCCGGAATCGGCTCGGCCCGAAGCGAACCGGCCAGAGTGATCAGGGAGGCCAGGGCGGTGAGGCGGACAATCGAGAGAGGATTCACGGGATGGAGAGGCGGTCTCATGGAAGCGAAGCCGCACCCGATTCTCAACCCCCAACTTACCAAAGGGGTCGGTCCTCACTATTGACACAAAATTCCCGGTGCCGACGTGCCAGCCACGGATGGTCCATCTCTGGACCGTCTGGATCGTGCGGACGCTTCGCGGGTCGGCAGTCGATCCAGGCGTTCTGTGTCAATAGTGAGGACCGACCCCTTTTTCTCTTTGGGCCTTGCCGGACCGGGATCGGGGTGGGTTGATCGGCGGATGATACCCCTTCGGATCGCCGTCGCCGGCCTCGGGCCGGCCGTGGCGCTGTCGGCTGTCCTGAACGCCGCGGGCGCGAACTGGCCGCAGTTCCGGGGGCCGGGCGGGTTGGGGGTGGCCGATGACGGGGCCCGCCCGCCGGTGCGGTTCGGTCCGAACACCCACGTGGCGTGGCGCATCGCCAGTCCGCCGGGCAATTCGTCGCCGGTGATCTGGGGCGACCGCGTGTTCCTCACCGGCCAGGAAGGGGGATCCCTGCTGACGCTGGCCTACGACCGGGCGACGGGACGCGAACTCTGGCGTCGTGCCGTGGCCCCGGAGCGGATCGAGGAGGTCCACCCGGCCCTGGGCCATCCGGCCTCGGCCACCCCGGTGACGGACGGCGATCGGGTGTATGTGCACTTCGGCTCGTTCGGCATGCTGGCCTACGATCTCGAGGGCCGCGAGGCCTGGCGTCGGCCGATGAGGCTCACGCAGACCGAGTATGGTGCGAGCTCCTCGCCGATCCTCTCGGGCGAGCGGGTCGTCCAACTGCTTGACCAGGACGGCGACTCGCATCTGGTCGCGCTGGACCGGCGCACGGGCCGCGTGGCCTGGCGCGTCGATCGGCCCGAGATGCGGCGTGGCTTCGGCACGCCGATCCTGTGGACGCACGACGGGGCGACCGACCTCGTGGTCCCCGGCACGCTGTGGCTTCGGGGCCTCGACCCGGCGACGGGGGCCGAGCGCTGGCAGGTCGGCGGCCTGGCGCGCATCACCTGCACCTCGCCCGTGGCGGGCGATGGCCTGCTCTTCGCCGCCAGCTGGACGACCGGTGGCGACCATGGTCCCGGCCACTTGGTGATGCCCAGGTTCGACGAGGTGCTCAGGACCCATGATGCCGACCGGGACGGCCGGTTCACCTTCGCCGAGCTGCCGCCGGGCCCGGCCAAGGAGCGCTTCAAGCACCTCGACGGCAATCGTGACGGCCATGTCGACCGCGCGGAATGGGACAGCATGGCCGACATCTTCGCGCGCGTGGAAAACCAGGCCTTTGCCGTGGCCCCGGATGCAACGGGCCGGGTGAGCGACGCCGGGATCCAGTGGCGCTTCAAGAAGGGCCTGCCGTACGTCGCCTCGCCGCTCTTCTACCGGGGCCGGCTCTACCTCGTGAAGGACGGCGGAATGCTCACCTGCCTCGACGCGACCACGGGGCGGTCGCTGTATCAGGAGGAGCGTCTCGGCCCCATCGGCCCCTACTATGCCAGCCTGCTCGGCGCGGCCGGCCGGCTCTATGTCACCTCGCAGCGCGGCACCCTGGTCGTCGTCCGCGCCGGCGACACGCCCGAGGTGCTCGCCCGCAACGAGCTCGGCGAGACCACCCAGGCCAGCCCCGCCGCCCTTGGCGACACGCTGTACGTCCGGACCCAGGGCCATCTGGCCGCCTTCCGCGAAGGGGTCGGTCCTCACTATTGACACAAAAGGTGCCACACCTGCCTATTCGCATCCCGTGTGACCGACGTGGTGCAGGGTGGTTCCCGGGTCGCCATGATTCCCAAGTTGTGTCAATAGTGAGGACCGACCCCCTTGAAGGATCAGGGGTTTACTGGCAGCATGACCGGGGGTCCAAAGCCGATGAACCGTCTCCGCCTTTTCGCGATGCTGGTTTGGGCGCCACTGGCCGTGGCCGCCGAGGCGTTCTGGTCGTTCCGCGTTCCGGAGGCTCAGGCGGTGCCGCCCGTCCAGCGGCAGGGTTGGCCGCGCGTGCGACTCGACCACTTCGTGCTCGCCCGGCTCGAGAGCGAGGGGATCGATCCGTCGCCGGAGGCCGATCCGGCGGGTCTCCTCCGCCGTGTG
>Ga0194126_10005181_pt1 | contig 19331 bp, 27 predicted proteins | sample TA2KigC150mmetaG_FD_148641 | JGI IMG/M metagenome (GOLD analysis project Ga0194126, IMG submission 148641) | Freshwater microbial communities from Lake Tanganyika, Tanzania - TA2015035 Kigoma Deep Cast 150m | ecosystem: Environmental > Aquatic > Freshwater > Lake | place: Tanzania: Lake... | reverse complement strand
AATAAAACTTAGACTTAATGAGTAAAATACGGCCTTTACTCATCGAGTCTTTGATGCGTGGTACAGAGGGAGCGCCGGCGAACAAGCGGATCGAGCCGTCCCTGCCAGGCAGCTCATCCGCGCATTAAAGCAATAATCAAAAAATAGAAAAAGACTTGACAAAAAGCTATCCTTTAAGTACTATAGTACTATTAGACTATAGTTTAAGGAGGAGCTATGAAAAGCATCGAGATTGATTTTGATGTTGAAAAGGCGTTATTTCTGCGCCGCACTTCGGAAGAGGTTAGTTACAATGATGTGTTGCGTGACTTATTGAGGTTAGGCCCTAAAAAGAGTTCAATTACTGCAACTGACACTGTATCAGGACAAGGAGACTGGGTGTCAAAAGGGGTACGCTTCCCAAGCGGTACAGAGTTTCGAGCGACCTACAAGGGAAAGACATATTACGGAAAAGTTGAGGCTGGATCACTTGTTGTTGAGAATAAGAGATACGATTCTCCGTCCTCCGCTGCCGTTGCAATCACAGGCAATATGGTCAACGGTTGGATATTTTGGGAGTGCCGAATTCCGGGGAGGAGTTCCTGGCAAATGATAAAATCACTGCGAAAATAAAAAAAAGCTTTAACAACGGCATCGAGCCGACCGGTAATAGCCTTTGGTGTTTTTTATTCCAGCGTCGTTGCCCCGGTCGGCTCATGCCAGGCGTTATGGGGAATACTCAAATAAAGATAAAAATGTTATCATCAAATTAGTTATATTAAAGGAGGCAGGCTATGCGAGCATTAGATATTCCACAAATTGAAAAATTGAGCATACCGGAAAAGATTCTGCTGGTCGAGGATCTGTGGGATAAAATAATTGCTGATGAGTATGATATTTCCGTTCCCCAAAGCCATAAAAAAGAATTAAGCAAGAGACTCAGAAAACATAAAACAACTCCCGGCAGTCTTTTATCTCTTAAAGAGCTCAAGACGAGAATAGAAAAAAGGAAATGACATACAACCTGCAATTTCTTCCGGAAATTGAAGAAGATGTCATTGCGGGATATGTATGGTACGAAGAGAAATCAAAGGGGCTTGGCGAAGATTTTCTTCGTATGTTCTATGCCTGCACTTCCGAAATTGCCCGCAATCCGTTAATTTATCCGAAAGTTTTTGAAGACTTCAGGCGTCGTCTGCTCAGGAGATTTCCATATGCTATCTATTTCATAATTGAAAATAACGAAATAATAGTAATTGGTCTTTTTCACTGTGCGCGGAATCCACAAACTATAGATGCAGAACTCCGAAATAGAGAAAAATAGAGACCCCACAACAAATCGCTCAACACCGATGCTCATTACGCTCCGCATCATTCGCACGGGTTAGCTCCAGCGTTCCTCCGCTCGCTCCGCTCGCGAAGGAATGCGCGGATGAGCTGAGGTGAATAAAAAAATAAAATTTAAATACGGCAATACGGCAATAAAAAAAGGCGCACTTCAAGGGCGCAATAAAATAAAACTTAGACTTAATGAGTAAAATACGGCCTTTACTCATCGAGTCTTTGATGCGTGGTACAGAGGGAGCGCCGGCGAACAAGCGGATCGAGCCGTCCCTGCCAGGCAGCTCATCCGCGCATTATGCCTGAAATAAATGATAAAAATTGATAAAATTGAGGCATGGATTTCAAAATAACCGGAGAAATCAAAAACATTGAATCCATTGCAACTGGTCATGGGATAAAGAATCTAAAACGGCTGAATAAAATTTACGGAAATACAAACTGGAGAAAGCTAAAAGGAATATGCCGTGTAAAGCTGAGCGATGGTACAATAATGGATGCTGAGGTTCATTGGTATGAAGGCCACGGCATAGGGAAAAAGGAAATCAAAATTAAAAAATATCTATAACGGAGCGACTATGAAAAAACATTTTATGATTTGCGTTAACAATCGCGGTTACGAGGCATCTCTGGAAATACGGAAAATATATGAAGTGCTAAGTGACAAGACGGCTGAAAAACATCATCAACTGAGGGTTGTCGATGAATCTGGTGAGGATTACTTATTTCCAGAGGATTATTTTGCTTCCGTCCGCCTGCCTTCCGCGACTAAAGAAAAATTAGAACTGATAGCAGCATAACAACCGGCTCGACACCCGACCGGGATTAAAGCTGCTTTGTTTTTAGCAAAGGTAGTTGCCCCGGCGCGTCAGCCGGAACGTTAGATGAATAATATGGATGAATCAGTCTTAATCATCAATGGAGCAACCCGTATAAATGGCAATACGGATATACTTATCGAAAGAGTCATTCACGGAGCAAATAATACAGGTTTAGCCCCGATGCTCATCGAACTGCGTCAAATAGGCCGTTGATTTCGGGAAAGAAGGCAATTATTGTAACTCCGATGAATCAGGAAGATGTGAATTTTGAATCCGAGGTATTAGTAGAATTTTATATACGGCTTCTTGATTGCCTCGGTGTTAGAATTATGGAAATGTTCTTCTTTTGTAATATCATGGAAAAAGGAGCCGTATCAGGCAAGCAGGAGTATCTTGATAAGGCTTACAAGATAGGGACTAATCTGATAAAATATATCGAAAAATAGCAGGAGGTAAAACCAATGAAACAAATAACAGCGACAGACGCCCTTACATTGTCAATACCTGAAAGAATCCAACTTGTCGAAGACATCTGGGATACAATAGCTATTGAAACGGAGGCAATTGAATTAACAGAGGAGGAAAAAAAGATAATTGATGAACGATTGGAGGCTTATCATAGAAACCCTGATTTAGGTTCTCCGTGGGCAGATGTTTACAAAAGGATAGTAGCTAAGGGATGAAATATAATGCCATAATCAGACCTGAAGCCGAAGATGACCTGAAGGAAGCCTTTTCTTGGTATGAGGAGAGGAAAATAGGGTTAGGTTATGACTTCCTTTTGCAGGTTGATGCGGGAATCAACTTCATCAGTAGAAACCCGGAAATTCATCCAATAGAATACAAAGGAACAAGAAAACATCTTATCAAAAGGTTTCCATACAAAATCATTTATCTCGTAGATGGAGAAAAGATAATAATCCTTGCTGTAATTCATGGCAAGAGAAGCCCTGATTTAATAAAAAAGAGAATAGATAGCATCTAACAAAACATTCCTGCGGATGGCTGAAGCCACCGCAGAATTCTATCGTTAGGCCGTGACCGTCTCAATTTTCACCCATAAGGAGATTTCCCGAAATGGACATTCCACGGATCTTCAATATCACTGAGAGCGCTCACCGCATCCACAACCCGATCACAGCCGAGAAGCTCGCCACTCTCGGCGCGGCGCTGCGTCTGGAAGCAGGGGCCCGAGTGCTCGATCTCGGCAGCGGTTCGGGGGAGATGCTGTGCACCTGGGCACGCGATCACGGCGTCATCGGCACCGGCATCGACATGAGCCAGTTGTTCACCGAGCAAGCGAAACTCCGTGCTGTAGAACTCGGCGTCGCCGATCAAGTCAAGTTCATCCATGGCGATGCTGCCGACTATGTCTCTGACGAGAAGGTCAGTGTGGCAGCTTGTGTCGGTGCCACTTGGATCGCCGGGGGAGTCGCCGGCACTATCGAGCTGCTGGCGCGGAGCCTGCGCACCGGAGGGATCATCCTCATTGGCGAGCCCTACTGGCGGCAGTTACCGCCGACGGAAGATGTTGCCAAGGGGTGTCTTGCCAACTCAATCTCTGACTTTCTCATGCTTCCAGAACTTCTCGTGTCTTTCGGCCATCTTGGCTACGACGTCGTTGAAATGGTTCTGGCTGACCAAGACGGCTGGGACAGATACGAGGCGGCCAAATGGCTCACCATGCGCCGATGGCTTGAAGCCAATCCCGACGACGAGTTAGCCAAAGAGGTTCGATCCCAACTGACCTCGGAACCCGAGCGCCATGCCGCTTACACGCGTGAATACCTGGGCTGGGGGGTGTTCGCGCTGATGCCGCGGTGATGAGGGGATTACCGGGCGACTCAGAAAATGGGGAAAATCCAATCAGGCCTAACACTTATAAGTCCCCGCGCTGTCAAGAGAAAAAGCGATCCTGATCGGAAATAGAACCGGATGTCCTAATCAAAGCCAATTGGCGCCAGGCATTGCATTCCATATTGCTCACGTGACGGTCTAAGCCGTACAAATTAAATGTTTCACCGAGCATAGATCGGACTTTGACCTAATGGCGCCAGTTATGCGTACAGGTTCACCCGGCCTCAGCTTTATTTCGCGAAAAACACCTTGGGATGAAAGACCTCCTTGCGTTTTAGGATGTAATACACAGCCCTTGCTATCTTATGGGCATCGACTTTGTCGTTTTTGGCTTTGCCGCCATGGATGGCTTTCATATACAGGGCATGTCCCAGGACAAAAGGGATTCCCTCCTCTGAGCAGAGATCGGCTATCCAGTACCAGGTGAAGATGCATTCCACGGCAACAACAATGTCCTCACAATGGCGCGATAGTCTTCAGAAAAGTGTCGGGATTTGTTTTGATATCCCGGTGCAAGATGATCCTTCCTTCCTGGTTGAGAATGCAAAGATACTAATACGGTCATTAGTAAAACGACATTGTTAATATTTTTGTCATTGCGGCTTGTCCGCAATCCTTCTGAGTTTTGCAGAAAGATTCTCGCCTCGGCGAGTCGCTCCCGCACTCAGGCGGGTTCGCTGAGGAGAAGAGGTGACCCGACAAGCGGGAATGACATCCATGTAGCCTTACTTTTGCACTTATTAGTACATCGTCCTGGCGTGCAAATCGATACCACAGTAAAATTTGCGCTGATTGGTGTAAAATCTCATAAAGGCCTCCTTTTGGAAAAGATTTTGGGTTCCTGAATCATACCTGATTGGGATATGATTCGAGGGGGCCTTAATAAGTATCAAAACTTTCCAGCCGATGGCTTATAGCCACGGCTGATTTCTGCGTTATGCGTATGAGGAAAAAGAATGAATAAAAAACAATGGTACGAAACATTATTTGAAAACTATGGTCAAAAATATGATAACGAATGTTTCACGCAAGGAACAATTGGCGAATGTGATTTTCTTGAGAAAGAGATAAATTACAACAAAGAGTTAAAGATTATTGATATTGGGTGCGGTACGGGTCGTCATTCAATAGAGTTATCAAAAAGAGGTTATTCAATTACAGGGATTGATTTGTCTGAATCTTTACTCCAAAAAGCGAGAGAAAAGGCGCTACAGAACGGTTTGCAAATAAACTTTTTAAGGCGCGACGCGAGAAATTTGCCATTTGAAAACCAATTTGATGTGGCTATTATGATGTGTGAAGGGGGTTTCCCATTAATGGAAACCGATGAAATGAATTTCGAAATTCTTAAAAATGTTTCAAAATCTTTGAAGAACAAGTCAAAGTTCATTTTTACAACTTTAAATGGGTTATTTCCATTGTTTCACTCTATAAATGATTTCCACGCTGAAGGAATTGTTGAGGGCAATGCCACATACGACAGCAAGAATTTTGACTTAATGACATTCAGGGATCATAACATTACAAAAGTTGTGGATGATAATGGGGCAGAAAAAGCGCTCGAATGCAACGAAAGGTATTATGTGCCATCTGAAATAACATGGTTGTTGAAAACGCTTGGGTTTACAAAAATTGAAATTTTTGGAGCCAAACTCGGTGACTTTTCCCGTGAAGATAAACTGACAACAGAAGACTTTGAAATGCTAGTAATTGCTGAACGATAGAAAATGAAGATAACACATAACAACCGCATCAACTCGGGCTGGCAATTCCGCTGCGCTCCATTGCCAGCCGGTTATGCGGAGCGTTGGGCGCAAGATATAATCAGAAAATGTTAAACTTTATCGTATGAGAACCCCATTGAAAACTATCCATAAGATAATACACGGCGATAGCAGGCAAATGAACCTTTTGGCTGACAAATCGGTTCATCTGGTCATTACTTCCCCCCCATACTGGCAGCTAAAAGATTATGGGACAGAAAATCAAATTGGTTTTCATGAAAGCTATGAAAGTTATATCAACAACTTAAATCTTGTCTGGCAAGAGAGTTATAGGGTCTTACATCCGGGCTGTCGGCTTTGCGTAAATATTGGAGACCAATTTGCCCGCTCAGTTTATTACGGACGGTATAAAGTAATTCCAATCAGAACAGAAATAATTAAATTTTGCGAAACCATAGGCTTTGATTATATGGGCGCAGTAATTTGGCAAAAAGTCACCACCTGCAATACAACAGGCGGAGCCACCATAATGGGCAGTTTCCCTTATCCCCGAAACGGAATTTTAAAGCTTGATTATGAGTTTATCCTACTTTTCAAGAAACAGGGCATAGCTCCAGCGCCGACTAAAGATCAAAAAGAGCTTTCAATAATAACAAAAGACGAGTGGAATACATATTTCTCAGGGCACTGGCACTTTGCCGGGACAAAGCAGGATGGCCACATTGCTATGTTTCCGGAAGAATTGCCGGCGCGTCTGATAAAAATGTTCTCTTTTTCCGGCGAGACGGTTTTAGACCCATTTCTCGGCAGTGGGACAACGGCACTTGCTGCCCGCAATTTAGGCCGCAATTCAGTCGGCTATGAAATTAATCCTGACTTTCTTTCAACAATTAAGGATAAACTGAATGTCAGGCAATCTGACCTCTCTGCCACAGAATGCATTTTTCAAGAAGATATTGTTAAAACCGATTTGAACAAAGAAATTGAAAAGTTGCCATATATTTTCAAAGACCCTCATAAACTCGACAAAAAGATTGACCTTAGAAAACTTCAATTCGGTTCAAAAATTGATAAAAACAGTGGTGATAGGGAGGTTTACTATTCTGTTAAAGAAGTAATCAGCCCTGAGTTGGTAAAGCTGAACAACGACCTGGTTGTTCGCCTTATCGGAGTAAAAGAAAAAGAGGTCGCTAATGGACAAGCAATCAGATACCTTATTGAAAAAACAAAGGGTCAAAAAGTATTTATGAAGTTCGACAATCAGAAATATGATGACAGACATAACCTTCTTTGCTATCTTTACCTTAGCAATAAAACTTTTATAAATGCCCATATAATCAAGGAAGGGCTAGCCACAGTGGATGTGTCTTACAATTTTAAATACAGAGCTAAATTTCAAAAAATAGGGGCACAAAATGGATAGAGAGTGGATTCTGAACAGTGCAATGAACCGCTTTCAATTAAATTTCAAGCGGAATGTCGGCCCGACTTCTGAAAGCATAAGACAATGTGCGCCTAAAACGCTTGATGAATGGAAAGAATATTATCTGAAAAATGTACGCTCCAAAGAACACATTGAATCCCTTGGAAAATAACTCTATGTCAAAATTACTGAAGTTATTCAGTCTGAGGTTGAAGAAATCACAGAGCAGGATTGCATTGATTATATGATGCAACTCGTTATTGACCGAACTTTTGACGGCTATATGACAGAAATCAAAACCGTTTATGGACAACTGGAAAAAGAACTCGGAGCTAAAATAGAACCTGCACCCGATGAATGGGGCAGACTGTTCAACGTAGATTTCTTCATTAGGGTCAAAGACAATCATATCGGAATACAGATAAAGCCTGTGAATCAAGGCATTCAATTGTCCCAAATATTCAAGGAAAAGGATTTGCAAAGTAAAACCCTTAAGAAATTTACACGGCAATACTGCGGTAAAGTCTTTTATGTCTTTTCATCGAAAGTTGGGGAGAAAAAGGAAATTAGAAACAAAGAAGTAGTGAAGAACCCTGCGGCAGAGACCGCAGGGCGTCCATTATTTGAATGTTTATTTTTTGGTGTCATTCCCGCAATCCCGAATGCTTTCGGGAGTCGGGAATCTTTCCGGAAAGATTCTCTATGAGTCGTAGACCGGACAAGCCGGAATGACAGAAATTTGGAACTGTGGCAGAGACCACAGGGTGTAATAATTATCAATAATGTCCCCAAAAAACTGGGAAAGATGAGGAGCCTTCGATGAAGAACACAGTACTGTTATGGACAATCATTTTGGCATTTATTCTTTTCCCATGTTCGCAGGCTTATTCAGCTACAGCAGACAGGGACAATAGGAGGGACACGGTGGAAGAAGAGATTTGGTCATTGGAAGAGGCGTACTTCTCAAACCTCTATAAGGCAAATTACGAGGGGGTGCTTGCGATTGCGCATGGTAAATTCCTTGGGTGGCCGGGTGCTGTGCCGCAACCGATTGACAGGGAAGAAAGCGCCCGTTTCATGAAGCAATTAGCCCCCAGGCCCACTTCATGCACTTTCAGGATTGAACGAGCCGGTATCCGGATGCTGGGAGAGGTCGCACTGACTCAATACATCATTCATGTCAATTGCGGTGACACCGCCGAAGTGACGAAAACACAATCATCGCGGATAACTCATACATGGGTAAAAGAGGGTTCTGTCTGGAAATTGCTGGGGGGCATGAGCTACGATAGATAAGCATATTGGGAGCAACGCAGCAGTACTCTATTCTGTATTTCTCTATAATTTTAGATTTGATTTAAATCGTCTTACCGTAACAATTCCTGTTCTGGTATTAAACTGTATCCTTCTGCTGCAATTGCCGCCGATATCTGTACTGATTATGGGTATTCCCTCTGCATTCAGCATGTCTTCTGCAAGCGTACTATTACGCGCGCCTACACCCATATCTCCATTTTTTGCGCTGAATAATGTGTCAGCTCCTCCAAATATCTTGGCCTTCAGGTTACTTTTTCTGCAGCCGGCATTCAGCATTTTCTGAACGAGCTTTGGAATTGCGATATTACCATACCGGGGTGTAAGCAGTCCGTCAGCGTTCCAGAAAGGCAGCACATAGTGATTCATCCCGCCAATTTCGTTATATGGATCCCACAGGCATACAGAGATGCACGAACCGAGAATTGTGGTTATAAGACACTCTTCCGTGCTGTAAAAAACCATACTCTGATACAGATAATATTTTTTTGTTTCTATTTGAACTTGCATGAATATATGTTATCAGCAGTCTTTCTTAAAACACGAACACATTGCCATCGTCTGAAAAAACATCTATTTTTTCTATATTCTCGACCTCAGGGATTAAAACCGTAAAGACACTTCCCTGCCCCTGTGAGCTTATTACTGAAATAGTTCCTCCAAACAATTCTATCAGATCCCTAATGATACTCAGTCCCAGTCCATGTCCTCCGTGCCTTCTCCTCATCCCTGTATCAAGCTGTCTGAACCTTTCAAAAATCTTTTTCTGATCACCCATATCAAACCCGATCCCGTAATCCTTTATAGAAAAAACCAGATATTTATCATCTCTCTTTATATTCAATTCAATTTTTCCATCTTCCAGACTGAACTCTATTGCATTACTGAGGAGATTCGAAAGTATGAGCTTGAGTTTTTCAGAATCTGTCTTAAAATAATTTTTTTCTTCAGTCTCATATATTGATTTGTATGAATACGAAACAGACAGCCGTTTCCGTTCTGCCTTGTGCTTAAAAGCATTGATTGTCCTTTTAATGAGAGATTCAATGTCGACATTTGAAATGTTAGCAACATACTCACCTGCCTCAAGCTCTGCGGCGACAAATATATTGCGGAATTGGAAATCAAGGTCAAAAGCATCTGAATATATCAGCTCTGCAGTCTTCTGAACGGAGATTGGATCAGAATGCAATCTGCGGATAATCTGCTCTGAAAGTCCCATAATGGTAGCTATCGGATTGTTTATCTCATTTCTTATATTGGAAAGAAAATTTGTCTTCAGAGACTCTGATTCCTTAAGCTTTGTGTTCAGTTCCTCGAGGTTCTTTGTCAAGTTTTTCAGCTGTTCTTTCAGCGCCCTGTCCTGTACATGCAAATTCTTCAGTCCCCCGACCAGTTCATTGTCAGTTGGCCTCTCCATTATCCCTCCTTTTATTCTTCCTTGCTGTTTTCACAAAGCCTGTTGATTTCGCCGGATATAGCTTCCAGCGGCAGAATTTTATCTACGCCTCCCAACTTAATAGCCTCCTGAGGCATTCCGAAAACTACACATGTCTGCTCGTCCTGAGCAATAGTCTCAGCGCCGGCATCCTTCAGCTCTTTCATACCTTTGGCTCCGTCATCTCCCATACCCGTCATAATGACGCCCACGGTGTTTTTGCTTGCATAACGCGCTGCTGAACGAAAAAGCACATCAACTGAAGGACGATGACGGTTAACAAGCGGTCCGTCTTTGACTTCTACATAATAGCGTGACCCGCTCCTTTTCAGGAGGATATGGGAATTGCCCGGAGCGATCAGTGCGCGGCCCCTTAGGACAGTGTCTCCGTCCTCAGCCTCTTTCACAGATATGACACAGAGTCTGTCAAGTCGTTTTGCAAAAGAAGCGGTGAAATATTCAGGCATGTGCTGAACGATTACAATTCCCGGTGCGTTATGAGGCATACTCTCCAGTATCCCGCTGACTGCTTCTGTGCCGCCGGTAGATGCGCCGATAACAACAACCTTTTCTGTTGTCTGGAATGTATCTTTTTTTAATGGTCTGGGGACAACCACATCAGCGCTGAACTTGGGAGGCACTTCTAATATTTTCCTCTTTGCCCGCTCCGGACGCGCCTTTGATGCAGCCCTTACAGCATCGCATATACGTATCCTTGATTCTTCAAGAAATTCTTTTGTACCCAAACGGGGCTTTTGTATTATTTCAACAGCCCCGTTCTGCAAAGCCTTTAAAGCTGTTTCAGAACCTGTTTCCGTAAAACTGGAACATATCACTACCGGGATAGGATGCTGTCTCATAATCTTTTCAAGAAATGTAAGGCCGTCCATCCTCGGCATCTCAATATCCAGTGTGATGACATCAGGAATTTCCCTGCTCATTTTTTCTGCTGCTATGAAAGGATCTGAAGCTGTTGCCATAACCTCAATATCGGGATCGGAAGAAAGTATCTCCTTCAGTGTCTGCCTGACAACAGCAGAATCATCCACTACAAGCACCCTGATCTTTCTTTTCATTGGCCTTTTGTAATCCTCAAGTATCTTGTCTTTTGAAATACACACGTGCAAGAAAACTGCCTCAGTTGTGCGACATCATTTTTTTATACACAGTCGGGAAAACCTGGGTATAAGGGACATTCAGCCCATGGAGGGTTTCAGCATGTCCTACAAACACATATCCTCCATGGGTTAAATGCAGTGAAATACGATTGAGTATCTTCTCGTGCATCATTCTGTCAAAGTAAATGAGCACGTTTCTTAAAAAGATGATGTTCATGTGTCCGCCAATCCTGTAATCATCTTCAATCAGGTTAAGCCTCTCAAACTGTACATTCTTTCTCAGTTCAGGAATAATACGAACAAGCCTTTTCTTCCTGTCTTTGCTCCGGAGGAGATATTTCTTTTTCATTTCTGCAGGAACAGATTCTATCTTGTCAAAATGATAAATACCGAGTTTCGCCTCTTCAAGCGCTTTTGTTGAGATATCTGTTGCAAGTACAGAAAATTTCAGACCTTCATGATTCATCGCGTATTCGTTTAGGATCATGGCCAGTGTATATGCCTCCTCACCGGTAGCGCAGCCTGCACTCCATACCTGCAAGGGCTTGTATATTGACCATTGCCTGCTTTGAATCATCTCCGGCAATATCCTCTTTGTCAGTATGTCGAAATGTGCGGATTCACGGAAGAAATCTGTCTTGTTTGTGGTAATGACATCGATCATGTGAACTAATTCGTTTTTCATTCCCTCATGACTGAACAGGTAATCGCAATATTCGGAGATGGTCTCTATCCCTGTGCTGCGCAGTCTCTTCTGAAGTCTTGCCTGAACCATGGTCTTCTTGCCCGGAGTCATATTGATGCCGCATTGCGTTTTTATCAGATATTGGAGTCGTCCAAAATTCTTTTCTGATAAATGCACTGATTTGAGTTTTTCAGTTACCATATACCTTCAGAATCACCTTATATCAGTTAAAGATTGTCTCTTCAGGAGACACTTCACTCCCTTCCCTTACCATCGCAATCTCATCGGTCGAGAGGATATTTTCTATATCCAGAATAATGACAAATATTTCATCATGTTTTCCGATGCCCTTAATAAACCGTGTGTTCAGCTGAGTGCCTATCTTCGGAACGGGTTCTATCTGTTCAGGAGGCAATTCAAAAACCTCCTGAACAGAATCAGCCAGCGCTCCCATGACGACAATATCACCGTCAAGGCCTATTTCCATTATAATGATGCAGGTATCTATAGTGTCCTCAACCGCAGGCATACCAAGCTTAAGCCTCATGTCCACCACAGGCACTACACTGCCGCGTACATTTATTACACCGCGCATGAACTCAGGCGTTCTCGGCACTTTAGTAATGGTGGATGCTTCCTGTATCTCCCTCACATGCGCAACATCCACGGCAAATACCTCTTTATCAAGATTAAAGGTAAGATACTGTCTTATATCCTTTATCGTTTCTATGGCCATAATTCCCTCCTGTCACATTTAATTAATTGAGGTTTATCTGATCACAAACTTTTCGAACTCGGCATCAAGTTTATCCCCATTGCCGTCACTCATGTCCAGCTTAACGCCGCCCTTTCCTTCTTCCCCGGTTGCTTTCGCAGCCTTTGCGTGTCTTCCCTTGTCAGTTACAGTTTTTTTGGCATCCGACATTTTGAAGTCCGCTGCTTCTTCCTTTTTGCCGTCAATGGTGAAAAATCTCAGTATATCCATTACCAGTTCCGCCTGATGCGCAAGATTTTCAGACATGGAAGACATTTCTTCTGAAGAAGATGCTGTCTGCTGGGTTACCTTGTCAAGCTGCTGTATAGCCTTGCTCATTTGCATGGCGCCGGAATTCTGCTCTGCGCTCGCAGCGCTGATCTCCTGCACGAGAGCTGCGGTCTTCTGTATGTCAGGAACAAGCTTGTCTATCATTTGGCCTGCCTTCTCCGCAACCTTAACACTTGATGTCGAGAGTTCATTGATCTCTGCGGCTGCTGCCTGGCTTCGCTCAGCGAGCTTTCTCACCTCTGAAGCAACTACCGCGAATCCCCTTCCGTGCTCACCTGCACGCGCAGCCTCTATGGCGGCATTCAGGGCAAGAAGGTTTGTCTGGCGGGCTATTTCTTTAATGATTGATATCTTGTCGGCAATCATCTTCATTGCAGTCACGGTATCTGTCACAATCTTACCGCTTTCCCGTGCGTTTTCCGAGGCCTCGATGGCTATCTTCTCTGTCTGCTGGGCATTATCGGCATTGTTCTTGATCGTTGTAGTCATCTCCTCAATAGAAGATGATACCTCCTCTGCAGATGACGCCTGCTCGGCTGCGCCCTGTGACAGTTCCTCTGCGCTTGCGCTCAATTGATGGCTGCTCGAATAAACATTCTCAAAAGCAGACCTTGTCTTCGCGTTAACTTCCCGAAGCTTTTCCACCATCTGGTTCATGTGATGAGAAAGGTTTCCGACCTCATCGTTTTTATCGTAACCTATTGTAGCGCTTAGATCTCCGTTTGATATCTGATTAACCTTTGATACAACAACATTAAGGGGATAGAGCATTTTATTGATTGAGATGAATATGAGAAACCCTACAATCAATGAACCGGCAATACCTGATATAATGAGGAATCTTCTGATAATTGCGCTTCCCTTGAGTATATCTTCATTATATCCTCCTGCACCAATCACCCAGCCCCAATCCTTGTAACTAGTGTAGGCAACAGTTTTATCCCTTGGTGTCTTTTCACCGAGTTCTTTATTAAGCCATGGATAAACTATTATGCCTTCATTCTTATCCAGAATTTCCTTGATAAATTCTCTGCCGTTTGCATCCTTGGAATCAAGGATATTTTTCCCTTCCTGTGCAGGATGTACAAGGAGAGTGCCCCTTGTAGGACCTTCCTTATCATCAAGGACATAAATATATCCTGAATCACCAATCTTAACTGCCTTAATTAAATCAGATAAATTTTTTAATGTGTCAGTAATGTCAAACCCAATGAATAAACTTCCGAGAACTATACCGTTTTTGTCCTTTATAGGAAGATACTTGGTCATATAGTCTCTACCGAAAAGCTTTGCCTTTCCTATATAAGGCTCACCATTAAGAAGTTTTGCATATCCGGGGTGATTGTGATCAAGCACCGTACCGATTGCCCTTGACCCATCTTCTTTTTTTAACGAAGTTGCAATCCTGATGAAATCACTTCCTTTTTTTACAAAAACTGTTGCAACAGAGTTGCCGGTCATCTTTGTGAACTGGTCGACATATGATAAATTGAGATTGAGCACTGTGTTTCCGGATTTCAGTACAGGTGTTTCCTGTGATCCTATCAGCACTGTTTTTGAACTGTCCATGGTAATTTCATTTTCGAACAAAGATTTGAACACATCCAACATTTTCGTAGAAGACGATTTTGCAGTTTCATCAAACATGGTTACCATATCTTTTACCAGCTTAACCTCTGCCTGAAGCGCCTCCATGCTGTTTTTGTTAAAGTAACGGGTGGTTGTCATCGAAATGAAAACGGTTAAAACAGCAAAGAAAATGAATACCACCACAAAGCTTATCAGAGAGAGCTTTGTTTTTATTGAACGGTTTCTGAATATTTTTGAAAACATTTCATCCTCCCTTACCACATAGTCTCTTACAGGAGACACGGTTAAAGATCGTATGTTTATCGATATGTCTGTCAATATCCGGAGATATCAACAGATCCCCCTTTCCCGCAGACATCTATATAGTGAGGCTTCCCTGGAGAATGCCCCTGTTGTTTTAAAGCACATAATTTTATTCAGGCCGATGCCTTTATACATGACCGGCAAACCTGTTCATCTCTTCGCTTTCCGTATACTCAATGATTTTCGGTATGTTCAGAATGATGGCAACCTTGCCATCCCCAAGTATGGTAGCCCCTGATACCAAATCTATATCCCTGTAGCTCCTGCTGCCTTTCCTTCCTGTTTTAATGTGCCCTGGGATTCTGTTGTCAGAATTATGATAGGAATAAACTTATACCCGGAATGAGATCTGACCTTTCGGGTCAATTCGATACCATCCATGTTCGGCATGTTTATATCTGCAATTATCATATGCACCGGATCGCCGTTCATCTTGGTCAGCGCGTCCATACCATCAACTGCCTCGGTCACATCATAACCGGCTGCTGTGAGGGTGAAATTTATCATCTGTCTCATGCTTGCCGAATCGTCAACTGTTAATATTTTTTTATTCATATCCTCCTCCCTACAGATATACATTTTTTATCTATCATTAGAACCCTTCCATTTTATGAGATGCGTAAACCCCGCATCTCTGACTGTTTTTTTAACCGCATCTGCAAAATTTCCCGATATGCTCAGCTTCCTGTTATTTTTCATTGCGGTCCTGTTTGCCGACAAAAAGATCTGAAGATTTGCAAGGTCGAACCCTGTCACATTATTGAAGTGTATTTTCAGGATATCAACTTTATCCAGCGCTGATATCAGGGCGTTCCTGAATTCAGCAGATCGCTGAATTGTAAGCTCGCCATCTATAGTCAACAAACCTTCTCTTTTTGAATCATCGACTTCAAGATTCATTTCTTCTCCTAACAGTGTTCGGGCATTTAAAAAAGCTCGACATTTGTTTCATAATGCCGTTCCTTGCCATCGTCCTGTTCTTCAGACAAAACATCACTGTCTTCTTTTTCCAAAACACATTCTTTTTCTGTTCCCGCAATCTGATCCTCTATAAACCCGAATGGAACGTTTCTCTGTTCCAAAATTCTCGTATCGGGGAGCATTGAGCTTGACAGTGATGCGACATGTCCTATTTCAGCAATTGTTTTATTACAGGCCTTTGTTATCATTTCATTGATACAAATTCCTTTGACTGTCATCTCTATGTCATCCGAGAGTTTTTTCCCGTCTCTTGAAATTGCTGCAAGAAGTGAAGCAATTTGACCATTAATACGACTAAAGCTGCCTATGAGAAGTTCAACCTCTGCTGCCATATCATAGATCTCTGCATCTTTTTTGTTAGCAGAATCGATTTCAGCAGACAACTCTCCGGTAACAGATGTCATTGACTTGAAGATATGCATTACCGAACCTGTCTGGTGTCTGACTTCCAGCGCCAGCTTCTGGACAGATTCTGCGATTACATTCAGGACTTCCCCTCCCTTTTCCATGTTCGATGCCGTTACGACTGCATTAAGGGCAATAATTTCTATTTCATCTTGTATCGGACCGATATCTTTTAAGAAAGCCTCTATTTCATCGAGCACAATAGAGCTCAAGGCCTTCGACAGCTTTTTGCCGGCTTTTGCATTATCGGCAAGCGCTGTGATTGCAGATCTTACGGCAGTCAGACTCTTTTTTGTCTCTGAGAGGAACGACAGATCTTTTTCGCCAATATCTACTGTAAGCTGACGCGTTTTTCTGTTATACTCCCCGATGTATCCTCTGAAAGCCTTGATATATCCTCTGTAATGGTCGAAGAGAGAGCGCGCTTGTCAGCAAGGGATGAAAAACTTGTCATCGTATCTTCTATGATCTGCTGAGCCTTATTCTTCTGGATGTCATTCAGGTTGATGACTCTTGATAATGTCTCCTTTATCTTCCTATTCAGAGATTTCAGTCCATCCAGTATCGATGCTGTCTTTAAAGTCATGTCACCGGCAAGCCGTTTGACATCTGTTGACAGAATATTGAAACTGACTGCATTATTGCTGTATATACGGGTAGTCAGCCCGAGCATCTTCAGGCTCTTGATGCTTGTTTTCAGATTTTCAAGCAGGTCATGTATCGTGCTGGTCGTATTCATGAGATATTTCAGCTTCTCAATTCTGTTTGCAGTCTCATGCCTTGCATGTTCCATACTATTGTTCATACGGGCTACTAATGTATTTAATCTCTTTATCGATTCAGATATCTCAGTCCCGGAAAATAATTGAGCTATATCCCATGACATCTTTGAGATATTCTCAGCCCTGCTGTAAAATTCTCTCAGGCCCGATCCTATGGACAGAAATTCCTTTTCAGTTTCTTTTATAGTCAATTGAAGCCCGTCCCCAAGCTTTTTCAAATTATCAGCCAATATAGCAAGGGAGAGATGTGACTTTGAAACATCAAAGGAATTGTTCAAAGGCTGCAGCATGTTCCTGTATATTTTCTCCTGTTGCGTATCCTTGTTTGTCAATTGCACTTGAATCCCTTCTATGGTTTTTGAATTTTCTATTGAATATAAGAAAAGCAAAAGGAATGCCATCGGTGAAAATACTTTGAAATACAATATGTTATGAGGGATTATTCATTAGACAATCAGCACACGATAAGTTGAATGCGTCCCATTATTGATACTGATGTCCCAAAGGTGAGAGATTGCAGAGAATGCTTATTGTAAACCTAAAGAGGTTCCTGAAACTTTTTTAGTTTGCGGTAAAGCGCTGATTTGGAAATTCCCAGCGCTTCTGCAGCCTTTCTTTTGTTTCCGCCTGAACGTTTTATTACGGTCATGATATGCTCTCCCTGCAGCCGGTCCAGATCGTTGATGTCAAACAGGGGAAGAGATGAAGAATCAGCGGATTCTATGCCGCGGAAATGTTCAATTTGTATTGACGCACCGTCTGAAAGGAAAATCGCCATCTCGAGTATGTTCCTGAGTTCACGTACATTTCCCGGCCATGGGTAACTTTTAAGAAGATTTATTACTTCCTGGGATAATTCAACGTTATATGCTCCCAAATTTGTGAGTATGTAATGTGCAAGAACCATATCATCAGTTCTTTCACGTAAAGGAGGAATACTTATAGGGAATGTATTGATACGGTAATAAAGGTCATGAGGAACCGGTTCTGCCTTGTTTCCTCACGAAGAATTTTGTTTGTAGCGCATATAAGCCGAAAATCACTTCTTCGAACTTTTACTTCTCCGAGTCTCCGGTACTGTTTCTCTTCTATGACCTTAAGGAACTGCGCCTGTGTGGCTAAATCCATATCACCTATCTCGTCAAGGAAAAGGGTGCCTCCATCTGCAACTTCAATAAGCCCTTCTTTATTCTGAATGGCAGATGTAAAAGCGCCTCTTACATGGCCGAAGAGTTGGCTCGCAAGCATATCACCCTTCAGACTCGAACAGCTCAGTTCTACGAAGGCAGCCGAACTGCATAAACTCTGTTCATGAATCCATCTCGCCAGCAGGCTCTTCCCCGTGCCTGTTTCCCCCTGAATGAGCACAGGCAGGTTATGTACAGAAGCCATTAAAGCAAGCTCTTTAACCTTTTTTATGCTCTCGCTCCCGCCAAAATAAAACATTGTTTTCTTCTGTAGCCGCTGGTTTGTTATATCCTTTCTCCTGAGCCTCTGCAGTTCAAGGCTTTTACGCAAAAAGATATCAAGGTCTGCCAGATTTACCGGTTTAGTCAGAAAGTTATCCGCACCACGCCGAATTGCTTCAACTGCAACAGGTATATCCCCTCCGCCTGTGATAACAATAATTGCCACATCCGGACTGGCTTCTCTCAAATCCTTAATCCAGTCTATGCCATTACCGTCAGGCAACATCATGAAGAGCATAACGGCATTGAACTGTATTGATTTAATAGCCTCTTTAGCCTCTTTCAGGCAGGAAGCTTCCTTAACAGAATATCCTGCGTTTGTAAGATATTTGGAAAACAATGAGCATATTGACGGTTCATCGTCTACCACAAGAATGCCCGGTTTCATACTTATTCCTTGTAATACTTTATTTTCTTAAGCCCTGTAATCCATGAAAGCATTATGCTTACCAGACTGATAATCAAAGCGCCTTTAAATGCAGGCCAGAAACCATAAATACTGAGACCGAGTTCCAGAGGGATTGAAAGCTTTGCAGTAATGATGAGCATTATGGTATTTACGATGAGAGTAAAAAGACCCAATGTCAGAATAATCAGAGGAAACGTAAAGATAGTGACAATCGGCTTTATAAGAGAATTCACGATTCCGAAGACCGCGCCGATAATAATCATCTTCCACCATTCGCCTGTGAATACTATCCCGTCAACGAACTTCACAGCCGCTGCAATGGACAGTGCATTAATCATTATTTTCAGGATCAGATATGTCATTGTTCTTTATCTGAGATATCAAGCATATTTTTTATATAGTTTATCATTTATGAGAAAAATATTAGATATACTAATACGGTCATTAGTAAAGCCACATTTAAACACCCTCCCCTTTATCCCCTCCCCTCAAGGGAGGGGCGATTCTTAAAGTCCCCTCTCCCTTGAGCAACTGTGATTTTTGTCAAGGGATTGGTGGTGTTGGGCAAGTTGAATAATCAGCTTGCCACGGGATTCGATTTTTCATTATTGAATTGAGAATGACCAATAACTTTCTCATACAGGCTG
>Ga0194126_10005180_pt1 | contig 19331 bp, 16 predicted proteins | sample TA2KigC150mmetaG_FD_148641 | JGI IMG/M metagenome (GOLD analysis project Ga0194126, IMG submission 148641) | Freshwater microbial communities from Lake Tanganyika, Tanzania - TA2015035 Kigoma Deep Cast 150m | ecosystem: Environmental > Aquatic > Freshwater > Lake | place: Tanzania: Lake... | reverse complement strand
TAGGCTAAGGAAAGTGATGGAAGAGAAGATGAATACCATTTTTAGAATCTTACGTTCTCAAAAACCTATGGTCACGATACCTCTCTCTTCTTTTCTCTCGGGTAACATTTATTAATGAGGCATCAGGAGATTTCCAAATAAGTCTAGAAATCTCTGATTACACAGGTTTTTCTTTATTGACCAATGGATTTCTAATCTGTGTAATCGGTCCTTATTCAATGTAATCAGAGAGTTTTGGGATTATTCAAAAATCTCAAACTTCTTCTTGACAACTTTTTTACTTTAACCTATCCTCATCTAAAAAAATACCTTTCCTCTTTTAACAATTTCGACAAGCCTTCTCACATGGGAAATACATCCTCAGCGAGGGAGGCCTCTCATGAAGGTGGTCATTGCAGGTGGGGGGTGGTCAGGCTGCGCCGCCTCTCTCTCAGCCCGAAAACAGGGCGCCGAAGTCCTTCTGATCGAACGGACCGACATGTTGCTGGGAACAGGGCTGGTCGGAGGGATCATGCGAAACAATGGCCGCTTCACCGCTGCGGAAGAGATGATCGCCATGGGAGGCGGTGAACTCTTCCAGTTCATCGATCAGAACATCCTCCATCGGAACATTGAATTTCCGGGTCACCACCATGCCTCACTCTACAACGTTGCCACGATGGAACCCCTGGTTAAGAGGTACCTCCTCCAGAAGGGTATCTCCATCTATCTCTCCACCCGGACCGAGGAGGTGGAGAAAGATGGAGATAGAATTAAAGCCGTCATAGGAAAAAAGGGGGAGGAGAGGATTCGTATCGAAGGCGATGCCTTCATCGATGCGACCGGAACCGCAGGCCCTCCTGCCAACTGCAATAAATACGGAAATGGCTGTGCCATGTGTATTCTCCGGTGTCCCTCTTTCGGCGGACGGATCAGCCTCACGGCCAAAGCCGGCGTCATGGAGATGGTCGGAAGAAAGGGCGAGCAGATCGGAGCGATGAGCGGTTCCTGCAAGCTCTTTAAGGAATCCCTCTCTCGTCAGATTGTCGATCGCCTCGAAAAGGAAGGGGTGGCAATCGTCCCTGTTCCCTCTTTAGAGCGATCAAAAGAAAAACTCTCCATCAAGGCATGCCAGCAATACGCCCTGCCCGAATTTGAAGAAAATCTCATCCTCCTCGATACGGGCCATGCCAAACTGATGGTTCCTTTCTTCCCTCTCGAAGACCTACGCCGGATCCCGGGATTTGAAAATGCACGTTATGGGGATCCCTATGCAGGAGGTCTTGGAAACTCCATCCGTTATGTGGGAATGGCGCCCCGCGATGATGGTCTCAAGGTGAAAGGGATTGGAAACCTTTTCTGTGCCGGAGAGAAGGCAGGCCTGCTGGTAGGCCATACCGAGGCCATTGTCACGGGAACGCTGGCCGGTCTTAATGCGGTGAGACAGATCCAGAGAGAAAAACCTCTCATCCTTCCCAATACGCTCGTCGTGGGCGATGCCATCGCTTATGTCCGGGTTCGGATGGAGACCGAAGAAGGCCTGGCCTTCAAATATACCTTCTCAGGCTCTGTCTACTTTGATCGGATGAGAGAGAGAGGCCTCTATTCCACCGACCTCAAAGAGATCGAAAAGAGAGTTGGTCAGGCTGGATTGGTTGGAATTTTTTCATCAAAATCCCTTTAAACAAGGAGGTGTTCTATGGTTGAACTCACTGCCGCTCATTGGGTCTATGCAATCTTCATCATCCTCATCCTCTTGACAATGTCCTTGAGGAGGGAGACGCCGCTCGTCTGTATCATCGGATCGTTCATCCTCGCCTGGGTCATTACGGGCAATCTGGTCAAGGCGGTCCAGGCCGTCTTCAATTCGGTCACGGTTGCTTTCAGTGAACTTATCGGAGTGGTCGTCATCATCTCTCTGATTGTCGCTATGGCAAAAATGCTCGAAGAATCTGGCATAGCAGAGATGATGTTCCGACCGGTCCAGGGTATAATGAAATCTCCAGGGATCGCCTACTGGGTGATGGGTTTTGTCATCATGATCGTTGCCTGGGTGATCTGGCCCTCACCTGCCATTGCTCTGGTCGGAGCATTGCTTCTCCCCGGGGCCATTAAGGCCGGGCTTCCACCCATCAGTGCGGCCATGGCCATCAGCATGTTCGGCTATGGCTGCGCCCTGACCACAGACTTCATCATCCAGGGCGCGCCCGGCATTACGGCAAAAGCATCAGGGGTAGCAGTAACCGATGTGATGGGAAAGAGCCTTCCCATGCTCATCGTGTGGGCCGCTATTGCCCTTCCCCTTTCCTTCCTCGCGGTGAAGAAGGATATTAAGGCCACTGCCGGGAAGCCCATCGAATGGGCTCCTTTTGAGATTGGTCCTGAAGCCAGGGCAGAAAGAGAGAAGTGGACAAAAGCCGCTCCCGGGTTTAAAAAGGTTGCCCTTCTGATCATCGCCATCCTCTTTGCTCTTGTCATTGTAGGGATGCTGGTCTTTAAGCTCCGCGGAGGGGATGCCACCGCCCTGTTGGGTGGAACGGTTGGGCTCATCATGGTCTTCGTTGCCTTTGGAGCCTATGGCAAAGAAGGGTTTGGCAAACTGACCGAACATGCAAGGGCGGGTTTTATGTTTGGAGTCAGAATCTTTGCTCCGGTCTTCCTGATTGCCGCTTTCTTCTTCATGGGATCTCCCGGAACAGCAAAGGCCATCTTCGGGGAGGGAGCAAGAGGGCTTCTCTTCGATCTGGGGCAGGCGCTCGCCAATGCCGTTCCCCTGACCCGGATTCCGGTGGCTGTGGTTCAGGCAGTCGTCGGAGGCATCACGGGCCTCGATGGCTCCGGGTTTTCCGGATTGCCTCTTGTGGGCACTCTGGCCCAGGCCCTCGGAGGAGCAACAAAATTGGATGTCGCCACCCTTGGGGCACTCGGTCAGTACTTTGCCATAGCAGTGGGCGGCGGATGTATCATTCCCTGGGCCGTGATCCCTGCGGCGGCCATCACGGGAACCGATCCGGTTGAGATTGCAAGGCGAAATCTCTGGCCCACGCTTGCGGGGTTTTTGGGAGTGGTCATTGTCGCCATCTTCATGCTCTAATGGGAAGTGGAAGAGAAATCAGTCTTTAACGGAAAGGGGAGGTTACAGCCTCCCCTTTTTTAGGCTAAAACTTTTCAATCGAACCTCGTGATCATGACACCGATAAAGGGCGTCTTAAAAAGATACTCTTTCAATAATACCTTCTTCACCTCCCCGCCCTTCCCCTTTGTGCCGCTGGCATGGATGAGATAAGGTCTTTGTTCGATCTTAACAATTCCGATGTGTCCGACAATCTCCTCCACTTTTCTTTCTTCTGGCTTTTTAACGAAAAACAGGATGTCCCCGCTTTTTAATTTCCTTAGACCCTTGAGGAGATGTTCGGATGGAAGAATCTCTACAAAATCCCTTCCCCTCGCCCCTTTGATCCTCGTCGTCTTTCCGATTTTTGGAGTAATCTCCCTTCCCCATTTACCGCTGAAGACCATGTCCTCCCCGTATTCAAAGCGGTCCTCATAATTGACGACCTTTCCATCCATAAGAATTCCCTTTGAGTGGAATCGCTTCTCGAGAGCCATCTGAATCGCTTCTTCAGGCGTCCGGCTCAAGGCAAGCTCCACTGCCCGGAAAGTCAGATACATACAATCCACCCTCTCATCCGCCACAATCGTTTCCCTCGTGACATATTCGCCCATCGGGTCTCGATCATAGGGGGTGCCTATAAACTTTTCAGCCCAGGTGACAATCCTTTTTCCTGCAGACTCACCCTGCAAAAGAGACTGATTTCTCCGGATTTCTTGAGTGTCGAATGCAAAACAGAATGAAAAAGGGAGATAGAATAGAAAGACGGTAATAAAAACCCTGCGGAGAAATGACGTCGTCTCCATGGATTACCAGTCTACCGCTTTATCCGGGAAGTTGCAAGGGGTCACGACAACCGATGCCCGTCACTCGCGGAATGCTCGCCCTTTGGGCCTCAATCCGTGAGGCATTCAAACCTTCTGGCCAAATGGGTTTTTTTATTTTTTCAATTCCCTATCTCTTTTTTGGGGTAATTAAAGATGTAACCCCTCAGTAAAAGAGAGAGAAAAGGGTCGAGAGGTTTTTCTGGAAAAACCTTGAAGCGAAACCTCTATCCGTTGACCGGCCTGTGTCCTTTGCTCCGCCATGTAGTCGGGGGCAAGGAACACCCTATCGAGTGATATTACCTTTCCGAGAAGCTCTGCCTTGTGGGCAGGGAACTTCACTGCATAGGTTCGCTTCCTAAAATCACCATGCAAAGGGCAGGATGGCTGGTTCGTATAACCTCCCTTCCTGCGGCAGACAGGTGCGATCGCTTTACAAGGTTTTGGGGGGAGAACCTTCCGACCCTATTAGCCCAACTTCCGCACTCTGTTGAACGAAATGCCCTATTTATGCGAGTTTCGTTTTTTGTCAGTCACTATATTTCATCTCGTGCCAAGTCTTGATTGGCTTTATGACCCGGAATGGAATTCTCATAATCTCGTAGATTTTTTTCTGCTCGGGCTCAGGGATACCCCCTTTTCGTATTCTTAAAACCATTCCGTTTGAGGTCCGTAAAAGGATTGTGGCAACATGGTGCGTGCTCAACTGTTGGCGGATGCTCCACCATGAAGTATGAATTCCCCGATCCAGGAATCTCTTCTCGATGGCGGCAAGCAGGTGATAGGCAAGAACACACAGAAAAAGGGAGGTGAAATTAAGGAAGGCGTTCAGGGAAAAGGGCTTTCGCCAACACAAGCATCCCTTCAGCCACGATCTCTTCGCCTACTTTGGCGCGAACTTTAACTTTAGCGAGGTTGGAAAAGATGTGCTCAATCTCTGCCTCCAGGATCATGGAGTCTCCAGGAACAACCTTTCTTTCTAGTCGAAATTCATCAATCCTTGCCAAAAAAGGAACTCCTTCCTCCTCCTTTTCAAAGGATGAATGAAAAGCAATACCGCCTGTCTGGGCTAATGCCTCCAAGATGAGAATGGACGGCATGATAGGTTCCTTTGGAAAATGGCCCAGGAGATAGGGTTCATCCATGCTCACGTTCTTGAGCGCAACAGCCCTCTTTCCCGGCTCGATCTTGAGGATCCGATCAATCATCCGAAAAGGAAAAGTGTGAGGAAGCTTTCGTAAGAGTTCTTCTGTGTCCATCATCTTATACGCAGCAATATTAGTCACATCAAAGGGCGCCATTCCTGCCCCGATTTTCATCGGGATAAACTCCAGCAGGAATCCAGAAAAATACTGGATTCCGGGTCAAGCCCGGAATGACAGACTACACACGATTTATGTCGTCATATATAAGATAGCTTGTGGCTGATTGCCGATAGCAAATCTTTTTTCATAACAAAAAAGACAAGACCTTAAAAACTCCTTTGGCAATGCCCATGATGATAAAAATCCCTATAAAAGACCCTGTCATCAAAAGGATCGTTCCCTCCTTCCTGCTCTTTTTCAGTAAGAAACTGACAATGCTTCCCGAGAGGATTCCGAAACCACGGATGGGAAGAGCAGAAAGTAAGATAAGTCCTACATTTCCGAGAGACATCACCTTCTTAAGAATGGGCCTCTCATTTAGGCTGGAGATAACCTTATCGGTTTTGTGGGTGAGCCACCGAATAACAAAAAATTTTTTGTTAGATTGTTCTAACAATGCCCCGTAGACGGGAATCTGGACATAATCATAGGTCAGGGCTAAGGGGAAATAGATAAAGACAGACATCTGATTGAAGATAGCAAAGAGCACCGAGAAGGAACGCCCCAGGGTAAAATGGATGAGGGTAAAGAGGAGGATGAGATTTCCTGTGCCGGTTATCGGTTCCATTCGCGCCCCATCAGGATAGAAGAATAACATTCTCCAGGGGAAATTCCCATGTGTAGGACAGTCCGGACCTCCTGATCCAGCTTTTGATGAGTGACATATCGAAGATCGCAAGAAGGATCTGGAAAGAGATAATTGATTGTAGGTGGGATAAAGCCATACCCCATGGAAAGCACATTGGCCACCATTCTCATCCCACCCGACGCGATTGCCTCGCCTGTCATCGATTTGATTGAACTGACCGGAATCCGGGAATACTGAGATGGAAAGGCCTTTTTAATTCCTTGGGCTTCCAATGCATCCAAGATTTTAGATGAATTCCCTGCGCCGCTGATGGTATCGATCTCCATCCCTTCTTTTCCTCTCAGCGTCAACCGAAGGGAGCGTCCTATATTCTCTGACCCGTCGTTTTTGGATGACCCACCCACTAAACTATAGCCTAAAATATAACCCAAAACTTTCGCCCCTCTTGACCGGGCATGCTCTTCCGTCTCGATAACCAACACCCCTGACCCTTCCCCCAGGACCAACCCGTTTCTCATTCGATCATAGGGACAGGATCTTTCCCCATGACCTTGATCTGTGGCTAACAGGCGAAGATCAGAAAATCCACGAAACAGGAACTCACTCAGCTCATCCACCCCTCCTGTAAGAATGACATCTGCTCTTCCATTTCGAATCTGATCGCTGGCGAAGAGGATGGCCGCCTCTGCCGTGCAGAAGGATTGAACCAGAGTGCAATTCACCCCCCGGATTCCAAGTTCGATGGAGACATGGCTGGAGGCGGCATTGGGAACCGTGTTGGGAAAGAGCATGGGATTTAAATCTAAAAAATCTTTCAGAACCTGGCTCTTGTGAAACGCCTCTGAGCTGGAAAGGCCGCAGAAACCGGAACCTAAAACCACCCCTACCCTCGAACTATTCTCCTGTGTCACAGGAAATCGAGCGTCGGCTAAAGCCAGTTTTGATGCGGCAATGGCAAATTGGCTTGCCCGGTCGATACGCCTGATCTTACCCGCAGGGATGAAATCCTTGGGGTGATAATTCTGAACCATCCCTGCTTTCTTGGAGCGGAAGAAATGGGTATCGAAGGCTTTGATCTCCGTAATCCCCGGTTGGCCGTTCTTCAGGGATAAAAGGAATTCATCTTTGCCAATCCCAACCGGAGAGATAACTCCGACCCCAGTGATGCAAATGCGGTCTGTCATGGTTAAATTCCAACAACCTATAACGCCCCTCTTTCCTCCTCTTAAATTAAGAGGGGGAAAGGGGGAGTTATTCTTCGGAATAATGGTGCTTGTTATTCATAGACCTTCTCTTCTTCTCCTTCGAGGTCTCCTGCATCGCCCTCCACATCTCTTGACTCGCCGATCTTCTCCAGAACCTCTTTATAGAATTCATGCTGGATGAGGAGATTCATCACCTCATTCGTTCCGGTCCAGATCATCTGTAACCTTGCATCCCTGAAGAAACGCTCGATGGGATAGACATTCGTGTATCCGATCCCGCCCATCACCTGCATTGAATGGTTGACGACCTCCCAGAGCATCTCCGTTGAAACCTTCTTCGCCTCCGAGACCAGTCGCCTCGAATCGAGGCCTTCGTCCACATGCTTTGCCGTGACATAGACAAGACTGCGAGCCGCATCGAGTTTTGCAATGGAATCCGCTATTTTAAAACTGACCGCCTCAAATTTCCGTATCGTCTCGCCGAAGGCCTTTCTCCGGTTGCTGTATCGTGTGGCGATCTCCAGACAGCACCTCGCCATGCCGAGAGCCCCTGCCGCAGTGGTCAATCGCTCGGGGATCATCATCCGGTTGAAGACCAGGAAGCCTCCGTTTAATGGCCCCACAAGATTTTTTGCCGGCACCCTCGTATCTTTAAAATAGAGTCGACCTGTCCCCCCTCCACGGGAGCCCAGAAGCCCGTAGACATGCTTCACCTCCACGCCCATCTCCCTTTCAACGATAAAGCAGGAAATGGATTTGTGAGGCTCTGCCTCGGGTGCAGTCTTCGCATAGACCAGGAAGTAATCCGCGCCTTCCGCGCCTACCACAAAACGTTTTTGGCCATCGAGGAGATAATCGTCTCCATCCTTTCTCGCAATCGTGGTTGCGCCGAAAAAGTCCGATCCTCCCCGGGGCTCTGTGAGGGCCTCCGCACAACAGAGTTTCCCTTCAAGGGTGGGCTTTAAATACTTTCCCTTCTGCTCCGGAGTGCCAAAGTGGTGGATGGCTTCACCCACAATGCTCACCAGTGAGTAGAGACAGCTCATCCCCGACCCGAGAACACCTATCTCTTCAATGGCAGTCACCTCTCCTGTCCAATGAAGACCCCTCCCTCCCCACTCCTTCGAAAAACGGAGGCCGAGGAGATTCTCCGATGCCAGGCTTTCCATATACCCCTTCGGATACCTCACTTCATCGGCATCCATCGCCCGGATAAGAGAACTCGGAACCTTCTCTTTGACGAACCTTCTTACCTCCTGTTTCAATTTCCGCTCTTCCTGCGTCAATAGGATATCGAACATAACCCCCTCCTTGCATGAAATTGCCTGATAGAATGTACTGTTGATATGAATTCTTCACCCAAAACCCCTAAAGAATCAAGAGGATTTTTTTGTTGACAGATGAGAGAGATACATTGAATAATCTGGGGCAAGGTGGAGAGGTTAGGGCTATGAAGCCAGTTAGGGCTAAGGGCAAAGGCTATGTGTGTTATTTTAAAACCCATCTCCCTGACCCATGGACTAAACCGGCATCCTTGCCCTGACCTTAGCCCGGAGACTCTATTTTCAACGCAAATTTGGAATTCTCGAGGAGCACGGGATGGAAGAAATGATAAAGAATAAAGCGAAGGAGTTGGGGGTGGATCTCGTCAGTTTTTTGAATTTGAGGGATTACAAAAGTCCACGTTCGCCAAATCCTCTCCGATACCTCACATCGGCCAGATCCATCGTCGTTTTGGCCTTTAAGCCCCTTGCGGGCGCCTACAGATATCAGGAGAATACCTGGAGCAAGATGCCCTCTTTTTTATACAGTGTGGAATCAGCCGGCAATACGGCGGCCTACCATCTGGGAAGGTTTATGGAAAGGGAATTGGGCGCCGAATCCTTTCTCGTCCAGGCCCACCGGCCCTTCGAAATCAATGGGGAGACCTTCCGTTCTCCCATCGGCAGCATTTCACTCCGTCATGCCGCCGTTCAGAGCGGGTTGGCGGTTTGGGGGAAAAACACCCTTGCCCTGACTCCTCAATTTGGACCTCGCGTCATGTATCTCGGACTTCTCAATAGTCTGGACCTGCAATCCGACCCTCCTATAGAGGGCTATGATCCCTGCCTCACCTGTCAATATGACTGTCGATCAACCTGCCCGGGAAAAGCCTTCACAGAGGATGGCCGTGTGCTGAGCCATCGCTGTGTAAAGGTAAGTCAGCCCGATGATGTGGGAAACTTCATGCGTTTTTTAATTGAGACGGCAGGAAAACCTTCAAGGGATGAACGCCTGGAGATGATGAAGTCTCCGCGTTTCTTCCGCCACCTGCAGTATCTTCAGTTTTTCATTCATTACCACTGCGATAACTGCACCCGAAACTGTCCGGGAGACCTTGCAGGTCCGGTTAAAAAGTAGAGATTTCGACAAGATACAAATTTCCTTGCTATCTGGTCGGGAATAGATTATAGTTGGCTCGGATCAGGTTGCAAAGAGCCTATTGTCTTTTTAAAGCGGAAAACCCGCAAAGAACTCTAAACAACTCCTTTGCGGTTTTTTTATAAAGCGTTGATATCCATCCTTGCCCGACGCTGCCCTTCACCTTGTTTCATTAAGAATAAATTGGATGCAAAGGATTTGAAAAAGGAGAGAGGTTTGGAAGAGCAGGGTTCAGAGAAACCTTATCTTTTGGAGCCAAACGAAGACCCCATCCTCCTATCCGAGGAGTTGGATATCGACCTGTTGGGCGAGTTTCCGGGAATCGCATTGGAGAATGAAAGCCTTCGTGTATCGGAAGAGGAGGGGGTGGCTGGAGCGGAAAATGTGGGCTTCCACGGTAAGATGATCGATCCTGTCCGGATTTACCTGAAGGAGATGGGGTCCTTCCCTTTATTGACCCGTGAGGGAGAGGTGGAGGTGGCCAAAAGGATTGAATACGGACAGCAAGAAACCCTCCGTGTGGTTCTCAACTGCCCCATTGCAATCAGGGAAATCATCACTCTAGGGAAAATCCTCCGGACCGGAAAGGTAAAAGTTGGCGAGATCACTAATGAAATTGACGATGAAGCAATCAACATTAAAGAAGAAAAGTTTCAAAAAAGAAGGGTCCTCCACCTCATTGATAAAATTCGGAAGGAAACAAACAATATTCAACTGCTTTATAAGAAATTAAGGGCCTTAAAAAAGAAATCTTCTAGAAAGAAGACGGAGGAAGAGATCAGCAAAAAACAGGCTGAAATACTCATCGCATTTGTACGGATCAATTTGAGAGGAGAGCAAATTGACAGGATCATACGGGGACTCAAGCAGTGGAATATTCAAATGGAAAAGGCCCAGCAGGAGTTAAGAAAGTATGGAGAACACTTAGACACTTCAACCCGGGGAATCAAAACATCCGGAAGGAAAAAGAGGGGGGTGAAACAAAAAAATCAGGAGGAGAGGAATAGGATCGTCCGGAATATCAAACTTAGAATAAGAAGAATTGAGGCAGAATGCGGTCTTTCTTCGAAGCAGCTTAAAGATGCACTCAAGGCAATAGCTGCGGGTGAAAACCAAGTTCAAGAAGCAAAGGCTGAATTGATCAAGGCTAATCTGAGGTTGGTCATCTCCATTGCCAAGAGATATATGAATCGGGGGTTGCAATTTCTCGATTTGATTCAAGAAGGCAATATTGGGTTAATGCGGGCAGTGGAAAAATTTGAATACCAAAGAGGCTATAAGTTCGGCACGTATGCCACGTGGTGGGTACGGCAGGCGATCACCCGAGCCATTGCCGATCAGGCCCGCACCATTCGCATCCCCGTCCATATGATCGAAGTCATCAACAAATTGAACCGCACCTCTCGGGCCCTCGTTCAGGAAATGGGAAGGGAGCCGACCCTGGAAGAGATCGCCGAAGAAATGGGGGTGTCTCTTCATCATATTCAGAAGATTTTGAAGGCAAGTAAAAAAACGATCTCGCTCGAAACCCCTGTTGGCGAGGAGGAGGAGAGCCGCCTGGAGGATTTTATTGAAGATAAGGAGTCCATTTCTCCTCAGGAAGCCACCATCAGCTCCAATCTGGTGAAACAGATTCAAACCGTCTTTTCCACTCTGGATAAGCGGGAGGAAAAAATCCTGAGGATGCGGTTTGGGATCGGAGAGAAACACGATCATACCCTCGAGGAGGTGGGGCAGGAATTTAACGTGACACGGGAACGAATCCGACAGATTGAGGAAAAAGCCCTGAGGAAGTTAAGGCATCCCAGCCGGGCAGAGAAATTGAGGAGTTTTACCGAATATTAAGAGAGCTTCGGTTTTTAATCGGTATTATCATCCAATTGAAAAGGAGAGAGACGATGAACATTTATGTTGGAAATTTGTCATTTGACGTTTCAGAGGAAAACCTTCAGACAGCCTTCTCAGCCTTCGGGCAGGTCAGCTCAGCCACCATTGTGAAAGATAAGTACAGTGGCCAACCCCGGGGTTTCGGCTTCGTCGAAATGCCTGATTCAAATGAGGCCCGGACGGCGATTGCAAACCTCAACGGGAAAGAACTCAATGGTCGACAGATGAATGTGAATGAGGCGCGGCCCAGGGCAGACCGGGGAGGGTCAGGAGGCCGTGGCGGGGGCCGCGGGGGAGACCGTGGGGGAAGATCCAATTTCGGCGGAAGAGGCCGTTATTAAGATCGGCCAAACATTTCGGGATAATAAAATGTCTGCGTCCGTTTCACTTCACAAAGAAGTGTTTTGCCCATAGACATTTTTTCGATTTCGATCCATCTTAGAAAAAGAAGGAAACGGTATGCAGAGAAAAAGACACGGGAGGACGCGCAGTTCAAGGACCAGCCGTCCAAGCCGTCCAAAATTCTACAGAACTGCATGTGCGGGTTGCGGGAAAGAAGTGATCCTTCAAGTGGCTCCGCCTGAAGGCAAAACACTGATGTGTCTGGAGTGTTTTAAGAAATAATCTTCCTTTTTAAAAAGGTTCTTCCGGCATTAGCGTGGGGAAGACGATACCGGTCACCCTGAGGCTCTCGAAGGGTAAAACCGTTAAAAAGTGAAGAGCTCTATTCCGCCTGAAACATTGAGCACAATGCCGGTGATGTAGTTGGCTTTGTCCGAGGCTAAAAAGACAACGGCATAAGCCACGTCCCCAGGCTCTCCAGGCCTTCGGAAAGCGGTCCGTTTGACCAACCTCTCCCGCATCTCTTGCGGTATCGAATTAAAACCTTCAGAATTGATAATCCCCGGGCAGACGACATTGCAGGTAATGCCATACCTGGCCCCTTCGAGGGCCATAGTTTTGGTCAATCCGATAATCCCTGCTTTTGTCGTGGAGTAACTCGCCTGACCGAATCCTCCGAGCGTCCCTGCCACAGAGGCCATATTGATGATCCTTCCCCACTTTTTTTCTTGCATATAAGGCCAGACCGCTCGAGAGCAGTTAAACGTGCCCGTAAGATTGACCCGGAGATCCCTTTCCCAGAGTTGATCCCTTTGCTCCGTAAGCTGGCCAAGATGATTTAGGGTGGCGGCGCTGTTCACAAGAATATCGATGGAACCCAATTCCCTCTTGATTCGGGCAACCCCTTCTTTCACTTCTTCCATACGGGTCACATCCATCTTGATCGCAAGAGATATTCTTCCCATCGCCCGAACCGCTTTGGCCGTCTTCTCTGCCCCGTCCATCAAAATATCGGCAACGACCACATCCGCGCCTGCCTCCGCCAGGGCCAGAGCATCCACTCTCCCCAGATCTCCCGCACCTCCGGTGACCAACGCAACCTTCCCTTTGAGCATCATCTTTTCATCCCCCTTTCAAGCTGTTGGCTTTAGATTTTCAACAAAAAGCCATCAAGAATCAAGGGGTTTTTTGATAAACATTTCGAATATCACGAATGACAGCGAATATGACGAATCGACATGATTTTAAAACCAGAAACCGAGATCACGAACCAAGTTCGGGATGACAAGAAGATAACAATCAAATCCTTTTGTCGTGCTGAACTTGTTTCAGCATCCGATTTGCTTTTTTCTGCCTTCTGCTCATGTGCGGCTTTCAATAAAGGGTTGTCTTAAAGGCTTGGAATCGGTTAAATAAGGGGTTATGAAAATCCTTCTCATCTCACCGGAAAGAGAGAGGAAGAAGGAGGAAGCCTTCCTCTTCAGGCTTGGTTTCCTGAACCTTCCCTATGTGGCGGCAATCACCCCTCCTGATGCGGAGGTCAAAGTTGTGGACGAAGCCTTTGAAAAGGTCAATTTCGAGGAAAAGGCCGACCTGGTCGGCGTCACTGCCCAAACTCCTGTGGCTCCACGGGCATATCAGATTGCAGGAGAATTCAGAAAGAGGGGGGTTCCCGTCGTCATGGGAGGAGTCCATGCGAGCATGCTCCCAGAGGAGGCCCTTCACCATGTCGATGCCGTGGTAATCGGCGAGGCAGAAGAGGTCTGGCCTCAACTGATGGAGGATTTCAGAAAAGGGCAGATGAAACGGATCTATCAGGCCGATGGATTTGTCAACCCCGCCGGCCTACCCCTTCCGAGAAGAGATCTGCTTAACCCTAAATTCTATTTTCCCCTTAAACTCCTCGAGACGACAAGGGGATGCCCCCATCACTGCGACTTCTGCGGCGTTTCAAAATTTTTCGGTTTTAAATATCGCAATCGGCCCATTGGCGAAATTGACCGGGAGCTGGCAACCCTGTTTGAAAAGGGCCCGGTGATGAACCCTTTTCTCAAAAAGGCCCTCTCTCTCTTCAACAAGGACCTGCCCTACTTTCTCAAAAGGAGGCTTCTCTACATCATCGACTCCAATATTGCAGGCGACAAACGCTTTGCTCTTGATCTTGTCTCCCTTCTGAAAGAGTACGACCTCCTCTGGTATGGCCACGCCCCGGTTTCTATCGCCTTCGACCAGAAACTCCTCGAAGGGTTTTCACAAAGCGGATGCATCGCCGTCAACCTCGGCTTTGAATCCTTCTCAATAAAAAACCTCAAGGCTATGGGCAAGGGGTTCAATCACCCCCCCCGCTATGCCGAAGCCGTCAAAAGGATACATGATCACGGAATCGGCATCATGGGAACCTTTATGGTGGGCATGGATGATGATGATCCGGGAGTTTTCCAGCGGATCATCGACTTCTGTATCAATTCCAGGCTCGACTGGGCGCTCACCTTCATCATGGCGCCCTATCCCGGGACCGAATCATTTTTGCGATTGGAAAAGGAGGGAAGGGTATTTTGCAGGGATTGGGAAAAATATGATTCCCTCAACGTCGTCTATCAACCCCTCCTGATGTCAGCGGAGGATCTGGAAAAAGGGATGAGGAGGATATGGAAGGAGGTCTTCTCCCTCTCCTCCATCTATAAGAGAATCCTGAAAAGGCCCTGGATCCATCCCCTCTTCTACCTCGTCATGAATTTACAGTTTCACCAATTGACAAAAAAATGGTAGAATGGGATGAGAAGAATGGTAAGATGAGGCGATATGAACGTCTATTTCTTTAACCTGAGTTCTCTTTTTTATTTATTGGGCACGCTGGCTTACCTCTCTCATATCATCTTCCTTAAAGACCTTCTCTCCAGAATGGCAACCCTGATCGTCTCGGTCGGATTCACCTCGCACAGCCTCGCCATCCTGACAAGATATGTGGAAGCGGGTTACACACCGGTGACCAATCTCCATGAGTCCCTCTCCTTCTTTGCCTGGATGATCGTTGGCATTCTCCTGATTGCGAATTTGAAATATAAGATCAAGGTACTCGGGGCCTTTCTCACTTGCATCGCCCTCATCCTCATGCTCTTTGCGCTAGCTCTTCCCAAAGAGATTCTGCCTCTTGCGCCCGTGCTCAGAAGCTTCTGGCATCCCTTTCATGTCTTCTTCGCCTTTCTTGGCAATGCCGTCTTCACCCTCGCTTTCTGCAGCGGGATCATCTATCTCATTCAGGAACATCAACTCAAATCGAAGAAGATGGGAGCCATTGCAAAGAGGCTTCCTTCTCTCAAGGTTCTGGACGACCTCAACTACCGGGCCTTGACCTTTGGATTTCCATTGCTGACCCTTGGGATCATCACCGGAGCCGTCTGGGCGGAATATGCCTGGGGACGATACTGGGGATGGGATCCCAAAGAGACATGGTCCCTGATCACCTGGTTCCTCTATGCCGCCATGCTGCATCAGCGCCTCACCGTGGGATGGAGGGGGCGGAAAGCCGCCATCATGGCGATTGTCGGATTTCTGTCCGTGATGTTTACTTTTTTGGGCGTCAATCTACTCCTTCCCGGACTTCATGCCTACTCGAATTGGTAATCCTTGAACCGGAGGTCAAGGGCGAGGTTAAGGTTGAGCCTAATGATGAAATATAACTTGCTTGAAGAAATGCCGGTAGAAAAAATAGCTATGGTTTGAAAAATAGAAGTCTTAAGCGGGTTTGATATTTTGTAACACTTTAGCTGTTTGAAAATCTTTGTAAAATCCCTCCCGACCTCCCTTTGCCAAAGGGAGGAGATAGGGGTTTCCCCCTTTGGAAAAGGGGGATTAAGGGGGATTTTATGATGATTCTTTTAGTCAATTGACTCATGAAACTCTTCTTTTCATAAGGCTAAATTGTTACGATATCTTAATTTTTTCTTAACCTGAGCCTTAACCTTAACTTAAATGTTTTTGCTTAACCTTAACCTCAACCTTTTTTTATATGCAACTGATCATCATCGGTTTAAATCACAAAACAGCCCCCATTGAGGTTCGGGAGAAACTGACCTTCCAGGAATCGGAGATGGAAAAGGCGCTCGCCCAGGCCCACTCCCTCCCTTCATTGAAGGAAAATATGATCCTCTCCACCTGCAACAGGGTGGAAATCTACGCCATCTCGCAAGAGACCGAAAAGACCGTCCGGGATCTAAAAGATTTTCTTTCCCGATATCACGAACTCCCCTTGAAAGAATTTGAGAAGAGCCTCTACCTCCTCGTCGGAGAAGAGGTGGTGAGACACATCTTCCGTGTTGCCTCCAGTCTCGATTCGATGGTGGTAGGCGAGCCCCAGATTCTGGGTCAGCTCAAGTCCGCCTATACCCTGGCAACCGAATCGAGAACCTCCGGCCTCATTCTCCATCGGCTTCTTCACCGGGCTTTTCATGTCGCCAAGAGGGTAAGGACTGAAACCCGGATCGGCGATAGCGCTGTCTCCGTCAGCTCCGTAGCGGTTGATCTGGCGGAAAGAATCTTCGGAGGCCTGGAGCAAAGAGCCGTTCTTCTGATCGGTGCCGGCGAAATGATTGAGCTGGCCGCCCGTCACCTAATGGCCGGAGGGGTTGAAAAAATTCTGGTGACCAATCGAACTTACGACCGGGCGGTCTCTCTGGCCGGGCAATTCAATGGAGAGGCCATCCGTTTCGAGGAAATGGGACAGGGCTTGAAAAAGGCTGATATTGTAATCAGCGCAACAGACGCCTCACACTATCTGATCAATCGTGAGCAGACGGTTAAGGTGATGAAGGACCGGAAACAAAAACCCATCTTCTTTATCGATATTGCCGACCCTCGTGATGTGGAGCCCGGCGTTGGCGACATTGAGAATGTCTATCTCTATAACATCGATGACCTCCAGAAAGTCGCCCATGAAAACATGAAGGATCGCGAAAAAGAAGCCCGCCGGGCAGAGGCGATTGTCCAGGAAGAAGTGACGAAGTTCGTCCACTGGTACCAATCTCTGGAGATCACTCCCGCCATCATCGCGTTGAAGAAAAAATTTGAGGAGATTCGAAAAAAAGAGTTGGAAAAAATGTTTTCGTTGCATCCCCATCTTTCCGAAAAGGAGCGCCAATCCCTGGAGGCTTTGACCTCGGCTATTGTCAACAAGATTCTCCATGATCCCCTGACCCGGCTCAAGCAGAAAGATGAGGAGACGATGTCGGATTTCTATGTCGATGCCATCAGAGCGCTCTTTCAACTTCCGGACCTGACCGCGGAAGAACGAAGGGAGGAGGATTAAGATGCCGGAATTCAGACAGAACATGGTTTCAAAGGAATGGGTCATCATTGCCACGGAGAGGGCAAAAAGGCCTGACCAGTTCCTCCAGAAAAAGGAGGAGAAAAAATTGATTCCTCCTTACAGAGAAGACTGCCCCTTCTGTCCGGGCAACGAATCAAAGACCCCCGCTTCCCTCTTCTCTATTGAAAAGAACGGAGCCTGGTCGCTCCGGGTTGTCCCGAACAAGTTCGCCGCCCTTCAAAGCCATCTGACGACGGAAAGAAAGCATGAGGGCCGATTCCTTAAGGCGGATGGCTTTGGAATCGCAGAGGTGGTTATTGAGACGCCCCTTCATAACCGGACGATCGCCACCATGGATCTGGAGGAGGTCAGAAATACGGTAATGGCTTACAAGGAACGATACATTGCCCTTTCAAAGACAGGCCGGATCGACCTTATCACCATCTTCCGAAACTACGGAGAGAGGGCTGGAACTTCTCTCGAACATCCCCACTCCCAGATCATCGCCACGCCCATCGTCCCTCCCCATGTGAGAAATCCGCTCTATCAATCTCAGCTCGCCTGCGATACTTTTGGAGATTGCATCTATTGTGGAATGATGGAGGAGGAACGCCGCCAACAGGTGAGGGTGGTAAAAGAGACCAAATTCTTCCTCGTCCTCTGCCCTTATGCCTCACGTTCCCCCTTTGAAACTCGGATTTATCCGAAGATTCACCATTCTTCCTTCATTTCGATATCGGACGAGGAGTTGATGGAGTTTGCCTCCGTGCTTCAGGATACGCTCAAGAGGATCTCTATCGGATTGAACGATCCTGATTACAACTATATTATCCGCTCCGCTCCGGTTGAGGATTGCGATGTCAAATACCACCACTGGTATGCCGTGATCGTTCCCAAACTGACCACGCCTGCCGGATTCGAGATCGGGACAGGGATTTACATCAATACCACCCTGCCGGAACAGTGCGCAGAATTCCTGAGAGGGGTTGCAATCCAATGACCCTGCGCGAACTGAGAATCGGAACCCGGGCAAGCCAGCTCGCCCTCTTTCAGGCCAACTGGGTGAAGGAGAAACTGGAACAGGCTCACTCTCCCCTCAGGGTAACTCTGGTAAAAATAAAAACGACAGGCGATAAGATTCAGGATGTGCCGCTGGCAAAGATCGGAGGAAAGGGCCTCTTTGTCAAGGAAATCGAGGAAGCCCTCCTTGCGAAGAAAATCGATCTCGCCGTCCACAGCATCAAGGATGTCCCCACGGAATTTCCGGAAGGCCTTCACCTTTCAGTCATCACAAAAAGAGAAGACCCCCGCGATGCCTTCATCTCCAGAGAAGGAATCTCTCTGAAAGAGTTGCCTCAGGGAGCAAAGATCGGGACAAGCAGTCTCAGGCGGCAGGCACAACTTCTCCATTCCAGGTGCGATCTTGAACTGATCCCCCTCAGGGGGAATCTGGACACACGCCTGAAAAAGCTAAATACATTGGGCATTGATGGAATTGTCCTGGCCTGCGCAGGGCTGAAAAGGCTCGGTCTTGATGAGAAGATCACGGAGATCCTTCCGATTGATATCTCCCTCCCGGCCATCGGACAGGGAGCCTTAGGAATTGAGACCAGGGTGGGTGACGAGGAAGTCGAAGAAAAAATACGATTCCTGAATGACCCGGATTCATCCATAGCCATTACCGCGGAAAGGGCATTTCTAAAAAGGCTGGGAGGAGGCTGCCAGGTTCCCATTGCCGCCTTCGGCCGGATTATGGATCCGGTTCTTCAAATCGATGGATTGGTTGGAACAATCGACGGGAAGAGACTCATCCGACATCGTATCGAAGGACCGATTGAGCGAGCAGAAGCCCTCGGAGTTGAATTGGCAGAGATCCTCCTCAAAAAAGGAGCGGGGGAAATTCTGGAAGAAGTATATCAGAAATCAGGGACAGCTAAATAAAATACCCAACAACCCAATAATGACCAAAAACTCAATGGCCAATGTCCCAAAGAATAACTCCCCCTCTCCCCCTCTTAATATAAGAGGGAGTCGGGGGGCGCTATTGGTTATTGGGTATTTTCAGTTTGCATTGGTACGGAGGTCGTTTTGATTAAAATGCCTCTTAGCGAAAAAATAATTCTCATCACCCGTGCCCGAGAGCAGTCTGTAGAATTTGCAACACGACTCAAGAAATTCGGAGCAGAGGTCATTGAATTCCCCACCATTGAGATTGTCCCACCTTCCAGTTGGAAGGGGATGGACCGCGCCATCTCCCAACTCAAATCCTATGACTGGATCATCTTCACCAGCGCCAATGGAGT
>Ga0194126_10005169_pt1 | contig 19360 bp, 19 predicted proteins | sample TA2KigC150mmetaG_FD_148641 | JGI IMG/M metagenome (GOLD analysis project Ga0194126, IMG submission 148641) | Freshwater microbial communities from Lake Tanganyika, Tanzania - TA2015035 Kigoma Deep Cast 150m | ecosystem: Environmental > Aquatic > Freshwater > Lake | place: Tanzania: Lake... | reverse complement strand
TGTGGTAGTCTTCATGTGGAGCGCTCCCAGCGTATGTGATTTGTCACTCCCATACGCTACCACAAAAGGAGCGCTCTGTCCAATTCAGCCTTCTATCTCGTTGTTAAAGTGCGGAAAACAGGCTTAGTAGACCCTCCCGCAGGTTCATAACCTGCGGGAGGGTGGTGGCTAATCCCAGATGTACTTCTTGATGTGCTCACGAACCTGCAGTTCGTCCTGATAGTCGGCCACAAATTCCTGGTACGCTTCAGGGGTCGCGAAGTAGTCGCGAATGAATATCTCGTCCTTCAAAGTACCAGCCCGTTGTCTGTATGGCATTTTTCTTCTCCTCACGCAGAATAATTCCATGGCATGTGGCCCCTCTATCTACCCTCCCGCAGGCTCGAGGATTGTCCCGATTGGTGGGGTGCTCCCCGAACCAAAGGCCGTTTTTGCACCCAGGTATTGTCGCAGCCTGCGGGAGGGTGAACCTCATGCCTCCCTCGGCTCTCCAATGACTTGCCACCCCCTCTGCGAGGCGTAGTCCCACAACTCGCCGTCGGGGTAGACAGCAACGGGGTTGCCCACGAGTTCCAGCATGGCGATGTCGAAAATGCTGTCCCCGTAGGCGAAGCTCTGGCTCAGGTCTACGTCCAGATCACTGTTCGCCAGGAGTTCGGTGAGGAGAGCTACCTTATCATCGCCAAAGCACGAAGGCTCGATAGCTCGTCCTGAGTATCTCCCCCGATTGAGTTCCAGCCTGGTGCCCACCACGTGCTGCACCCCCAGGCGCTCCCCAATGCAAGCCAGCAATTCCTCGAAAGCGCCGGAGACCAGCACCACCTGGTGGCTTTCGGCCTGGTGTTGACGTAAGACCTCGGCTACGTCAGGGCGCAGGGAAGGTATGAGGGCCTGATCGGTAACCCAGTGGAAGATCTCCCGGCCCTCTTCGGGCCGCAGGCCAACGAGCAGCCAGGCCATGTCGTTGACCCACGAGCGGAAGAACCACTCCCGGCTCAGCAAGCCCAGGCGGTGCAGTGGCCACAAGGAGAGGTGAGTAACCAGAAAAGCATTGGCGAGAAGTCGCCGGCGGCGGTGCTCAGTGAAATACCTGCTGAAAGCGTGCCAGACGTGCTCAGTGCACAAAGTGCCATCGAGATCAAAGAAAGCGGCGATCATGGTTCCCCTTTCTAAGCTCAAAATCCAAAGCGCAAAGTCCAAAGGGCTCGGTCGGGAGACCTTCGCCCATCAACCGGTGGGGCTTCACCGCCGAGCTCGCCCGCACGGGCATGCAGTGCCCGTGCTACGAAACAGCGCCCGATGAAATCGGGCTTATCACCCGCTGCTCTATAGCACGACGACTTTATCGTCGGGCGGCTAGGCTGAATTCAGCCCGAAGGGCTTTGTTCTTTTAGCCCAGAGCTTCAGCTCGGGGCGACCTTTGCCCATCAGAGTTCACCAGCAAATAGTCGTCCCTCCCTCAAAGTCCGGCTCCAGCAGCGCCCGCTTGATCAGGCCCGGCCGCTGGCCTGAGATAAGCTGCACTTTGAGCTCAGGATGCTCCCGCACCAGGGCATACATGATGCGCACCTTGGTCAGCATCCCGCCTGTCACGTCAACGCCATGAGAGCCAGCCAGCATTTGCTCCACCTGGGCAAAGTTCTGACGCGAGATCTCTGGGATCAACTGGGCGGATTCGTCCCGCAGGGGATCGGCGGTGAAGACGCCTTCCACCTCGCCGGCCAGGACGATCCGCGTGGGCTCAAGGCGCTCGGCCAGGTAGGCGAAGACCTGCTCGGTGGAGATGATGGTGCAGCCGCGCACCTCGTCCAGAGCCACGTCGCCGTAGACCAGGGGCACCAGGCCGTGGTGTAGCACTAATTCGATGGGCTCCGTTTCCATGCCGATGAGCGCTCCATCCTGGCAGCAGGCCGAGGCCGAGGGCTGGATGGAGACGACGGGCACGCCCTCAGCCAGGAAGATGTCGGTCACCAGGCGGTTGAGGCGGGCGGCTGCCGCGCCTGTTTCAGCGTAGCCCCGCCAGTTGGGTGGGCCTGCTTCGAGGAGGCCGTAGCGCTGGGCGACGAAGTGGCCGAAGGAGCCGCTGCCGTGGCCGAGCAGGAGGCGTAAATCTGGATTCCGGTCCAAAGCGGACCTGACTTCACGGGCGGCGCGACGGATAACGTCTTGATGGACAGTCTCCTCTTGATTCTTATCGGTGATCAAGGAGCCGCCCAGTTTCAAGAAAACCAGTTCACTCAATCCTGACTTCCTCGCTCCCCTCCAGGCCCGTGCCTATCTCTGCCTCCTTGCCCAGGCCAACGACGCACCAGGCCAGGTTCGCCCTCAGGCCCGCCTCCTCGACCGCGGTAGCGACCTGGCCCATGTAGAAGTAGTGATCGGCGAAGCCCACCGTGCCTGAGCGGATTATCTCCGCGGCGGCCAGGGCTGTCCCCCAGCACACGTCCTCCTCCTGCAAAGCCGACTCAGCATCTTGCTCGAGATTAACCTCCCGTTGACGATTGACTTTGGCGTTTGGCATTGCGTCAGTAATTTTATCACAATTCGGCCCAAAAGAGAAGAAAACCCAGAACCTTGACAAATTACTTAGTTTCACTTATAATACTTCTAATTTTATTCTACTTTCATGTCCCCAAGGCGATGATGGCTTGAGGGGCGATGCCGCCACTTGATATGGGCTATCACGATTTGGGGACTGTTTTAATAGCGGTCGGTTCTGACTTTCCCTGAAGGCAGTGTGCGATGGGAATTGTGGACGTGAAAGAAGGCAAGCGGGAGAAATCGGATTTGTCTTTTTTCACTTTTGCTGTTATAATCCTCTAGAAGATCTCCCGGAAATGGGTAGTAGCCCAACCGCGTTGGGCGTCATCTGGCCTCAAGCCTGCACTGAGCCTGGCGAAGTGACGGCTACCCGTCAGAAAGTCCCCCGTTTGACTTTCCGGGAAAGCTCTTCAGAAGAGGGGAGGTGATGAAGGCCTTAGTTATGGTGTAACCAATCCATCCTGAGCTGGCTGCAGGATTGGGCTGCCTGTGGCTACTCGAAAATATCAAAGAACAAGGAGGAGAAAGGAAATGAAGAAGTCACTTTTGTTAGCGGTTTTGGCCATCGGTTTGGTGGCAGCGGCTTGTGCCCCGCCCACGCCGGTGGTCGTCGAGAAGGAGGTTCCAGTCACCGTCGAGAAGGAAGTGGTCGTGGTCGTCACGCCTACACCGGAGCCCACGCCTGTTCCCCTTCCAGCCAAGGTGAAGATCGGCGTGGGAATCGATTTCACCGGTGCCTTGGCGGAGTTCGGCGCGGCCTTGAGGAATGGTTCAGACCTGGCGGCGAAGCACTTTGCGGAGGCGGGCTTCCCCATCGAGGTCAAGTACGCCGATACGGAGACCAGTGCCATGCCTGGGGTAGAGGCGGCCCGTACCCTGGTGGACGTGGAGAGGGTTCAGGCCCTCGTGGGATCGTTGGCCAGTGGTGTTACCATTCCCATAGCGGAGTCGGTCTGCATCCCCGGCCAGATCCCTCAGATCTCCCCTGCCTCCACCTCCCCTCTGCTCAGTGTACTGCCGGCCGATGAGGGGAAGGACTTCCTCTTCCGAACCTGCCCCTCCGACGCCCTGCAGGGGGTGATCATGGGCAAGTTGGCCGCGGACCTTGGCTACAAGACGGTCGCGGTGCTGTACGTCAACAACGCCTACGGATTGGGGCTGGCGAAGCAGTTCCAGCAATCCTTCGAGTTCCGAGGAGGGAAGGTTACGGCGATGGTTCCTCACGACGAGGCGCCTGCGGCCACCTACGTGTCGGAACTGAGGAAGGCCGCCGAGGCTAAGCCTGAGGTTCTGGCAGCCATAAGCTACCCTGGCCATGCCACCGTCTACTTGAAGGAGGCCATAGAGGGGGGCTTTTTCACCAAATTCCTCTTCTGCGATGGCACCAAGTCCGTAGAGATGCCCGCGGCGGTGGGTCCGGAGCATCTGGCGGGATTCTTCGGCACCGTTGCTGCCCCCGCTATGGGGGATTCCTATAGCATATTCGTGGCTGAGTACATGGCGGTGTACGGCGCGCTTCCGCCTCTGCCCTACATAGACGGCACCTACGATGCCGTCGCGGTAATTGGCCTGGCCGCAGCCGCGGCTGAGGCGAGAGGTTTGTCCATCACCGGGGTCAACATCCGCGACATGCTACGCGTGGTGGCGAATCCGCCGGGAGAAACGATCACCCCTGGGGCTGAGAGCATCAAGAAAGCCCTTGAACTCCTCAGGGAAGGGAAGGACATCAACTACGAGGGCGCTGCCGGATCGGTGGACTTTGATGAGAATGGCGATGTGGTAACTCCCATCATGGTCTGGAAGTACGTGGAGGAGCCACCATACGTAGTAACGGAGCGTGTGGAGATAGTCATCCCGCCCAAGTGATCCAGGGGAGCGACAAAAAGAAGGCCGGCCACACAAGGTGGCCGGCCTTCTTTATTTTGTTGGCAAAGTGCTCGTAGTAACCGCTTCAGCGGTCAGAAAGCCGCTAAAGCGGCCACTACGAGCAGTCTAAAACCTGGATACGTATCTTTCCTCGCCGATGATGCCCCTGGGCCTCCTCAAGAGGACGATCACCAGTACGAGGCCGATGAGGATAAAACGAATGTGGGGGGCGCGGGTTTCAAAGCCGGGGGGAACCACTTTGAGGATAAAATAGGTGCTCCACGACCAGAGGGCCCAAACCAGGAAAGCCCCCAGGACCGCCCCCTTGTTGTTGCCAGTCCCCCCCACGGTGAGCATGGTCCAGATGATGAAGGTGCCGAACATAGGGGTGAAGAGACCTGGCTGGATGGCGGCCGAGAAATGGGCGTAAAGCGCTCCCGCTATCCCCATGATCATCGCCCCCACGACCAGGGATTGAAGCTTGAACAGGAACACGTCCTTCCCGTTGGCGCTGGCCATCACCTCGTCCTCCCTGATCGCCCGCAGCACTCTCCCCCAGGGAGAGCGAATCCCCTTCTCTACGGCGATGTAGATAAGCGCAAGAAAGGCGAGGACAATTGCCAGATAGAGGAAGTTGTAGTATTGGGGCGGAACCAGGCCGTGGAGGGGCTTAGGCAAACCAACCAGCCCCTCAGGGCCGTTGGCCAGCCAGGCCTCATTGTTGAAGAAGATGCGGATGGTCTCGGCGATGCCTATGGTGGAGATAGCCAGATAGCCCGCCCTTAACCGCAGGGTGAGGAGACCTATCAACAGGGCCAGCAAGCCAGAGGCTATGGCCGCCCCCATCACTCCTACCAGGAACGGCTGATTCAAGCCAATTGCCTGAGTGACATAGTCAGCAAGCACTCCGGTGGGCTTGGGGGTGGTGATCAGCGCAGAGGTGTAAGCGCCGATAGCGAAAAAGCCGGCTATGCCAAAGTTCAAAAGCCCCATGTAGCCCCAGTGGACGTTCAGTCCCAGGCTGAAGATGGCGTAGATGCCGGCCATGATGGCGAACGACGCCAGGAAGCTGAGAATCCCTCCGATTTCCATTTATCTACCTCCTTCCGAAAATCCCTTGCGGTCTGAACAGCAGGACGAGGACCATGATCATAAAGGCCACGGCTGGCTTGTAGGTGGGGAGCAACCAGGCTGTGGAGACCTGCTGAGCGATACCCATGACCAGCCCGCCCACCAGTGCGCCGGTGATGCTCCCCTGTCCTCCCAGGATAACAGCGGCGAAGAGGGGGAGCAGGAAGATCCAACCCATCTCCGGGCGAAGCTGGGTCTGGATGCCGTAGAGGATGCCAGCAATGGCGATCAGCGTGCCAGCGATCGCCCAGACCCACACGGTCATCCGTTCCGTGCTTATACCCACCACGCGAGCCAACTCGGGGCTATCAGCTAAAGCCCGCAGGGCCTTGCCCATCTTCGTCTTTGCCAGGAATAGGTAGATCAAGGCCACCATGGTCCAGGCCACAACCAGGATGAATATCTCATCGGGCCTGACCTTGATCCCCAGGGGAAGGAAAAGCATACGACGCACGCCTGTAAAGTAGAAGTGAAAGTCGGGGCCCCAGAGGACGTATACCAGGCCGCGGAGGGCGAAAGCTATTCCTATGGAGGCAATGAAGCCAACAATGGATGTAGCCCCCCATTGCCTCAAGGGCCTGTAAACCCAGCGGTCAATCAGGATGGCCAGGCCGATGGACGCCAGGACGGCCGGTATAACGGCCACCAGCAGCCCCCAACTGAAGGAAAAGGGCCCTACTTTTCCCTGGAGGAACCCCGCCCCGGAGAACAACGTTGCCACCAACAGGGCGACGTAGGCTCCCATGGTCATCTGGTCCCCGTGGGCGCAGTTAAATAGATCGAGAATGCTCCAGATCAAAGTAAGCCCTACGGTCCCCAGAGCGATGATGCTGCCCAGAACGATCCCATAGACGATTAGCTCAGGCATCTTCTACCTCCCTAGATAAAGCCTTCCTATTTCTTCGTCTTCCAACATCTCCCTGGCGCTGCCCTCTGCCCTCTTCTCCCCTCCTTCCAAAACATAGGCCCGGTCGGAGATCTGGAGGGCCTTATAGGCGTTCTGTTCCACCAGGAAGACGGTCACCCCCTGTTCGTTCAGCCTCTCGATGCGGTCGAAGATGATGTCCACCAGGAAGGGGGCCAGGCCCGTGGATGGCTCGTCCAGAAGGAGCAGCTCAGGATTCAACATCAGCGCCCGGCCGATGGCCAGCATCTGCCTCATGCCTCCGCTGAGCTCCTCCGCCCGGCTCCTCCTGCGGTCGGTCAGGTCGGGGAACAGCTCGTATATCTCCTCCATCCGAGGGCCAATATCATCCTCTCGAATGAAGGCCCCCATCTCCAGGTTCTCCTGGACGGTCAGGGAAGGAAAGATATTATACTCCTGGGGGATGTAGGCCATTCCCAACCGCACTATCCTCTCCGGCGGGAGACCGCTGATGTCCTCTCCTTTGAAATATATCTTCCCTTGCCAGGGCTTCAGGACCCCGAAGATGGTCCTCAACAAGGTGGTTTTGCCAGCCCCGTTGGGGCCCAGCATGGAGACGATTTGTCCCTCCCCCACCTCCAGGGAGAGCCCGTGGACGACCTCCATGGCGCCATATCCTGAGATCACCTTCTCCACTCGTAAGATGGTCATGACCCTCCACCTCCCAGGTAAACTTCTAATACTTGTGGGTCGCAACTGATCTCCTCAGGGGAGCCTTCGCACAGCTTCCTGCCCCTGTCCATCACGATGATGGGGTCGCAGACATCCATCACCAGCTCCATCTCGTGTCCGATGAGGAAGACGGTCTTCCCTTCTTCGCTCACCAGCCGTCGGATGTGCTCCGCCAGCGTCCGCCTCTCGATAGGGTTCACTCCCGCTCCCGGCTCGTCGAACAGGATCAGCTCGGGATCGGCCATCATGGTGCGGGCCAGCTCCAGGAGCCTCTTCTGACCCCCGGAGAGGTTGCTGGCGTATTCGTCCTTCAGGTGGAGCAATCCGACCGAGTCAAGGGCTTCCAGGGCCTTTTCCCTGATCTCGTTCTCCTGCCTCCTCACCAGTCGAGAGGTGAGCCAGGTCTTCCATATACGCTCCCCTTCCTGATCTGGAGGAACCAGCATCAGGTTCTCCAAGACCGTCATGAGCTTGAGCTCCCTGCTTATCTGAAACGTGCGGCAGAGGCCCTTCTGGAAGGTCTGGTGAAGGGAGAGGTTATCAATCCTCTCACCTTTGAAGTAGATCTCCCCTGCATCCGCCTTATAGAGGCCGGAAATGACATTGAACAGGGTGGTCTTTCCTGCCCCGTTAGGCCCGATGAGGCCGGTGATGCGGTTGGGAGCCACATTGAGGGAGATGCCGTCAACAGCTTTTATGCCGCCAAAGTACTTGCGGATGTCACGTACAGAAAGAATGGGAGAATCGTTGTTACCGCCCAAGGTGCACCTCCTTTCGATTGCGTCTTACTTAAACTCAAGCGCTGAATAGGGCTCAAACAGGGAATATTATACAGCAGTAGGCCGGATAAGTCAAATATTTTTTCCCAAAGTTGCATTTTGGTCCAGTATAGGTTATAATATTAATAACCCTTCACGTGCCAGGAGGCGAGCCGGTGAACGTAGCCAGGGAAAAAGACCTGGTGTTCTTGATGAGCAAGGATAGGAAGAGCTTTATGGTACGCCTGGAGCCAGGCGCCCAGTTGCAAACTCACAGGGGAGTGATAAGGCACGATGACCTCATCGGCCAACCGTTGGGTCGAGAGGTGCCGTCCCACCTGGGCTATCCCTTCCTCGTTCTACAACCCTCCACCCATGACTTGATCCTGGACCTCAAACGCACTACTCAGATCATGTATCCCAAGGACATCGGCTACGTCCTGCTGAAGACGAACGTGGGGCCTGGCAGCAGGGTGGTGGAGGCCGGCACCGGCAGCGGTGGCCTCACTCTGGCCCTGGCCCGGGCGGTGATGCCCACGGGCCGGGTTTACTCCTACGAGGTGAGGCCCGACGTGTTGAATCTGGCCGCCAAAAACCTGGAGAAGTTGGGCCTGCGTTCCCTGGTGGAGCTGAAGGAGCGTGACATCCAGGAAGGGTTCGACGAGGTGGACGTTGATGCTCTCTTCCTCGACTTGCGAACCCCGTGGGAATATCTGGCCCAGGCCCACGCGGCTCTCAAGGGCGGCGGTTTCTTTGGCGCTACCTTGCCGACCACCAACCAGGTGGTGTGGCTGATCAGGGCCCTGCCGGAGCATGGCTTCTCCGCCGTCGAAGTCGAGGAGTTGCTACTGCGTCCCTACAAGGCGGTCTCGGCCCGCCTGCGGCCCATGGATCGGATGGTGGCTCACACCGGCTACTTGATTTTTGCCCGCAAGATAGAACGGGAGGCTGGCACTTTGGCTGCCGCTGAAGAAGGCAGCCTGTCAATAATAAGCAATTGATCAACAGAAGAAGGAGAGTGAAACGGGATGGGCAAGGTCAGACGGCTGGTGTTGGATGTTTTGAAGCCCCACGAGCCTACGATCATTGAACTGGCGCAACATTTGAGCGTGCTCCCAGGAGTGGAGGCGGTCAACATCAGCATCTACGAGATTGACCGCCGGGTGGAGAACGCCAAGATCACCATCGAGGGCAGCGATATCATCTACGAAAGCGTGATAAAGATGATCCAGGAGAACGGCGGCACGGTGCACTCCATTGACGAGGTGGTGGCGGGCAAGATGATCATTGAGGATGCGGTGACACCGCAGGACTAAGAGCCTGTTTGATGCTTTTCGGATAGGTGCTGAGCGCAGATGGGATTTTTAGCGCGCAAGCTAGACGAACTCAGAGAATACGGCGCTATCGCCAGTGTGGGCGGGATCGCCCGGCGCTACTTGGCCATGAACGCCTTCGATGGGGTGCTGACCATCATCGGCGTCCTGATGGGCAACTACGCCGCTCACGTGCGCGATCCGACCATTGTCATCGTCACGGGCACGTCCACCTGTATAGCCATGGGGGTTTCGGGGCTGTGGGGGGCTTACCTGACGGAGGCCGCCGAGCGGAAGAGGGAACTGGATGACCTGGAGAGTCACACTTTGACCGATCTCAGCATGACAAAGATTGGTCTTGCCTCGCGGGTAGCAGTGATCGTCGTGGCCTTAGTGAATGCTCTGGCCCCGTTCCTCGCGGCGCTGGTGGTGCTATTGCCTTTCTTTTTCAGTAACCTCCTGGCCGACATCGTCCTCAGCTACTACGTCTCCCTGGGCATGGCCTTGGCGGTCCTCTTCGCCATAGGAGTTTTTCTGGGCAGCGTGTCCCAGGAGAGCCTGATCATCTCAGGCTTGAAAATGATAGGGGCGGGGCTGGTTTCCATCTTGTTGAGCTACTTTTTGGGTCGTGGATTCTGAAAGCATCCAGGTTGGTCTGCGAGTAAGGCCGATACCGAAAACAGCGCGAGGAACTCGAAAGCCTTGCATAAATCGGCTCCAGTGATTAGGAGAGCCCTTTCCTGCTATCGAGGGGCGTCTTCGCCCGAGAGCTTGCAAAGGCCCAGAACGGGGCGGGGACGCCCTCGAGAGCAATTATGCAAGGCTCTCGAACTCCAGTATCCTTTGCACCTCCATCGGGATCACCAGCACCACTTCGTTCTCGTGTCCTCCTTCGAAGAGCAGGCCGTGTAGGCGCAGGCGGCCGATAGTTGTCTCTGGCTCATGGTAATACCAGTAGAAGTGATCCCCAAGGTCGTCCCCGTATTCTCGGCTGACCTCATCGTATGGTACCATCCCACCCCGGTCTAAGACGAAGCGCAACGCTTCCTGCTCCTCACTGGTGAGACCTCTCCACGCTCTTCCTACCACCTCAGCATCAGCCAGTGACTCGGCCAAGAGGGTGATTAGCTCAGCCTTTCTGATGGCTGCCGGCCGCCTGATATCCAGAGCACTGGCCATAGCCACTAAGTCATCCTTGGTGTGGCGCGAAAGGCAGGACAGCAAGTCCGTGCCCTTTAGAGGTTTCTGTCGCTGTCTCTCCCTCCTATGCCGGACACGTTCCCGCCAGCTAGCGAACATTTCCTCGGAGCCTTTCACTGTCTGCACCATCCACAGACGCCGCCGGGTCTGTTCGTCCTCTGGCTCCATCCCCAAGATCATCTCCAAGCGTTGCTCAGCCGACTCGTAGTCTCCCTGGGCGATGAACAGTTCGGCGCTGACGCGGTTGTAGAAGAGGAGTTCCTGAGGATGGAAGGTCTTGAGTTCAGCTACGGGCTTCAAGAGCTCTTCGGCTTCCTCAAGCCTCCCCTGGGTGATACGGGTTGAGGCCAGATTGCAGCGGGCGAAAACGTAGTCTGGATCTACCTCTAGGGCCTTTTGGAGGAGCTTCTCTGCCTCTTCATGGCGACCTTGTTTGAGATAGACGACGCCCAGGTTTCCGTAGGCTTCCTTGGCGTTGGGCTCCAGGGTGATCATCTTTTGGTAGAGCTCTTCGGCCTCCTTGTCCTGGCCCGCCTGGAAAGCTGTTATCGCCTCGTCCAAAAGGGTCATTACCTCATCGGTGTACTTCAGCTCTCGTTCCTCGGTGATGAGTTGGCGCCGCAGGAACACCTCCCGCCACTGGCCCTTCAGCCAGAGCCCCACCGGCTCGTCCTCGCTGAAGACCCCTAGCTCTAGCAGGACGGTAGCGGCCATTGCCCTCAGGTCGTCATCGCCCACCTGACTCAGAGCGAAGGCCCGCAGAGCAGCCACAGCTCGCTCGCTGCCCAACATCCGCAGGATGCCGATCGCCATCTCTTGCTCGTTCTCGCCGCCGTACCACAACATGTCGCTCAGAAGGTCGGCCACGTAGGGGTACTTGTCACCGAAGCCTCGAATCTTTGGCTCCATTCTTTCCTCCGGCACGGCAGGGGGGCCGAGGCCCTCGACGAAGTCTTCAAAGGCTTTTCTCGGTATCATGTCTTGCCCAGAGAAGTAAGGGAAGCGGTAGGCTGGAGCCAGCTTCTTGCCCCCTCGTCGTACAAAATCCATATCGTCTTTCAGGCGAAAGGCGGTGGGATCAAGGCGCAAGGCTTCTTCCCAGTGGGCCAAAGCCTCTCGCTCCTTGCCCAGGTTAGCCGCTGCTGTCCCCAGGAAGTGAAGCATGGTGACATTCACTTCAACCCCTGCCTGCTGGGCCTTTTTCACGATGGTGTAGACCCCTCTATCCTCCTCCAGGGCAGCGTAGGCCTCGGCCATCTTGAAGTAGGAGTCGGCGTCCGTTGGTCCAATCTGTTCCAGGCGTTTCAGGTACGTTTGGGCCTCATCTCTCTCCCCGGATGCACTCAGGAAACGAGCCAGGTTGCTCAGGGCGTGCACGTTCTGGGGGTCAATGCGCTCCAACACTTCTTTTTCGCTGGCGATGGCCTGGTCCCACTGGCCCAGGGCGAAGTAGGCCAGGGCCAGGTTGTTGCGGGGCGGGGCCCAGTTTGGCACCAATCGAGCCGCCTCTTTTGAAGCCTTCGCTCCCTCGGCGAAATCCCCCAATTCGTTGGCCATCCGACCTTGCTCCATGAGGTAGGATGCGTACTCCATCTTCCTGGGGGCGATGCCACAGATCGCTGCCACCTGCTCGATTCTTCTCGCTGAGTCGGCCATCACGGCCTGTACCTGCGTGGTGGCTTCTTCATTCAGTTCGTATCCGAGGCATTTGCGGAAGGTCAGCAAGGCGTGGGAGTGGAGGGCAAATCCATAGTAGGCCATCCCCAGGACCAGCAACACCTCTGGATCCTTGCCGGACAGTCTGGCGGCTATCTCCAGGTGCTGGATTGCCTCCAACAAGTCGCCCAAATCGCCGTAGACGAAGCTCAGCAGCATGCGGCAGTCCAGATCGCGGGGATACCGCTCCACCAACTCCTCCGCCAGCTCCAGTGCTTCCTCGAGTTTCCCTTCTTCCCAGAGAACGTGGCCCCTTTCCAGCTCCGCGGTCTTGGGATGGCGCGGCGGGAGGCGTTTTCTTCGTCGCCTGTCTTTGTCTTTTTTCTTAGCCATAATCGTGGTTAACCTCCATTCCAGTAATCAGTAAGCTGTGATCAGTAATCTTTGCCACCCAAATTCGAAGTGTTGCATGTTGCACCTCCAAAGTTTGATTCTCGTACAGACCCTGAGGTTCTCCAAGACCCTTAGGGTCTGGCCGCGGACCGGCCAGCCACCCAACCAGTGGAAAAGGCGGCTTGCAGATTGTAGCCGCCGGTGTCGGCGTCCACGTCCAGCACCTCGCCGGCGAAGTAGAGACCCTCCACCAGGCGCGAAGCCATGGTACGCGGGTCAACTTCCCGCACGTCCACCCCGCCAGCGGTGATGATGGCCTCGGCGAAAGAGCGGTGCCCGGTCACCTCCAGGCGAAAGTCTTTCAGCCACGTCCGCAGCCACTGGCGTTCTTGGGATGTGATCTGGTGCGCCACTTTGTCCGCAGGGATGCCCATCAGGTCTATGCAGACCGGGATCAGCTTGCTGGGGAGCAACCCTTTGAGCAGGGTGCAAAACTGCTGCTTGCCGTGGGCGTCCAGGTCGCGGAGCAGTCGCGCGTCCAGCTTGCTCTCGTCGAGGGCTGGTTTGAGGTCAATGGACAGGATCACCCTCTGGCCCAGGCGCAGGGCGTCCACCACCTCCTTGCTCAGGGAGAGGATGATCGGCCCGGAGACGCCAAAGTGGGTGAAGAGCATCTCGCCGAAGGCCTCGGCCTGCTTTTTGCCATTTACCCACACCCGCACGGTCACGTTGCGCAGGCTCAGGCCCTGCAGCCTGGGGGCCACGTCGCCCGCCGTCTCCAGGGGAACCAGCGCTGGCCGAATGGGCACGATGGTATGCCCCACCGCCTGGACCAGCCGATAGCCGTCCCCCGTTGACCCGGTGGCCGGGTAAGACGCCCCGCCCGTGGCCACGATCACCGCCTCAGCGCGATAGAAACCAGGTTTTTTGGGAAAAACCTGGTTTCTGGACACCTCCACCCCAACCACCCGCCCTTCCTCGACCAGCAACCGCTCCACTGGTGAGTGGGTGCGCAGGGTCACGCCGCGCTCGCCAACCCATTGCATCAACGCATCCACCACGTCCTGGGCCTGACCGCTGGCCGGGAAAACCCGTCCCCCTCGCTCGGTCACGGTGCGCACTCCCAGCCCTTCAAAAAACGCCACCAGGTCGGAGGTGAAGAACTGGGAAAAAGCCTGGCGAAGGAAACGACCGTTCGGCCCGAAGTGCGCGATAAACTCGGACACGGGAGCCACGTTGGTCAGGTTGCAGCGCCCCTTGCCGGCGATGCGCAGCTTGCGCCCGGGGCGGTCCATCTTTTCCAGGAGCAGCGTTTCGGCGCCCATTTGGGCGGCCTGCCCGGCAGCCATCAAGCCCGCTGCTCCTCCTCCGACCACGATCACCCGACGCCCTGTCATACATTCCCTATCCCCGCTTGTAGGCCACCTGGCCGTCCACCAATACCAACTCGGCCACGGTGCGGTAGTCGAAGGGGTGTCCGCTGAACACGACAAGGTCGGCGTCCTTGCCCACCTCCAGGCTGCCCACCCGGTCGGCCACGCCGATGATCTCGGCGGGGTTGATGGTGATGGCTTTCAATGCCTCTTCTTCCGACATCCCCTCACGCACGGCCAGCGCGGCGTTGATGGTCAGGTATTTGACCGCCGACATCTCGTCGGTTTGGATGGCTATCTTGACGCCTGCTTTGGCCATCAGGCCGGGGTTCCTGGGCGTCATGTCCTTCAGCTCATACTTCTCGCGAGAGAAGAAGATTGGCCCGGCGGTGACGGGAATTCCCTTCTCGGCCAGGACGTCGCCGATTTTGTAGCCCTCGGTGGCGTGTTCCAGCGTCAGGTCCAGGTTGAACTCTTCGGCGATGCGAATTGCAGTGAGCATGTCGTCGGCGCGGTGGGCGTGGACGCGGGCCTTCATCTCGCGGCGCAGCACTTTGCCCAGAGCTTCCAATTGTAGATCGCGCTCCGGCTGTTTGGGCTCCTCCGCATCCTCGTCCTTCGCCTCGACCTTGGCCCGATAGTCAGCCAGGTCCGCTTCGTAGCGGCGCCACTTTTCCAGGTAGTTCTGGGCGTCCACCAGCGCGGTACGCAAGGTGGCCGCATTCCCCATCCGCGTGGAAGGCGCTTTCTTCTGCTCGCCGTAGACCCGCTTGGGATTCTCGCCCAGGGCCATTTTCATGCCCGCCGGCTCCAGCAGCACCATCTGCTCCACGCGCGGCTTGGGTACGGTCTTGAGGCACACCCACTGCCCGCCGATGAGGTTGCCGCTGCCGGGGCCGGTGAGCACCGTGGTCACGCCGGCGGCTACCAGTTCTTTGAATGCCGGGTCTTCGGGATGTACGGCGTCCAGCGCCCGCAGGTGCGGCGTGATGGGGTCGGTCATCTCGTTGCCGTCGGAGTGCTCCCAGCCGATGCCGTCGGGAAATAGCCCCACGTGGCAATGGGCGTCAATCAGGCCGGGCATCACCACCTTGCCCGTTGCGTCGTACACTTCAGCGCCCTCTGGGACTTCAACCTCCTCTCCCACAGCCACGATGCGCCCGTCCTCGACCAGCACCGTCCCGTGTTCCAACGTGCCCTGGGTGATGGTCATCACTTTGCCATTGGTAATGGCGATCATTTGATTATCCTCCTCGTTTTGTGAGTGTTGAGGTGCCAGGCACTTCCTAAGTGCCTGGCACCTTGAATTTGCGGTCTGGTTGTTTGATGACGTCTGTCCTACTGCGGTGGTATGTCGGCAACATTGGCTGGGCCAGGGAGGCTGATAACTGGTGTCGTATGGGTATCTCATGGGCCAGGCATCTCCATGCGAAAGCTGTGACGGACCAGAAGCCGCTCGGCGACGTCTTCGACCAGCGTTATCATCACAGGCGTACGCCCGAATTGCTGGCGTATGCGTTGGTGCAGTGCCTGGAAGTCGGAATCGTGATCTACCACCTGGCCGTTGTGCATGGCGATGTATTGACCCAGGTACAGGGCCTTTATTTCGGCGTGTCGCTGACGGTAGATCTTACTTTCCTCGGAGATTTTGCGACGATCCAGTTCCCAAAGGTAACGACGGATGGCTTCGTTGAGTATTTCGCCCAAGTCGGCTTTGTGCTCCAGGGAGGCTTCTTTGACACGCTGATACAATTCAGGTGCAACAGCTATCGTTGGCATACTCCTACTCCTTTCTAGTAGTCCATCACATTGATTTTGATACTTGGGGCAACGGCCTTTCGGCAGCGGAGTCCTGAACTTGTTCGGGTTCATTGCGTGCCACACCCCCAACAAGTTGGGGACTCCGTCGCTTGGAAGTCGTAACTGCGAACTTATCACAATCAGCGTGATGGGGTGCTAGTGCGTGGTCATCATTGTTATTCTTCTGTGATAGTGATCTTCTCTATCACGTCACCCACGGCGATGGACTTGACTACGTCCATACCCTCGGTCACGTGACCGAAGGCCGTGTACCCTCCGTCCAGGAAAGGCGTCGGGGCCAGGGTGATGTAGAACTGGCTGCCACTGGAGGCACGAGTAGGGTTCACCTCATCGGCTCGCCGGGCCATGGCGATGGCCCCCTCGACGTGAGGCAACTGGATCTCCGCCGGTACGGTGTAGCCTGGGCCACCGCCCCCGGTGCCCGTCGGATCGCCGCCCTGGATGACGAAGCCAGGCTCCACGCGGTGGAAGGTCAGGTTGTCGTAGAAGCCCTGTCTCGCCAGGAAGACGAAGTTATTGACGGTGAGCGGGGCGGCATTGGCGTCGAGCTGGACGACGATGTCGCCCTTGGCCGTGGAGATGGTGGCGACGTAGGTCTTGCTGGGGTCAATCTGCATCTCCGGCGGCTGGCTGTACATGTCGTTGCGGTCGGCTGGATTGGTCGGCATGGCCGGTTTGGCCGGTGTGCAGCTAAGAACCACCGCAGTCAGCAAGAGGACTGCAGCGATGCTGCCGAGCCGGTGCTTGTTAGTCTGTTTGCTTTTCTTGAACATAACATCTCCTTTCTCGATGGCTGTTCTAGTGGCATGTATTTGGGTCTACCTACTTTTTCATCACGAACCATACCCGCCCACTATCTGGCTTGGGTTCGCTCATCTCTTCCAGGCTCCCCCAGCAGGCGAGTTCCTGGAAGCCTGCTTTCCTCAGGCACTGCCTGATCTCTTCCAGGGTGTACCCACGTTCCCTATGCTCTTCGTCCATGCGACTCCACCTATTCCCCTCCCTCGCGAAACCCGTTATTCTCATTGTCGCCAGATTATTGGCGAAATCATAGCTTGTGCGGTGGATTTCAAACAACTCCGGGGTATCCTGTTGAACATAGCAAGGGTATCTCTGCCAGTTGACGGCCAGGCCGTAGATGGTGTTCATGTCGAAGACGAACAACCCTGTTTTCTTCAGCGCCCGGTACACGCCTGCAAAGGTATTTTGCAGATCCCAAAGCTCCAGGAGATAGTTCAGGCTGTCAAACCAGCAGGTCACCAGGTCGAAGCTCTCCTCAAAGGGCAGGGATCGCATGTCCTGAAGGAGAAGCTCTACCTTCACGTTCTCTCGTTCAGCCCGTGCTCTGGCAAGCTGCAGCATCTGGGGAGACAGATCAACACCTGTCACTTGAAACCCTCTCCTGGCCATGGCCACGGCGAACGTCCCTTCGCCGCAGGCGATGTCCAACATGGTCCGTGGTTTCGCCTCGAATCGTTCCAGTACCGCAGGCAGCAGCTCTGCCATCCTCTCGCTAAATTGAAGGTATGGCCCTTGGGCATAGAAGTAGGCGAATTCGTCATAGATGCTCATCGGCAAACAGTACCTTTCTCAACTCCCTCAGCCTCTCCACCCCCTTCACCTCGTGAGGAAAGAGGGGAAGGATGATGATTTCCATGCTTGGTCCGTATTCGGCGGTCAACAGGTTGATGTACGGGGCTTGCATCTCTGCTCTGGCCCGATGGAACTCGCAGTCGGGGGTCTCGATGACGTTGTTGATGATCAGGTAGTGGATGGGAAGGCCGTATCTCTCGAATTCCCGGACCAGCCTCCTGGCCTGGTACACCCCCAGGGCCTCAGGGATGGTGACCAGGATGAATTCCGTGTTGTCCGGGTTCCTCATGAAGTCGGTCACCTCTCTGGCCAGAGCTTTCCAGTTGTCTATCAGCTCGAGGAAGGGGACCTTTTTGAGCTGGAAGGTATCGCGAACCTCGAAGTAGAACTTGGGGGCCATGCGCAGGTGCTGCAGGAATTTATACGGCAGGTCCAGGAGGCGCAAAGTGTCCCCCGCTGGGGCGGTGTCCCAGACGATGAGGTCGTAGCGCCCATCCCTGACCCGCTCCAGGATGTAGTCCAACACGAACTCTTCCTGGATGCCCGGCGCGATGGCGACGTAATCTATGACCTCGTCGTACTCCATGTCTATCAGAGAAGAAGCGGCCTCGTACACCTCCGGCCCGAACTTCTCCTTCCATCTCCTCATCACCTCGTCGGGGGATATCTCCAGCGCGTAGAGGTTTTCCACGTCGTTTACTGGCGTTTCCACTGCCCCGACCTCCATCTCGAAGATGTCCGACAGGGAGGGGGTGAGGTCGCTGGAGATGATCAGCGTCCTTCTGCCCAGCGAGGCGTAGTGGAGGGCTGCCGTAGCCGAACAGGTTGTCTTGCCTACTCCTCCCTTCCCTCCGAACATGAGGACGCGCTTGTTGGTGTGATCCAGTGCTGAAATTGACATTTATTTCGCTAACTCCTCTCCGTTATCGTGGGTTATAATTGACTGGGGAGTGCAGGCGCAAGCCTGCCAGGAGCGGACTTGCGTCCGCACTCCTCAATTAACTGGCTTTGGGCCTGATTTTACCATACATTGCCCCAAATCGCAATAAGCGCTCGTGATGCGTAATGCGTGAAACGTGACACGTTACGTGATGGTGACTCACGTTCCACGTCTTCACGTTTCACGTTTGACGTTTCACGTTTGACGTTTCACGCTTCGCCTTGCCCAATAGCTCAAAATGTGATACAATCCCTGATGGGAGGAGCCATGGAAAGATTGGTCTTCATGGGCACGCCAGATTTTGCAGTGCCCGTGTTGAAGGCGCTGATCGGACGATACGAGATCGTGGGTGTGGTCGCCCGGCCCGACCAACGGGTGGGACGAGGTCACAGGGTAGAGCCCCCACCGGTAAAGATTGTGGCTATGGTCCACGATTTGCCAGTGCTGCAGCCGCCCCGCCTGCGCCAGCCCGAGGTGGTGGCCGAGCTTAGGGCCCTGGCGCCCGAGGTGATGGTGGTAGCAGCTTATGGCCAGATACTGCCGGCCGAGGTGCTGGCCATCCCCCCCAGGGGGTGCCTCAACGTCCACGCCTCGCTCCTGCCCAGGTACCGGGGAGCGGCCCCCATCGCCGCCGCCATCCTGGCCGGTGAGGAGGAAACTGGCGTAACCATTATGCTGATGGACGAGGGGATGGACAGCGGGCCTATCCTGTCCCAAGCCACCTGTTCCATATCGCCCCAGGATACGCGGGAGTCGCTGACCGCTAAGTTGGCTCAGTTGGGGGCCGACCTGCTGATGGATACTTTGCCCCGCTGGCTGGCCGGGGCCATCGAGCCTCAGCCTCAGGACCACCGCCAGGCCACCTACAGCCGCATCATTGCCAAGCAGGACGGCCTGATAGATTGGACTCAACCGGCGGTCGAGATCTGGCGGCGTTGCCGGGCTTACTATTCCTGGCCCGGCAGCTACACGTATTGGCGAGGCAAGGTACTCAAGGTGCTCAGAGCCCAGGCGTTGCCCCACTGGTCGGGCGGGGGGGAGCCAGGGCAGGTGATGGCTCTGGACGAGGGTCTGGCTGTTGCCACTGGAGAGGGAGCCCTGCTTCTGGATGAGGTACAGTTGGCGGGGAAAAGGGCCTTGGATGCCGAAGACTTCGCCAGAGGGCAGAGGGATTTCGT
>Ga0194126_10005159_pt1 | contig 19403 bp, 19 predicted proteins | sample TA2KigC150mmetaG_FD_148641 | JGI IMG/M metagenome (GOLD analysis project Ga0194126, IMG submission 148641) | Freshwater microbial communities from Lake Tanganyika, Tanzania - TA2015035 Kigoma Deep Cast 150m | ecosystem: Environmental > Aquatic > Freshwater > Lake | place: Tanzania: Lake... | reverse complement strand
CTGATTATTATTTTGTAGGCGCCATTACCAACACTTCCTTCTATTTTGCGGTTATTTATTAATTTTATATCTGCAGGAAATTCATTTTTAATATTTCCTGAAACTGAACCGAATTCAAAATCAAAAGCACTGCTGCCGGGTAATTCTATTTCCGCTTTTCCGGAAATTGTTTTTATATTTATGTCCCCTTCAATAGCGGCAATTACTGCATCCACTTCACCTGATATTGAATTTATTTTTATATTTCCGCTTATATCTTTTAAATAAGCTTTTCCCGAAGCAGTTTCCATTTCCATTATATCTGCAATTACAGACTCTGTATTTATATTTCCTGAGATGCTTTTAAAGACAAGCCTGGCCGGATTTAGCTTCCTTATATCAAGATCTCCTGACACTGTTTCCACCTCAATGCTGCCTGAATAATTGTCGGGTATATAGACATCAAGGTAAAGCTTTTCAAAATTTATAAGGCCAATATTTATGGTTTTTGGATAAGATATTTCTATTTTAAGAGTGCTGTTTTCAATATTTGCAGCAAGCTCAGGCTTAACATCAGCCAGATTTGTCGTGATATTTCCATAAAAATCTATACCCACTTTCCTGTCTGCAACAGGTATGACATTTATCTTTGTGCTTACTGTTTTAATTACAATATTTTCAATTTCCTGGGCAGAAAAACTTTTTGAAGTTTTCACCTGGCCTGCCCCCGCTGACAGGACGCTTATTCCCCCCGTAAAGTACAGCGTAATTGCTGCAGCAGTAAAAGAAACAAGCATTATCAAAACCAGGACTATTACAAGTTTTTTTATATTAAATTTCATTTATCTGCCTCCTGTTTTTTACAATACTTATATTCAGTTTTAAATATTTAACTATCAATCTGTAAATAAGTTTTGCAAGATATATGTCCCCTATGAAAAATAAAATCCCGGATGCCCCCATTCCGATGAATGCAAATACTGGCACTGCAGTATTTATAGTAAATGTAAAATACTGGGAATAAAGCGGATAAAATAAACTTGCAACTGTTCCTGAAATTCCTGCAGCGCCAATTGATACCGCTGCTGCAAAAAGTGCAGCCAGTATAGAGAAAATTACTGCAAAAACAGGCAGCATAAAAATGATATTGAAAAAGCTAAGGCCGACAGTTGTAAATACTGCTCTTGTTATATTGGCGGCGCTTGTGTTTGCTTCTGCTTTTTTTATATAAGACTCGGCTTTTATCTGTTTGGCAATAATTTTCGGGTTTCCGAATGAAAGTATTATTTCATCTTCGGGCCTTCCCCTTTCGGCACCAATATCAAAATATTCCCTGAAATCTTCAAGAATATCATTAATTTCCTCTTTCGGTATGCCCCTTAGATTCTTTTCAAGATTTTCAAGGAAATGCTTCTTTTTATTCATCTTTGCCACCGCCTTTTAAGAGACTACTTACTTTTTTTACAAAATCAAACCAGTCGCTTTTTAATTCTCCTGTTATTTTCCGCCCGCTTTCTGTAAGCCTGTAATATTTTCTCGGGGCGCCTTCCTGTGATTCCTGAAGATAAGTAGTAACATAGCCAACATTTTTTAGTCTTCGCAAAAGCGGATATATGGTACCCTCAGAAATCTGTATATTTTTTGATATCTCATTTACAAGGTCATATCCATAACGGTTTTTTTCCGTGAGAAGTGCAAGGACGCAAAGTTCCAGCACACCTTTTTTAAACTGAATATTCATGTATTTTGCCTTTCTTTTAATCAGTGCGAGGCTATAATAGCACATAGTATCTTATAATGCAAGATACTAATTAAAATATTTTACCTTTTTATTGATAATACTATTTTTAATGTTACTCTATAAAACAGGACAGCTTTGAATTTTCAATATTTTTGCGCCTAGGGGTGCAGGATTCTTATTGAAATTATGTTCACTGACTCTTATAATTGCTGCAAATGCCAGAAAGCAGCCCTGAAGCATTAAGGGGTATTACATTATATTTAATATAAAGAATAACTGATTTATTTTTTATGGGTAAAGGAGTATGGCTGGTTAGCTGTACCTTTTTGTAATTGTAATGGGGATTTTTGGGAAAATGGAAATGGTTTTTTAATTATTTCATAAGAAGCTTTAAAGTATCCCATATCCTTATTGCAGCTGGCCCCAGCACAACAACCATGAGCGCAGGGAATAAAAAAAGTATAGTAGGAAAGACAAGTTTAACTGGTGCTTTCATTCCTTTTTCCTCTGCCAGCTGCCTTCTCTTAACCCTCATTTCTGCAGCCTGCACCCTTAAAACTTTCCCTACCGATATGCCGAAAATATCTGCCTGTATAATCGAAAATATAAAAGTATTAAGCACTGTGACATCTGTCCTTTTGCTTAAATTGCTCAGGGCTTCCTTGCGGGAAACTCCAATTTCCATTTCTTTTATTACACGCTTAAACTCAGGCCCCAGGCATCCTTTAATATTATTTGCAACCTTTATAAGCGCCTGGTCAAATCCAAGGCCTGCCTCAACGCTGATTGTCAAAAGATCAAGCGCATTCGGCAGATGCCTCCTTATTTCATCCTGCCTTTTTGCAGTTTTATTCTTCAGGTAAAAATCAGGAAATATATATGTAAAAGGTATCATTATCACAAGAAACAACCTTGCAAAAGCAGGTATTTCAAAAAAAAGCATGAAGAAAACAAGCATAAATAAAAAGATAAATGGCATAAAAAACTTAATTGCAAGAAAAACATCAATACGCATTTTTTCCTGTATTCCGGCAAGCTCAAGCCTTGTTTTTACAGATTCCACAAGATTTTTTGGCAGCATCCTGCTTGTAAAGGAAAACATCTTAAGTAAAATTTCTGCCAGGGATTTCCTGGAGCCTGCCTTTTTTTCTTCACCTTTCTTTGCAAGCATAATATAATCATTAAGTTTTGAAAGGTCTTTACCTTTTTTGTCGAATATTTTTGGCATTATTAAAAACATTATAAAACTGAAAACAGTTGCAAATACAGAAATTATTATTATATATATGTACACTTTTATATCATCTCCCGTCTATTAAAATCAGTATTCAATTTTAATAATCCTCATTATCCATACAATTCCTGCAAGCATTAAAAGCGCTGCAAGAAAAAGCATTAAAAACCCGATTTTTGTAGTAAAAAGAACATCAATGTACTGCCTGTTGAGTATCGACAGGGCTATTCCAAGCACCACTGGCAGACCTATGAGCACATAAGCTGAAAGCTTTCCTTCTGCAGTAAGTGATTTAATCTGGCGAAGTATTCTTTCCTTTTCCCTTATTGTGTTTGCAATTATGTCCATGATTTCTGCAAGGTTGCCGCCAACTTCCCTCTGTATATTTATTGCAAGCACAACCCAGTCAAAAAGTTCGCTGTTTATCCTTTTTGCCATATTTTCAAGAGCAGCCCTTTCATCAAGGCCCATTCTTATTTCATTGAGGACCACCATAAATTCTTCTGAAATAGGAGGTTTTGTTTCCTTTATAACCATTGCAAGAGACTGGTTTAAGCTGTACCCTGCTTTTAAAGCCCCCTCAATAAGCTGCAGGGTATCAGGGAGCTGTTCATTAAATTTTTTTACTTTCTGGGCCGTCTTGAAATTAATAAACAGAAAAGGCATAAATATCACAAGGATTACAGCACAGCAAGTGACCAGGAAATTTTTTGTAATTAGAAAAACTGCAAGAGTCAGTACAACTACAGAACTCAAATGAATAAATACAAATCTTTGGCCTGAAATACTCATTCCGGCTCTTCTAAGCCTCTGTTCAAAAAGATCAGAAAATCCTTTTTTATCATTTTTACCCCTGTATTTCCTGAAGAGCCTGGAAAAAAATCCGCTGTATTTTTTTTCTTCATAAGGGTAAACTGGTTCGCCGCTGCCTGAAAGATTATAAAGATAATTATCTGTCCTGGTTTTAAGGTCCTGTTTATTGGGCACCATAATGGTGGAAACAATATATATAAAGATTGTAACGCTGACAAAAATAAGCATGTAAGTTACAAGCTTAATCCACCATTTATCAAGAACCATCAATTTGCCCATTACCTGTGAAGAGGCCTCTTTGGTCTTTGATTCATTTCCTGTAAGAGCAGAAAAAGGGCTTTCGTATGAGAGCTGCAGCGAGTCCTTTAAACCAAGTTTTTCAATAAAAATGCTCGCATTGAAAGATTCGGCATTTTCAGAAGCGCTTTTAAAAGTTATCCTGTACTGATTCCTAATTTTCTCGGAAATATTTGCATAAAGCTCTTTAAGGCGGCTGCTTTCATCGGTCATAAGGAATTCGCCCCCGGTATTTGCTGCAATTGCCTCAATCTGTTCAGGGTTAAACTCAATTGATGTGAGCGCAAGCGAGTAAATAGTAATGCCTGCCAATTCTGCGGCTTCAATTATACTTTCAGGGCTGCTAAGGCTTACAGTGTCTGCGCCGTCTGAGAGAACAATAATATATTTATGCCTGATATCTTCAGCCTGGTTAAACTGCTCTATGCCTTTTAAAATACCGTCAAATAATGCTGTTTCACCGCCAGCTTCTATGCTATCAATTGAATTCTTAAGAGCTGGCTTATCTGATGTGAAAGAAGAAAAAACTGTTGCGTTGTTTGAAAAACCGACAATAGCAGTTTTGTCTGTCTCACTCATCTCTTCGATAAAAGCAGTTGCAGCAGACTTTGCATTTATCAATGGCTGGCCCTTCATGCTTCCGCTGGTGTCAATTACCAGAACTATTCCAAAAGACTCATCAGTCTGCCCTATTTTTTCGATATCATAATCTTTAATTTCTTTATTGTTTTCGATTATTTTAAAATCTTCTTTTTCAAGATTTATGAGCCCGAGTTTTGAGCCTTCCCTGAAACTTAGGTAAAGGCTTATATTTGGAAATCCCGCTGTGTCTACATTTTTTATTACTGCCTCACCGGATGTTGAAATTATCATGCCCTGGCTTTCATCCTGGCAAACTGCATCATCCGCAAAAACAGTAAAAAATACTGCAAAAACAGCTGCAATTATTAGAATCGAAAATATTATCCTGGTTTTCATTAGTATAAATTCCTGAAATAAAATAATATTATAAAATTTATCAGGCTAATTATTGCTCCTCTGCAAAAACTGACGCAGGTATTTCAACACCATAATCATTAATCCTTCTCATAAATTGCGGCCTAAGCCCTGTGGCTTTTATCTTACCCTTGTAATTGCCGTTTTCATCAAAACCTGCTGAGTAATCAAACTGGAATATTTCCTGGAGTGTTATAATATCGCCTTCCATTCCCTGTACCTCTGAAATTTTTACAACTTTCCTTGAGCCGTCTTTCAGCCTGTTCATATGCACAATTAAATTGATTGCTGAAGATATTTGTTCCCTTATTGCCCTAACAGGCAGGTCCACCCCGCCCATAAGCACCATTGTCTCAAGCCTTGAAAGCACATCCCTTGGGGAATTTGCATGCACTGTGCTAAGGCTTCCGTCATGTCCGGTATTCATTGCCTGTAGCATGTCAAGGGCTTCCCCTCCCCTGACTTCGCCAACCACTATCCTGTCGGGCCTCATCCTTAAAGCATTTCTTACAAGATCCCTTATTGTAACTGCACCTTTTCCTTCAATATTGGGCGGCCTTGACTCAAGCCTTATTACATGTGTCTGGCTCAGTTGAAGCTCGGCAGCATCCTCAATTGTTACTATTCTTTCATTATCAGGCAAAAAAGATGATACAACATTTAAAAAAGTTGTTTTTCCTGTTCCAGTGCCGCCTGATATGAGTATGTTTATCCTTCCCTTTACGCATGCTTTTAAAAATTCTGCTACTTTATTTGTAAATGTATCCATTTTTATCAAGTCTTCCGCCTTAAATGGGTCGGCAGCAAACTTCCTTACAGTCATTACCGAGCCATTTAGTGCAAGGGGCGCAATTATTATATTTACTCTTGAGCCGTCAGGAAGACGGGCATCCACATATGGGGACGCTTCATCCACTCTCCTGCCTATACGGCTGACTATCTTGTCTATTATCCTCATTAAATGATTTTCATCCAAAAAAGTCCTGTCGGTTTTATAAATTTTACCCTTCTTTTCAATATATATTGTTGAAGGGTTATTGATCATTATTTCAGTTACTTCTTTATCTCTTAACAATTCTTCAATTGGTCCGTAACCTACTATGTCATCAACTATCTGGGAGGTAACCCTGTTTCTTTCATCATGAGTAAGCGGAAATTCACTTTCAAAAACCATCTGCTGTGCGCTGTTTGATACTTTTAGCTTAAGCTCATAGTCTGTTATGTTTTTTTTGAAGATTACATCAGAGAGATCCTCTATTATCTTCATATGCACTTTCTGCTTTATTTCTTCTATCCTTTTTGCCCTGGCAGATAAAGAAGATTCGCTTTCTGCCTGGAGCCTGCTTTCATAATCATTTAAATCCCTTATTTTTTCCTGTAAACCCATTTTAACCCTTCCGGTTATGTCATCATTGTTAATAAAATAATATTTATTTGTCCGGTTTTATTCTTGCGCAATTTTTATTAACTGCCTTAAAACAATTTCCGGCTAAAAATTATTAAGCGTATTTCAGCGGATTTTTATATTCCCTTCCTCTGTATTTAATATTTCAAGCATCTTTATTATGTTTTTTACAACAAGGGAGCGTGGCGCACCAGTAATTGCCGGTATGCCTTTATTTATGCTTATAGGGACCATTCTGTCGCTCGGTATTTTAAAATCAATTTTGCGTTTTATGGTTTTTTCGATTTCATCTATCTCAAATTCCATCTTGCTGTCTGAGCGGTTAAGAATCACGGATATGTTTTCCCTCGAATAATTCAGCCTGTCCAAAAGCTGCAGGCATATTTTCAGGTTTTTCACGCTAGGCACATCTTTTGTGGCTGTGATAAATAGGTGATCAGCTTTTTTAATTGCAGAAATCACTAAATTTGAAAAACTGAAAGGCGCATCTATTACAACATAGTTATTAATCCTGCCCATTGCCTGTAAAATCTTGCTTGTAGCATCAGCATCAATACTTTCGCCCTGAGACGGGTCTATTGGCGCAGGCAGTATCCTTATTCCTGAATTGTGGCGTATAAGGAACACGTCCAGGCTTTCATCATCATATTTATTAAGTGATATAAGGTCAAAAATAGTGTTTTTGGGATAAATATTAAGCATAAGCGCCACATCGCCAAACTGGTAATTCAAATCATATATGCTGACTTCATTCTTTGTTTTCTGCTTTAATGCTATAGCAAAGTTAATGGATAAGAATGTGTTTCCTGAACCCCCTTTTGTACTGAAAAACATTATTTTTTTGCATTCCTGAGCGGCAGATTGCAAAATACTTTCCTTAGTCTCAAATAGATATGATGTCCTTTTTAAGGATTCCCTGAAATCCTTTTCCTGCACAGGATATTCAAGCACATCATGAATATTCATTTTCAGCGCATGTTTTAAAAGTTTTGCAGATATTTCACTGCTAAGAAGTATAACTCTTATCCTGTTGAGTGCATCAGCATAGTGCTTTAGCATATCTTCTATAGTAGTTAAACTGTAAGTGGGGCCTATTAAAACTACTGCCGGTTCTTTTTTTGCAAGCACAATCTCAAGATCATATATATCATTTGAATACCTGGTCTTTCCTATTTCCGGAAAAGTATCAAGGAAATTTAGTAGAAGATCTATTTTTTTTTCATCTTTTTCAATCAATACAGCAGGTATTTTATTCATTTAAATCCTTTTTAAACAAATTATTCAATTATATTGAGGTATGTCCTGCCCAAAGTTTCCTCTTCATCTATGCCGCCAGCTGGAACAAGCGCAAGCCAGACGCTGCCAAGTTCTTCAATAAATACAAGCGTTTCAGCCTGCTCAGGGGTAAGCGCCAGGGTTACTGTTTTTATGGCCTCTTTATCCTTTGAGCTGCTGCCGGATGCTGTTATGCTTTTCCCTTCTTCAGTATCTGCTGCAGTTACTTTCATTGAGCCTATGTAAAGTACCTCTATATTCCATAATAGGATTTTTGTTAAAGGGTATACTATGTAATTTGATTCATCCATAATGCTGTCCATTGACAAAAAACTGCTGCTTGGCAGGCCTGATTCTGTCTCTGTTTGGCTATTATCATCTTTTAACTGGATAAGCATCTGTGTCACCATGTCCTTATTTAAAAGCAAAAGGTCATCTTTTGACGGCTGTAATGTGCCGATAACATTTACCTTGTCGCCGGCTTTTACAAGATTGGAAACACCTTTTATCTCATTATAGGGAATCGATACGGCGACAAAGTCCTCAGGTACGGTAAATGAAATTCTTACTTCCTCTATTTTGCCAAACTTGGCTGCCGTTAACTGTTCTCCTTTTGTGATTGCAACCTTTGCAACATAGTCTTCATACCCCTGAAGCGAATCAAGGGCATTTTCAACCAGGAATTTTTTCGGTATTTCTTTTATTTCAATAATTTTTGATGAAATCATGGCTGATACCCTGGTCTCAACAGCAATATTTTCAATAGCTACTGCAACTTTTGCCGTCTCTCCTTCTTCCTCTATTGCTGATCTTACATTATTCAGGTATATCATCACGCCAATTACAGCGGCAATGCCAAATACAACTGCCAGTAAAAGAAGTACTATTCTGATTTTCACTCATCATCACCTTTTTTAAAGCCCGTTAAAATTTATTATTATGAAAACTATCCAGGAAAAATAAATACAAATTTGTAAACACCTGTAAATAATTTTCTATTAATATATATCGGCAAGTTTATAAAAATGTTTAGAATAATTTTTTTATTTATTAAAATTTCCTGATATAAAATATTTCAAGTTTTTTTAAAACAGGGCAGTCTTTCATAATTAAAAAAAAGAAAAGCAACTCATGGGGCTGAAATATTAAAAAATTAATTGAAGAATCCATTGAAAATTAATACTCTAATTGAAGAGACTCACAACCCTTATGCCCAAGCTACCTGTTCATGCTAATTAAGCTTCATAAATGATAAGAGCCCTGTTTAAAAACCTCTGCTGCGGTATCGCCATAATGAGCTGTAATAAGTAAAGGCGCAAATTACAAAATTTGCACTTTAAAATAAAAACTGCAATAAAACCCTGTGTATCATTGCCATAATATTAAAAAATCCTCATTTTTATTATTATTAACCCTTATTTTATTATTTTTGTTTAAGGAGTAATAATTTAACCGGAATGTTCAAGCCTCATGGATGCTGTACTGTTAAGCTGTACAGGCCAGGAACCAACAAAAGGAATTTCAATATTTAAAACACTACCTGTTACAGTCACTGTTACAGTATCGCCAATATCCCCGTCCTGGCCGCTTATATCTATGTTCTGTATTATTACGCTGGGAGCTGAGTTTCTTACCGCCTGCTCATCAAAATCACCTACTGCAGCAAGCCTTGCGCCTTCCCTTGCTGCGTGAGTTAGAGCAATCCAGTTATTAAAAGCAATGCCAAACTGGAAAATTCCAAACAGTATCATTACAAGCACAGGCAGGATAAGAGCCATTTCTACTGCTGTTGAACCCCTTTTATTTGAAAAGATTTTATTTATCATCTTTATAAATATTCCTTTCGCTCCGCTCAAAGGCAAGAAACTTGAGTAAAGAAAAGGCGGATGCTTTTTTTGGTTTCTTTTGGACTTTTAATTTAAAAATTGTTTTATTTTAGTTTTATCCTGCCTAATTGATAATTGTGTTATACAACTTAAGATGTTTTAGCCAATCGTATACCGGCAGGAAATTTTCCTTAAAAACAGATATGATATCCGGCTCAGCTAATTTAAAAAATTAAAGCCGGATATCAATATTTCAGTCCTATGCACAGGAGCAATTTTTAAATTAGCCGCCGCCGCCGCCACCGCCGAAAGCAGCACCAATCTGTGTAGAAATGTTTGTGAAAGCAGTATTAAGGCCGCCTCCAACTGCTGTAACACCAACTACAATGGCAAGTGCTATAAGTGCAACAATAAGTGCATACTCAACTGCAGTTGCCCCTTTCTGTTTCTGTGTTAGATAGAACATCACTTTTGATAGAAACTTTTTCATTATGTCACCTCCTTATAGCTTTCCTTAAAGACATTGTTTTCCTGCTGATATTTAATGTCTTTATTTTTATAATTAACCTTCTTTAGCAAAACCATTATCGCTGCTGGGCTTTCTCGAAGAATTTATAAGTGTAGAGAGATCCTCTTTATAAATATACCAGCTTTTGCCAAATTTTCTTGCGCTCAGATCTCCCGCCTGGCACCATTTGCGTATTGTTATTGGTTTTACTTTAAAGATCTTTGCAACATCGCTCACTTTGTAAAAGTTTTCCATTTGACTGCCCTGTTTTAATTATAAAATTTGCTTATAAAATCATTGAGAATATTTAACATATTATAAAATTATTTATATATGTATATATACTTATCTATTATTATGTATTATTACATTTAATGATTAGTTTGTCAATACATTTTTTATTTTTTTTGACATATTTTATCGATTAAATAAATGGATATTTTATGATAATAATATGTATATTTATGTATTATCGTTAGACAATGTTAAAAACTTTAGTTTTTTATAAAAATTTTAAGTTTTTAAACAGTTACTAATGCAAAAGGAATTGCATCAGCATTATTTAAAGTGGTAGTGAGCTTTCATAATGTTTTGTGCCTTAAAGCGGTGGTAAAGAAAAGCCTGCAAATATGAGGTATTAATTTTTCTGCTCTATATTAATAAGATTCCGGGATATCCCGAATAAAAGGTCGCCAATTCTTTCCAGGTGCATGATTACATCAGAAAACACAACACCTGAAAGCGGCATGCACTGGCCTTTTTGAAGTCTCTGTAAGTGATTGCTTCTTATTTTTTTTACAATCAGGTCAAGTTCTGCCTCAAGTTTTTCAATCAGGGCGATTTTATTAATATTGTTTTCAGTCATGCCTGAAATAAGCGTATCAAAAATTTCATTAGTTTTTAAACATGCTTCGGCAAGCTCGTCTGAAGCAGCTTTGGAAAATCTCATCCTGCTTTCCTCTTTTATTTTTCCAAGATAAAGTATGCTCTCAGCATGGTCGCCTGTTCTTTCAATATCATAGGCAATATGAAAAAGATTGGTCAGTGCGTTAGATAATCTGAACCCCATAGCATTCTGTGATACTTTTGTTAAATACCGTACTATGTCTTCAGTTATGCTATCTACAGCAGCTTCCCTGTCAAGTACCTTCCGGTCAAGTTCCGCATCCTTGCTTTCCAGCCTCTGCATTGACAGGTTAAGCATATAATGCGCTATGCCTATTACCCGGATAAATTCTTTTTTTGCCTGATCCATTGCAATTGTTGGGGTTGAGATTAACCGCTTTTCAAGATAAAGCGCATTTTTGTTTACCACGACATCCTTGCCGGGAAAAATCTTTGTAATTACTTTTTCAAAAAATCCTATCATTGGAAGAAGAATAATTAGCGTTATAAAATTGAACATAGTGTGCATGTTGGCTATCTGCCTCGGCACACTATCTCCCGAAATGGATATTATTAAATTCTGCAGCCTGAAAACATAGATTAAAATAAAAAATATTATTGTTCCGAAAATATTAAACATTAAGTGTGAAAATGCTGCTCTTTTTGCAGTTATAGTTGTTCCTATGCTGGCAAACATTGCAGTCACACATGTGCCTATATTATCTCCAATCAATATGGGAATAGCAGCTTCTATGCCGATTAAGCCCTGTGATGCCATAGCTATCAGAAGGCCTATTGTTGCAGAGCTGCTCTGAACTATGCTTGTGGTGACAACACCGATTAAAAGCCCTAAAAAAGGATTTTTTCCAAAAGTCAGCAGCAGATTCTTGAACGTATCACTGTCTTTTAAAGGGACAAAAGCATCTGTCATAATATTCATGCCAAGAAAAAGTATGCCAATGCCAATTATGGCAATACCGGTATTTTTTATAACTCTCCTTTTGCCTATAAAAAAAGTAAGAAAACCGGCAATTATCAAAGGGAAAGTTATCATGCTGACCTTAAGCGATATAATCTGCGCTGTTACAGTTGTGCCCAGGTTTGCGCCCATTATAATGCCTATTGCCTGACGAAGAGTCATAAGGCCTGCATTTACAAAACCTACGGACATAACGGAAGTCGCACTGCTGCTCTGTATGATTGCAGTGATTCCAACCCCAGCAAGTACGCCAGCCCAGGGGTTTTTTGATATTATATTAATTACTGCTTTTAGTTTGTTTGAAGCAAGTTTCTGAAGGCTGCTGCTCAGCCTTTCAAGGCCAAAAATAAATAAGGCAAGTCCGCCAAGAACCTGTAATGCTGTTTTTAAATATTCCGGCAAATTATTATTCTCCTGTTATGCTTTAACAGCTTTTACAATTATTTTTATAAACCTGACAATTAACCCGACAGACAATCCGACTATTACAACAATAAGGGCAATCCATATTAAGGGAAATAGGATGGCGCTTAAAACAGAGGTTGCAGGCAATACTGTAAAATCAAACGGGAAAATTATAAGCAGCGCTGCAGCAGCTAATATACTGAAAAAATGCATAATTATATTTGTTATATTATTAAAATAATAACTGTCATTTATAATTAATACAACATTGCCGATTATAGATACCAGCAGCGAGGCATTTACAAATGGAAGCCAGGCACTGAAAGCAGATGTTATAAAGGGTATTATTATCCATGTATCCGACTGGGAGTCAAAAATGTAGAATGCAATGTATTTATTAAAAAAATTAAAAAAAACAATAAATATGATGCTCCAGGCTATTGCAAAACAGTATCCTGTAATTCTTGCATTCCTGTCCCTTTCTGAGCTTGAAATTACCGGCGCCTTTGCAAGTCCACAAGATTTGGCACCACCTTCTTGTTTTTCTTCAACACTGTAAATTACTGCCTCATCTTTACCGGATTGCCCGGGTGTTTCCGGCTCTTCCTGGCCATCGTCCTCCCCGCCATCCGGAGAATCCCCGGATTGTCCTGCAGATTCCGGATCTTGGCCGGTGCTTTCACTTTCTGTTTTATTTGCATCATCTTTAAAATATGAAGCTACACTGTCGCCAAATTTTTTTGCAGTAATACCAAGGTCCTTAAACTTTTTCTTTACATCTTCATCCTTGAATCTTGAAGCAAAAGTTTTTGCAGAATCTGCAGCGCTCTGGCCGAATTCTTTTGCTCTTTCTTTTAAGCCTGGGTCATTGAAGATTTCTGCAATCGCGCCTCCAAAATCTTTCATCATTTCTGCAAAATTATCAGCTGGACTGTTTTGAGGATTTTTTTCAGCCATTAACAACTCCCTTCCACCTTAAAGCAGGCAAATCAAAAAAAGAATATAAATAATATAGAAATTTAAATGATATTTTTTATCACTATACTATTATATTTTATTATAAAATTTTTTTCTCCAGTTTTATAATATTTTTTAAAATTTTTTTAATTTATAAAACCGTAAATTTTCTCCTCCTTATTTCTAAATTACCTCTTTAAATTACTATTAAAAAGTTATAATATTTTTTCCATTATGTTTTGGATGCTTTTTACAATTGCAGTAGTATTGATGGTTTTTTCCATAATTGCAGGGATTTTTGGATTCAGGCCTATAGCAAGAGCAGGCTGCCTGGTATCAAGAATAATCTTTTTTGTGCTGGTTGCAGGATTTTTTATTACAGTCATTCTCATGTTCTTAAGATTTATTTTTTAGAGAGAAAGGTATTTAAAAAATGATATAATTAATATAAGGTTCAACTCCAGAAAGAGTTTTAGCATATCCATTATATTTTACACATTATTGGCATTTAAAAGCGGCAGAATACGGTTTCATTGAGCAGGCATTATTTTTGAATAAAAAAATATTTATAAAACAAAATGGATTTCATCATATTATACAATTACATAGCCTTATCAATACTTATTATTTTTGGTATTAATTTTCTTATTAATAATATAGTATTCCGCAGTTTGCCGGAATTTTTAAAACCAGGTCTTAACTGTGCAGCCAGCCCTCTTGTATCAATACTTATACCTGCAAGAAATGAGGAAAAAAGCATAAGGCGGTGCCTCAGGTCACTGGTGCGACAGGATTACCCCAATTTCGAGATTATAGTCCTTGATGATAATTCAACAGACACAACTGCAGCTGCTGTTAACTCATTTTCCTTAAAAAATCCTGAAGTCAGGCTGATTAGCGGAAAACCCTTAATACCCGGCTGGCTTGGCAAAAGCTATGCGTGCCAGCAGCTTTCTGAAGCTGCAAATGGAGAGTATTTTTTATTTACAGATGCTGATACCCTGCATTTTCCAAATTCAGTTTCTTCTGCAGTCAGCGCCCTTGAGCAGAACAATCTTGGCGCTTTAAGCGTTTTTGCAAGGCAGATAACTGTTACTCTTCATGAAAGAATGATGGTTCCTTTCGGTAATTTCATCCTAATGGTATTTCTTCCCTTTATTCTCATCTTAAAATCACGCAGCCCCCTTTTCTGCACTGCAATAGGCCAGTTTATGTTTTTCAGGAAAGATGTTTATAGAAAAATAGGCGGCCACGAATCTGTTAAAAAGGAAATACTTGAAGATATACATATTTCCAAACAGGTCAAGAGGTATGGTTTCAAATTTATGATATTTGACGGAAATAAAAGCCTTTACTGCAGAATGTACAAAACTTTAAAAGAAGTAATACGGGGATATTCAAAAGTGCTGGCAGCTGCGTTTGATTATAATATTTTTACACAGGGATTTGTAACTATTCTTATTTTTTCCCTGTTTTTGGCTCCTTTTATTATACTTCCGCTTGCAATATTTTTACTAGACTGGCCCCAGCTTGTAATAAACCTCATAATAGCCCAGGTCTTTATTGCACTGATGATGAAAATGTTTTCTATAATAAGATTTAAGAACCGTTTTTCTGATATTTTTTTATTTCCGCTTTCAATTGTATATTTGATTTGCATATCCATTCACTCTGCTGTAAAAAGCAAATGTATAGCAGGCGTTTACTGGAAAGGCAGGACTTATGATGTAAGGAAAGAAGAGCATCTGGGTCTTGTAAAAGATAATCTTCATCTTAAATAGAAGCTGCTGCATTTAATTTTCTGGTTTTTCTATTTTAGAGGTCCTCTTTTCAATAAAATAAAGCAAAAACATCAGTATTGAAGAAATAACTGAGAGAATGAACATAAACGGCCAGATATTTTTTATTCCTGAATAATTAATGAACAGTCCTGCAAGAAGAGGCCCTGCAGTAAATCCCGCACCACTTATAAAAAATATAATCGCATTAAACCTTCCCCTGTGGGTGAGGGGCGAATAATTTGCAATTAAGACGTTTGAGCTCACAGACTGTATAATCTCACCCAGAGTCCATATTACAGTGGATATTATAAAAAACACAAACAAATTGGAAAAATAAAGCATGCCAAATCCTGCAGCAAAAAGAAGTCCTGACAGGCTTATATTGATTATGGGATTAAACTTTTTCATGAAAGAGATAAGAAGCATGGTTACAAAAATAACAACTAAGGCATTGATTGTCATAAGTATTCCGTAATATTTCGGGCCGTTTACAGAAAAAACTTTCTCCAGGTACAGGGGCAGGCTAAAAGTTGACTGCGCATAAACAAATGAAAATATTATTGAAATAAGTGCAAATCCGTATAAAACAGGTTTTTTTAACAATATTTTTAAAGCATTGCCTGTTTCAGGCCTTTCATTTATTGATAGATTATCCCTGGCAAGGTAAAAGCCTGTTTTTTTGTAAAGAGTTTCTTTTACAAAAATAATAATTGGTATTACTGCAAAAATTGTAGTAATAGCATCTATTAAAAATATAAGATAGATATAATTAATAAATAAAAAGCCCGCAGTTAGAGGTCCGACGGCATAACCGAGGTTCTGGCCAAGATAAAGCAGTGAAAAAGCGTCATTGCGGTTCTTTTTTGTAGTAACGTCAATGGTAAGGGCATTTATCGCAGGCATGGCCCCTGATTTTATAAAGCCTGCAAGGATTATAAGCACCGGTATTATAATTGTTGCATCAATAATAACTATAATAATATAAATAGAAGCAGAAACAAGGCTCATTACCACAATGACTATTTTTCTTCCTATCCAGTCAGCAAGTTTGCCTCCAATAAGCTTTCCTAAGTTCTCGGAAGCAATTACTGCTGTCAGGATAATGCCTGCACAGTAAATTCACTGTATCCCATCTTAAGTGTTAAAAACATTGCAAGGAAGGGGTATACAAAGCTGCCTGCAGCATTTATCACATTTGCAATAAACAGAATATATACGTTTCTTGGAAGCTTTGTATAAGATTTAAGAAAATCAAATCTTTTCATAAAATTATTAGTTATTATGAAATATTTTTAATTTAATAATTTTATATGATACATATATTATATATTTATAATAATTTATATTTATTTATTTAATGATTTATTAATAAGATTATTATTATGATTATTATATAATAAAAATTTATAAAAGTTTACAAATTATTTATTATAATAAAAAATGTAAAATCAATGGAAAAGTAGGTAAGGAAATCTTAAGGGTAATTACCCCTGTTTTTTTTGCCATATAATTACAGTAAATGTAATTTGCCAGGTTATTTATAAAAATCTGTATCAACTTTAAAAATAATTATATAATTTTTAAAAATTATTTATCGGAAGGACTTTATTGATGATAAAAGCAATATTCTTTGATATGGACGGAACAATAGCAGACAGTGAAAAAATAGTATGGAAAGTCACAAGAGCATATATGGAAAAACATGGCATTATACTTTCGCACGATGAGGAAAAACTTCTTTACGGTCTGGTATGGAAAGAGTCCATCAAAAAAATACTTGAGAGCAGGGGGAGGCAATACAACCAAAACATAAAAAATACAATTAAGGAAAGGTATGTACGGAATTTAAAAAAAGAAGTAACTGCAATGCCTTATATACATGACTTGCTTGAGAATCTTAAAGGTCATTTTAAAATCGGGCTTGCAACAAACAGCCGCCTCAGAGAAGTCAATATTATTTTTGACAGGCTTGGTTTTCATGAGTTTTTTGATATAAGGCTTGCAAGAAATCATATTAAAAATGTAAAGCCCCATCCCGAAATATATTTAAAAGGAGCTGAAATATTTGAAGTCCATCCTTCTGAATGTGTGGTTTTTGAAGATTCATTAGTTGGTATTACCGCTGCAAAAGGCGCAGGCATGAAATGCATTGCAATAGTAAACACTTATGCTGCAGAAGATTTAAAATCTGCAGATGCAATAATTAATGACTACAGGGAAATAGATATTAAAAAAATAAAAGGTCTTGGCAGATAAAAATAACAGGCATAATTTTGTGGTCATGCCTGTTATTTAAATATACTGTCTTTGTAAAACTGTAATTTTCCCGGCTTTGTTTTTATTGTGATTACAATAATTTTACAATCAAGGTTTAATTAAATCCGCTGTATATCTCAACGGCTGTTGCCGGTTCTGTATTAAATACCAGGGAAAAAAACTACTCTTTAATATCCCAGTATTCTTCTGCTTCCTCCTCCATCTCATAGAGCCGGTCATAATAATCCGGAAATTCATTCAGATGAGCGAGCGCTATTTTACCGGTAAGCAGCGGGTCATCGTTGGTAACATTGGTTTCAGGGTCAATCTTACCATGCTCAAGCTCTACGTCCATTCCCATCCTGAACTGCTCAACATCAAATTTGCTCCAGTCAATACCAAGTTTTTCACCAATTGCTTTTGCCTCTTCAGCAGTGAAATGCTTTTGGACAGACATTTTTTCAGTTTTCTCCTTACTAAATTAAAAAATACCATAATAAAATGGTGTTTATATTATACTTAATTAATAAGCAATGTTTCAACAATTATTTAATTCAGTCTATATTTTAAATAAAAATACGTACAGGCGCACCTGGCTCTTGTTAATTTTATACAGGCATATTGTTGCACATTGCCGCCAATTTTTATAAAAATTCTACCAGTATTATTTTTTGTTTACAGCAATAACAAAAACAATTATAAAATGATAGAATAGATAATTGTTTTTAATAAAATACTATTATCTAAGAATTAATCTTGTATAAAGTTATATGAATGAAATAAAAAATTTACAGGCAAATAAAATGGCATCTCAAACAACTGAAGAAGAAGTGGCGATAAAAGCATGCACCCAATATAAAAGTAAAAATGTAGAAAAATCCATTGAAGAGTGCGTGGGGCTCATTGGGGGCTTTAAAAAATATATCGGGGATGCAAAAAATATTCTGCTTAAGCCCAACCTGCTTTCACCAAGCAGGCCCGAACTTGCAGTTACAACGCACCCTGTTTTTGTTGAAGCAATGACCCGCCTGGTAAAGCGAAATGCCCGCCCTGATGCGGTTATTACAATAGCAGACAGTCCAGGGATTGCTACATTACACACTGAAAAAGATCTTATCAGGCTCTACAACCAGTGCGGTTATCCAGGTTTTGCAGATATTGAAAATGTAAAATTAAATCTTGATGAGCGGCATTTTCCTGTATCTTTTAAACAGGGAAAGCTTTTAAAGAAATTTGAAGTTATAAAACCGGCAATTGATGCTGACATAATTATAAATCTCCCGAAGTTTAAAACCCACAGCCTTACAAAAATAACGGGCGCCGTAAAGAATATGTTCGGCATAATATACGGAAGAGAAAAAACACTCCTTCATACAAAGTTTATGGATATAGGCAAATTCTGCGATATGTTGCTTGATATTTACCAGTTTAAAATTCCTGTGCTTAATATAATGGACGGAATTACAGGCCTTGAAGGCGAGGGTCCTGGAGCAAGCGGAAAACCGAGAAATGCCGGCATTATACTTGCAAGTTCAAGCGCAATAGCCCTTGATAATGTGATGGCTTCCATTATGGGATTTAATTCTGAAGATATCCCGATAATTTTAAGTGCAAAAAAAAGAAATATCACCGGCTGGGACAGCAATTATATAAAAATTTTGGGCGGGCAAATAAAAGACTTCATAATTGATGACTATAAGCTTCCCCGCAATTCCGCCGTGGGCAAAATTTCTTCAAACAGGTTCATTAATGCCTTTATTCTTCCATTTGTAAGAAACAATCTGTCTGTTTCACCATACCAGAATCAAGAAAAATGCACAATGTGCCGAATATGCATAGAAATATGCCCGGAAAAGGCAATAAAAAGCCGGGACAGCGTACTGGTTTTTGATTATAAAGAGTGCATAAGGTGTTACTGCTGCAGTGAAATGTGCCCTGAGGGAGCAATTGATTTAAATTATTCATGGTTTGGTAATTTAATTTTCAGGGAAAAAAAGATAAAATAATGAATATGATGTCTGGCATTTATAAAAATATAATAATAATAGGCGCAAATTCTGCCGGTC
>Ga0194126_10005156_pt1 | contig 19414 bp, 16 predicted proteins | sample TA2KigC150mmetaG_FD_148641 | JGI IMG/M metagenome (GOLD analysis project Ga0194126, IMG submission 148641) | Freshwater microbial communities from Lake Tanganyika, Tanzania - TA2015035 Kigoma Deep Cast 150m | ecosystem: Environmental > Aquatic > Freshwater > Lake | place: Tanzania: Lake... | reverse complement strand
TGACGCAGACCCCAAACTGAACAGTAAATTGATTTCTTTTGGGAGGGCTGAGTAATGCAATGATTGGCCATTTTTGCCAGACCGAATTCTTTGTATTTCCATAATGAATCTTAATGTGATCTTCAGCGGTGTTAACTTTGCCTTCTGTCCATCTCCTTTTATACTTTTCCTGCTTCATTCTGTTGGTCCTAATAGCTATATTGCTTTGATTTTTACGGCTCTTTGAAAGATTATAACATTGTGGGGAATTACTTAGAAGAGCGATCATTTTTATTAAAAATTATAAATACAGGATTAAGAAGTGCTGCCCCTATGAATTTTTAATTTGTAAGACATTTAACTTCAAAAGCCTGTTGTCAATAGAGTCGTATTGACAAAAATCATACCAGTCAATATATTGAAGACATAGAAAGGGGGTTGGTTCCATGGATGCCGTCGTTATACAGTGCTGTGCTAGCAAGCGTGATGATGCTGGGACATTTAAGCTCTTAAATGGTGATAAGGTGTATTTTGTCGCACGCCCTGACCGATGCCCAGTTAAAAAAGGCGTTGCTTACTTCAGGCCGGATGATGTCAATCCAGATACAGGTTATACATGGCGTGAGTATCTCAAGAATTATAATCGACAGCATAGCAATCCAGATAAACTGCTAAAGGCAAGCAACCTCTACAAGCCAAAAATTTATCAGCTGCTGGCAGAAAACAGTCGATGGGAAACCTATATATTGTCAGCAGGCTGGGGTTTAATAAAGGCGGATTATCTGCTCCCATCATATGACATCACCTTCTCCAGTAATATTAAGGATAAATGGAAAATAAGGGACAGAAAAGATAAATATTATGATTTTAATCACTTGAGAACTAAGGAGAATGACACGATATATTTCTTCGGAGGGATGGACTATGTGGAGCCTTTCTATGAGTTCACGCGCAGCCTTCGGACAAATGTGGTGATATATTTTCGAAACAAGAATATCAAACGACAGGACAGTTACAGGTATGTCCCATACCGTAAGAGAATTAGGACTAACTGGCACTATAAGTGTGCTAAAGACTTTATTAATGGGAGGATACAAAAATGAAAGGCCACTGTGCTCAGCTCCATAATGTTTTCTCAAGACTGAAAAGGCATCGTTTCCCTTTTGAGGAGTCCAGTATTCCTTCTGATGGCATATATGTGCTATTTGAGAAGGGAGAGAAAGGACACGGTACAGACAGAGTCGTTCGGATCGGTACACACACCGGGAAACATCTGCTAAAGTCTCGCCTGTATGAGCATTTTCTTGTCAATAATAAGGATAGGAGCATCTTCAGAAAGCATGTGGGAAGAGCTCTTCTAAAGCGTAACAATGATCCTTTCTTTGAGCAATGGGAGTGGGATCTGACGCCGAGTGCCAATAGGAAAAAATACGCCTCAAAGCTCAATCTCAAGAAACAAGCCCAAACTGAAGAACTTGTCACGACATACATACAGGATAACCTGTACTTCGTTGTACTACCTGTTTCTCGCAAGCAGAGGAGACTTGAAATCGAAGCCAAGCTCATCGGAGAAGTCTCATTATGCAAAGATTGCGGCCCTTCCAGCTCATGGCTCGGCAAATATTCTCCCGCGCAGAAGATTAAAAAGAGTGGGCTCTGGCAAATACAAAAAGTGTTTGGTAACGGCTTGACAGACAGTGATATGGAAGAAATTAGGGAAATAGTGAGCACACACAGCATAGGAAATTAGAACTATATCTGATACATGCTGAAGGTTCTCCTCTTTAAATCTATTGTTCCAACACTGTTGTCTACGACTGAAAATCATCGTTTCTTGTTATCTGCTTGTAGTGCGGACTTGCAGGTGGAGCTGAGGAGTACAGGATCATTAAAAAATTTATTAGAATAGATGTAATTATCCTGAAATTTATAAAAGCAACTCTTTTATAAAAATACAGTTGGAACACAGATAAGGAGATTACATTACGATGAAGATATCAGTAATACTTGCTCACCCTAACAAAAGGAGTTTCAACCATGCAATTGCGACAAATACCGTGGAATTTCTCAAACAAAATGGTCATGATATTTTCTACCATGATTTATATGAGGAGAAATTCGATCCGATATTACCAACAGAAGAAATACCAAGAGATGTTACTTTGCCACCTGAAATAGAAAGACACTGCAGGGAAATATCGGAGGCCGATGGAATTATTATTATTCATCCGAATTGGTGGGGGCAGCCGCCGGCAATTCTAAAAGGTTGGATAGACAGAGCTATACGTCCCGGAGTTGCATATGAATTTATTGGAGATGATAAAGGAGAAGGAGTCCCCTGTGGTTTATTGAAAATAAAAACAGCTGTTGTGTTTAATACTTCCAATACAGAAACAGAAAGAGAAGCAACAATATTCGGAGACCCCTTGGAAACTATATGGAAAAACTGTATTTTCGGCCTGTGTGGAGTCAAGAGCTTTTATCGCAAAATGTTTAACATTATTGTTATCAGCTCTGAAGAACAAAGGAAAGAGTGGCTGCAGGAAGTCAGACAAACTCTTGAGCAGTATTTCCCCTCTTGAAAAAAGCACATTGCAAACAGTATTCATCGATTACTGTAATGCAATTAAGGTATTGAACAGCAGATGTTAGACGCATTTCGGGGAAGCACTCCATGTTTTGAGGCAGATAAGAAGGTACCAATTTATCTGTCATCGTATGATGGGCCCAATCCTGTTTTTATATTACTCTGAAAATGCCCTAAGTTTTTCAGGATCGGGAAGGATGATAGTATTGCCTTTTTCGATGATAAGTTTCTTCTGTTTGAGAAATGCCAGTGCCCTTGAGAGGGTTTCCGGGATCGTGCCAAGGAGCGATGAAAGCTCTTTTTTTGAATAAGAAAGATGGCAGACTGCAACTCCATTTTCTATGCTGCTGTTTTTTATCAGATAGCCTGCAAGCCTCGACTTTATATCCTTCAGCGATAATTCCTCGATCTTTGCAACAAACTGTCTCAGCCTCTTTGAATAACCGCTCATCATCTTTAATGCAAGCTCCGGATGCGCCCTTATGAGGCTTAAAAATCCTTCCCTTGAAACTCGCATTAAAGTCGTATCCTCTAAGGCCAGGCAGGAAGCAGGATAGACCATTAAATCGAATATGGCAGCCTCTGCGACAAGATCGCCCGGGCCATGGATATGTAATGTGTATTCTTTACCGTCAGGAGAAAGTTTATAAATCTTGACCTTCCCTGAGACAACAATAAAGAACGCTGTTGCATCAATGCCTTCTGAAAATATCTGTTCTCCCCTGCCGACCTTTTTCAGGGAAGTTGAGGCCAGAAGAAGGTCAATCTCTTTTTCAGTAAAGGAAGTAAAGAGAAATGCACTGGAAAGAAATTTACGTATCTCCATTATATTACATTTTATATTATTCCACTTTTATTCAAAAGCCCGGACATACAGACTGCTATCCTGCCGGAAAATATTTTGTTTAGTGAGCGAATTCTTCGAAGCTGAACTTAGGGGTTTCCAGTTATTCCCTCCCCCTCTCCGCACTCAGGCGGATTCGCCGAGGCGAAAAGGGCTGGGAGATTTAAGATACCTTGTCCCGAAAGCCTTCAGGACTGAAGGGTTGTTCATTTTTTAATTATTTTTTAAACTTTGGAGTTAAAATATACAAAACGGGGGGTAGGTTGTAAATTAACTTCATGACACTCCATAAAAAGACAGTTCTTATCGTGGGAAGCATACTTGTCGGACTTATCTTGATCCTATTTGTAACTTCAAGGATGATCGTAATGAGAAGTTTCTCAAAACTGGAAGAGAAGTATGCCCGCCTGAATATAGAGAGGGTACAGACGTCCGTATCTGATAACCTTGCACAACTGACCAGGTCAGCTAAAGACTGGGCTGCCTGGGATGAAACGTATGCCTTTATAAATAATTCAAACAATAACTTCATTCAGGGAAATTTAATAGATTCATCTTTCACCACCTTAAGGCTCAATGTCATGCTGTTTATGAATTCCTCAGGCCGGGTTATATTCGGCAGGGCATTTGATCTGGAAGACAAAAAAGTAGCGCCGGTCCCTCAAAGTCTGCTCGATCATTTGGCGTCTGACAGTATCCTGCTTAAACACACTCATGCAGAGAGCCATATCTCAGGAATAATTCTTTTGTCTGAGGGGCCTATGCTTGTTTCCTCACAGCCGATCCTGACCAGCGAAGGCCAGGGACCCATGCGGGGCGCACTTATTTTCGGCCGCTATCTGAAAGATAATGAAACCCAGCGCCTGTCCGGGGCTGATGCTTTAACTATTGATATCCATGGCTTTAATGACAAAGATGTGTCAGATCACTTTCTCCAGTCAGTGAAATCTGCCCTCTCGGACGAAAAGCCGTTTCTGGTCCGTCCGGTGAATACACAGACTATAGAGGGATATGCAATGCTGAAGGATATATTCGGAAAGCCGGCTGTTGTGTTAAGAGTGGCCATGAATAGAGATATATATAAGGAAGGGCAAAACATCTTCTATTATTTTATCCTTTCATTTCTCCTCATCGGGCTGGTGTTAAGCATTGTGACGCTGATACTTTTGAAAGAACAGGTAATCTCTCGTGTAACAAGCCTTATTCAGAATATAAGCGTTATCGGAGCAAGCGGAGATATCTCAAAGCGCGTGCAAATGACGGGTAAGGATGAGATATCACTCTTAGCTGATGAGATGAACAGAATGCTCGGGACCATAGAACACTCGGATAAGGCTCTGCGTGAGAGTGAGGAGAAATACCGCCTGATCGTTGAGAATGCCAATGAAGCTATTGTTATTGTACAGGAAGCGAAACTGCAGTTCGTAAACCCCAAGACAGTAGAGATAATGGGGTATTCACAAAAGGATTTGATCAATATGGAATTTCTGGAATTTGTTCATCCGGAAGATCAAGCACTCGTAGCTGAAAGATTCCGTAAACGTCTGATGGATGAAGATGTCCCCTCTGTATATTCCTTCAGGATTATAGATATATACGGCAATATCAAATGGGTTGAAATTAATGCTGTCAAAACTCAATGGATGGGGAAAGAGGCGACCCTGAAGTTCATCAATGACATAACAGAGCGGAAAGAACTGGAAGAGGAATTGCGTGTCATGTCGCTTCGTGATGTTCTCACAGGGCTCTATAACAGGCGTGGGTTTCTGACTCTTGCAGAACAACAATTGAAGATCGCAAGCCGTATGCAGAAAGGCATGTTGATGATTTTTGCTGATCTGGACGGCATGAAACAGATCAATGATACGCTCGGCCATGGGGAAGGAGACCGGGCATTAATTGATATTGCACAGATCCTGAAAAAGACATTTCGTGAGTCAGATATCATTGCAAGGCATGGTGGGGATGAATTCGTGATCCTTTCTATTGAAACCCCTGAGTTTGGAGCTGATCTGCTCGTTAACAGACTTGCAGAGCATATGCATTACCACAACAGGTATGAAAGCAGGCCGTACAGTCTCTCTTTAAGCATGGGTTTTGCACGGTATGACCCGGCAAACCCCATGTCTCTTCACGAATTGCTTGTTAAGGCCGACGGTATGATGTACGAAGAGAAAAGATCAAGAAAAAATTCTTAAGTCTAAGGACCATATGAATTTCGATGAGATAGCTGCCCTCAAAAAGGCTTTCGCATCTGTAAAAGACAGACAGAAGAAGAATCTTCCCCCTGATTTTGATGAAAAAATGAAAAGGCTGAAGGCTGTCCGGCAGACTTCAGTCGGGAATGAGGAACTTCTCAGATATGCCATAAAAAAAATAGAAGATAATGGAATAAAAGTCGTTAAGGCTGATACAAAAGATGATGCAGTGAGAATCATATGCCGGCAAATAGGCGATGAAAAGCTCGTCGTTAAGTCCAAATCGAATGTCACAAAGGAGATCGAACTTTCTTCTGCATTGGGATCACATGGAATTGAGGTTATTGAAACAGATATCGGTGACAGGATATTGCAGGTCCTGAAATCCAAACCTTCACATCCGACAGGACCGGTTGCGCATCTTTCAGCAAAGACAATTGCAGAAGGTCTTTCAAAATATTACGGTAAAAAAATAGACGAAGATCCTGACGGGATTGTCAGGTTTGTAAGAGACGAAATAAATGGCTATATAGAGAAAGCCCATGTCGGGATAACCGGTGCGAACGCCATTACAGCAGAAGAAGGCTCGATAGTGCTTGCCCATAATGAAGGCAATATCTTTCAAGTTATACGGAGGGAAAAGCATATAGTTGTTACGGCAATCGACAAAATCTACCCTTCGGTAGAAGACGCACTGAATATGCTGAAGGTTATCTGTTTCAATGCAACAGGTTCTCTGATTCCATCATTTATCGAAATCATCAGCGGGGTCAGCAAGACTGCCGATGTTGAAAAAAAGTTCTTCAGGGGCGTCCATCCTCCGCGGGAAATAGTGCTTATCCTGCTCGACAACAAAAGGACAGAGATGATCGGGAAAGGTTTTAAAGAACTTCTTTGCTGCATTGACTGCGGGAACTGTCTTCTGCACTGCCCGATGTACAACACCATCGGGAATGAATTCGCAGATGAAAAATATCTTGGCGGTAAAGGGCTGGCCTATAAGAGTCTGACAGATGAAGAAGTCAATAATAAGCTTGAGTTCTGTCTGACCTGCGGAAGGTGCAGAAAAAATTGTCCTCTGTCAATTGATGTCCCTGCGGCAATAAGAAGCATTAGAAGTGAGAGCTTCCCCCAGGAGATTTATTGTTTCCTCAGATCTCATCTCTTATGGCTTTACTATAATGTAAGATTGAAATTACGTTAAACAAAATAAGCCTGATAACATATCTGATTTGCTTATCAGTGTATTTTGACGCCTTCCTTGACAAATAATTTTCTGATTATTTAAAGTATTGACGTCAGGTAACCGTTTACCGAATGCCAATCGGATGACAAAAAGTGATCCCGGCACAATCTAAGTAACAGCAAATTGCAATCTAACACATGAGGAGGCATAAAGATGTCTATTATTAACGATGTTGTCGAAAAGGTAAAACAAAAAGATACTGATCAACACGAATTTCACCAGGCAGTAAAAGAAGTCATGGAAACACTTGAGACTACAGTAAAAAAGCACCCTGAGTTTGTAAAAGCAAAAATTTATGAACGAATTGTCGAACCTAACCGGTCGATCATTTTTAGTGTCCCATGGGTTGATGATAAAGGTGAAGTTCATGTGAACAGAGGCTTCAGAGTTCAATTTAACAATGCAATCGGACCTTATAAAGGCGGCCTTAGGTTTCATCCCTCTGTAAATTTAAGCATTTTGAAATTTTTGGGTTTTGAGCAGATCTTTAAAAATTCTCTCACTACACTTCCTATGGGAGGTGCAAAAGGTGGTTCTGATTTTGATCCAAAAGGAAAATCAGATGACGAGGTGATGAAGTTCTGTCAATCTTTTATGAGAGAGCTTTACAGACATGTCGGCCCTGATATTGATGTGCCTGCTGGAGATATAGGTGTTGGTTCAAGGGAAATAGGTTACATGTATGGTTACTATAAAAAGATTGTCAATGAGCATACAGGTGTCCTTACCGGAAAAGGTCTTGAGTATGGGGGCAGTTTGATAAGACCTGAGGCTACAGGTTATGGCGCTGTCTATTTTGCGGCTGAAATGTTAGCGACAAGGGGAATTGATTTCAAGGATAAAGTAGTTGCTGTAAGCGGCGCCGGAAATGTAGCTCAGTATGCAGTGGAAAAAGTAAATCAACTCGGAGGTAAGGTAATAACACTTTGTGACTCTCATTCAACCATAGTTGATGACTCTGGCATATCCGGTGAAAAATATGATTTCGTAAAAGAACTAAAAAATATAAGAAGGGGAAGAATAAAAGAGTACGCTGATAAATACGGATCAGTGTGTTTTGTAGGAAATAGCGTATGGGATGTCATTAAAGAACAAAACTTAAAAGTTGATATAGCCTTGCCTTGCGCTACCCAAAATGAAATTGACGGTCAGCATGCCCGGGCTTTGGTAAAACATGGATGTTACTGTGTCGCGGAAGGTGCAAACATGCCTTCATCTCCTGAAGCTATTAAGGTTTTTCAGGATAATAATCTTCTCTTTGGCCCCGGGAAGGCAGCAAATGCTGGTGGGGTTTCAGTATCCGGGCTTGAGATGAGCCAGAACAGTCTCAGATTGGCTTGGACAAGAGAAGAGGTAGATAAAAGACTTTTAAACATAATGAAGGAAATTCATAAAACCTGCCTTGAGGCAGCCTATGCTTATGGTAAAAAGGGCGATTATGTTGCAGGGGCAAATATTGCCGGATTTTTAAAAGTAGCTAAAGCAATGCTTGCATACGGAATAGTCTGATAATTGTTTTATTGTAATGATTACACATGGGAGGTTTTAAAGCAATATAACTCTCTAAAAGGCTCCGGCAATACTACAATAAAATATCGGTAAAAAGGCTTTATGTAGGTGTTAAATACAAAAAATAGAAAGATTACAAAAAAAGAGCGGAAAGAGCCAACTTATACTTCTATGTCCAAAAGGGTTGGCTTTGTCATAAGCAAAATAGAAACCCTCTCCTTTTTAACAGACTTTGACATTGATACACTTCAGGGCAATATAATTATGAATGTCTCATTTTTTCCAGAAGACAGATTAAGGGAAGCTCTGAAAATTATGGCAAAGGTTTTTGACTCGCCATATGTGATAAGTAATAGACTGATGATAGCAAAAAGCGGAGAAAATATAGGTGCTATTACCGTCCCGCAGGGTAATATTGGGGTAGGAACTGTTTGCAGTATTACGATAAATGGGATTTTTTTAAAGGCCGGGATACCTGTCACATCCAAATTTGGAGGAGTAATTGAAATAGAAAATGGCAACCCGAAGAGGTTTATTTCCCTCATTAGTTATGAGGGTTCTTCCCTCGACCCGCTCGTAATTTTTATAAGGAGTGGAATGACAGATGTTCTTGGAGCGTTAAAAAATAATTCAGGGAAAGTCCTTGGAAGTTTTAGAGAAATACCAACAGTGAGTCTTCCAGAAACAGAAAGGCTTATCGAAAAAATGGCAAAAAGGGACTTCAATGGTGTCATGCTCCTTGGCAAGCCAAATCAACCCCTTTTGGATATTCCTGTAGGCACTGATAAAGTCGGCATGATAGTTGTCGGAGGGCTTAATTCAATAGCTGCAATTGAAGAGGCACGGATTTATACAGAGAGTTATGCAATGTCAACTCTCTATCCATATGCAGAGCTTTTGAGCTTTAGAGATGTACATAAGATGTTTTCAGACTAACTATCGTATCCCTAATTATTTTAATGATTCATTGCTAAAGCAGATCACCTTTTGAGACATGATGTCTGCTGCTAGGTGTAAGACTTTATCGTCTATATCGTAAACTCTCACGACTTCTTTGTATTTACCGCTGTCTGGAATAAGTTCCTCAAGCACGTTCTTGAAACGATTTAATGCGTCTTTATTAAAAATGACATTACTTTTTTCAGGGAACAGCGCTACATAGAAAATATCAGTTTCGACTAAATCCTGAAAAAAGTGGGTGCCAAAGGAAAGCTCCGGCATTAAACTGCCGCTCATGTATGAAATTTCTCCAATCACCGCGATATTATTGATTTCAGAAAATCTCACAGAAACCCCTAATGAAGGAGTCGTTGTCCCCCATCTGCCAGGACCTAATAAAAGTATAGGCAGCTCCATCCTGTTTGCTGCCATTTTATTTAGTTTTCCTACAAGGCGTGCAATATCATATTTCCCAGACAATGACAACCCATGATAGTTTTCAGGCTCAACGTATATAATTCTCCTTATGTGTTGCAAGATACTGCCGCCCATAAAACTGCCTTTAGATTGAAATAAAATCTTATCATTGTCTATATGCACAGGCAATTCTATCCTCTGATCACCCCCTTTTGTCTGAAGGGGTCTGCATTGAACCAGATTGATTGTAAACGCACTTTTTTGCGTAAAATTAACAGTAAATTCTATATCTATAGGGTATTTGTATATGCTCTCCAGTTTCTTTAACATATTCTGCATAACACCCGCAAAAGAGCTTTTGGAAAGCAGCTCGTCAAAAGTAAGGACCCAGGCTTCCCGCTCTTCTATCCCGAGTTCTCTTATTTTCTGTGTTGTCTCATAATCTCTTGTTCCTAATAATTCCATTTTGATATTGTAGTCTTCGTTTTTAGTCAGTTCTATTAATGAAACTGTCTGTAAAATGTCCTCCTCTATATTTAATACATCTACTTCATGCTGTGAAAACTTCCTTGTGACCTCAATGCCTGCATGCGGGCGGAGCAAAGGATCATCCAGTGCAATAATCCGCGGATAGTCATTTTCAACACGATTAACGGCCCGTGTCCCGAGTCCAAGCACTAATCTCAGCATGCCTGCTTTTGGATCCATGCCTTCCTTCCAGACAAATGTATTATAAGAAACACCGACTCCTGCCAAGTCAGGGAAAAAATAATGTTTACGATACGATCCTGACACCCTCTGGACTAAAAGCGCCATCTGTTCATCCTGCTTGTCAAGACCCCTCTGTAAACGATATGTTAATGCATCTTCATTCATTGCGCTGGCAAATACCCTTCGGACATATTCTTCAAAATGCCTATATCTCTCTTCCGGCGTCCCTTGATTTACACAAAAAATACTTTCATATTTACCGGCAAAGGCGTTTCCGAATGCATCCTCCAATAGGCTGCTGGACCTGACAATAATAGGAGATTGGCCAAAATATTCAATTATTTGTTGAAATTGTTCCTTAATTTCACTCGGGAAATTTCCATTTTTCATTTTTTCACGCAGCAGAGCAGCTACTTTAAAATATCCTTCTTTTGTCTTTTGCTCCATGCGCAATTTCCACCAGCCGTTTTGCACAATATATGAATAAAAAACATCGGAGCCAATATAAAAGGAATCATGTGGCTCTAAGTAGCGCTGCCAATCTACGGCTCTGTCCTTTAATAATATATTCCTTGCAAGAAGCATCCCCACAGCTTTTCCACCAATGAAACCTGTTCCAATCAGCCTTGATTTAATATTTAACAAATCTTCAAGAGAAAAATAATATTTTGCAAGAGATAACATTCTTTTCTCTCGAGCAATCATGATATGACATAATTGCTCAACCATGTTCTGCTTTTCTTCAATCGACAGAGAGCTCTGAGATAAATCCTCTGCCTTTAAAAACAGACGGTCCCAGTAATCCAGTTTCCTTTTTGTGCTTTCTTCTCCTTTTTGTGAGATACATGAAAACAATCTTGTTGTATCAACACTGTTAATAATCGGAACAAATAAATTACCATCCTTGAGATGGGGGAGAAACATCGTCGGAGCATAACGATTCTGAGCTTTTAGCGGATGCACATAATAGTTTCCTTCATAATTATAGACTTCCAGCAATACCTGTGTTATTTCATGAATTCGGGCAATGGTTTTAAATGAGTGGCTTCTACGTAGAATTGAAAAATATGCAATTGTGTTTAATTCAAAAAGATATGGACAGATAATAATGAAAAAATTCCCGATCATTAAATCAGTAGCCCATGCTGATAGTAAATCCGAAAGGCAATCAAACACATAATATATGTCCTCTCCTTCTTTTGTCACAATATTGTGAACCTGTGAAGAAAATATCTCGAACCCACTGTGTGCATCCAGGTTGTAAATGATGATATTTTCTTTTGGTTTTAAAAGTGGTTCATGCTCTGCAAATCTCATATAAACAACTTTTTTGTTGCTTCTCAATGCATGGTCAACAAAAGGAATAACAAAGTGCCGATAATCTTGAATGTCATCCACTTGCCATACAACATTATCACCTGCTCGTAATCCATTGATTACTTTATCCAGACCGCCTAAGCCGGTACTTAGTTGTTTCAATGAAAGCATCACTTAACCTCAGAATCGATACTATTATCTGTTTCTATGTTTAATATCATATGTGAAAGAAATTTACATATATCTATATGATATTTTAAAGGATCGGCAGATATTTCTCTAATTCGTAAGGATGAATCCTGATTCGATAGTCATCCCATTACACTTTCTTGCTTATTATAAACTGTTCAAAGATATGGTCACCAATAGTTTCCCGCAAAAGTTCGCTTTTTTCAGCATACTCAATGGCTTTTATAAGACTTCCTGGGAGCTGGTCTATGCCCATCTGACCCCTTTCCGCCTCTGAAAGGTGATAGACATCTATCTCTGTCGGATCGGGAAGCTTGTAATTTTTCTCAATACCTTTCAGACCAGCGTTAAGCATACAGGCAAAGGCAAGATAAGGATTACATGCAGGATCAGGTGAACGGAGCTCTATGCGAGTTGCTTTTTCTTTGCCGGGTTTATAAAGAGGGACCCTTACAAGCGCTGACCTGTTCCGTCTCGCCCAGCAGATATATACAGGTGCCTCATAGCCCGGAACAAACCTCTTGTATGAATTCACCCACTGGTTCAGCACAAGGGTTATCTCCTTTACATGGGTGAGAATCCCTGCAATATAGTTCTTCCCTGTCTCTGAAAGAAAGTATTGATACTTTGGGTCAAAGAAGGCATTACGGTCACCCTTAAAAAGAGATTGATGGGTATGTATGCCACTTCCATTCTGACCGAATATAGGCTTTGGCATAAAAGTAGCGTAAAAATTGTATTGTTTGGCAACCTCCTTCACAATTATTCTGTGAGTCATCACAATATCAGCCATCGTCAGGGCATCTTCATATCTTAAATACTATTTGACCCGGTGGAAGTGTGATGAGCCGTACCGATACATCAAACAGTGCTATAACCTTGAGGATATTCGAGTAAGAAGCTATATCAGCATAAGAAATATTGTCGTACTAGTCCTTGCCGTGTCGTATTTTGCGGCAGTGTATCTTGGACAGAATTTAAAACTCAAGCTGCTGGTAGAGAGGGTTTTTCTGGTGTCAAGACGGTTCTTTGGCGTACCGAGTTTTTTTAATTACGCTATAGCTGATGGGATTTATAATCGCCTGTTCCCTGACAAGACAGCATTGCGGGGATTATCGCCCGTTGGAATGGATGATTTCCATCTCCTCTTTGAATTCGGTTGAAAACTCAGGAAACTCCAAGCATAGTAGTCCCTCCCGAAGCAAGCCCAAATTTCCCTTTTCTTGCTGTGACGGCGTTAGCGCCGGTAAAGCCCCCTTTTTATGGCAAAAAAGTTCTGATTCAAGCAATCCTTCAGGCATGGCAGCGAAAACAATTTTAAACTAAAGTCTCACTTGACAAACCTCATTTTTTTTCTATAGTATAAGAACATACGGTAACCGGTTACCGTATGTTCTTATTATGGATAAAATAACATCCGGCATTAAAGACCTCGACAGGCTTATAGATTCTTTCTATATCGGCGATAATGTGGTTTGGGAAGTCGAGGCAGGCACTGCCTTTGAACTGTTTGTACAGAATTTTATCAGGCAATCTTTTGAAAAAAATCAGAATGTCATCTATGTGAGTTTTAATAAATCACCCCATAGTATTCTTCAGCAACTCGGCAATGCCCCTTCTAAAGAAACTTTCATATTGCTTGACTGTTTTACTTCGGGAAAAGGTAAAAATGATAGAGTATTTATCAAGTTTTATGAAAATTACTCAGGTAAAAATGTCATTAAAGTTGATAACCCTTCTGATATAACCCATTTTACAGATGTCCTTAATTCTTTAGAAGACAATCTCCCTTCAGGAAACAGATACATTTTTGACAGCCTTACCGGCATGCAAGACCTCTGGGGAGATGAAAACAGCACCTATAAATTCTTTACCTATATATGTCCACGACTTTACGACATAGGTACTGTCGCATACTGGATTTTAGAGAAAGAAGCTCACAGCCCGGCATTTGAAGCGAATTTAAGGCACATCACACAGGTGGTTTTAGAATTATACAAGAGAAGAGATAAGCTCTACATAAAAGCGTTGAAGCTTGAAGGTCGGCCTGACAGAGAGGCGTTCAAGCCACATCCCTATGAAATTGAGAATAGCAAAAAAAGCATAGCAATCACACCTGTGAGAAAAGAGCCTTTTTTTGACATAGGAACAAAAATAAAAGAATTACGGATAAATATTGGCATGAGCCAGAAAGAGCTTGCTGAGAAGGTTGACCTTACTCCGAGCTTTATCTCTCAATTAGAAAATAACCAGATAAACCCTTCTCTTCACTCATTTATACAGATTTGCAATGCACTTGGAGTGAATTTCTCAACATTATTTGAAGAATATAAATCTGAAGACGTTCAATGGCTTATTAAGAAAGAGAAAATCTTCTCTCATCTGTCAATAAATGAAACTGGCCTTAAGGGTTATCGCATTGTTAATAACGGCAATGTATCAGGCACTCTCATCATTTTAGAGCCTTACGCTAAACCAGAAAATTTCATCCCTGCCGAAGGCATAAAGCTTATATATGTTTTAAAAGGAGCTATCTCTGTTGTCATAAAAAATAAAGGGGAAACACTAAGATCGGGCGATTCAATGTGCCTGAAAAAAGAAGTTCCATCTTTATTGAAAAACGAAGGAGGTGATAACGCAGAGCTGCTTTTATTATGCGCTTGAAAAGTGGCTCAATTATGAATCATACGATTAGACAAGAAAATATCTGAATATTTTTTTGTCTTCTGACATGAGAAATACTTAATTCAATGTCAGAAAAATAACTGTTACTTACTAAAAGGAGGCCAAAATGTATCAAGGTCAACCAAATGCAAGTTCGGCAACAGGGACAAGGAACAGGGTTCCTGATCCGGCACCGTATTCAGGAATATGTTCTGTTTGTCTGGACGGATGTCCGGGATTTTGTGAAATAGGCAAATCGTCTTTTAGGGGAAGAGAGGTTCTTTACCCCCAGCCTTTTGGAAAGGTAACTGCCGGCGCCACAAAGCCCTATCCTGTGGATTATTCACATTTGAACATTCAGGGTTCGTGTGTAGGGGCAATAGGGATAGAAGCTGACTCTGATAAGGCTTTATTTACCAGTGTAGCTACTGAAGTTGCAATTGGCAATAAGCACAAGGTTAAGCTAAAAGTCCCGATTTTTACCGGCGCTTTAGGCTCAACAAATATAGCCAGGGATAATTGGGAGCCAATGGCTATCGGAGCAGCTATATCGGGAATAATGGTGGTAATTGGTGAAAATATTGTTGGGATGGATCCAAAGGCAGAGTTAAAGCATGGAAAGGTAGTTAATTCTCCGGAGCTTGCAAGAAGGGTGAACACCTATAGAAAATGGTCAGATGGTTATGGAGCAATCGTCCTTCAACAAAACGTAGAGGATGGGAGACTTGGTTCACCTGAATATGCAGTAGAGAAGCTCGGCGTAGTATGTCATGAGTTAAAGTGGGGGCAAGGTGCAAAAGACATAGGTGGCGAAGTTAAGCTCAAAACCCTTGATATGGCGCTCGAACTGAAAAGGAGAGGCTATATTGTCCTGCCAAACCCTGAGGATCCAGTTGTCCAGAAGGCATTTCGTGAAGGTGCCTTTAAAGAATTTGAAAGACATTCAAGGCTCGGCATGGTCGAGTATGATGGGTTTATGGATAGTGTTGCACATTTGAGGAAAATAGGCGCAAAGTTCGTTTCTCTGAAAACGGGCGCATACAGGATTATTGACCTCGCAAGGGCAATGAGATTTGCATCTGATGCAGAGATAGACCTGCTTACCATTGACGGCGCAGGCGGTGGAACAGGCATGAGCCCATGGAGAATGATGAATGAGTGGGGGATTCCTACCATCTATCTTCAAGCGCTTGCATATAAATTTGCCAATCAACTGAAGTCACAGGGGAAATATGTGCCTGATATTGCCATAGCAGGTGGATTTTCACTCGAAGATCATATATTCAAGGCAATTGCCATGGGTGCGCCTTTTGTGAAGGCTGTCTGTATGGGCCGTGCAACAATGATACCCGCAATGGTCGGCAAGAACATACAGAAATGGATTTCGGAAGAGAAACTGCCTGCTGAAATAAAGAAGTACGGTGATTCAATAGAAAAAATATTTGTCAGCGCCGAGACTTTGAAATCAAAATATGGCAAAGACTACGACGAGATTCCCGCTGGTGCAATTGGTATGTATACTTTTTGTGAGAGGTTGACGATCGGACTTGAGCAGCTTATGGCCGGCGCAAGAAAATTCGCAATTAGACATCTCGACAGGAACGATCTTGTCTCTCTGACAAAAGAGGCCGCAGAGATAACAGGTATATCTTATGTGATGGAATCAGATATGGCAGAAGCAGAAAAAATAATGTTTGGGGTAGGAATGAAAGATAGTGTTCATGCCGGTTAGGTTATAATAGACCGGGGGCATGGTTTACCATGCCCCCGAAATGAGGTAATGCTATTATGACGAAGACAATGCTGGCAATCCTGAAAATTCTTGAAAAACATCAGGATAAAATACTCGGCTCAAGGGAACTGTCAAAACAGCTGAAACTCCACGGAGTAGAACTCACAGAAAGGACTGTCAGGTATCACATGAGGATACTCGATGAAAGAGGGCATACAAAAGTATTTGGAAAGGAAGGAAGAATGATTACACAAAAGGGAAGGGAAGAACTTTCCCATGCCCTTGTATCTGAAAAAGTTGGTTTTGTAGGCAGTAAAATAGAAACCCTATCCTATCTTACAGACATTAATTTGGAAAGAAAAGATGGGAACATCATCCTGAATGTTTCCTATTTCCCTGAAGAAAAACTGAAAGAAGCATTGCGTATTATGAAACCGGTTTTCTCATCTTCCTTTGTTATGTCTGATAAGGTTGTTTTCCGCAAAGCAGGTGAGAAAATCGGTGATATTACAGTGCCTGCCGGACAGATAGGATTCGGCACTGTATGCAGTGTAACAATAAACGGGATATTCCTTAAGGCAGGAATTCCGGTCACATCGAAATTTGGCGGCGTATTGCAGATAGAAAAATCTGAACCATCAAGGTTTGCCGCTCTCATAAGTTACGAAGGTTCATCTCTTGACCCGCTTGAGATATTTATAAAAAGCAGGATGACGGATGTTATAGGCGCTGTCAGAAATCATTCAGGAAAAATACTCGCAAGCTTCAGGGAGATACCGGTTGTCAGCATTGAAAGAGCAATGCAATTAAGGGAAAAGATGAAGGACAAAGGCATCGGCGGTATCCTGATGACCGGAAATCCCAATCAGCCGCTCCTTGAGATGCCGGTGAGTATGGACAAGGCAGGGATGATCATCTTAGGCGGTCTCAATCCTGTTGCTGCTCTTGAAGAGGCTGGTATCCAGACGGTCAGCAAGGCCATGTCTACACTTTACAAATTTTCCGAACTGATAAAATTCAGGGAGATTCTTTAGAGAACTTCAGGCCCAAATAAGCAAAATAAATATCTGCATTCTCAGAGTTTGCTTTTTTTATAAATAATTTACTATGCTAAATTATTAAACTATTTGGAGGTATGAAGGAAATGACGATTACAGAAAAGGCTGCGGAGAAGGCTAAGACCATTCTGGAAGGAGAAGGCAAAGCAAACTGGGGCATCAGGATATTTGTTGCCGGACAAAGCTGCTGTGGTCCATCTTTTGGCCTTGATCTGCAGGAAGTGAAGATGCCTGACGATGAAGTCATAGAAAAAAATGGCTTAAAAGTTTTTGTAGACAAACAGACCCTTGAAACCCTTACAGACAGGGAATTCGACTATTATGCCGGAGAAGAGGGGGAAGGATTTATCTTTACAGGAGGCGTTTCATCCTGCAGCCCCGGCGGTTCTTCAGGTTGTGGTTCAGGCAGTTCAGGTTGCGGTTCCCGCGGATAAGGTATTCATTATAACCCTATGTTTCCGCTCCACAGGCCAAGAAGGTTAAGAAGGAACATGACGATCAGGAGGATGGTGAGGGAGACCTCCCTTTCTCCTGATCATTTTATTTATCCATTGTTCGTTACTTTCGGCAAAGGTGTAAAAAAAGAGATTTCATCAATGCCCGGATGTTTTCAGGAATCTGTTGATTTTCTGGTTAAGCATGCAAAAGAAGTCCATTCCCTCGGCATCCCTGCTGTGCTGCTATTCGGAATCCCTGAGCATAAAGATGAGATTGGCTCAAGCGCATATGATGAGCACGGCGTTGTGCAGAAGGCGATTAAGGCTATCAAAAATAAGATACCCGAACTCTACGTTATTACTGATGTCTGCATGTGTGAATACACAAGCCACGGCCACTGCGGGATTGTGAAAGATGGAGATGTCCAGAATGATTCTACTCTTGACCTTTTAGCCAAAGAGGCTGTTTCACATGCAAAGGCCGGAGCTGATATGGTTGCTCCGTCTGATATGATGGATGGAAGGGTTGAGGCAATACGGCTGGCGCTTGATGAGGAAGGATTCCCGGACATACCGATCATGTCATATGCTGCAAAGTATGCCTCTGCTTTTTACGGACCCTTCAGAGAGGCCGCAGAATCAACGCCACAGTTCGGCGACAGGCGCACATACCAGATGGACCCTGCAAACAGAAGAGAGGCTCTGAAAGAAGTGGCGCTTGATATTGAAGAAGGCGCGGATATCATCATGGTAAAACCAGCCCTCTCATATCTCGATATCATCTCTGATGTTAAAGATTCCTTTGATGTGCCTGTTGCAGCCTATAATGTGAGCGGTGAATATTCACTGGTTAAGGCTGCCGCAAAACTCGGCTGGATAGATGAACAGCGGGTCATGATGGAGATACTCATCTCAATCAAAAGGGCCGGGGCTGACCTGATTCTCACCTATTTCGCAAAAGAAGCTGCAAAGATCCTGAATAAGTAGTTCATAATCTCCCTTTTCATGCGTAAACTCAGGCCAAGTTCCATCATTTTAAATAATATACTCTTCAGTGCACATAAAATCAGTTGAGTGATTTGATGAATTTGCCGGCATCTTTTTTGCTGACAACCCGTAATATAACAACGTTAGTGCCCTATAGAGATAGGGATAAGGCGGTCCCACAATAACCACAATGGGGAACAACTTGAGATACTTGGCTAATTTCTCTGAGATTGTGCGCTTTACCACAGGCATGTTTACAATATAGAAAATAAATTTCTAATTTGCAAGCTTTTTTAATGTTAAATGATTTATGTTAGCCTTTAATGTCTATTCAATTATGGGACTCTTAATAGTATTCGTAAACTAATCCTTCATCTTTTGTCGCATAAAATTATCATCATTAAAAACAATCGGCTCTTTAATAAATACTGACAGCTTTCACCCCATAATAACCAGCCACCTTTTGTCTTGTTCACCTACAAAGAAACAAAATCAGCCTATTGAAATAATTGAGACATACTGGCACAAATAGAAGTCTGATTTAATAGGCAGGCTTAAGGAGGTCGACGGAAGGGACATGACATATAATCCAGAGAAACA